>Ga0302248_1001005_pt1 | contig 22818 bp, 15 predicted proteins | sample AAG_UR_Leu_MG_FD_193528 | JGI IMG/M metagenome (GOLD analysis project Ga0302248, IMG submission 193528) | Enriched activated sludge microbial communities from anaerobic digester in WTTP, New Holstein, Wisconsin, United States - AAG_UR_Leu | ecosystem: Engineered > Bioreactor > Anaerobic >... | reverse complement strand
TGTATACCAAAGACTATATGAGCGGGCTCAGCATAGTAAGCCTGAAGACACTGGAGAGCAAATCCATAGAAAATGGCCCCGTGTACTGCTCTTATATAATGAAATCAACAGGTGACATTCTGTACAGCACTGTAAATAATGATCTTGACAGCAGCTACAGGTATTTATTGGTAAAGGTGAATCCCCACACAATGGCAAAGACCAGTGTCAAGCTGGATTCTCCCACCTTCCACATGAGTCCCGCGGAAGATAAGCTGTATGTTATAAGCAGCCACAGCTCAAACAGCATAGAAATTGATGCAAAAGAACTGAGGGTTCACCGGAATGAAAACATGAAGGATGATCCGGATTTGTACGGAATCAAGACCACCCTGCTTAAAATGTTTCATTTGGATTATAATTTCAACGAAACCTATGAAAAGTATGAGAATATTGCAAAGGAAATATATATTAATACTTATGATCCTCTTCCTCAGGAAGCGTTGGAAAACAAGCTTGTTGACTTCAAGAGGTACAACATGCCCATACCGACCAATCAGCGTGAGGATCACATACCTCCGACAATATATTTTGACCAGCTTAATATAACAGATTCCAAAGCATCGATAAACCTCGGCCTGTATTATATCAACTCGGTGGAAATGGTAAAGAAAGACGGAAGCTGGTATATAACAGGTTTTTCAACCCATTCTGCTTCCAATGAAGTAGCCTTGATAACCTCGATTGTAAAGAAACATCTTAACAATATAAAAAACAAAAATGCTAAAGAAGCAATCAAGTATTGGACCGCCGAAGAGGATACCGAATACCTGGCTGCCCAGAGAAAAATTGTCGAGGAGCTTATAGACAGAGCTGATGAGCTTACCTTTGAAGTAGGGGAGATTGATCTTTGGTCCATGAGTGACCCTCACAGGGCGGAGAGCTCGGACAGAGCCACCCATGCAAAGGTAAAAATACTTATAAACGACGGAAACAAAACCACAAAATACAAGCTTATACTCTCGAGACAGTATAAGCAGCAGTTTGAAATAGACAGCTGGAATGCAGACCCTTTGAGCATATCTCAGCTTTATTAAAGCTGCGGTTTTTCTTTCATGTATATTGAGCGCAGATTCATCCAGTAATTTATAATATCTTCGCGGGGATTAACATTTATGTCAATATTATCGAAAACAAGCATAACAGTGATTTCGGGAACCTCGAGAACAAGGCTCATATCCTCAATATCCGCTTCATGGGATCCTTCCCCTCCCGGAGGATATTTTGAAGTTATTTTATCAATATAATCATTCATGTCCTTTTCTAAAATCACTTTTTCATCCAGCATTATCGTCAATGATGGTATCCCTGTGGGAGAATTCCTATCCCAATAAATCTTATATTCTCCTCTTTCACCGTCAACGGTAAGCTCTTTATTTCCTTTTGCATAGCTCTCCATAGGGCTGACTGCCCATTGATAGCCGCTTATGTCAACAGCACTTGATTTTAGATAAAGGGATGTCGCCATAAATCTTCCGGGTCCCTCCCGGTCAATATCTTCAGGCTTTGGCCAAGTATGCTCAAAGCCCAGCTTCTTTTTAAAAGTCTCATTCCTGCGTAGATCTTTGTCAAACCAGGCCGGCAGTTTAGCGTCTCTTGAGTCAGCTATGTATATAACAGCGTCAGTGATGGATTCACGTACGGACAGCTCCGGTTCTGCCTTTGGTGGCACCAGTTTGCCTCCTTCAAGCATACCCTGGCTTACAAGCAGCTTTTCCAGCCTGCTTACCTGTGAAGCTATCGGAAGAGCATGATAACCAACAACCGGCAAAACCGAAAAAACAGCTGCGAAGCAAGTAACCAACGCAATTATTCTATGTGCTTCATACTTCTTCAGAAGCAACAATACAACTGCCGCAACTGCAACAATCCAAATCAGAGTAAAGGAATACTCGGTTATTTTCATACCGTACCTTTGCAGCTGCAGCACTAATGCCCATGCTTCAAATGCAAGTATTACCATTGCAGCAACAGGATAAACCCGTCGGTATAGCCTTGCAGCCCGGGAATCATGATGAGTGACCATCATATGGAGCCAGACACCGCCGGCGGCATAAGAGGCTGCAATTGAGGAAAGCCTTACAAATGATACCTTCATCCCGCCCAGTATTGTCTTTCCCGACCATATAAGCAGAACAGCAGTCAGAGCCAATACAATCGGAACCATAATATATCCGAACAAAATCTCTATAAAGCGGGGCTGCTTCTGTGCAACCTCACGCTTTTCATCAATCTGCCCCTTGCGGAAATCCGGAAAATATCCGGCAAAAATCGTATAAGCCAAAAACCCGGCCAAAGTTCCGATATACATGTATACCTTTTCACTCATACCGCGGTACAGCAGAGACTGAACAGCACCCGCAACTCCGGATGCTCCACCCATTATAACCCATCCATAAAGCAGGGCAATAAAGAAAGCCTTGTGAGTCATAAAAAATGAGCGGGCAAAATCCGATTGCTCCTTTGGATATCCCGCGAATATTATAAATACAATAAAGCTGACTAAAACAGCCGCACCGGCACGTGCAGCAGCCAGGCCGGAGACCATGGCATAACGGTATCCTTCCGCTGCCGGATCTGTCCCGCCAAAATTGTACATAAGCAAAAATGTCAGCGCCGCGGCTCCTGCACCAAGTATGTTGGAAATAAGAAAAGCTCTGTCATTATTGTAACGGCTTTGGGCAATCGTAATTGCCGCCAGGCTGAATACGGCACCTACAGCAAAAGCCCAATGCAAACAATTGAAGAGGAAATTCAACGGTTCCTGCTGGGGCCAGTCAAGTTGAATTCTTATGGCTGTAACCACGGCAAAGGCCAGTGCACAACCAATTGAAGCAGGAAAGGTCTGAAAAGCTTTAAAGGCACCTTGAAAAGCCTGCCTTATTGACTTGGTAAATGCGTTCATAGTCTGATCTCCTCGTATTTATATTTCAAAGAATATACTACATATATATTATCTTATCATATCCTTATTTCAATGCATATTCCATTTTAGAACCCAGCACCTCATGTATTTATCTTCTCAAATTCAGCAGCCAGCCAAGCTAGTGCACCAGGTGTATTTTCCCATGCTTCACAAGCCATATCTGCATATATAACAGCTTCTTCTTCGCTGCCCCATGAGTAACTGCCAGGAAGAAGCCAAGGAATATGCTTTTGATTCAATAAATATAGTGGTGCATTGGAGTTTGATTCAATAGCCTGTTCAAGACAATCATCTGTTGTGGTTCCACCTGACTTTCTGAATAGTAAAAGGGCTTTACTATACAGCATAAAGCAAGAAGGCTCATTATATTCTGAAAGTAGGCTCGCAGCAGGCTCCTCCATTCCCTCGGTTAAAAGACAATTAATCAATATATACCGGATTCCCTGATTATCATTAGGATTTAATCTCATCATATCCTGATAGTTCTCAATAGCTTCCTGCCGTCTTCCTGTTTTCCACAGGCACTCCGAAAAACCAGCCAAAGCTCTCATATAAGGGCGCGTTTCAATAATCCCCCAAAAATAACCCGTATTTTCTTTGAAAAATAAATCACCAAGAGCCATACGACCAGCCCTTACACCTTTTTCATATAATCCCTGCCGTTCCTCCATGGATTTGCTTTCTTCAGCCAATAAATTATAGGCATCAGCACAATAAGGTGAGATACTCAATGCTTTCCTCGCCAAGGCAAGGCGTTTATCTCTGTACCGTTCATCCCAGGCATCATAAATCAGATCTTGTGCCTGACTGAGTTTTGCCTTGGAATATCTCGGCAGTTTAGCTGATGTTTTTTTCTCTTCCTGCACCTTATGCTCATGACCTACCAAAACCAGTCCGGTATCCTCTAAATTACTTGTACCAAAATGACGAATAAAATCCGAGTAATCCGGAACAATTTTAGGATGTACTGATGTCGGCAGGTTTGCTTGCCATTTAGTAAAATAGTTATTGCGAAAAGACGAATTGATGAGGTAGCTATATACCTTAGTTCGCAATTTGTTCATACCCTCCAGACTATGATCTACAGTTCTGCCCATATTAAAATAAAGATTATCCTCAATATCTCTGATTACTCTTATCCCTGAAGCAAAACCGCTGGGGGGATTCAATGGATTAATGTTAAGATTGCTTAATCCAGAAAAAAGTCCCTCCGTGCTAATCATCTGCGGGACAAAAATGCTATCGGGCATTCCATAAATAAACTTTTCTTCTCCTGCATCTTTGCTCCAGGCATAATGCAAAAAATCCACAAGAGGAATAAGCCTTTTTGTGGAAGCAATCTGGAAAGTAAATGTTCCGCTGAAATGATCTCTTAATATGTAATAAACAAGATGGTCTTTATTGGACTTATGGAAGTTTTTTATATTAACATCCATGGGTTTACTCTGATACCTTGCATTGCCATCACTACCAAAGTATAAATGTTTTGATACGGATACCAACAATTGGTGTAGTTCATTGGAATATTCAGTAACAATCTGGAGTTGCACAATCAACACTTCCTTTACAATATTGAGCAAATCATTGATTTATAGAATATACAAGTACAGTCAGCTATGTTAAACCAAGTGCTCTCATGGGTATTCTATATAATCTAATAATAACCTTTTCCAAAATATGAGACAACATATAATTTTGTAAAGGGATTTCCATCCAAGCTCCCCGTGGGGAGCGACTGTTCTCCTGCCATTTTTCTTCACCTCACTTTGTCATTTCAATCCACGCTCCCGCATAGGGAGCGACCTATGCTGCGGATCAAGTATTATAACCCGGTTGTTATTTCAATCCACACTCCAACAGCTCCATCAATGTATTAATCGCATAAAGTGGTATATTGGTTAATTAGGATTCCTTTCGGTAATCAGACATTGAGGTGCGAAAAACGTGCTTCGGATTGTACTTTAAACATAAAAATTCACATAAGTCAAACGACTTTTGTGAATATCATACACTTTTCAAACGACTTTATGCAATAATTGCTTCAAACCACAACAAAAAGAAGGCGACTTCTCGCTTGATAGGCTGCATCTTAAGAGTAAATGTTTCATTGGATATCGCTACTTATCTGCGACACGTTGAAGCCCATTAAAATCATAGTTTTTAGTTTCAATCCTTATTTCAGTGGATTCCGGTCTTATACTGCCAATATAACTATTGATTTGAGTTAGCGTCAGCAGTTTCAATCCTTATTTCAGTGGATTCCGGTCTTATACGGAATCTCCTAAGACTGAATATACAGATGGACAGATGTTTCAATCCTTATTTCAGTGGATTCCGGTCTTATACTTACATTGCGGTCTAACGTATTTTCCATGATCTTCAGGTTTCAATCCTTATTTCAGTGGATTCCGGTCTTATACCCGGCAAGCCACCCAAACACAGGCAATCCTGAAAAGGAGTTTCAATCCTTATTTCAGTGGATTCCGGTCTTATACTTTTTATGCTATGAGTTTTATATATCTTAATATTGTAGTTTCAATCCTTATTTCAGTGGATTCCGGTCTTATACGGCAACAACGCAGCAAGCAGAATGGCAAAAGCCAGCAGTTTCAATCCTTATTTCAGTGGATTCCGGTCTTATACCTATTACTCCTTTGTTTATCCATTTTCCGTCTTTTCGTTTCAATCCTTATTTCAGTGGATTCCGGTCTTATACTTTTCTTTATTGGACATACAAACATATTACTCACCTCGTTTCAATCCTTATTTCAGTGGATTCCGGTCTTATACATTACAATATAAGTAGAAATATATTTATGGAGGGAGTTTCAATCCTTATTTCAGTGGATTCCGGTCTTATACATTACAATATAAGTAGAAATATATTTATGGAGGGAGTTTCAATCCTTATTTCAGTGGATTCCGGTCTTATACAACATTTCCTTTTCTTTGTTCTGCTCTCCCAACAAGAGTTTCAATCCTTATTTCAGTGGATTCCGGTCTTATACTATATAAAGGAGGTCGATCAACATCGGTAAAAATATAGTTTCAATCCTTATTTCAGTGGATTCCGGTCTTATACAAAATGGAATACAATCCAGAGCTAGACAAAGAATATTGTTTCAATCCTTATTTCAGTGGATTCCGGTCTTATACCGGAGGGTTAGGAGGAAGATCACTATATGTAATGCTGTTTCAATCCTTATTTCAGTGGATTCCGGTCTTATACGATTGTCATTTAGAACCCTCCTTTTAATATATTTGCAGTTTCAATCCTTATTTCAGTGGATTCCGGTCTTATACGTTCCAATTTCGGCGGGAACTCATTTCTGGAATTTTGTTTCAATCCTTATTTCAGTGGATTCCGGTCTTATACACGATAACATTCTAAGTTGCAGTAAAGATCATATTCGTTTCAATCCTTATTTCAGTGGATTCCGGTCTTATACAAGGTAGGTGAAAAGATATGTCCGACAAACTAACAGGTTTCAATCCTTATTTCAGTGGATTCCGGTCTTATACAGAAATGTTTCTACTTTAGGCATGTTATCACCCCATAGTTTCAATCCTTATTTCAGTGGATTCCGGTCTTATACTACAGCATATTAGAGATATGTGCAGAGTTGAACATTAGGTTTCAATCCTTATTTCAGTGGATTCCGGTCTTATACCCTGCCGCAAGGTGGGAATCTATCAAGATACAGTTCGTTTCAATCCTTATTTCAGTGGATTCCGGTCTTATACGTCTGGTTGCGGTTCTGTTCCCTCATCAGTTACAAAAGTTTCAATCCTTATTTCAGTGGATTCCGGTCTTATACAACAGAAGTGCAGAAGAAGGACTATGACGAAATATGGTTTCAATCCTTATTTCAGTGGATTCCGGTCTTATACAGCAGGGTACTGCAAATTACACCAAATGTATATGCAAGGTTTCAATCCTTATTTCAGTGGATTCCGGTCTTATACGATGTTGGGCGAGGGAAACGGATCCACAAACTTACAGTTTCAATCCTTATTTCAGTGGATTCCGGTCTTATACTTGTCTGTTCTTCTGTTAAACCATTATCTTCAATTCCGTTTCAATCCTTATTTCAGTGGATTCCGGTCTTATACGATAACAAGCAACTGTGTACATGCAATAAGAAGCTTTTGTTTCAATCCTTATTTCAGTGGATTCCGGTCTTATACTATACAGATACCTACTAACAAGAAACAGAGCCACAGGTTTCAATCCTTATTTCAGTGGATTCCGGTCTTATACAATCCGCATATCCATTCTTTATTAATTGATTTCCTTTGTTTCAATCCTTATTTCAGTGGATTCCGGTCTTATACGAGGTCAAATCTTGCGTTACATGTAAGCATAAAGGCAGTTTCAATCCTTATTTCAGTGGATTCCGGTCTTATACGCCCATGTTAAGTGTGGAGGGTCAAACACTACTAATTGTTTCAATCCTTATTTCAGTGGATTCCGGTCTTATACATTTTAACTATGTCTTGGTCTCTTCCTCTAGGAGAAGTGTTTCAATCCTTATTTCAGTGGATTCCGGTCTTATACTAGGTAGACAGTCTGCGGTGCTAATTATCGGAAATAAGTTTCAATCCTTATTTCAGTGGATTCCGGTCTTATACGTATTAGACGGATGTTTTGCAGAAATGCAAATAATTGTTTCAATCCTTATTTCAGTGGATTCCGGTCTTATACAAATGTCTAATATTATTTTATACATTTTTTATTGCAGTTTCAATCCTTATTTCAGTGGATTCCGGTCTTATACGCTAGTTGAAACACATATTGATGGATATGTAAGAGAGTTTCAATCCTTATTTCAGTGGATTCCGGTCTTATACAGTTATGCTATGTGGTAATAGTTTATATCGTATGTAGTGTTTCAATCCTTATTTCAGTGGATTCCGGTCTTATACAACATAATTGAGATTTATATATAATTCGACATACAATAAGTTTCAATCCTTATTTCAGTGGATTCCGGTCTTATACAATATTGCGATAGCGTAACTTTTACATTGACAATACGTTTCAATCCTTATTTCAGTGGATTCCGGTCTTATACCTATTGTGTGATGCCCTATTAACTGCGAGAATTCTGGTTTCAATCCTTATTTCAGTGGATTCCGGTCTTATACGACTTATTGAACAAGCAGCATATGAGCGGATATATTGTTTCAATCCTTATTTCAGTGGATTCCGGTCTTATACGCATTTCCTTTTCTTTGTTCTGCTCGCCCAGCAAGGTTTCAATCCTTATTTCAGTGGATTCCGGTCTTATACTATATTTTCGTCAATAGTTCTGCCTGATACTACGATAGTTTCAATCCTTATTTCAGTGGATTCCGGTCTTATACTAATAATAGATGAACTTGCTAACATTACATTGGAAAAGTTTCAATCCTTATTTCAGTGGATTCCGGTCTTATACTATTTGACAGCACCAATTGAATTTGTCCAGAAATTCAGTTTCAATCCTTATTTCAGTGGATTCCGGTCTTATACATTGTTTCTTATGATGAAAAAGAAGCTGCACAAATGAGTTTCAATCCTTATTTCAGTGGATTCCGGTCTTATACTCTGTAACCCTTGAGAAGAGAGAATCAAAAGCTATAGTTTCAATCCTTATTTCAGTGGATTCCGGTCTTATACAATACCGCATTATCACGGATATTTGCAGCCATATCTCTGTTTCAATCCTTATTTCAGTGGATTCCGGTCTTATACTAAATAATATTAGTCTGTATGTGGTTCACATACAAAAAAGTTTCAATCCTTATTTCAGTGGATTCCGGTCTTATACCGTTTTCTTCTTTTTTACTGGCTCCTGCATATGAATGTTTCAATCCTTATTTCAGTGGATTCCGGTCTTATACATAATGGTTTGATTCCAGGTATAAAAAATCTATTTTTGTTTCAATCCTTATTTCAGTGGATTCCGGTCTTATACGTTATTCGGTGGTGTTAGAAGCTTTTTCTGTTCTTCTGGTTTCAATCCTTATTTCAGTGGATTCCGGTCTTATACTATCTTTGCAAATGCTCCCCGGGTTAGCATTAGATGTTTCAATCCTTATTTCAGTGGATTCCGGTCTTATACCAATGGCACAGAAAGGCAAAAAGACATGGAAATAGTGTTTCAATCCTTATTTCAGTGGATTCCGGTCTTATACTTTACCGTCTCGCTTTTATCTTGATTATATTTCTCAGTTTCAATCCTTATTTCAGTGGATTCCGGTCTTATACGTGGAAGAAAATATATTTGAGTAGGCCGGATGATGAAGTTTCAATCCTTATTTCAGTGGATTCCGGTCTTATACGGTATTACGGAGAGTTTGAACACGCATACAACGGTTTGTGTTTCAATCCTTATTTCAGTGGATTCCGGTCTTATACTGAAGCTGATCACCAAGAACACCTATAACAAAGAATGTTTCAATCCTTATTTCAGTGGATTCCGGTCTTATACTCATATGATACTATAGTGTTATGCAGTCCGTATATAGAGTTTCAATCCTTATTTCAGTGGATTCCGGTCTTATACTTACATTTGTTACTATCTGCGATATATTGTTTTTATAGTTTCAATCCTTATTTCAGTGGATTCCGGTCTTATACCTTTTGCTGTGATTTCGCCCTCGTTTACTGTGTGTCCGTTTCAATCCTTATTTCAGTGGATTCCGGTCTTATACATGGTTTGAGTGTCCAGGAACGATAGCTCGTCTACCAGTTTCAATCCTTATTTCAGTGGATTCCGGTCTTATACCTGTTGATCTGCTTTCCCCTGCATAATACTTACTGAGTTTCAATCCTTATTTCAGTGGATTCCGGTCTTATACAAGGATTGATATAAAGGGGTGAGAGCCTTGAAAGAAGGTTTCAATCCTTATTTCAGTGGATTCCGGTCTTATACTATCCATACTAAAGTAGGTGAGGATTTGAATCTTTATGTTTCAATCCTTATTTCAGTGGATTCCGGTCTTATACGCTATTGACATAGAGTAATAAAATGACGGATTGTTCTGTTTCAATCCTTATTTCAGTGGATTCCGGTCTTATACGGGTGGAGTTGTGGGAAAATAATTTATCTCTTTTCAGTTTCAATCCTTATTTCAGTGGATTCCGGTCTTATACTAGCCGGTAATTCCGGCTCTGGATCCGGAACACAAAGCAGTTTCAATCCTTATTTCAGTGGATTCCGGTCTTATACTTGACAAAAGCAGCCCCCAAGGGAGTAAATCAACGATGTTTCAATCCTTATTTCAGTGGATTCCGGTCTTATACTTATTCGGTGGTGTTAGAAGTTTCTTTTGTTCCTCTGGTTTCAATCCTTATTTCAGTGGATTCCGGTCTTATACGGCAATGCGTAGAGGAAAGAATGGGTAAGCTTACAGAGTTTCAATCCTTATTTCAGTGGATTCCGGTCTTATACTTGATATGCCCTAAGTGTAAATATGAATACCAATATGAGTTTCAATCCTTATTTCAGTGGATTCCGGTCTTATACTAAGGGGGCTTGTGTAAATGCCCTCTAAAGAATTTCGTTTCAATCCTTATTTCAGTGGATTCCGGTCTTATACTTGTACGGTGAAAGAAGTAAGATGTAGCAAATGCAAGTTTCAATCCTTATTTCAGTGGATTCCGGTCTTATACGCGGTATCATCCCGGCCAGGTCAAAGGTGTTGCTTGGTTTCAATCCTTATTTCAGTGGATTCCGGTCTTATACGGTTGAAACTCAAAGATGATTTCTTTGCACAAAAGGAAAGTTTCAATCCTTATTTCAGTGGATTCCGGTCTTATACACAACTTTAAGAAACGCACATATGACACAGTATCGCGTTTCAATCCTTATTTCAGTGGATTCCGGTCTTATACCATCGCCTCCCTACTTTGCTTTACGGGACTATGGAAGTTTCAATCCTTATTTCAGTGGATTCCGGTCTTATACCGAAATTTTTTAGGCTCAGAATTGAATCCGGAATATAGTTTCAATCCTTATTTCAGTGGATTCCGGTCTTATACAATATAGATATTTGCACGTTTTGAGCCAGTTTGGAATGTTTCAATCCTTATTTCAGTGGATTCCGGTCTTATACGAAATAGCGGAAATAGTAAACCACACCCCAAAGCATAGTTTCAATCCTTATTTCAGTGGATTCCGGTCTTATACAGTCAATTGCGATAGAGGTTGAGTTAAGCAATAAAAAAAGTTTCAATCCTTATTTCAGTGGATTCCGGTCTTATACAATTATTCCGGATATTGCAAAGCAAGTATTGAATTGGAGTTTCAATCCTTATTTCAGTGGATTCCGGTCTTATACTGCTTGATATGGATAATGGTATTGATGTTGATTTAGTGTTTCAATCCTTATTTCAGTGGATTCCGGTCTTATACTGGTACGTTCAATGAGCAGATAGATGACTTCTTTGAGTTTCAATCCTTATTTCAGTGGATTCCGGTCTTATACAGTTCTAAAGAATCAAATGTTAGGAAATATGGTTACCAGTTTCAATCCTTATTTCAGTGGATTCCGGTCTTATACAAATCTATGATAAACAGCTACATTCCAAAGGTTGTTTTGAGTTTCAATCCTTATTTCAGTGGATTCCGGTCTTATACAAGTTTATATTAATGCAATATACAGGGCGTAAAGACAGTTTCAATCCTTATTTCAGTGGATTCCGGTCTTATACCAGAGTTGATGCTATGGCACAAGGAAGATATAGACTAGTTTCAATCCTTATTTCAGTGGATTCCGGTCTTATACATAATAAAAACGGCATTAAGAGACATTAGACAAAAAAGTTTCAATCCTTATTTCAGTGGATTCCGGTCTTATACAAAAATATTATACTGGGTTTTAGATAAGGGGGTTGAAGTTTCAATCCTTATTTCAGTGGATTCCGGTCTTATACGCAATATCCTTGTTATGGTTGCCGACATGATAATTAAAGTTTCAATCCTTATTTCAGTGGATTCCGGTCTTATACTGCTCAATTGCCTTAAAGTAAGTAATTAACTCCTGCTGTTTCAATCCTTATTTCAGTGGATTCCGGTCTTATACAAGTGCCTGATTTTACTTTTGTTTTGCACCACTCAAGTTTCAATCCTTATTTCAGTGGATTCCGGTCTTATACACAGAGCCGGAGCAGTATCAGACACGCACCTTAACAGGTTTCAATCCTTATTTCAGTGGATTCCGGTCTTATACAGGTGCTGGAAGAAAAAGTGTAATTAGTTATAAATAAAGGTTTCAATCCTTATTTCAGTGGATTCCGGTCTTATACCTGGTTGAATGTGAGGTGCAACTGTTGATTTTTTCCAAGTTTCAATCCTTATTTCAGTGGATTCCGGTCTTATACCTCCACCTCACCATTATTTTTCTGCTTCAATACTACTAAGTTTCAATCCTTATTTCAGTGGATTCCGGTCTTATACTGCAAAAACCTTTGTATGCTTTGATAACTCTAAATTTCTCTCATATTTAGAAAGTACTATTAATTGCTTTTTCTTTCCGGTTTTGTCATTAATGCCATTAATGTATCGATATTTCATATTATCAACAATCCTTCGTAATCTTTGATTTTCAATACTTAAAAGCTATTCGTGCTCAGAATCTCGATAATTCTTTAGCCACATAACTTACTTTATCTTAATTACTGTACCAAAACCACGTGATACAGCTTTTCCAAGACCTAAATAATCAGGAATTCGGAAATTTACTCTAAATATGCCCTTAAAGGCAATCATATCAATATTCTTAAATTTTACATATACCTCATTCAGATCAAACCACGTATTAATTCTTTCTCTTACAGTATAATTCACACCTTTTGACATTGATAGTATATTACCTGCTAATATTTTCTTCAATATTTCTTCTTTTTGAATGTGATTTGAATTCTTATATGATATATAATTCTCTTGGTTTAATGCCATCCATGGAGTAAGAAAACTATATTCCATATAGTCTGTTTCAAGCCCGAATTCTGCCTTATGCTTCATAATTTCTTTTTCGTAAGTGTTTAAATCTATTCTATCAATCATAATCTCATCCGTATCGATGCCTACTCTTGCGGCAATTGCTGCCCCTTCAGCTATACCGCATAGATATGGTGTATTTTTGATGACCTTATACTGTATTTTAGGATAAGTGAAAATAAAATTTCCATCTTTATGATTATGCATAATGACATTATCCTGATATTTGCGAGCAAAATAGCCTCTAAGCTTTACGCCTTCCCTTGTCCTTAAATCTATATCTTTGAATTTCACTAAAGTATAGTCTAACTCCATCTTTTTCCCTCCTAAGTCACACGATACTTCTCCCTTTTCACTCCTAAGTCAATATCATAACTATCTTTACTAATAATGCGCATATTATATTTTTCATATGGTATATCATTAATATCTTTAAGTTCTTTTTTATTGACGGATATCTTGTACTGATTCAATTTCCTCCAGCAGTTTATCATATCTTGCTCTCCTAAACCCCCTCCCAAAATCTTATCGATACATTCCTGCGTTTCAACATTAATATTTACAATAAGGTCAACCTTACGCTCCTGATTATCCTCAATCAGTTCAAATAACTTTCTAATTTTTTCAAAATCCCATCTTTTCATAGCTTCAGCTATGTCCTCAGATTTGTTATCGCTTTTCCTTTGATTCAGTTCCCCAAAATATCTCCTGTTAATCTCAAATATTTCGCTTTCATTGATTATAATCCTACCCTCAAATATATCCCGGGTTATGTCAAGCAAGCTTAAAGGATAAATATAATTACAATACTTTTTATCACCATTATCTTCATCAATAAGGGTATATAGTTTGATCACTCCTATTGCGCCTATTCCATTCCTGTTTCCCCTACCCGCCGTCTGGTTAATAGAATCCAAAGTACTAAAATCTCTATAGACAATGTCAAAATCTATATCAACTCCCGCTTCTATAAGCTGAGTGGAAACCAATACAAACTTTTTCGTATCATTATCTTTTATTGTATTAATAATTTCAATTCGCCTTTTGGGATAAATCTCGGTCGAAAGATAAAAAAACTTTCTGCCCGGACATTTTCTCTTTAGATAATTAACAGTAGCTAAAGAAGACTTTACGGTATTCATAACTATTAAAAAACTTTTATCTGCATTACTTTTTATATCTTTTTCCACAATTTTATGAAACTCCGTCAGTCCCATTCTTTTATCTGTATGATTTTCAATTTTTATTCTGTTCAAACTTCTGAAATACTTCTCATTGTTTTTTACAAGCTCTATTCCTTCAAGCAGTATAGGCTTGGTAGCAGTAACCAATATTACATAAGTATTGAGCTTCTTGCACAGCACATCAAAAAATGTCTCGATAATTTTATAAAACTTTGGATCTACCGCTTGAACCTCATCCAATATAACTACACTTCCTGCAAGCTTATGGAACCTGTTGCCTATACTGTTATCTCCTATTTTAAAAATGGTATTGAAGAGCTGTACAAAAGTTGTCGTAATTATCGTGCTCTGCCAATTCTCAACACAGAATCGAGCATCGTAGTCCTTGTATTCATCAGATTCGGAAGTTCTATACCTAAGCTCAGTCATAGAATGATGCTTCAAAATCAAATCCTCATATTTAGTAATGCCATTATGCTCCATAATCTTCTCAAGCTCATAATAATTCTGATCAATAACGGAAGTAAAAGGTAGAGAATAAATCAAACTGGGCTTTATATTACCATTACTTTCTCTATATAATCTTTCCATAAGAGCAAAAGCCGCTCCATATACACCAAGGGTTTTACCTGTCCCCGTAGGTACATTAATGGAAAACTTATGTGTTTGAGTAATATCTGCTTCATAAATCCCCTCAATTATTTCATTGTAAATATTTTCCCGAATAGAGAATAATTCAGTTTTCTCTATACCCGGTTTCTTTTCTTTCAGTAGTCTTCTTACCTCATCCTTATAGCACCTGATTTGTTCTTCTTTGAACATAACCTTGTTTTCATAGGCAGTACCCCTGATAAGCTGTGTCTTGTCTGCTGTCAGAAGCAGTGACCATATGTATTCCGTCCATATCATATCTTCTATTGAAAATTTACCAGCCATCTTAGCAAACCGGTATTTAACATCCATTATAAATTTTCTATCTTTGATCAGTCTGAAAAATTCGCTAATGTCCTTACCATAAATATAGTTAAGTTCTTCTATATTATCTTCCATTGCACCAGCTATTTCCTGTAGTGTTAGGGCATCTCCCGAAACCATGCTTGCACCGTTATCCATATCTCCGTGATGTCTTTTTACACAGATAAAACCTAACAGCTTATATTTTTCCGGCAGCATATAATAAGCAAAATGTGCTGATATTTCTCCGTGATTTTTCAATTCTCCATAATATTTTTCCTTCAGGTAATCCTGAAAATAACGGCTCGCCTTGCCAAAATCATGGCACATGCATATTACTCTAATTACATCTTCGATGTCTTCCTTTATACCATGCTGCCTATGGATATCAAGGGCAATCTCTGAGACACCCCTAAGATGGTCGACCAGAAGCCGACCATCTGGGAATTTACCTCCATAATGAGAATAAAGTTTATAAGAAAAAGACATTGTATTCACCAACTCTATTTAATATAAGACCTCTTACGGCAAGCCTTTGGTTTGAAAATATCACCTTGAGATATTCTGTGTATTCCTTGTCACGATTGTTACCAACCGGTATCCGGTCAGCATAAATAGTAAAACCAACGTATTCATCAATTTGTACATTTTCAGCCGGTACAATCGTATCTGCAAACTTCCCATCATTAATCAACTTCGATTCTTGTATGCCCTCATACATTATTTTCGCTATATGCTCACTGCATCCCAGGTAAGGAGTAAATACAAATTCATGGCTCTCCAATACAGTCTTCAACTCTAACAGCTTTTTCTCGTCATCGGTTATAAATATTCTATATTTGACGTCTCTCAGAAACTCCACTCTCGATTGAAAACTTGGAGCTTTATTATTATTAGCCTGCGCAATAAGGTTAAAAGATTGCATATCTTTATGCACAGGGTTTAAGACCTGTATTGCTATTCTCATATTTGCAGTATAATCATACAAATTTTCATATTCTATACCCATCAATGCTGCTGTCATCCCTTTTACGGCAATAGGATGCATTACAGAAAAGGTTAGTGCCGAAGTGGTTGTATAGGGTCTGCGGAATCTGGCATATGGACTTTCCGCTGTAAACATTAAACATTTCATAGTATTTCACCTGCTATATCTCAGAATAGTTAAATTCACCAGGTTTTCCTACAAGCACCACCTTTTCATGTTGGTATATATTTATTTTTTCAATGTGCTCCTTTTTTGCATCATAATACTTCATTAGAGGACTTAAATCAAAAGTAAAATCCTCTATTCCCCTTTGCTCTAAATCAGGAACCTTCTTTTCTATCTGTATATAATCCATTTCTCCGTCAATATAGTTATCTTTATATACTATTTCTACAAGCAATCTAGGCATCTGGTTCTTGGAAGTGCTTTTATAGGATTTTATTCCTGTTAGTAGCGTCTGCTTAAAATTCTCAATATCATCATCTGATACGCTAATGTTTTGTCTTTTAGCAACCATATCATTGTACACCATATAAGTCTTAAAAAGAGCATAAGGAGTAAAATATTTGGACCAAATTGTACCTTGGCTGGCTTCTCCTTTTGATGTAAACACCGAAGTGCCTTGTGCAAATTTGATGTCGGCTTGATTGATACTTCTGCTCCACATTACCTGCAAAGGTCCCGTTATGTTGAATTTTGGCGCTGTGACTACAGCTCCGAAAAGTTTAACATCTATATATTCATCCTTGAGTTTTTGCTCCAGGTCTGCGTCTTTGATACCTTCCTCTGTTATCACTTTTTTAGCTACGCCCTTACAATCTATGTAATCTCCCTTATCATTTTTAACCGGCTTTACAAATATCTTTTCTCCTCTGTTTACCCATTCATCCCTCACATATCTCTTTATCCTTACATCGGACATTTCAAGACAGCCTGTCCGTTCATCCTGCCTTGGTCTATTGTCATTTATCATATCGCCATTCGGATTACTCATTGTTGCATCAGAATATAGCACAAATTCTCTTGTCTTAGCCATTATTTTTCCCCTCCTTCAGTTCCTTCATTATCAAACTTGAAATAAGAATGCATCCCCCAATAAAACAAGTATTTCGCTTCGTCCTGGGACAATTTGCCTTCTTTCTTGGCCATATATGCTTTACTTTTTGAAAGTATATCTTCAATATACCATTTGTCTACTGAATACTTAACTGCCTTATCTGCTAACAGATTGCTGAACCAAATAAAATCCTCAAAGCTAAACCTTCTGGAAAAGAAAAAGTTCTTTTCCAAGGATGTCCGATCTTTTTCTAAATTCTCTTCTTCCTGAATCTTTTTTGTTCCTCTTTTCTTCAGTTCCCTTATCATATCTTTATAACTCTTTCCTAATAGAAACCATGCTTTCTTTTCGTTACTGTCAAAATAGTCAGTATTGTCTTCAAACAACTCGTTATAATTTTTGTATTCCTGCATTACTTTCCACTCCTTTTCCAAGCATCCGCATTTGCACAGAAAATTATATATTCTGTTTATTGTAAGCATTGTATATTGGTGCTTGTCATTCATACAATGCATTTTATATACGTCCATAGCTCTTTTAAAAAACAGGTTTCGGTTTATCTTCCTCCCCTTAAATATAGACTCTATGACGCGCATTCTTTCCTTGTCTGTAGTTTCTGTCTTATCAATTCCAGTTTTTACTGCAGCTACATACTCCAATATTGAATAGAAAGATTTTAGCTTATAATATATCAGATTTTCCGCTATAGCTTTAAACCTCGACGGCAATACCCCCTGAATCTGATGGTATATATTGAAGCTTTTTTCTCCTTCTTTTTCATAAAATACTATATCCGTTAATGTGTCAGACTTTATTCCGCCTAAAGCATCCAATACCATCTCTTCTCTATCTTTAAGCTGCTTAAGGAGTTTGGTCGTTTCTCCGTTTTCATTGAAAGTTTCGTATATGAAAGCAATGTTTTCATCGTATTTGCTCGGCAGAAACATGACGTTGCCACCCAGCCAGTAGCTGCTTAAATTGTTCTCGATATAATCCTTCGCTACAAGTATATTGGAGATACAATCTCTGCATATCACAAAGTTCCCATATATTTCTTTGTCATTCGTATAAAACTTATATATTGCTGTATTATAACCCTCGCTTCGTACACCACATATATGGCATATACTTGTCTCATTTATTTTCTTATACATTGTGGTATACATTTTTTCTATAAACTTGTTTTCAAATAACTCTCTTGGCGTCTTACCATTAATTCTAAAAAGTACAAATCCTTTATTGTTCTTTTCCTCTTCCATATGCTTTGCAATTTTGCTCTTTATAGCCTCATAACTGTCTTCGATTTCACAGAATCGACAAGCCCTGATAATTTTATTTTCATAGTCAAAATCTAGCCTGAAACCACCTCCTAAGAATCCATTCCCTGCCTGGTAAAAAAGTGCGTCAGCTGACACTTTACGGGTATAGTCTTTAATCTCTGTTTTAATGCCTTGATCTGTAATGTGCATTTCCAGTATATACTCTATACTGCCTTCACCTATCTTATTTACCATTAGGTCAATAATTGACAACTTCGAATTTATAGTTTTCACATAATAACCTATGTTATTGATATTCTCCAGCAAATTCCATCCCTACTTTCCATTGCTCTTTCATATCATATAGTCTTAATCCTCGTCATACATCCCCCCCTTCGTATCCGCATACTCCGCACCTGGGGCTGTTACATACAGGCAGCAGCAATTCTTCTCCACACTCATGCTCTGCTGCACAATCATCACAAAGTGCTGCTGCTTCTTCTTTGTCCCACATACATTCAGTACATAAAAGAGTTGCCTTGCTTCCACATACAGCGCATTTGACATCAGGCATTATATTTCTTGCCATCAACTCAATTTTCTTTTTCCTCCTGATTCCTGTTCTATCTGATACAACCTTTAAATTCAGTTCCGTAGTGTTGCCGAAATCGTATTCATGCCGAAACTTTGTTCCTACTTCCAGAATATCCTTCAGTTTATAATTCATAGGGTATTCATCATAACTTCTTTCTGGAGATGCTGTATAATACCTACGATTTATGATGAACTGGCTCAAATGCCCGCAGCATTCAAGCCAAATATCGCGAAGAAACTTATCCAGGTCCTTCAATAACGTTCTTTCTGCCGATACATCCAAGTAAAGCCAGTATTCAGGTGCATGCTGACCTTCAACCTTTATGCAAAAATAACTCTCCGCATTATCACTAGGTACTTTTAAGAAATTATCCGATCGTTCCTCACAAATATCCAAATGCTTCTTCATTCCTTGTTTTGAGAATATTCTTTTACAATATTGACATTTACCTTTACTTATTTCTGCCATAGCATTCTCTCCTTTAGAAAATATAATTTAGTAATAAAATACCCTCATTTTTCTTTATTATTCATACATAATTTTGGTATTAAAAGTGTACTCTATATGCATACATACAATAAGTTTTGAAATGAAAACATAATCTAGTAAATTTCCACTAAAACAAGGATTGAAACTAATTGACACAAATATTCTTATAGCAGCAGTCTATGCACTTTGCCTTATCTCTGGTAGCAGTCGGATAATACCCTGTCATCACTTTTTTGTACTCATCCAGAGTTTTTATAGCATCTGTCTTCATTTCAGGAGTTATGGGTACTTCTATAAGCTCATTACCGCCGCGGCAGTACACGAGATATCCCCTATCCACTGATGTATTAAACATTTCCTCTATCATAATGGAATATAAAATCATTTGTGTTTTATATGTTTTAAAAGTGATATCCTTATAAACAGCAAATTTATAATCCAAAGGTGCTGCACTACCATCCTCAAGAAAATTCACTTCATCTACCTTACCTTTTATATTGTACTTTTCCGATACAAGCGGTACTTCTATCAGTTTTCTAATTGAGCCAATCTTTTTTCTCAGGTAATTCTTATTTGTACCTTCCTTAATACTATGAAGATTTCTTCCCAACTGCACTTTATATCTCCTATCTTCATTTTGCTTGATTCCGAGACATTTCATATAATAAATAAATCTTTTGCAGTAAAGGAATTCAATAATATCCGAAGGGGTAACATACCCTGCATATTCGTTAAAAGAATTTTGAGATGATTGCATCGGTTACCAACTCCTTGTCAAAGGCTTGTCCTATTAGTCCACAGACTTTAAGTTCAGTTTTATTCATTGGAAATACATACACAGAATCCTTTTCTAAATCGACTAATCCTTCTATTCTAAGTTTAAGCTCATCAAATTCATTATTCTCAAGAGTTCCTAGAAACACACTCTTTTGGACTCTATAAAGCCCAGCATTTTTGCACACCTTTGCCACTCTGGTTCTTATCCTGTCATTTTCAATATCATATATAACCCATGTCAGCATTATTATGCCTCCTTAAGTATTTGATTTGCAATGCGGTGACAATCATATTGCATAATATTTTGTAGTTCAATGTTTTTTCCTTTGTATTTGACCTTTCCGCTCATTGTCTTATTAATAGCCTCAATCAATACTCTTTTCCCGTCCTCATTAAGGTATACTCCACCTTCAACAGGATTGAAGTATTCATCTTTAATCTTTTTGCCGGTAAACAGCTTGAATACAATCTCATCCATATAGCCTCTGTAAAGCTCAACTATATCATATACCAGAGCCTGTCTATTATAGTTATCCGTGTGCATTATACCGATATAAGGATCAAGTCCTGCTATTATACATGCTTTCTCAACCTGGCTATAAAGCACCCCATAAGAATAGTTCAGCATACAGTTGAAAGCATCCTTTGCCGGGTTTCTACTACGGCTTTCGAACTTATACTTTTCAGGCAAAAGCTGGCCCAGTGTCTGGAAATATATCCTTCCTGCCGAACCTTCGTAGCCCTGAAGACTGTACCTGGCTTCATCAATATCTGATGCACTAAGTTTATTAACCTTCTCTTGCAACTCATGTATCTTTTCTATTGCGTCTCTTATAATGCTCTGTCGTTTTTCATCTCTTCGATTCATTAATAGGTTCTTTAGAAAATCCTTTTGGTTTTGTAGCTTCTGTCTTATCCATTCTTTAACCAGTTCTAAACCATATCTGTTATACTGCAGCATCAACTGCTTCCTTCTTATAGTCGATATGCTTCCAAGTTTTGAGTGCCATACCCTACCGTATGGTTCTCCGTTATATTTTAAAAATACTATATCGATATTATTTTCTACTGCTAAAAGAATGGCATCGGTAGATATTGCAGCGGCTGTTGCAATCATAATTTGTTCAACCTTTTTGGCTGATATGTCTTCTTTCCTGTCCTCACATGACACTTGGAAGCACTCTCCATTCTTAGATATATAGGTGCCTGGGGTATTTATCGTAATTTTCAAGCAGATCCCTCCTTGGAATATACTGCTAATATTACCTTTAAAATAACATATCTGGATAAATTATTCTACAAAATATCAAAATTTTCCCACTCTTCTCTTATCCCACTATTATTTGGTTTCCCACGTATTACAGTGATATCAAGTTTAATGCAACCCAGATAAAAATATAGAAGGCGATTTCTCGCCTTCTTCCTATTCCTCTGCGTTTACTATTACCTTTACGATTGCATTGCTGCTGATTGCATGCTTTATCAGGTCAGCATCTATTATTGTTCCTTTCTCGTAGAAGGTATCATCAATATCTATTCCCTCAAGAAGCTGCTTGCCGCACAGGTATGCATATTTGGCCTCCACATAGGGAATCTCTTTCTTCTCCTCTTCATGGTGTACGGGCTTTACCAGGCTTAGTTCCGAGCTTTCGGCACTCTTCTCCTCCGGCTTGCAATCCACAGCCTCCCAATTGATTTCCGGCCCTATCTCCATCGATACTACTACTTCTGTTTCTTCTGCCGGGTTTTCTCCGGAAGCTCCGGCAGCCTCAGCTTCTTCATTTTCAGTATCCTTCATGGCGTCTTGTTCTTCTTCAATTAACTCAAGGTCCGCTTCTTCTATGTCTACGATTAAGACATTGTCATAGCTCACTGCCTTCGATATTTCAATCCTGTATTCCTCTGTGTATATGTAACGGGCTGTAAATTGTTCGTCTACTTCAATTCCCTGCAGATATCCCAGACGCTCTCCCTTGAGGTTATACACATTTATCATTGACCTTAGAGGCCTTACATTCTTTGGAGCCTTTACCATTACTGATACATCCGGAATCATGACTGCATCACTGCCGATAATTGCCCTTTCAATTGGAATGATAAAATGATCCTCCATATTGCCATGATATATGAAGTTGACCTTGCTGCCTTTGATTATCACTCCATCAACCATACCTGTGATTTCCGCCTCATGAATTGCAACAATTGGCTGTTCCAACAGTTTAATAATCAAAAAGCCGGCACCTACCCTTCAATACTTGACCTTACATCCCTGTACATCCTGTAATACATGCTTCCTACCACGTTGTCATACTCTCCGATGTTGCTCTTAACACAAATATAATCATTGCTGAGATACTTGCTGAGATAATCGAAAAGTATCTTGCTTCCGCCGCCGGCAAATATTATGCTGTCGCAGGCGCCCATAAACTTTATTTTGGAAAATTCTCTGATATCCTTGCTGAGATCATATGCAAAAACATCAAATACGTTTTTGACTATGTTGCTGAAGTCAATATCTTCTCCCTTTTTACCCTTAAGCACCGACTCGTTGAATCTTATCA
>Ga0302248_1000995_pt1 | contig 22940 bp, 26 predicted proteins | sample AAG_UR_Leu_MG_FD_193528 | JGI IMG/M metagenome (GOLD analysis project Ga0302248, IMG submission 193528) | Enriched activated sludge microbial communities from anaerobic digester in WTTP, New Holstein, Wisconsin, United States - AAG_UR_Leu | ecosystem: Engineered > Bioreactor > Anaerobic >... | reverse complement strand
ACTGTCGCGGAAAAGCAATTCATTGTCTCCGTGAAAGAAGGGACGCCCCAGTGGGAATTGATCGGTGTTGAAGGGATTGAGAACCTGCCCGCCGTCCGGTGGAAGCTTTTAAACATCGGTCGTATGAGCCAGTCAAAGCACAAAAAGGCAGTTCGCAAATTGAGAGACTACCTGGGAGTGTAGGCCCGCTTTAACGGGACTATCACTTTTTCAATGAATAGTTTTGGCAAATAAGACCACCGAAGAGCCCTTTTTACGAAAAAGTTGACCCTGTTGATTGCATAGTGGTTTCGCTGAGGGATCACTATGTCCTCACTATGACTACCGATCTGCGGCAGGCGCTGCTGCAATGGTGTGAGGAAAGGCTGAAACAGCCTACGGATGACAAAGAGCACGTGTTTGTCTGCCTGGAGGAAACCTACTTTTGCAGGGAGTATTACGGAAAACCATTCCTCCATCGGCAACATCTGATGGAGAATCTCTGTCGCCGGGCTAAAGTCAAACCCTTCGGGTTCCACGGCATCAGGCATCTGACGGCGTCGATCCTGTATAAGAAAGGATACCCGCTGGCAGTCATTCAGGCGATCCTGAGACATGCAAATCCGAATACGACGGCGCGCTATATCCGCAGCCTCGGATTGGAAGAAACAAGGGGAGCGCTTGAGGAAGGTCTGAAGGGACCGGCTCAGGTGATCGAATTCCAGAAGGTCAAGGCAGTATGAAAAAACCCCCAGAGAAAGGAGCTCTGAGGGCATTTTGTGTCCGGACTTGTGTCCGGAGGTATATGGCGATAGTTGGTATTTGTAAACTATCGAATTTATTGGTAGTCCCACGGGGACTTGAACCCCGGTTTCCGGCGTGAGAGGCCAGCGTCCTAACCACTAGACGATGGGACCGCGATCATAAATTGTCTTCCGGGGATAAAGATTCGGAACGCTTCCATCAGGATCGCGAACCTGTTTTCTGAGCAACAATACTTCCCCCAGGTGCCTTTTTAGCAGGAGGGAGTATCTATTCGATAATCCGCCAAAAGTCAAGGTGAAAATGGCAACGGGCCATGAAGCCGCTTTCGGCAGGACCGGCCGTACTGCCGTCAGGCACCGGACTCCGCAGCGATTATCGCCAGGGCGTCCTCCAGTCTTTTAATGACGCGCTCCCTTCCCAGGGTGACCATCACCTCATCGATGCCGGGGCTCACCGTCTTTCCCGTCAGGGCGACCCGTAGCGGCTGGGCGATGATCTTGAGTTTCAAGTTCCGTGCCTCGGTGAACCGGCGCAGGAATCCTTCTATCCCCTCTTTCGAATAATCGGCGAGCAGGGCCAGATCCCGGGCTAAGTCGTGAAGATTTCCGGCGACATCGGCAGTCAGGAACCTGGTCTTCGCTTCCGGATCATAGGTCAAGGCCTCGGCAAAATAAAACTGGCCGGCTTCCGCCATTTCCACCAGGGTCTTTGCCCTGCTCCGCAGGTCCCCCACCACCCGGCCGAGGAAATTTTCGTTCGCCACATCACTTCCCCTGGCTGCCCAGAAGGGTTTTACGGCGGCCATCAATTTATCCGGAGGATACTGTTTGATGTAGTGGGCGTTCAGCCAGAGGAGCTTGTCGGGATTGAAGATCGCCGCCGACTTTCCCACGGCGTCCAGATCGAATAGGTCAACAAGTTCGGTCATGGAAAAGATCTCCTGATCCCCGTGGGACCATCCCAGCCGGACAAGGTAGTTCACCAGGGCCTCGGGAAGAAATCCCATCTCCTGATAGGCCATAACCGACGTCGCGCCGTGGCGCTTGCTCAGCCTCGCCTTGTCGGCACCGAGGATCATGGGGACATGTCCGAACAGCGGCACTTCAAAGCCCAGTGCCTGGTAAAGGAGGATCTGGCGGGGAGTGTTATTGACATGGTCATCCCCGCGAATGACATGGGTGATCCCCATCTGGGCGTCATCCACGACAACAGCGAAATTGTAGGTCGGATAGCCGTCCGCCCTTTCAATGATCAGATCGTCTAGTTCGTCGTTGTTGAAGCTGATCGTTCCCTTCACCAGATCACGAACAATGGTCGTTCCGTAATCGGGACAGCGGAAGCGGACAACGGAGTCGGGTGATTTAGCCAGCCCCAGGTCGCGGCAGGTGCCGTCATATTTCGGCTTCCGGCCGGTGCGCAGGGCTTCCTTTCTTTTTTCCTCCAGCTCTTCGGTAGTGCAGGTGCAGTAATAGGCCTTTTTTTCATCGATCAGCCGTTCCACCATTTCCCGGTGGATATCCACCCGCTGGGCCTGATAAAATGGTCCTTCGTCCCAGGTCAGTCCGAGCCAGGTCATGGCATCGAGGATGGCCCGCGTGGATTCCTCCGTGGAGCGCAACTGGTCGGTATCTTCAATGCGCAGGATGAACCGGCCGCCGTGGTGCCGGGCATAAAGCCAGTTGAACAGGGCGGTCCGGGCACCGCCGATATGGAGATAGCCCGTGGGCGACGGGGCAAACCGGGTTTTGATTTCTTTCTTTTTGTCCATGCTGAATCCTGTTTGCGAAATTGGCTCCATCCCCAGGGGATCTCGCCATCTCACTCGCGGCCAGCGGCACCCTTCCCCGCCCAGTGCGAAGCGATGGTGTCTTATAGGTTCGGCCGTCCAAATTTGTCAAGCTACATTTGGAGAAATTATCCTTGACATCGCGATCATTTTATAATTTACTTCACCACTTTATTGAAGCCTAAATTTTTTACAGGCAAAACGCCCGCCCGCAGGGGCGGTATTGCAGTGAGGCAAGACGACGCCTGAAAGCAAGTGAGGCGTAAGGAATCGGCGGCAGAGATCATCTTACCGACACAGGAAATAAAAAAGGTGGCATTTTTTCAGTGAAAATCAACATTCACACCATTCCCGACGAAGGGCTGGAGCTTCGGGAGATCAAGGACCGACACTGGTTGCCTGCGGTCCTCGCCGGAGAATCCGATGTGGATTTTTCTCTGGAAGAAGTAAAAATATCTTGTAATATAAAGAAGATGGATAAAACGATCTTTTTGCACGGCACCGTGGAAACGATAATCCATATGCCCTGCTCGCGCTGTCTGGATACAGCCACGCTGCCCGTGAACGTCCCTTTCCGCTATACCCTCGTACCGGCGGCTATAGAGCGCCGGGAAGAAATCGAATTGACGGAAGAGGACCTGGAGTACAGCTTCTACGAAGGAGAGACGGTGGATAGCGATCCCCTGATCTATGAGCAGATTGTCCTGCAAATCCCCATGAAGGCCCTCTGTCGTGAAGACTGCCAGGGACTTTGCCCCCGATGCGGCGCCAATCTCAATCTGATCCGCTGCTCCTGCCCGGATCGGGATGTGGACGAACGCCTAACGGTCCTGAAAAAACTCAAGCAGCAGTAATATCAAATATCAATAAAGAGGATTATAATCATGCCAAACCCAGTAAAGAGACATTCCCGGACGAGAAGAAACAAACGGAGATCCCATGATTTCCTCAGCGCACCGGCCATTTCCCTGTGCCCCCAGTGCGGGGAGAAGAAAATGCCCCACCGCGCCTGCCCCAACTGTGGCACTTACAAGGGCCGGGAGGTAATTTCCCTCGAAAAGACCGCATAATCGACCGGCGGATAGTCAACCGGTCCATCCTTTGCCGTCCCCAACGGGGCAATCGGCGTAGAATCATGGTTCCGGAAGCGGAAAGCTTTTCCCGCCGGGCGGACAGCGGAGGACAGCGACACCGGACCGGTAATCCGCTCAGAAGGCGGCTTGCATATTAACCTGCAGCATAAACACCACATTCAGGAGGAGCATGATATGACGCTTGAGGAAAAGGTCATAGATATTATCATGGAACAACTGGAGGTCACCAAGGAGGAATGCGTTCCCGAGGCGTCCTTTATCGATGATCTCGGAGCGGACTCTCTGGACATTGTCGAGCTAATCATGGAAATGGAAGAAAATTTCGGCATTCAGATTGCCGATGAAGAATTGGAGAAGATCCGCACCATCCAGGACGTCATCGACTTCCTGAAAGCCAAAGGCGTGAAGTAAAACCGCAACCGCGCCCGGAGTAGGTCATTGCAGAGACGAGTATTGATCACTGGCCTCGGAGCCGTCAGCCCGGTGGGGAACTCAGTCCGGGAAGCCTGGAGAGGTGTATGCGAGGGACGTTCCGGAGTGGGTCCCATCACCAGATTCGACTGTTCCGCCTTCGATACGAAGATCGCCGGGGAGTTGAAGGGTTTCGACCCGCTGGTGCACGTAAACAAAAAGGAACTGCGACGGTATGACGATTTCATCGTCTATGCCCTGGCAGCCGCCGACATGGCCATGGAGGACGCCGCCCTCGGCATCCGGAGCGCCGCCACTGATGAACGGGCAGGCGTCATCATCGGATCGGCCATCGGCGGCCTTGTCACCATCGAGAAGGAAAAGGAGAACGTGCTCCGCGCCGGTCCCCGAAGAATATCGCCTTTCTCCATTCCCGCCGTACTGGCTAATCTTGCCGCCGGTCATGTCTCCATACGCTATAAGCTGAAAGGACCCATCAACTGTCCCGTAACGGCCTGCGCGTCAGGAACATACGCCATCGGCGACGCCTTCCGCATGATCGCATGGAATCACGCCGATGTCATGGTGGCCGGCGGCGTTGAAGCCGCGGTATGTTCCCTGGCCATAGGAGGATTCAACGCCATGCGGGCTCTTTCCACCCGCAACGACCAGCCGGAAAAAGCCAGTCGACCCTTCGACCTGGAACGGGACGGGTTTATTCTTTCCGAGGGATGCGGCTTGCTGATCCTGGAAGAGTATCACCACGCCTTGAAGCGCGGGGCAAGGATTTATGCCGAGGTCGCCGGGTATGGAGTCACCAGCGACGCCTTTCACATGGCGGCCCCCCCTCCGGGCCATGAAGGCGCGGTCCGGTGCATGGCCGCCGCCCTGGATGACGCGGCCATGACGCCCACCGACATCGACTACATAAACGCCCACGGCACCTCCACCCCTCTCAACGACATCTATGAAGCCGAGGCCATCAACACCGTCTTCGGAACCCACACGGAACGTCTGCTCGTCTCTTCCACCAAATCCATGACGGGGCATCTGCTTGGCGCCGCCGGGGGGGTGGAGGCCATCTTTGCCGTAAAAGCCATCCAGGAGGGACTCGTTCCCCCCACGATCAATCTAGACAATCCAGATCCGGCCGCCGGGACCCTGGATTTCGTTCCCCACGCGGCCAGGAAAGCTGATATCCGGACGGCCATGTCCAACACCTTCGGCTTCGGCGGGGCCAATGCCGTACTGATCTTTAAGAAATTTTATGAATATTAGTCAGCTTCGCTGATTTTGGAATGATTAAAGAGATCGCCATAGGCGCCGATCATGCCGGGTTCCCGCTCAAGGAAGCAATCAAGGCATTCCTGACGGATCAGGGCTGGAGGGTAGCCGACAAAGGTACGGACAGTGAACAGGCGGCGGACTATGCCGATTACGCCGCGGCGGTGGCCCGGGAGATCGGCGGCGGCGTTTGTGAACGGGGCATCCTTATCTGCGGCTCCGGCGCCGGGATGGTCATCACCGCCAACAAGTTTCCGGACATCCGGGCAACCCTCTGTCTGAACGAAGAGATGGCGCGCCTGTGCCGCCTTCACAATGACAGCAACATCCTCGTGCTGGCCGGAAGGATGACGGATGCCGCCACTGCTGGAAAGATCGTGGCGATGTGGCTGCGGACCCCGTTTGAGGGCGGACGGCACCAGCGCCGTATAGACAAGATCAGGGCCATAGAAGCTTCCCTCGCCGAATCCTGCGGCTGAAACGGCACAAGATGAGGGGTTAAAAAGTAACGATATGAAAAGACCAGCGGAAAGCACCCCAGGCAAGGATCGCCAATCCTGAAGAATGAGAAGCACCTGGGGGAACGCCTCCGGGACGAACGAGTAAGCGCAGCGCCAAGGCAATAACGGTTGCGATGCCGCCAAAGATACCGTTTGAAAAATGCCTTGGTTAAGGTTATGTAAACGCACAAAAAGCGGGGGATGAAGAGATTTCACCCGCCCTGCCTTTTCCGGCGGCGGCCGCGTCGGGTCGGCGGAAGATAAGCGCACATCAACGACAGGAGGGAAGGAAAATTCATGACATCATTACTAAAGACTGACCCGGAAGTCGCCCGGGCTATCTGGGACGAAACACGGCGCCAGGCCGGCAAGTTAGAGATGATCGCCTCGGAAAACTTTGTGAGCGAAGCGGTCCTCGCCGCGCAGGGATCCATCATGACCAATAAGTATGCCGAAGGATACCCGGCCAAGCGCTACTACGGCGGCTGCGAATATGTGGATGTCGTGGAGTCCCTGGCCATCGAGCGCTGCAAACGGCTTTTCGGCGCCGACCATGTGAACGTCCAGCCCCATTCGGGAACCCAGGCCAACATGGGGGTCTATTTCGCCGTCCTTCAGCCCGGAGACACGATTCTCGGTATGAACCTGTCTCACGGCGGTCACCTCTCCCACGGCAGCCCCGCCAACTTTTCCGGTCGGTTGTATAACGTGGTGGCCTACGGCGTCTCCCGGGACACCGAAACCATCGACTTCAACGAGGTGGAAGACCAGGCAAAGAAACATCGCCCCAAGCTGATCGTCGTGGGGGCCAGCGCCTACCCCCGCACCATTGATTTTCAAATGTTTCGGGAAATAGCTGACCGCACCGGCGCCGCCGTCATGGCCGACATCGCCCACATCGCCGGCCTCGTCGCCACCGGGATTCACCCTTCCCCGGTGCCGGTTTGCGAGTTTGTCACCTCCACCACCCACAAGACCCTCCGGGGTCCAAGGGGAGGACTCATCATGTGCAAGCAGGACCGGGCTGCCATTATCAACAGCCGGGTCTTTCCGGGGATGCAGGGCGGACCGCTGATGCATGTCATCGCCGCCAAGGCGGTGGCTTTTCAGGAAGCCCTGTCGGCGGAATTCAAGACCTATCAGTCCCAGATCGTCAAGAACGCCCAGGCCCTGGCCGCCGCCCTGGCCGCCGAGGGCTTCCGCCTCGTTTCCGGCGGCACGGACAACCATCTGATGCTCGTGGATCTCACCGGTCAGGGTATCACGGGCAAAGAGGCCCAGGAGGTCCTCGATCAGGCGGGAATCACCGTGAACAAGAACGGCATCCCCTTCGACACTCTGGGTCCCCAGGTCACCAGCGGCATCCGGCTGGGCACCCCGGCGCTGACCACCCGGGGCATGAAGGAGGAGGAGATGCGGATCATCGCTGGCTTCATCGCCAGGATACTCAAGGATACCAAAAACCAGGACAAGGTTTTGGAGGTCCGCGGGAACGTGGCGAAACTATGCCAGCGGTTTCCCCTCTATTCAGAACGTTTAAAAAATTCCGGGTTCGAGGATTGAGGTGCGGAGGTTGCATCTTATAAGCATAAATCAGCACTAAAGAGCTGATTTTAGAGGTATAACTGAATGAGGGGGGGAAAAGCCAGGGAACAGAGACCATCCTGGGACGAATACTTCATGGACATCACCGGCCTCGTCGCCCGACGTTCCACCTGCATCCGCCGGCAGGTCGGGGCCGTCCTGGTGGGTGACCGCCGGGTCCTGGCGACCGGGTACAACGGCGCCCCCAAGGGGCTCCGCCACTGTCTCGATCTTGGATGTCTCCGGGAGCAGCAGCGCATCCCCTCAGGGGAACGCCACGAGCTCTGCCGGGGGCTACATGCGGAGCAGAACGCCATCATCCAGGCCGCCCTCTACGGGGTAAGCGTGAAGGACGCCGTGCTTTACTGCACCAATCATCCCTGTGTGATCTGCGCCAAGATGATCATCAATGCCGGGATCAGCGCGGTGATTATCCGCGATCCATACCGGGACACCCTGGCGGAGGAAATCCTCCAGGAGGCCGGCATCGGGGTAAGACTGATATGAAGTGCCCCTTCTGCCATCATGGAGAAAACCGGGTCATCGATTCCCGGATCAGCAAGGACGGCAACGCCATCCGGCGGCGCCGGGAATGCCTGGGATGCGGCAAGCGCTTCACCACTTACGAGGTCGTCGAAGACGTCCTGCCCATGGTGGTGAAGAAAGACGGCCGCCGGGAGCCTTTCGACCGCCTGAAGATCCGCAACGGACTCATCAAGGCCCTGGAAAAGAGGCCGGTAAGCATCGACGAGATTGATGCGGTGGTGGACAAGGTGGAGCGGGCCTGCCAGGAAAACCTTGGAAAGGAGATCCCGGCAGCGACCATCGGTGAGAAGGTCATGGAGGAGCTCCACCACCTCGACACCGTGGCCTATGTCCGCTTCGCCTCGGTTTACCGGCAGTTCCGGGACGTCAATGACTTTCTGGCCGAGCTGAAGGACCTGCTGAACGTAAAGAAGGAAGGTTGAGCTATTAATGTTTACCGGCATTATTCAGGCGCTGGGAACGATGTCCAGGTTGATCCGGCAGGGGGATGAAGGCCTGCTGTCCATTACAACGGACCTGCCTTTGGACGATGTCCGGATCGGTGACAGCATCGCGGTAAACGGCGTCTGCCTCACCGTAACCGCCAAGGGATCTCAGACTTTCACCGCCGATGTCTCGGCGGAGACCCTCGCCAGAACCAATCTGGGAAGCCTGCATCCCGGCGCGTCCGTCAACCTGGAGAAGTCCCTGCGCCTTCAGGATTTTCTCGGCGGGCATCTGGTGCTGGGCCATGTGGACGGCTTGGGCAGAATCTCGGAGAAGACGGTGCGGACCAAATCGTTGCTTTTTGTCTTCGAGGTTCCGGACCGTCTGAGTAAATATATCGTGGAAAAGGGTTCCCTGGCGGTGGACGGCATCAGTCTCACCGTCAACCGCTGCGTACGGAATCAATTCCATGTCAACATGATCCCTCACACGGCCCAGAAGACTACCCTGGGATCGAAAAGGGTATCCGACCCGGTGAATATCGAAACGGATATTATCGGCAAGTATGTAGAGCGGCTGATGCAACACAGGGGCGACGCCGGACCCGGCGTGGATTGGAAATTATTATCGGAAAAAGGTTTTTTGAGGTGAAACATGGGAGTCAGTTCAATCAAGGAAGCCATTGAGGATATCCGCAATGGCAAAATGATCATCCTCGTGGACGACGAGGACCGGGAAAACGAGGGCGACCTGTTCATGGCCGCCGAGTTCGTCACCCCCGAAGCTATCAATTTCATGGCGATGCATGGCCGGGGCCTGATTTGCCTTACCCTTACGGAGGAACATGCCGACCGCCTGCGGCTGATGCCCATGGCGCGGGACAACCGCTCCCGTTTCGGCACGGCCTTCACCGTGTCCATCGAGGCCAAGAAGGGGGTCACAACGGGCATTTCCGCTTATGACCGCGCCACGACCATTCGCACCGCCGTCACCGAGGGTGCAAAGGCGGAGGATCTGGTGAGTCCGGGTCATGTCTTTCCCATTCGGGCCAAAAAGGGCGGGGTTCTGGTCCGGACCGGCCAGACGGAAGGTTCCGTCGATCTGGCACGCCTGGCGGGACTGAAACCGGCCGGAGTCATCTGCGAGGTGATGAAGGACGACGGCACGATGGCCCGGATGCCTGATCTGGAGGTCTTCGCCGCCCAACACGATCTGAAGATCGTGACCATCGCCGACCTCATCGATTTCCGTATGGCGCACGAATCGCTGATCAGGCGCGTCGCCAGCGCCAATATCCCCACTCATTACGGCGGTATGTTCAAGGTAACGGTATATGAAAACGATGTGGACGATCTCCAGCATGTCGCCCTGGTGAAGGGCGATATCAGTCCGGATGACGAGGTGATGGTCCGCGTCCATTCCGAGTGCGCCACCGGCGATGTCTTCGGATCGGCTCGGTGCGACTGCGGCGACCAGCTCCACCGGGCCATGCAGATGGTGGACCAGGAGGGAAAGGGCGTAATCGTTTACATGCGCCAGGAGGGCCGGGGCATCGGCTTCGTCAACAAGATCCGCGCTTACGCCCTTCAGGACGAGGGCAAGGACACCGTCGAAGCGAACATCGAGCTGGGTTTTAAGGCCGACCTCCGGGATTACGGCATCGGCGCCCAGATCCTGGTTGACCAGGGCGTACGTAAGATGCGGCTCATGACCAACAACCCCAAAAAGATCGTGGGACTCGAGGGCTACGGCATCACCATCACGGGAAGGGTGCCGATCGTCATTGAACCCAATGAAAACAACATCCGCTATCTGACGACCAAGAAGACAAAAATGGGTCACATGATATAAATTACCGATACGGAGGGCGAAGATGCCAAAAATCATCGAAGGGAAGATAGTCGCCAAGGGAATGAAGTTTGCCGTGGTGGCCAGCAGGTTCAACGATTTCATCTCCAGCAGGCTTACGGACGGAGCTGTGGACGGATTGACAAGGGCGGGGGCGGATGAGAAGGACATCCAACTCTTCAAGGTCCCCGGGGCTTTCGAACTGCCTCTGGCCGCTAAGAAACTTGCCCAGAGCGGCCGCTATGACGCTGTGATCTGCCTCGGCGCCGTGATCCGCGGGGCGACCCCCCATTTCGAGTACGTCAGCGCCGAGGTATCCAAGGGCATCGCCAACGTAGGCCTCGATACCGGCGTTCCCATCGCCTTCGGCGTCCTGACGACGGACACCATCGAGCAGGCCATCGAGCGGGCCGGCACCAAGGCGGGCAACAAGGGCTGGGACGCCGCCATGACCGCCATCGAAATGGTAGATCTATTTAAAAAGATCTGACACCAGCCATGCAACAGCGAAGAAGGGCGCGGGAGTACGCCTTGCAGGTGCTTTACATCCTGGATCTCCAGGAGCGGGAGGTAAGCGAGGCGTTGGATCTCTTTTGGTCGATACTGAATAATCCCGAATATCTGGGAGATCACCCCCCCCGGGACGAGGGGGCGAAAAAATTCGCCGTCCAGCTCGTCCGGGGAACCTGGGAAAACCGCGCCCGGATAGACGAAATGATCCGCATCTACTCGGAGCACTGGTCGCTCGGCCGGATGTCCCGGGTGGATCGGAGCATTCTCAGGATGGCGACTTACGAGCTGTTGTTCTGTGAAGAAATCCCCCCGAAGGTCTCCCTGAACGAGGCCATCGATCTGGGAAAGATATACGGATCGGAAAATTCCGGGGCCTTCATCAACGGCATCCTCGACGCCCTCTACATGAACCGGCTGGCAAAAAAACCCTTGACATAATGTCTCTATGTGGTAGAAGGGCGCGAAAGCGGTGATTTAAAGGTAAATTGCTCCGCTCTATAAATGTGCTAAAGCACCGCAGGTGTCTGAATTGAACCCGTGCTTGAGCACGGGTTTTTTTTTGGCCGGAAATCAATTCAATAAAAGGAGATAAAATTATGCAGATTTCTTCGGAAAGCATCAAGATTGGACATCCCGACGTGGTGGCGGACATCATCGCCGCCAACGTCATCGCCGAGATCATGGATGAGGAAAAGAAGCTCGGCATGGACCTCAGCAATATGCCTCACTGTGGCATCGAGGTGTTTCTGGGGAAAGGCATCTGCCTGGTGGGCGGCGAAGTGAGAACCAGGGTTTTCGTGGATATCGACAAGATCACACGGGATTCAGTCCTGGGCATCGGGTATAATCATGCGGCGGTAGGTCTCAACGGTCATCTCATGGGCGTCTTAAACGCCATCATTCCCCAATCTCCGGACATTAATATCGGCACGAGCATGGAACTCAACAAGAACAAGGAAATCGGCGCCGGGGATCAGGGGATTATGTACGGTTTCGCCTGCGATGAAACGCCGGAACTTCTCCCCCTGCCCTACGTCCTCGTGACCAGGCTCATGCGGGCCTTCGAAGACTGTCAGGACCCAATATTCGCCCCGGACGGCAAGGGGCAGGTGTCCATCGACTATGACGACAAGACGGGGAAACCCAAACGCCTGGCCAAGGTCCTCATGTCCAACGCCATCGATTACCGCCACGTCAAGGGGAAAAGGAGCGCGGTCAAGGACGAGGCGAAGAAGCTCTCCTTCGCCTGTCTGTCCGACTGGGTGGATAAAAAGACGGAGTTCCTCTTCAACCCCACCGGGGAATGGAACGCCCTAAATTCTTGCAGCGCCGCCGACTCCGGCGTGACGGGCCGTAAACTTGTCGTCCAGTTCTACGGCGGTTATCCCGGCGCCCAGTTGGGCGGCGGTTCGGTGGTCAACAAGTCCCCGGAAAAGGTTGATTGCTCCGCCGCTTTCGGCGCCCGTTACGTGGCCAAAAACATCGTCGCCGCCGGCCTGGCGACCAAATGCTCCGTGCAGTTGGCCTACGCCATCGGAATCGCCAAACCTTTCTCCATCTATGTGAACAGCTTCGGCACCGGCGTAGTTCCCGACAGCAAACTGGAAAAGATCATTGCCGACAACTTCGATCTGACCCCCGGCGGGATGATTACCAGGTTCGGCCTCCTCAGCGGCAGCGTTTACCGGCGCATCCCCAAGACCTTCTTCATGGACGGCTACAAATGGGAGAAGACGGACATGGTCAAGCAATTAAAGCAAACGGCGGAAAAATAAAGGGCGGAGAGCCGACTAATCCGTGAAAGTCGCGATCATGAGCATTGAGTATCGCTTTATGTTCGCTTAAGCTGAACGCTACCCACGGTAAGTTCGGAGGCAGCGCCTTCGTCGCCTCCGTACTTACCGTGAAAATGCCGTTTTCACGCTTCGCGGCGCTCCACGGGGCATGAAGGTTTTTCACAAAGCCGGTCAAGGCCGGAATGGAAAAACTGATGCGGTGTCGGCGCGGTTGGCAAAACCGCGCCAGCCTTTTTTCTAAAATATCTTGCCCGGAAAACATTTCTGCCCCTGCTTCATTAAAGCGTCTTCGAAACGGTTGGCTTCGGCCCGACGCCAAGGCGGGGTGACGCCTTTATTATTGAAATCATTCCTTCCCTGTGTTACGAAAGGGTATCATTGACGCCGTACGGCTAAACCATCGTGGTTTTCTCCGGCGTCCAAATCAATTCCGGGAGCTATCTATGAACGTCAAATACACCCCCCAGCAGATTGAAGAGAAATGGCAGCGTCACTGGGAAGAGCAAAAGACCTTTTCGGCAAAGGAAGATCCCCGCAAGAAAAAGTATTATCTCCTGGAAATGTTCCCCTACCCTTCCGGGAAGATTCATATCGGTCATGTCCGCAACTATACCATCGGGGACGTCGTCGCCCGCTACAAGCGGATGCAGGGTCTCAACGTCCTCCATCCCATGGGTTGGGACGCCTTCGGCATGCCGGCGGAAAACGCCGCCATCGCCCATGGGATTCATCCCTCGGTCTGGACAAACGAAAATGTCGACCACATGAAAAAACAGCTCAAGCGCATGGGCTTCAGCTATGACTGGGACCGGGAGGTCTCCACCTGCGAGCCTGATTACTATCGCTGGGAACAGCTCTTCTTTTTGTGGATGTATGAAAAGGACCTCGCCTATAAGAAGACCTCCATGGTCAACTGGTGCCCGGACTGCCAGACCGTTTTGGCCAACGAGCAGGTGGAGGCGGGGCTATGCTGGCGTTGCGCCAGTGAGGTGACGCCCAGGGAACTTGACCAGTGGTTCTTCCGGATCACCGCCTACGTGGAGGAGTTGCTGGCATACTGCGACCGCCTCCCCGGCTGGCCGGAGCGGGTCCTCACCATGCAGAGGAACTGGATCGGCAAGAGCCACGGCTGCGAACTTTCCTTTCCCATGGCGGACGGCAACGGTGACATCAAGGTGTTTACAACCCGCCAGGACACCATCTTCGGGGCCACTTTCATGCTCATCGCCGCCGAGCACCCCCTGGTGCTGGAGCTTGTCAAAGGCAAGGATCGGGAGGGAGAGGTCCGGCAGTGGGTGGACAAGATCAAGAAGCATGACAAGGTCATGCGCACCTCGGACTACTACGAAAAGGAGGGTATCTTCCTTGACACCCACTGTCTGAACCCGGTGACGAAACAGAGGATGCCGATCTACGCCGCCAATTTCGTCCTCGCCGATTACGGCACGGGTTGCGTCATGGCGGTGCCGACCCACGACCAGAGGGACTTTGAATTCGCCAAAAAATACGATCTCCCTCTCATCGTGGTCATTCAGCCGCCCAACAAGGCCCTTAATGTCCAGACCATGACAGAAGCCTATGTGGAGGAAGGTGTCCTGGTCAATTCCGGTCCCTTCAACGGCATGGAAAACATGAAGGCCCTGGACAAGATTGCCGAATATCTGGAATCCATCGGCAGGGGCAAAAAGACTATCCAATACCGCCTCCGCGACTGGGGCATTTCCCGGCAGCGCTACTGGGGGGCTCCCATCCCCATCGTTTACTGCGAAAAATGCGGCGCCCAAAAGGTTCCGGAAGCAGATCTTCCCGTGATCCTGCCCAGGGACGTGGAGCTCACCGGCGAGGGAGGCTCTCCCTTGGCCAGACACGAGGCCTTCGTGACGGCCGCCTGTCCCAACTGCGGGGGGCCGGCCCGCAGGGAAACGGACACCATGGATACCTTCGTCGAATCTTCATGGTATTTTGACAAGTTCTGCTGCGCCACCTTCAACGAGAAGCCGGGTTTGGACCGGAAGGCCCTCGACTACTGGATGCCTGTCGATCAGTACATAGGCGGTATCGAACATGCCATTCTCCATCTCCTCTACTCACGGTTCTACACCAAGGTCCTCCGTGATTTCGGGGTCATCGGCGCCGACGAGCCTTTCACCAATCTCCTCACCCAGGGCATGGTCTGCAAGGAAACGATGAAATGCCGGACCCACGGATTTCTCTATCCCGACGAGGTAAAGGAGGGGCGGTGCGTCCACTGCCAGGAGGAGATCATTGTCGGCAAGACGGAAAAAATGTCCAAATCCCTGAAGAATGTGGTGGATCCCGACTATCTGATCGAACGCTACGGCGCCGACACGGCCCGGCTCTTCTGTCTCTTCGCCGCCCCACCGGAAAAGGACCTGGAGTGGAGCGATCAAGGCGTGGAGGGATCGTTCCGCTTCCTGAACCGCACCTGGCGCATCGTCATGGACTATCTGGAAGACCTAAGGGAAATCAAGCACTTCGCCGGCGAGGTCGTTCTCGATGGGGAATTGAAGAACCTGCGGCGCAAGACCCATCAGACCATCCGGAAGGTCTCCCGGGACATCGAGGATCGTTTCCATTTTAACACCGCCATCAGCGCCGTCATGGAACTGGTCAACGCCCTTTATGCCCTGCCCCGGCCGGCGAAGGATGACCGCACCGCCTGGGCGGTGGTCCGGGAGACCGTGGACTCCGTGCTCCTCCTTTTGGGGCCGACAGTCCCCCATTTTGCCGAAGAACTCTGGGAGCTTATGGGCAACCGGACCCGGATAACCGATTCCTCTTGGCCGATATTCGACCCGACCGTGGCCGCCGAGGAAGAGATCGTCATCGTCATCCAGATCAACGGCAAGGTTAGAAGCCGCATCTCAGTCCCCATTGATGAGGAGGAGGCAGCCATCAAGGCCCAGGCCCATGCCGACGAAAAGATCGCTGGGATGCTGACGGGTAAGAAGATCGTCAAGGAGATCTATGTCCCGAAGAAACTACTCAATATCGTCGTCCAGGGTTAATCGGTATTTGTAAAATAGCGGACACTTCCCATATTTTCTTTCGGGGTGCCTTGCACAACTCGATATAGACGGTCTGTAAACGACGAAATAAATGTTTTTGCCCTTCGCTAGGGGTGATTAAGATTCCATAAACAGGTACAACGATATGCAGGTGCGTGAGAAGCAAAAAAGACATCTAATCGACAGCAAGGCCACTTCTCGATGGTGTCTCCGTTCTCTCCCGGCGTGGCTTCCCATTCTGATGGCGGCACTGCTAACTCTGATGGGCTGCGGTTATCATTTTTCCCCCGGCGGGGAACATATCGATCCCGGCATCAAAAAGGTGTTCATCGAACCCTTCGGAAACCGGACCAGTCAGGCGAACCTGGAAGACACCTTCCGCCTGGCCGTCGCCGATCAATTCATCAAGGGCAAGCGCTTCGTCATCGTGGACGGCGGGAACGAGGCGGATGCCTTGATCCGGGGCAACATAAAGGCCCTTTCGACCACCCCCCTCTCCTACCGGACTACGAACCTGGCCGCCGAGGAGCGCATGACCCTCACCATCGAGATGACCTTCGAAGAACGTCGGAGCCGGAAGGTCATCTGGCAAGACGAAAATTTTACCGGCACCCAGGACTACCCCGTCGCCAGTCTTGGTGATACGGAAGCCAGTCGCAAAAACGCCCTTTCCAAACTGGCCAATGACACAGCCGAAAGGGCGTACCGGATGCTTATGTCGGGTTTTTGATCGGGATCAGGACAAAAGGGCGCTTACCTTCAGGGTAAGGCGGGAAATCTTCCGGGCCGCGTTCTTCTTGTGAAAAACACCTTTGGCGGCCGCTTTGCTTATCTTGGGGATCGCACCGGCCAAGGTGGCTTTGGCATTATCGGTTTCCTTTTTCTCGACGGATTGGAGAATGGATTTGATTTCCGTTTTGATGCTCGAACGTATGGATGCATTGCGGAGACGGCGTTTGTCGTTCTGCTTCGCTCTCTTGATCGCGGACTTATGGTTGGCCAAAAAGAATTCCTCCTCGTTACTTATTCAATTGGAGGAAATCCTTTATATAAATTGCCGCCGGCTGTCAAGAATTAATTGCTCATTTCCAGAGGTTTCATGAAAACGAAGTTTAATGGTCAAAAAACGAAGTTTAATGGTCAAAACAGTGAAAGTGATGTAACCATTATCGAGGTCGGCCCCCGGGACGGATTGCAGAATCTCCCGATTTTTGTGGAAACGGATAAAAAGACGCTCCTCATCCAACATCTCGCCGCCGCCGGGATCGGGGAAATTCAGGCCGGCGCCTTTGTGAGCCCCCAGTCGATCCCCCAGTTCCGGGACATGAGGGAGTTGGCGGCGGCGATTACGCCCCTTCCCGGCGTTGCCTTTTCCGCCCTGGTTCCCAATCTTCGGGGCGCCCGGGAGGCGGTAGCAAGCGGAATATTCAAACTGATCTATTTTTACTCCCTAAGCGAGACCCATAACCTCAACAACGTCCGCCAAAGTCGGGAAGCATCCCGCCGGGGGCTGAAAGCCATCCGGGAGATGACCATCGCCGATCCCGATGTCGAGCTGTCCGTGGCCCTGGCCACCGCCTTTGGCTGCCCCTTCGAGGGATTCCCGTCCCGGGAGCAGGTCCTTTCGGAAGTGGAACAGGTAGCCGCCCTGGAAATAAGGGAGATCACCCTCTGCGATACCGTGGGTTTCGGCAATCCCCGCCTGGTGGAGGATATCCTTTCTGCCTGCCGGGAGAATTTCCCGGAGATCGTTTTCGCCGTACACTTTCACAACACCCGGGGGTTGGGATTGGCCAATGCCCTGCGGGCCTATGACTTGGGGGTCCGCCGCTTCGATGCCGCCCTGGGAGGATTGGGGGGATGCCCCTTCGCTCCGGGCGCCTCTGGAAACATCGCCACGGAGGACCTGTCTTTCATGTTCGCCGGCATGGGCATCGCCACGGGCATAGACATGGATGCCCTGCTGGCGGCCACCCGCCTGCTGGACCGAATCCTCCCCGGCGTTTCCCTCTCCAGCGCCGTCTATCAGGCCGGACTCCCCAAGACCATCCCGCCCGGGGAAGGTACGGCGTGCCGCCCCCCGGAACATAAAGACTCTCTGCCCCCCCATCAGGACTGGTAGGCAGAATGAATTCAAACAGATGTGATTGCATGTACAGTCAACAAGGAGGATTTTTATGCTGATGCGGGAAGAGACAGTATTGGCGGTAATCGACATCCAGGGAAACCTCTATCTGGCCATGGATGACCGGGAGTTCCTCCTGGCCAATACGATCAAGCTGATCCAGGGGATCAGGATCCTGGAAATCCCCATCATCCTCACCGAGCAGGTCAAGATCGGGCCGACCATAGCCGACCTTTCCTCCCTCATGCCAGACGTGGAACCGCTGATCAAGAACAGTTTCAGTTGCTGCGGCGATCCCCGCTTCATGGCCGCCCTGGCCGCCACGGGGAAAAGGCAGGTCCTCATCTGTGGCATCGAGGCTCACGTCTGCGCCTATCAGACATCCATGGATCTTTTGGCCGCGGGCTACGAGGTCCACCTGGCGGCCGACGCCGTTTCCTCCCGGACGGCCCGGAACCGGGAGATCGGGATCCGGAAGCTGCTGTCCGCGGGCGCCGTCCTCACCAGCACCGAGATGGCACTTTTCGAACTGTTGAAAACGGCCACCGATCCCCGAGCCCGGGACATCTTCCGCATCATCAAATAACGGGGAAAACAAAATGTAACATCCACAAAAAGATCGGAAAAGCGGTTATGAAAGCGAAGCTTGATGTTCACAAAACGGAAGCCATCTATCTGGATCACAGCGCCACCACCCCCGTGGATCCGGAAGTCCTGGGGGCGATGATGCGCTACTTCGCCAATCATTTCGGTAATCCCGGAAGCATCCATCAGTTCGGTCGCCTGGCCAGGGAGGCCGTTGAAAAGGCCCGTGAGCAGACCGCCGCCTTGATCGGCGCCGCCCCCGAAGAGATCGTCTTCACCGGCGGCGGTACAGAAGCGGACAACTTGGCCCTCCTGGGGTCCGCCGCGGCCACACAGCCGGGGAAAAACCATCTCATAACCTCCGCCATCGAGCACTATGCAGTTCTTAACACCTGCAAATACTTGGAAAGCAAAGGTTTTTCCGTAAGCTATCTGCCCGTGGACGGCACGGGAACGGTGGATCCCAACGATATCCGCCGGGCCATGACCGACAGGACCCTGCTTATCAGCATCATGCACGCCAACAATGAGATCGGGACGGTGGCGCCCCTAACGGAAATTGCCGGCGCGGCCCGGCAGCGGGGAATCCCGATCCACACCGACGCCGTCCAGTCCGCGGGCAAGATCCCCGTGGGCGTGGATGATCTGGGGGTGGATCTCCTCTCCCTCTCCGGACACAAGTTCTACGGTCCCAAAGGGACTGGAGCCCTCTACGTGCGCCGCGGTACCCCCCTCGCCCCAATCGTGTTCGGCGGCCACCAGGAAAGCGGGCTGCGGACTGGAACGGAAAACGTCCCGGGCATCGTGGGCCTGGGAAAGGCCTGTGAGCTTGCCGCCCGGGAGCTGCCGTGGCAGATGGATCGGCTGCTGGAATTGAGGCAGAGACTGGAGAAGCTGATCATTGAAAAGATTGATGCCGTCCGGATCAACGGCCATCCTTTCCGGAGGCTCCCCCATGTCCTCAGCGTGTCCTTCCGGGGCGTCTCCGGCGATGCCGTCGTCCTGGAGCTGGACCGGCGGGGAATCGCCGCCTCTGCCGGCGCCGCCTGCACCTCCGGAGATATCCACCTGTCCCACGTCCTGGCCGCCCTGGGAATCCCCGAGGACTATGCGCCGGGTACGGTGCGGTTCAGCCTGGGCAAGGGGAATACAGAAGAACAGTTGGCCGGCGTCGCCGACATCCTGGTGAAAATCATTCGGCAACTCCGTAACAAGTAATAAAAGGATGACGCCCCGGGATATTGACCCGCCGCTTAATCCTTCCAAGGGGAGGATCCGGGTGGACAATATGAGACCTTTGAAAAATGGCTTCGCCGCGGCTCAGAAATCTTTTTCGCCTCTGAATGGGTAACGTATAAACCTTATTCATTACCAAGCGTTAAGTTCAATCACGCAACGGCGAAAAACATTTGATTCACCGCTTGCGAGCCATTTTTCCGCAGTTATGCAAAGCTCTCAATATGTAGTTATGGTTCCCTGTAGTTACCTCCCTTCAGCGAGAGGAACGGGGTGGGTAAAATTCGGCCTGGTTTCATGTAGCTCCCTACCCTTCAAGGGGAGAGCCGGGCCATCCGGCGGTGCACCGTTCAAACTCGGGAGGCGTCTGCGCCCCCTTCGTCGCCGGTCTTGAACCGGGACAGGGTTTGGTTCATTGCCCGGACATCCGCTTCCAAAAGCGCCACCCCGGGGGCAAACCCTTCCCCGGTCACGTCTTTTCCGGCCAGATCGGCAAGCCGGGCCGCATCACCGGCCAGTCGTTCCTGAATCTGCTTGGCTTCCGTGACCATGAGCGACAGATCCCTGATCATGTCGTTGATCCGATCACACTCCTTTTTCAGGTAATCCCCCTGGCGCAATCTGATCTGCTGCCGTAGATCGCCTTCGCCGATGCGGCGGAAGGCATGGGTGAAATTGACAAGAGGACCGCAGACACGATGGGTGATCAGAATGAGGTGAAGAACGTACAGGACGACGATCAACGTGGCGGCGGGAATGATCCACTTCGTGAGGAGCAGAAAGGTCTGGGCGGCATGATAGCGGACATCCGGGTTGTCCGACCAGACCATCTCCCGGATCGTGGGAAAGATGACGAATGCCACGGTGATCATCACCACCACCGTCATATAGATCATCCCATAGGCCACCAGTCGGATCTGTAGATCCCGAACGACGAAATAGTTCTTCAGTTTCCTCTTGTTGTCGGACTTCATAACTATTTTCCCCTCTCCGTATATTCATGGGTGGAAAAATTATAAACATAGACAAGGGAGGCCATGTCATGGGTGGCTTCCGCCCGGAAGGCCGGTGGACCGTCCGGACTGGCGCCGTCTCCGGAGATGATATCGATGCGGACACCCGAAGAGGGAGAATATTTAAGTTCTTCCCGGTTCAAGGTCCCCGCCGAGGAACCGCCTTTTAGATAATCGCCCTGCGTTCCAAGATAGCGCCCCTTGTCGGCAAGATAAATCTCCTGGGCCTTGACGAAGCTTTGCAGATCATGTTTGGCGGTTATGTTGTAAGCCTTGGCGGTGTAGGAACGGACGCCAAGAAAACCCATGAGGATGAGAATCGCGAGGATCGCAATAACGATAAGCAGTTCTACCAAGGTAAATCCGTTGCTACGCAACTCCTTGCCCCCTTTCCTTGCTTGACGTCACATTTATGAGAGAGACCCACGTCACAAATCAACGCAACCGTATCCGCCTCCCATCATAGCACTTAAAGACATGCCTTGGCGGAACGGAGAACCGCTACGGAAGTTTCTCCAGTTCCCGGACGATCCCTTCCAGCGGCGGTCGTTCGTTGATGTTGTGTACATCGATGTAGCGTATTACCCCACCCTTATCGATGATGAATATCGCCCGCTCCGCCATGCCGTCGCTCCGGAGAATGCCGTAGCGTTTTGCCACCTGACCGTGGGGCCAAAAATCCGACAGGACGGGGAACCATAGCCTGCCCATCTGGTTGGTCCAGGAAAACAGGGTGGGAAGGCTGTCCACGCTGAGGCCCAGGATGATCGTGTCGTGAGCGGCAAAGAGATCCTCCACGATATTGTAGCCCGGCCACTGATCGGAACATACGGGGGTCCAGGCCGCGGGGATGAACGTCAGCATGACGTTTTTCTTCCCCCGGTATTGACTGAGGGTGATCTTTTCCCCTCCGATCGCCGGGAGGGTAAAATCCGGCGCCTGCTGTCCCGCCTTGACCTTCAATTTGCTGTCCCGAGGTTTCAGGAGGCCGGTATTGTAGATATTATCCTTGTAGGCATCGGAGATGGCCCAGGTGGAAAAAGGAGCACCGGCCAGAAACGCAACTATGGTACAGAAGGTGATTAACCACTGGATACGATTTTTCTGTTTCATTTTCGTACTCCAAAAACAGGCGATTTTTCAGCCTGTCGACCTGCACAAGGTTTATCTATTTTATTCCCGACAACCGGATCATTTCCGCCAGGAAGTCGTCCGCGCTGTGGATCTCGCCCAAGTGGGAGTAAAAGATCCGGTGCGATCCGTCGGGGTTGATCTTCACGCCGATGAAATAAGGCGTCCGTGGCTCACCCAGTTTTTTGTGGATCTTGAAATCCGGATCGGCATAAAGAGGAAAGCGGACATTGAACTTGGTGCGGAAGACATTGACCTCATAGGAAGAATTCCCCACGCCGATGCCGACGAGGCGAATCTTGCCCTTCAAGTTGCGATCGGCCTCGATCTTTTCATACAGCTTATTGACATGGGGGGCGTCCTTCTGGCAGTAAGGACAGTACATGCTGAATATCTGAATGATTACGACACCGTCCTTGGGCTTGGGCAGGCTGAAACCGGGGCTCAGATCGGGCATGGAACCACCCACGGCCGGGAGCGAAGCCGCACCTCCCGTGGAACTGCATAAAGCAAATGCCAGCATGACGATCATTGCTGAAAAGTATTTAATCTTTTTCATTTTCTTCCACCTAGCAATCATTATTTTGCATAGTTCTGTCGGCTTTTATACACGTTTTCATCGTCATCAACAATAAGCAAATCACAACGCCCGTTATCTCCCTGCTTTTATTAAGCCATCAGCGGGTTGGGGATAGGCTTTTATTACGCAAATACAAATGATCACCCATTCCCCCTCCTAACATCACCCGAGAGATTTATCTTAGGAACCGTGGGAAAATGGCTGGCAAGCAGCGAATCAAATGTTTTTCGCCGTTTCGCAATTGAGATTAACACCTTGTAATTAATAAGATTTATACGTTACCTATTTAGAAGCGAAAAAGATTTCTGAGCCGCGGCGAAGCCATTTTTCAAAGGTCTATCCCCTTGAGGTGGGGGATAAAATGACTTACTATGAAAATGCCATTTTCATGCTTCGTGGTGCTCCAAGGGGCATGAGGGTTTTTACGATACCGTCATTAATGGCGCACCAAAAAAAGAGACCTGCTTTTAATAAACAGGTCTCTTCATGGCTAAATCATTTATCTTGCGTTATCGACTGAACGAGAGCCACCGCGAGGGATTTCCCTCCTGACCTCAGCCGGCAGTTGACCGCCGTCTTTAATGATGGCCGTGGCCGCCGGAAGGCTTCTCCTCGCCATAGACGATGAGGGTCCCTTCGTGCTCCATCTCCTTCAACCACTTGGGGTGCTGCTTCTTCAGCCACTCACGGGTCACCCAGCCCGTCAGCA
>Ga0302248_1000985_pt1 | contig 23161 bp, 17 predicted proteins | sample AAG_UR_Leu_MG_FD_193528 | JGI IMG/M metagenome (GOLD analysis project Ga0302248, IMG submission 193528) | Enriched activated sludge microbial communities from anaerobic digester in WTTP, New Holstein, Wisconsin, United States - AAG_UR_Leu | ecosystem: Engineered > Bioreactor > Anaerobic >... | reverse complement strand
CCAACGCGCTCAAAACGGCAATCCCGCCAGACGTTGTTTCGGACGAGGTCCCGGCAGACATCTTCGAAAGCCAAGGCCATGAATTGATCAAAAGCCGGCTTGATCTTGCGTTCCATTACGAAGTCAAACTGGCCCTCTTCGATAAAGCTCCGATTCGGATAGACAAAGTGGAACCAGAAACGGAAAAAGGGATCGGCCATTTGGTAGAGGCCTTTTTTACTCTTTTCCGGAAGGGTCTCCGTGACCGGGACTACGCGCCGAATATATTTCAGCTCCCCAAGGACGGACAGGTATTTTCCCAAGACGTTTTTTTCCAGACCCGTTTCATTTATGATCTCCCCCGCCTTTGATTTTCCGAGGGAAATGGCACGGAGTATGGCAAAATAATTCCGGGGTTCTCGCAGTTCCGCCCAGAGGATAAAATCGGGCTCCCGGTATAGATAGGCGTCCGGGGCAAGGATTTTCGTACGGACATTATCCAGGAAATCGGCCCGGGGGTCGAATTGGCGCAGGTAGGCAGGCGTACCCCCGAGGACGGCATAGATCGGCAGAAAATCCGGCAAAGATACCTCGGGGAAGAACTTCCGGGCAGCATCAAAGGACAATGGCTCCACCTGCAGTTGTCCTGTGCGGCGTCCGAACAGGGGTGATTTGTAGCCCAGGACTTCCGTTTCCATCATCCCGATGCTCGATCCCAGGAGGATGAGAAATATCCCGGAATCCTTTAAATCTTCATCCCATCCTTTCTGGAAAATTGAGGGGATGGCGCGGTTGGCTTCGATCAGGTAAGGAAATTCATCGATTACGAGGACGAGGCGGCCCTTGTTCTTCAGGTACTTAAAACAATCGTACCAGGCGCCAAAACCTCGGGAGAGGAGAAACTCGTCCTGGTAGAAGAGCCCCACCTTTTCCGAAAGCATCCGCAGTTGATCTTTCTCGGAGGCCTTGTCGGACAGATAGTAGATGTGGGGAAGCTCCCGGAAGAATTGCTTCACCAGTTCCGTTTTGCCTACCCGCCGTTTGCCGTAGATGACGAAAAACTGAGAAGAATTGCCGGCATAGGCCCCCTGCAGGGCGGCCAACTCCTGCTCGCGGTTAACGAACATGGGCGACTTCCTTTCATGACTCTAAAGTATGATACTTGCGAGTATCATACTTTAACGCGGGGGGCAAGGGGATATTCTACATCACCCCGGCATTCCTGACTGCTCCGTGTAGTGTCGGCAACTTTGTTTGTTTTCAAGACGACAAGGCGGGCGGTAATCTTCGCAAACCGATTCCTATCACCGGCGTTATCATTTCCCGGCCCGTCGGTCGTAAAAGTCTTTCGCGAAGGTCGTCACCACGGTCAGGCCGTTGTTGTAACCGATGTGGACCACCAGCGGGTGGCCCGTGTCGTCGTCCTTGCCGAGAAGGCGGAAGGTGTCCTCCTTCACTTCGGTAACGACAAACCCGAGCTGCTGCATCCGGGCGGAAGCATCCCGGCTCATCTCGCCCCGGAAGAGGAACGTCTGGCCCGCCAGACGCCCGGCGTCGTCATAGATGCAACCGGTGCCCACCAGGGGTTCCGCATGATCGACCTTGTACACCTCGACCTGGAGACCGCCGAGGATCGTATCCGTATGGTCCGGGGTACCGAGGAGGGCGATAACCTCAGCCCTGGTCATGTGGACACTCACCTTGTCGAGAGCGGCAAGCCCCAAGGCCATCGCCGTCTCGGAAACCATTATGATCGTTATGATTATCATTAACGCCGTTGCCTTCATCAACTTGTGCATCGCCGTCCCTCCTTCGCTACTTGAACAGGATGTCCAGGGCATTGACCATCCCGGCGGGATTCACACTCACCCCGACTGAGGTGGAGGATTTTTCCGTCACCCGGGTGCCGTCGGAGGTCGTATAGCTTTTGGACGAGGATGATGTCTCCCACTTTTTCTCTACCGGCCGGGCCTGAGCGGCCCCCACCGCCGCGCCGGCAATGATTCCGGCCTTGAGAACATCCTTGGTGGTCAGCCCGGTCTCCCCGGGAGAGACATCCGCCGCGGCCGCCGAAGGACCTGCCGGCCGGCCGGGGCCACCGTCAGGGACAGAGGGAGGAGTAGGGGCGGCGCCGCTCAATTGTTCTCCCCGGTCATCCGGGGATGGTTTCCGCAGGGGAACCAGGTCCACCTTGACGGCCGGCGGTACCAGGACATAGGCCTCGCCCGTTTCCTCCTGCCTCGACATGGAACTGTAGCCGCTGCTGATGCCCATCGCGGCGTTTTTGTGAAACAGCCCCGCATTCACACCTGACTGCACCGCCTTGAGAAAGACCCGGTCCGCTTGATACTGCTTCCGGATCACCACGTCTTCCTGGCGATAGTCCTCCTTGACCAGCGTCAGGATATGATCCCGATTCCTTTCCAGGGACACGGTGCCGGGCGTCTGTCCTACGGGTTGACCATTCACATATATCCTGGCGTGCATGGGATTGGTGGACACGGGGATTTCCTGTTTGAGGACCGCCGGTGTGCAACCGCCCAGCAACAGGGCCATCAAGACGAAAACTACGTAACAACGAGCCTTGGACATACATCCCTCCCGAAATCGGTTGTTCGCCCTGCCGCCACCTCGTTACAGCGGCAGCGGACAAACCGGTCTTCTTTGGCTTTTTCCCATATCACAGCTTGCCCGTAAAAGATAATCCCGTTTATCTGATCTGGATTAATCCCCCACAGTCGCCCCATATATGGCTACCTCGATCATCGGGAGATCCCGCCGGTCGGGGCCGGGCACAATCCAGACGTCCTTGTGGAAGGTGCTTTGATAATGCCCCCTTGGGATGTATCTTGACAGAAAAAAATCCGCCCTTTATGTTGTTTCGGCCGGCAACAGTTAAAGATGGAAGGCTGCTATGTACAAGAAATTAATCGTAAGTATCTGGATTATAGCAATTGTCTTATGGACGTTTTTCCCCTCCGCCGTCGTTGCAGAGCCCCTGCTCATTATCGCCGAAGGGGAGTACGTGATGGGGGCGGGTGAGACCATGGAGGTCGCCGAGGAAAGGGCAAAGAAAAAAGCGCTGCAAGCCGCCGCGGAAAAGGCCGGCGCCCTGGTGAAGAGCCACACGCAGGTGAAAAATCATTCTCTGGAGAGCGACATCGTAGAGGTGATTGCCAACCACGCGATGAAGGTGAGGATTCTGGAAAAGCAAAAAACCCCCATCGGTAATCTGGAGGCCATCAGGTTTTACGTAAAGATCGAGGCGAAGATGACGGCAGAGGAGATCGAGGCGAATCTCGATAAGATCAGAAAGGATCAGAGCATCACTGACGCCTACCACCGCCTCAAGGCGGATTACGAAAAACAAGACCGAGAAATGGAAAAACTAAAAAAGCAGTTGGAACTGGCGTCCGGCGTAGACCGGCGGCGGATAGCGAAACTCATCTCGGAAGAGGAAAAGAAATACAAGGCGAACCTCTGGCTGGAAAGAGGGCGGAGCCTCGGTCTCTTCCAGGTCGATGAAGCCCTCAAGGCATATCGAAAGGCCCTGGAACTTAACGCCGAATCGGCCCCGGCATACGTGGGAATCGCCGAAGCGTTGCGGAGTAAACACCTGGGCGATCCCGAGGAAGCCAAACAAATGGAGGCAAAGCGCAGAGCGTTGAAAGAGGCCGTGGCGAATCTCGATAAGGCGATCTCTTTGGAAGAAGACCTTGCCCAAGCCTATGTCTTGAGGGCAGAGATCCTGAGAGAATTGCGGGATGTGGAGAAAAATCTCCTTGACATGGAAAAAAAGGAGGCCGGCGAAGGAGGATGGGAGCAGATAAAGTGGCAGTATGCGGACCGGATCCTTTCGGACCTGAACCGGGCCATTGCCTTGAACGCCCCGAACAAATCGGAACTGTACTACCGAAGAGCGGGTCTCTACCAGGAAATGGCCTGGAAACAAAAAGAAGATAGGAATTTTGAACAGGCCATCGCCGATATCGATCAGGCCATCGCCTTACGAAAGGAAGGGGATGCGCATACCCTGAGCGGTTACTGGCGCGTCAAGGCAAATATCTACATAAACGCGGAGACCTTTTACCGGTACCATGGACAGGACGAAAAGGCCGCGGCGATGCGCAAACTTTCCGATCGGTGTTACCAAAAAGTCGCCCGGCTCGAAGAGAAAGAACGGGCGGAAAGCCGCAGGGAAGTGGAAAAGGGGGAAGCGGAGATAGCGGCCTTCTATCAAACGGAATTCGGGAAATTGTCCTACTATCTGGATGAAGGCGGCTGGAAGGATCAGTTCCTGGGACTGGACGGCAGCGCCGCCAGAAGGGCGGCAACGGAGCGCCTCAGTGAGGCGGAAAAGAAAAAACTGGAACGGCAAATACAGGCTAAACACCGGTCGATCGAGCAAAAGGTGGCCTCCGGCAACGCCACGGCGGAGGAATATCTGCTGGCGGGTTACTTTGCCCCGGGGGATGACGGCACCCATGGGGAGGAACTCATCGATAAGGGTATTTCCCTTCTGGAAAAAAGAAACCCTAAAGGGCGGGACGCCCTCTTGCTCGTCTCCCGGTACCGTGACCAGGCCTGGCGCCACGAAACAAACAAGCGGTATGACGCCGCCCTGGCCGTGCTGACCAAGGCCAGGACCGTTGTGGATGCCCATCTTGACCGTGCCCGGAAATCAATGAGTCTGGAAGAGTTCTGGCGGATGTTCGGGGTCATGACCAGGAAGGAGGAAACACCGGGGCGGACGGACCGCCTGATAAATCTGGTCCAGAACCTGAACCGGGAGCAGGTTGAAGCCTGGCACTGGATACAGTTCGCCCTGACGATTTCCCATCTGAAGGCGCAGATATACGAGCAACTGGATCTTCCGCTCCAGGCCCGCCGGGAGTATCAGCACCTATGCGTGGAGCTGAAGGAAGAAACGGCTTGTAATGATATGGAAAGATTGAAATAAGCCCTTGCTTTGCAGGAATTTTTCCCTTAATAAAAATCCCCTCGAACGTCTTAATTTGCTCACCCCTCCGGGATTTTGCAGATTCTTGCTTCGCCAAAAGGCGAGGGAGTTCGGCCATCCCGGATATATTAAGGAGGAGGCCTATGATAGCGAGGATTCTGGTACTGATTGTTTTACAGCTCGCCCTTGCCGCCGGGACGGCGGGAGCGGGGGATTTCGAGTGGACTTACTACCGAGGGGGCAATCTCCCGGCAAATGTCTTTATAGCGGGTAACGAAGCCAACGGCGAGACGTTATGCATCATCCGGATTGACCGGGGAAGCGGGCTCTTCCCCGGCAAGGCGAACGTCAAGACCAAGACGGGCTACATCTCTTTCGACGGCAAGGAGATCCAGATCAAGCAGTACGATGTCTTTACCGGGACCGGCGAGTGGGTCAAGGCCAGGAAAGGCCTGCTCCCCGCCGGGGTCATCAAGGCCGGCAAGGACCTCGACAGCCGCCCCCTCTACATCATCCGGGCCGACTACAAAGGGGGCAAGCACATAGGACGGGTGGACGATTTCGGTAATGCCTACATCCCCTGGGGGGGGTAAGGAGATCCGCGTTTCCGATTACGAAGTCCTGACCCGGAAAGACCAGAACAAGACGGGGTACCGCTGGAGCGAGCTCCATGCGCCCGGGCTGGTCAGTTTTGAAACGGAATACCAGGTCGTGGGGATCGAGGGGCGGTGCAATCTCTACGCCCTGAAGAAGACGGGCGTTCTGGAGCACACCCTCAAGGACTCCCGGACCAAAGGGGTCAAGAACTCGGATATGTCCCAGCAGGGAGTAGCCAAGGCCCTTTCGCGCCTCATGTCCCAGAAACCGCCCAAGGTGACCATCGCCAAGGTCACCGAATTCAAAAAGGATCAGACCGATTACAATTGGGGCTACCACCCTTACCGGTGGGGGAGCTTTTCCTACCAGGGTCAGGATACCGTAAGACCCCTTTACCCCACCGGCGGCGTCATCGAGTACCGCCCGATCACGGCTTATCTGAGGGGTTTGGCCAGCAATACGGAAGACACCTTCCTGCCCGATGTCTTGAGGTGCAATTTCAAGCACGTGGTCAAAGAGGACGGCAGCCTGCCGCGGATCAACCTCATCGCCAAGGTCTACACCACGATCCGCTTCATCTATCAGCGGGCCGCCCAGGAGAAGAGCCCCAGCGACGTGCCCGTCGTCAAGTGCCAACTCTTCGCCAACTACAACGCCCCCTACGACACCCCCATGCTCACCACCGTAGAGCCGGCCATCCACCTGGGAAACGGCATGTATATGGTGGAGATCGCCATTCCTTCCCCGGAGACGGGCGGCAGCCGTTCCGTGTTCCTCACGCCCGCCTACTACAGCCCCGCCACCCAGAGCATTTACGCGGCCACCGAAGAGCTGCTGATCAAGGAGCTTACCTTTCAGCACTACGAGGGGGGCTACCATCTCTATCTGAAACAGGATCCCACGGGCAGCGTTGCCGAGTCCCTGAGAACGACCCTGAACCGGGACATGTCGTTCCGGAGCCTCTACGGCGGCATCGTCAACACCGTCAACAAGCTGAAGATCCTGGTCATCGATGGGGAAAACATCCCGACCAAGCCTTCCGTGCCGGACAACGTGGACGGCGTCCTGATCCGCGCCAAGTCGCCGGTCGTGCTCGCCAAGGCCGATGCCGCCTTCCCCATACCGGCCCAATGGCGCAAGGAACTGGCCCCGACTTCCGCGGAAGCGGCGGGTAAAAAGTCCCTCGTGGCGGAGGTGATCAGCAGTTTCGAATCCGTCCAGATGAGCGTCATGGACCGGCAGATCATAAAGAGCAAGGCCGAAGAACCAAAAGATATCGATATCGTCCAATCCCTCGCCATTGCCGGCACCGGTGCCAAGGTTTACATGGCCGAGCGCAACCGCATCGCCGAGCAGGCCAAAGGCGACGGTACGAAACTCGTGGAGAAATCGACGGAGCGGGTGCCCGTGGAATCGACGGATACCATCAAGGGGCGTCTGTCCAAGCATACGGACAAGGCCAAGACCACCGCCGACGGCTTCAAGATCGGCATGATCGCCTACTCCACCGGCCAGTCGGTGATTACGGCCTATCGGAGCGGCGACCGGATCGATGCCGTGATTTACGCCGTCCAGGGGACCGTTCCCGTGGCCAACAAGACGATCTCCATGAGCAAACTGGCCAACAAGGCGGCCTATTGCGAAGGGTTGGACTATGCCGAGGCTGCCGCGGGATTTCTCTGGACCGCCAAGGCGGCCTACGATTTCAGCAAGGCCGGCAACGCCTGGGACCGCCAAGCCCGGGGCCAGCAGATCTTAAGCACCTCCTTCGCCACGGGGCTCTCCATTGTGACCGTGGCCTTCCCTCCCGCCGAGGTGATCGACCCCACTTTCAAGCTGGCGGTAAGCGCCTTCAACAAGTGGATCCCGGGATCGAAATCGAACAAGGAACTGACGGCCAACGCCCTGTCCGACATCGGCTCGGCCTTTTCCTTTCTCGCCTCTTATCTGACCACGGGACTCTCGAAGGAGTTGGCGGAACAGGCCCTGAAGCAGGCCGTGGAAGACACGAGAAAGCGGTTCCCCGACCGGGTTTTCATCGTGCCCTGAGGGGACAAGTAGGAATAGACCATCCCCAAGGCGGCAGTCGGGACACCTCTTCCCTCGCCCGTCCCGACAACGCCGCCACGGGGCGAACCGGCAGACGAACGGGTCGTGGAGAAACCCATGAGGTAGTTCGGACATCCACACCCTGGGGCAATCATATCATCGTCCAAAAATCGTCAAGATTTTCATTTGACTATCACGTCCTATCATGTATGATGCAGCGCGACGGCCGCACCGTTTCGCCGGTCGCCGCCGGAACCGATGAATAACGAGGGGATACACATGGATAAAATCTTTTCCTTTACCGGGGCCAAAAAGATCGTCTTCGGCCGGGGGGCCCTCCAAAAGCTCCCGGAATATATCAGGGAATTCACCGCCACCCGTCCCCTGATCGTAATGGACAAGCAGTTGGCGGCTACGGAGCTCAAAGAGCAGGTAGCGCAACTGTTGCAGAGAAACGGCCTGGAAGGGCGGATTTTCGACCAGGTGGACCCGGAACCGAAACTGGCCCTGGCCGATGCCGGGGCGAAGCTGGCCGCAAAGGCCAAATGCGACCTCGTGGTCGGCATCGGCGGCGGCAGTGCCATGGACGTTGCCAAGGCGGTGGCCATCGTGGCCGGCAACAAGGGCAAGGCGGTGGACTACCTGGGGTTGAACAGGGTTCCCGGACCGGGGTTGCCCAAGATCATGATTCCCACTACGGCCGGAACGGGCAGTGAGGTCACCTTCACCTCCGTCTTCGTCCGCCCGGAGTTGAAGAAGAAGGAGGGAATGAACAGCCCCTTCCTCTACCCGGAACTGGCGCTTCTGGACCCCCTCCTCACGGTAAGCCTTCCCCCGGGACCCACGGCCACCACCGGGATCGACGCCCTCTGCCACGCCATCGAATCATACACCTCCATCAACGCCTCACCCATGAGCGAGTTGATCTCCCTGGAGGCCGTTACGTTGATCGCCGCCAACCTCCGCACCGCCGTCCATGACGGGACCAACATCGCCGCCCGGGAACAGATGCTTTTGGGGAGCCTCTATGCCGGATTGGGACTGGCCAACGCCGGTGTCACCGCCGTTCATTCCCTGTCCTATCCCCTGGGGGGAAAATACGGCATTCCCCACGGCCTGGCCAACACGCTGCTCCTGCCCCATGTGATGGCCTACAACCTGCCGGGTTCATTGGAAAAGTTTGCCGACATCGCCGCCGCCATGGGGGAAATGGTGGAAAACGTATCCCTCCGGGAGGCGGCCTACCTGGCCGTAGAGGCCGTCAACGCCCTGATCGAGGACTGCGGCGTCCAGACCAGCCTGGAGGATCTGGGGATCGAGGCCGAGGCCTTCGGCGAACTGGCCGAGATTGCCCTGACCGTCGCCCGCCCTTTGGCGAACAACCCCCGGCCGGTGACGAAGGAGGACGCCGTGGCCATCTACGAGGACGCCTTTTGACGTCAACAGGCAGTAAAAAGGAGGCAAGCATATGAAAAGAGAACATTTTTTCATCAGGGACGGGGTCGAGATAACAGAAAACAAAAGACATTAATCAAGGAGGACAGGTCGCAATGGCCGGTTTTGAGGTATTCGGCAACGAAGAGAGAAAAGAGGTCATGGACGTCATGGAGACGGGCGTCCTGATGCGTTACGGTTTCGATGCGGAGCGCAAGGGGGTCTTCAAGGTCCGGCAGTTCGAGGAGGAATTCGCCGCCTATTGCGGCGCCGGGTATGCCCTGGGGGTCACCTCCGGTTCGGCGGCCCTCAAAGTGGCCCTGACCGCCCTCGATGTGGGACCCGGCGACGAGGTCATCGTCCCGGCCTTTACCTTCATCGCCACCTACGAGGCGGTCCTCGAGGTGGGGGCCATCCCGATCATGGCGGACATCGACGATTCCCTGAACCTCGATCCCGACGATATCATTAATAAAATGACTCCCTATACCAAGGCGGTCATCCCCGTGCATATGTGCGGCGCCCCGGCAAATATCGACCGCATTGTGGAGATCGCCCGAAAATCCCATCTCCTCGTCCTGGAAGACACCGCCCAGGCCGTCGGGGCCGCCTTCAAGGGGAAAAAGCTCGGTACTTTCGGGGATATGGGTATCTTCAGTTTCGACTACTACAAGACTATCACCACCGGCGAAGGCGGCATGGTGATCACGGACCGGGAGGATCTCTACAAGCGGGCCGACTGGTACCACGACCATGGTCACGATCACAACCCCAAAATCCACCGGGCCTTGGAGGCACACCCCATCCTCGGCTTCAACTACCGGATGAACGAACTCCAGGGCGCCCTGGGCCTCGCCCAGTTCCGGAAACTTCCGGCAATTATTAATGAACAGCGGAAAAACAAAGAGGCCCTCAAGGCAATCCTCAAGCAGGTCCCGGGCTTGACCTTCCGCCACATCCCCGATCCCGAAGGCGACACCGCCACCTTCCTCGGGTTCCATCTCCCCGACGCCGCCACAACGGAGCGTTTCCAGGCCCTGCTTACGGAAGAGAAGATCGACACGATTTTCTTCAAGAAAAACAAATGGCATTACGTCCCTAACTGGGAGCATCTCCTGGCCTGGGCCACGGCGAACTCCAAGAAGTTTCCCTTCACCTATCCGGCCTACCGGGGGAAGGTGGACTACAGCATCCGGATGATCCCCAAGGCGGAAGCATTGATGGGCCGCACCTTGTTCATGGCCATCCCGGTGAAGATGGCGGCGGGCAGACGGGAGCAGTTGGCAGAAGGGATTGCCAGGGCGGCGGCCAAGCTTTGAGTCCCCGGCCGCAGCGGGGGAGAGAAGGAACCTGCACTTCAGTTTTAGAAATGATTTCCGTATATTAGGAGGGTTCAAAGGGTCATGATCGTCGTCACCGGCGGCGCGGGCTTCATCGGCAGCGCCTTCATCTGGAAACTGAACCGGCAGGGAATCGAGGATATCGTCATCGTCGATCGCCTGGGCACTTCCGAAAAATGGAAGAATCTCGTCAATTTACGATATGTCGAATATATCCACAAGGACGATTTTCTCCAGATGATCTACGCCGATCAGGTGCCGTTCACGACCCGGGCGGTGATCCACATGGGGGCCTGTTCCTCCACCACGGAGCGGGATGCCGACTATCTCTGGCGCAACAACTATCTCTACTCCTGCCGGCTGGCCGATTGGTGCGTCCGCAACGGCATCCGTTTCATCTATGCCAGTTCCGCCGCCACCTACGGCGACGGTTCCCGGGGTTTCTCCGACAATAACGCCGTTATCCCCACCCTCAAGCCCATCAATATGTACGGCTACTCCAAGCAGGTCTTCGATCTCTGGGTCCGGAAGCGGGGACTGGATCAAAACGTCGCCGGTCTGAAATTCTTCAATGTTTTCGGCCCTAACGAGTATCACAAGGGGGACATGCGGAGCGTCGTCCACAAGGCCTTCGGCCAGATCCGGGAGTCGGGAAAGGTAAGGCTCTTCAAATCCAACCGTTCCGCCTATCCCGACGGCGGTCAATTGCGGGATTTCGTCTATATCAAGGACTGTGTGGAGGTCCTGTGGTGGCTCCTGGAAAACCCGGACGTGGGAGGGATCTTCAACGTGGGCACAGGCCGGGCCCGGACCTGGAACGACCTGATGCGGGCCACCTTTGCGGCCATGAACCTGCCGGAGCGGATCGAGTACATCGACATGCCCCCCGGCCTGGAGGAGCAATATCAGTATTTTACCGAGGCGAAGATGGACAAGCTGCAGGCTACCGGGTGTCCCGTGGTCTTCCGTTCCCTGGAGGATGCCGTCCGGGATTATGTCACCGGCCACCTCCTCGAAAACGATCCCCATCTATGTCCCTGATCCCCTTTTTCATTGACAGGCGACCCCTTATTCTCTATAGAATCTCTCCGTTAAGCCGGTAGCCGCGCCGGATGAAACCCTTGTTCCTAAGTTCACGGAACAGGTTACCTGCCCAGCAGCAAGGGGAAAGTCGGCTATCCCAGTTCCTGAAAAACCGGGTCTTGCACTCCTGGAGCAATAAATTTCTGGCGGCGGCAGATGGAAACGGGTCCGCCGCCGGATTAAATCGATTCTGCTAAATGACGGCAAACACCAGCGACAATATTGTCTGTATCATTCCCTCAAGGTATGAATCTTCGCGGTTTCCCGGTAAACCTCTGGCGGATTTATGCGGCAAGCCCATGATCCGGCACGTCTATGAACGGGTCCGGCATTCAAACATCGTTTCCCTGGTGGCGGTGGCCACAGACGATCGGCGGATATACGACGCCGTCCTGGCCTTCGGCGGCCGGGCCGTCCTCACAGCGGCCGTCCATCCCTCGGGAACGGATCGGATTCACGAGGCGGCCACCCTCCTCCATCTCGCCGACGAGGACATCGTGGTGAATATCCAAGGGGACCAACCCCTCTTCAACCCGATCCAGATCGAAGAGGTGGTGCGACCCCTGCGGAACGACCCCGCGATTCCCATGTCCACCTTGATCTACCGGATCGTCCGGGACGAAGAAATCGGCCACCCCAACGCCGTCAAGACGGTCTTCGACCACGACGGCTTCGCCCTCTATTTCTCTCGGGCCACCGTCCCCTATGTCCGGGACAAGGACAAGACGGCCGACTATTACAAGCACCACGGGATTTACGCCTACCGCCGTCATTTTCTCCGGACCTTTGCCTCCCTGCCGGTAGGAAAATTGGAACGCCTGGAGGCCCTGGAGCAACTTCGGGCGCTGGAATATGGATTTAAGATAAAAGTTATCGAAACCCTTCACGATTCCGTAGAGGTGGACACGCCGGCGGAACTGGAGCGGGTCCGCCGTTTACTCCTGAGAGAGGACCCGAAGGGGAAACGCGATGGTCAGAAATGAGAGGACAGAAGCGGCGACGCCGTCGAGAAAAAGATAATCATTCCAACAACCACTCAGAGGTTCCCTACCATGGTCGATCTCGAATATCTTAACAATATCAAGCTCGTAAAAATTCCCCAGGTGCAGCGTTTTCTCGGCACCTTTATGCTGGGACCGAATTACCACATCTTTCAAAAGGTCGATATCGTTCTGGAAAATCTGGAGAATATTCCCGTGGGGGAAAACATTATCTTCGCCATGAACCACACGGATCGTTTCAACTACTGGCCGTTTCAATACAAATTATGGCGTCTGAAAAAATATCCCTGGACGACGGTCTGGGTAAAGGGCAAGTATTACCGGAACAAGTGGCTCGGCAAGGGGCTCGATTTGTGCAACCTCATCCCTGTTCCCTCTTTGGGCTATCTAATCGAAGAGTTCTACACGAAAAAATTCTCCCGGCGGATCGACCGGGACCTCTATCGGCGGGTACGTGACGCCATAGACGGCAAGGGGGAGGGAACGGAGATCCACAGCACCGGCGTCGCCGAAACAAATCGCCTCTTTGGAGACGGTTTTATCGAATTCATGAGGGATTTCTACGAAAAGATCATGACGAAGGTGGCGGAATTGACCACCTTCGCCCTCTTCACCCAGGGTCTCAGTCTCATCATCTTTCCCGAAGGAACCCGGGGCACCCAATTGGGGGAAGGCAAGACGGGCATCGCCCAGGTAGCCCTCCACACCGGGAAAAAGGTCGTCCCGGTGGGATGCAATTACTCCGATCGGGTTTATCCCGACAGTCTGCCCTTCGCCCGCACCGGCCAAATCGTCTATCGCATCGGGAAACCTCTTTCCATCGAGGATCGCCTCCGGCCCTACCGGATCGACGCCCCCTTCACACTCCTCTCCCGGGATTCGCAACAGCGGTACAAAGAACAGTTCGAGGGCGCCACCAGGGTCATCATGGAAAGTATAAATGAGCTCCTCGACCCCATTTACCGGCGATAACCGGGACGACGACACCCGATTGCTCCTTGCCGAAGGGGCAGCGGTATTGGGCATTGACCTGGATGAACGGCAGCTCCGCCTTTTCGCCGCTTACGAGGAGGAGATCCAGAAATGGAACCGGATCGTCAGCCTCGTGGCGGTAAAGTCCCCCCTCGACATCCCGATGAAGCATTTTCTCGACTCCCTGACCGTCCTTCCCCTCCTGCCCGTGCCCGGCGGGCGGTTGCTGGATATCGGCACCGGCGGCGGCTTTCCGGGTCTGCCCCTGAAGATCGCCCGCCCGGAACTCGATCTTTATTTACTTGAAACAGCAAGAAAAAAGGTTTCTTTCCTCAAAGAAACAATCCGCATCCTCGGCCTTACGGGGGTTACCGTTGTTCACGACCGGGTGGAAAGGGTGATGAAGACCGGAAGCATGGCGGCTTCCTGCGATACGGTCATCTCCCGGGCCGCCTTTCAACCGCCGGAGCTGTTGGCCATGGGGGCACATTTTCTCCGTGCCGGAGGGCTGCTGGCGATCATGCGGGGGCCCCGGGAAGGGGCGGGCGCCGCCATGAGGGAGGCGTTGGCCGTCCATACGGGGTTGCGCCTGGAAAGAAAGGAGCTGTTGCGCCTGCCCGTCACCGGAGAAACGAGAAATATATACCTTTACCGAAAGCTCCCCGCAGAAGGTTGAACCGCCCCATCGCCTTTGTGCAGGCACCTTTCCGGCGGCCCTTGCCGCCTCGTCTGCCGCTAAACCATGACATAATTTTTCTCCAGAAACAACCGCAGGCAGGCATCGACAACCTCGGCATCGTAAAGGATACCGCGGTTTTTTCTTATCTCTTCCAGGGCATGTTCGATGCCCCGGGCCGGTCGGTAGGGCCGATGGGTGGCAATGGCCTCCACCACGTCGGCCACGGCCAGGATTCGCGCCTCCAGGATTATAGCCTCCCCCCGGAGCCCCTGTGGATAACCGGAGCCGTCCAGGCGCTCGTGGTGTTGGAGGATCACCTCGGCAACCGGCCAGGGAAAATCGATATCCTTGAGAATGTCGTAACCCTGCTGCGCGTGGGTCTTGATCAGGGAATACTCGATGTCCGTAAGGGTGGTGGGTTTGCTGAGAATCTCCGCAGGGATGGCGATCTTGCCGATATCATGAATGGTCGCCGCCATACGGACGAAATCCGCCCGTTCCGGCGACAGGCCCATTTCCCCGGCGATGGACCGGGCCAGGTCGGCGGTTCGTTTCTGGTGGCCGGAGGTGTAAGGATCCTTTATTTCCACGGCCATGGAGATAGCCTGCACGGTGCCGCCCAAGGACTTGCGGAGTCTGGCCATGCTCTGCAGGCGTTCCTCCTCCATTTTCTTCCGGGGCGTTATATCTTCGTCAATGCCCTCGAAATAGATGATCCTGCCCTCCTGGTCCCGGATCGCCTGCATGGTCATGGAAACCCAAAAGACGGTTCGGTCTTTCCGGTAAAGCTGGGCCTCGTAGTTATGGACGAACCCCTGTTCGGCAATCAGGTCTATGATCCGCGTCCGGTCTTGGGGATTGACGTAAAGTTGCCCGGCAACATCGTGGATGTCGGCCATGAACTCCTCCGGGGACTGGTAACCGAACATCGTCGCCATGGCGCGATTGGCCATGATGATCTTTCCCTCCGGCGTGGAACGGTATATGCCTTCCCGGGCATTCTCAAAGATACTCCGGTATCTTTCCTCCGCCTGTCGGAGCTTTTCCTGCTCGCGCCTGCGCTCCAAACGCCCGGCCGCCTCGGCCAATTCCCGCTCGATGGCCGGGAGCAGGCGCCCCAGCCGGTCTTTCATAATGTAATCGTGGGCACCCGCTTTCAACGCCGCCACCGCAATATCCTCACCGATGGTACCGGAGACGATAATGAAGGGAACTTGCACCCCCTTGTCTTTGTAAATGGACAAGGCCGTGAGCCCGTTGAAGCCGGGCAACTTGTAGTCGCTGAGGATAATGTCCCAGGTTTTCTTCTCGAGCGCCTCCTCCAGGGCCTTGGCTGTTTCCACCCGTTCATGGAACACTTCATAGCCTCCCTTTTGCAGCGCCCTGAGGATGAGCAGGGCATCGTCTTCGGAATCTTCCACCAATAAAACTTTCAGCGGCCTGGGCATTTTCCCCTCCTTGGTCGCCCGAGGCGAGGTGTTGCTGGTTTTCGCTCTCCCCGGAGATGCCGTCATGATAAGTAAAGATTACGGAAAATGCAAGCCAATTCACCATGATGGCGCGGCCGGAACAGGGTTTCTCCCGGCTCTCCGCCGTAAGGGGAAACCAAGGGTCTCTGCAAAAACAGCGTGTTACAAAACAATAATAATATCAAATTGTTAAATATCGATTTTTTATAAAAAAGACCTTTCAAAAAATATTGTTTTGTGTTAGTCTCCTGCACGATCGATCAAGGGATCAATTCCGGAAAATATCCAATAAAATCATGCGTAAAATCATAAGCATCGCCAATCAGAAAGGAGGAGTGGGAAAGACCACCACGGCCATCAACCTGGCGGCCTCTTTAGCCACGGCGGAGATGCGCACCCTGCTTATAGATTGCGATTCCCAGGGCAATGCCTCTACGGGGGTGGGCTTGGAACGGGAGGCCATCGCCGAACGGAACATCTACCACAGCTTGGTGGGCCGGCGGCCCTTGGCGGAGGTCATTCACCGTACCCAACTCCCCTTTCTCGACATCGCCCCGGCGGACCAGCACCTCATCGGCGCGGAAATCGAATTCGTCACCATGGACAACCGGGAAAAGATCCTGCGGAGGCTGCTTTACGATCTCCAGGAAGAATACCGCTATATTATCATCGATTGTCCCCCCTCTCTGGGTTTTCTGACGATCAACGCCCTGGCGGCGGCGGACAGTTTGATCGTTCCCCTGCAATGCGAATATTTTGCCATGGAAGGCCTCGGGAACCTTCTCAACACCGTGCGCCTTGTCCGCCAGAGCTTCAATCCCGACCTGAATCTGGGGGGGATTCTCCTGACCATGTTTGATGCCCGGAATCTTCTCTCCCACCGGGTTAGCGAAGATGTGCGGCAGCACTTCGGCGGTCGGGTTTTCGACACCGTTATTCCGCGCAATGTGAGGCTGTCGGAGTGCCCGAGTCATGGGCTTCCCATTATCCTTTACGACATCAGATCCCGCGGCGCCGCCGCCTATCTGGAGCTGGCCCGGGAAATCATGCAGAACGGGAGGTTATAATGTCGGCGAAACCGTCCCTCGGAAAGGGTCTTGGAGCGATATTTCCAAATCTTCTCAATGGTTTGGAAAATAAATCCGCCTTTGTCATGTGCGGTATTGAAGAGCTCTTTCCCAACCGTTTTCAGCCCCGGAAGACCTTTCCCGAAAGAGAGCAACGGGAGCTTGCGGATTCCATCAGGGCCAGCGGCATTATTCAGCCCATCATTGTGCGCCGGACCGATCAGGGATACGAAATCATCGCCGGGGAAAGGCGGTGGCGGGCCGCGCAACTTGCCGGTCTCAAAGAGGTACCGGTCATCATCCGCAGCGCCGAGGATCGGGAAATAGCCGAACTGTCTCTCATTGAAAATCTTCAGCGGGAGTCTCTGAATCCCCTGGAGGAGGCCGAGGCATATCAGATCCTTACCAAACAGTTCGGCCTGCTCCAGGAGGATATCGCCGCCCGGATCGGTAAGGACCGCTCCACGGTGGCCAACTCTCTGCGACTGCTCAAACTGCCGGGAGAGGTAAAAAAGGCGCTGGCGGCCAAAACCATTACCGGCGGTCACGCCCGGGCCCTCCTGACGCTGGAGGAACCGGCCGCCCAGTTGCAGGCGCTGAAACTGATCCTGGAAAAAAATCTCAGTGTCCGCGAGACGGAACGGCTGGCCGCCCACCTCAGAAAGTCCTCCTCCCCGGGTGGTAAAAAGAGGGGTAAGAATATCCATATCCTCGATATGGAAAGGAAACTCACGGAACGGCTCATGGCGGAGGTACGGATCCAGGAGGGGCAGAGATCAGGAACCATTGCCATACGCTTTTCCTCCGGCGACGAACTCAACCGGCTTTTTCGGATGTTACTGGAATCCGGTCCGGAAACATGGGATTGATTATCAACATATGTTCACAAGGTTGTTGACAAGGGGACCGAATTTTGGACGCTAAGTGGAAGGAAGTATACAATATAATAAAGGAAAATATCAGCGATCATAACTTCGAGACCTGGATAAAACCCCTCAGGATCATCTCCCTGGATGAACAGGCTGTGCGTTTTGCCGTTCCTAATCGCTTCTTCCGGGACTGGGTCGTGGAAAACCATCAAGGGGTGATCGCCGATGCCTTTCGGGCCGCCACCGGTCTTACCTATCAAATCGACTTCGTCATCACCCAGGAAAGAAAGGCGCCGGAAAAGACCCCTGTATCTCTGCCGGTGGATGAAGGACGCACGGGTGTCAAAAAATCCCTTCGGGAAAAAAGCATCTCCACCCTGAATCCCAAGTATTCCTTTGAACGTTTCGTTATCGGCGCCTCCAACCAGTTTGCCCATGCGGCAGCCATGGCCGTCGCCGAACAGGCGGAGCAGGCCGCCAAGAGTTACAATCCCTTGTTCATCTACGGAGGTGTCGGACTGGGAAAGACCCACCTCCTGAACGCCATCGGCTTAAGGGCCCTGGCCTTGAACCCCCACATGAACGTCGTTTATGTATCGGCGGAATCCTTCATGAACGAGCTGATCAACTGCATCCGCTTCGACAAGATGCCGAACTTCCGTGATAAATACAGAAACATAGACTGCCTGCTCATCGACGACATCCAGTTTATCGCCGGGAAGGAACGCACCCAGGAGGAGTTCTTCCATACCTTCAACTCACTGCATGATTCAGGAAAGCAGATCGTCGTCACCAGCGATAAGTTTCCCAAGGAAATCCCCAATCTGGAAAGTCGCATCCGCAACCGTTTCGAATGGGGGCTAATCGCCGATATCCAACCGCCGGACATCGAAACCAAGGTGGCCATCATCGAGAAAAAAGCCAATGAAAACAACATCAATCTCCCGTCGAACGTCGCCTACTACATCGCCTCCAACGCCGAATCCAACATCAGGGAGATGGAGGGTTTTTTACTGAGAATAGTCGCCTATGCCTCTCTTAAGCGCCGTGAAATCGATATAGAACTGGTTAAAGACGTCCTCAAGCATATGATTCGCACCAATTCCCGACACGAAGTATCCGTGGAGGACATCATCAAGATCGTGGGCTCGGCAATGGGGGTCAAGACCTCGGATATAAAATCCCACAAGAAAAACAAGAATATCGTTGCGGCAAGACAGATGTGTATGTATCTGTCCCGGAAGTTCACATCCTCCTCCTTCCCCGATATCGGCGAACGGATCGGCGGCCGCGATCATTCCACCGTGATCTATGCCTGCAAAAAAATCGAGCAAATGATGGAAACCGACGGCCGGCTCAAGACCCTATGCGAAGAACTCGAAGAAAAACTTAACAACATCGGTTAACGAAACGCTCAAGAGGTTATCGACAGGTAAAAAAGGAATTTTGTTTTTTGAAAAAGGGTAATTAGCAATTATTGTTACCTTTGCACAGCCCTTACTACTGGTTCTGTATATTTTTTAACGAGAACAAATACTGATAAGGAAAGGAGTCAAGAATGGAATTTCACATCGGCAGGGATACCTTCCTGTATGGTATTCAAAAGACCCTGGGGATAGTGGAACGCAAAACAACCATTCCCATTCTGAACAACATCCTGCTGCGTACCGAAGATGATCGTATCAAGATAGTGGCCACGGACAAGGAGATAGGTCTGATATCGCGCTATGATGCGAAGATTTCCGTTCCCGGAGACATCACCCTGTCGGCGAAGAAACTCTACGAAATGATTCGTGAGATACAGGGAGAAACCATCCACTTCGTGAAAAATGAACAGCACCAGGTAACCATGACCAGCGGGAAGGCCATTTATCGGATCCCGGGGTTGCCGGCGGATGAGTATCCCCAGGTGGTGGAGGTGGAGAATGTGCCCCTCTATCGCATTTCAGGTCCTATGCTGGCGGAATTGATAAGAAAGGTTGTTTTTGCCGTATCTACGGACGAGATCCGGGTCCATTTGAACGGGGCTTTCTTGGAAACGGAAGGCGCGGGGCAAGACGCCCGCTTGAAGATGGTGGCTACGGACGGACACCGTTTGGCCATGGCCCTTGGTCCCGCCGGATCCTCAGGAGGGATGGAACTGGAAAGGGGGGTGATCGTTCCCCGGAAAGGACTGGGGGAGATCAGGAAGATCGCCGCGGAAGAGCAGGAGGTCGAGATTGGTTGCGACCATGGCATGTTTATCATGAAGACAAAGAATCTCACCATCAAGGTCAGTCTCATCGATGCGGAATATCCCGATTATCGGCGGGTGATTCCGACGGAGAAAGGGGCGTCGCTGCACTTCGGTAGGGATAAGGTTCTTCATGCCCTGCGGCGGATGAGCGTCATTTCCAGCGACCGGTACAACGGGGTGATCGTCACCCTCGGTAAGGATCTGATGGTGCTGAATTCCAACAACCCCGACGTCGGCGAGGCGAACGATGAAATTGAGGTTTCCTACGCCGGTGAGGAGGATGTGGAGGTGAGTTACAACGTCAATTATCTCATTGATGCCATCGAGGTTATCGATGAGGAAGAGGTGTCCATGGAAATCAACGTGGGGATGAAACCGGGGGTGATCCGGGGACTGGGTAATGACAACTACCTTTGCATTGTCATGCCTTTGAAACTTTAATATATTTTGGAAATTTTGGTGAAAATGGAAGAAGAAACAAAGTTAAGAGAAGATACCGACGGCCGGTACGGAGCCGACAGCATCAAGGTGCTGGAGGGACTGGAGGCGGTGCGCAAGCGCCCGGCGATGTACATTGGCTCCACGGGCAAGGAGGGGCTTCATCATCTCGTTTACGAGGTCGTGGACAACAGCATCGACGAGGCGGCCGCGGGCTACTGCGACCGTATCCACGTCCGTATTCGTCTGGACAACAGCATCATGGTGGAGGACAACGGCCGGGGCATCCCCGTGGAGATCCACAAGACGGAAGGGGTGTCGGCGGCCGAGGTGGTCCTCACGAAACTCCATGCGGGGGCCAAGTTTTCCAACGACAGCTACAAAATATCGGGCGGTTTGCACGGTGTGGGTGTCTCCGTGGTCAATGCCCTTTCCTCGGAGCTCGAGCTCGAGGTGCGCCGGGATGGTCATGTCTATACCCAATCTTACCGCCATGGAGTTCCTGTCGCCCCTTTGGAGATGGTGGGCAAGACCCGCGGCCGGGGGACCAAGATTACCTTCAAACCCAATGAAGAGATCTTCGAAGAGACGGAGTACAGTTTCGATATCCTTGCCAACCGCCTCCGAGAACTGGCTTTCCTCAATTCCGGCGTTCGGATAATTCTGAGCGACGAGCGCACGGAAAAACAGAACGAGTTTTACTACGAAGGGGGCATCGTTTCCTTCGTGGAGTACATCAACCGCAGCAAAAGGGTTCTTCACAAGAGCCCGATCTATGTGAGCGGTTCCCGGGAAGACTGCTTCGTCGAGGTGGCCCTCCAGTACAACGACACTTATATCGAAAACATCTTTTCCTTTGCCAACAGCATCAATACCACCGAAGGGGGAACCCATCTGGTGGGCTTCCGTTCCGCCCTGACCAGGGTGTTCAATAATTATGCAGAAAACAACAAGTTACTGAAAGGTAAAGAAACCCTCAAGGGCGAGGACCTCCGGGAAGGCCTGGCCTGTGTCATCAGCGTCAAGGTGAAGAACCCCCAATTCGAGGGACAGACCAAGACCAAGCTCGGCAACAGCGAGGTAAAGGGGTTGGTGGAGGGAATCGTTTACGAAAAAATCGGCACCTATCTGGAGGAAAACCCTCTGGTGGCCAAACAGCTTATCGCCAAGTGCGTCGAGGCCTCCCGGGCCCGGGAGGCGGCGCGGCGCGCCCGGGAGCTTACCAGGCGGAAAAGTGCCTTGGAGGTGGGATCTCTGCCCGGCAAACTGGCGGACTGCCAGGAAAAGGATCCGGCGCGGAGCGAGCTTTACCTCGTGGAAGGAGATTCCGCCGGCGGCTCGGCCAAGCAGGGGCGGGACCGTAAGTTTCAAGCCATCCTGCCGCTGCGGGGCAAGATTCTCAACGTGGAAAAAGCCCGTTTCGACAAGATGCTCCAAAGCGAGGAGATACGGGTCATCATCACCGCCCTGGGTACGGGGATCGGGGAAGGAGAGTACGACATCAGCAAGGTTCGTTATCACAAGATCATCATCATGTCCGATGCCGACGTGGACGGTCTGCATATCCGGACACTTTTGTTGACCTTTTTCTTCCGCCACATGCGGGAGATCATCGAGCGGGGCTATCTCTACATCGCCCAACCGCCCCTGTTCCGCATCGCCGACAAGAAAAAGGAGGTTTACATCCACAACGAGGAGAAGATGAAGGAATACATCCTCGACAACGGTGTGGGCAAGACCAGCATCATGATTCGCAACAACGGCACCCAACCGGTGTCAGGTCAACGCTTTTTGAACCTGATCAAGAGGGCCATGCGGGCGGAAAGCATCCTGGACAAGTTCATCAAAGAGGACAAGGATCGGGAGGTGGTGAGGGTCCTGGCCGGCGATCCGGCCTTCACCGACAGCGATTTCCGCTCCGGAGAGGCCCTGGAGCGGGTGGCGAAGCGCACGGTCATGGCCGTCGGGGAGCGGATCGTAGGCCACTCCGTCGAGGTAGATCCGGACCGGGGGGGACTGAAGATAATCTTTTCGGTCAGCCAGGATGGGATCATCACCAACACCTGTGTGGATCGCGATTTGGTCCATAATCCAAAATTTCTGGAACTACGGGGTCTTCTCGGCAGTTTGACCGTCCTGGGAGAGCCGCCCTACGAGGTCCGTCTGGAGGAAGGAGGCTCGATTCAGGAGATCCCCTCTTTGCCCGAACTGATCGATTTTGTCATGAACACAGGGAAAAAATCTCTTTCCGTGCAGCGCTACAAGGGTCTGGGGGAGATGAACCCCGGCCAGCTTTGGGAAACGACCATGGATCCCGAAAAGCGGACCCTCCTCCAAGTGCGCGTCGACGACGCCGTCGTGGCCGACGAGATCTTCACCACCCTCATGGGCGATCAGGTCGAACCCCGCAAGGATTTCATCTACAAGAACGCCCTCTATGCCACCAATCTCGACCTGTGAAAATGGGGACGGTTCTCATTTTTCCGGTTCTCGAATCATCGGAACCATCCCCACGGCCGCATGGCGATCGACTTTTTATCAGGAGTTGTAACAAGATATGGATGATCTATTTCAGAAGAATCTGCCGGTAAACATCGAAGACGAGATGAAGAAGTCCTATATGGACTATGCCATGAGCGTCATCATCGGCCGGGCGATCCCCGATGTCCGGGACGGGTTGAAACCGGTGCACCGCCGGGTGTTGTTCGCCATGCACGAGATGGGGAACCGTTGGAACCGCCCTTACAAGAAATCGGCCCGCATCGTCGGCGACATCATCGGTAAGTACCATCCCCACGGTGACCAGGCGGCCTACGACACCATCGTCCGCATGGCCCAGGACTTCAGCATGCGGTACCTCCTCGTGGACGGCCAAGGCAATTTCGGTTCCCTCGATGGCGACCCCCCGGCGGCGATGCGTTACACCGAGATCCGCATGGCCAGGATAGCGGAGGAAATTCTCGCCGATCTCGAGAAGGATACCGTCGA
>Ga0302248_1000980_pt1 | contig 23207 bp, 20 predicted proteins | sample AAG_UR_Leu_MG_FD_193528 | JGI IMG/M metagenome (GOLD analysis project Ga0302248, IMG submission 193528) | Enriched activated sludge microbial communities from anaerobic digester in WTTP, New Holstein, Wisconsin, United States - AAG_UR_Leu | ecosystem: Engineered > Bioreactor > Anaerobic >... | reverse complement strand
AAAATCCTCACCGGTTATTGTCCTTACCTTCAGGGGAACATAGGAGTACAATGTCCTCTCTCCTTCAAAGGCTATAAGGGTTCCTAACACTGAAAAGGCCTTCTCTTTTCCGGATAACGGGTCTCTCGCCCTGACAGTTACGTCAACCTTTTTTGCGGCATTGGCTATATATTCCCCCTGGGAGGATACTGCACTTTCCCAGTAAATGCTTGTCATCAGCCTGTATTCTATCCCATCTATGACCTTGGGATCGGAACCTGTTTCATTAAGATAGAGATTCTCTTTTACTTTCCCTGAGGGGGAATAACCCGCCGAATCCAGTCCGAGTTCGCTGTTGTAATCCAGAGTTTTCAGCCACTCCACCTGGGTGTAAGCCAGATTCATTGCCGTAAGCCTGATATTGCTCCCCCTGGAATGCTGTATCGAATAGGTGGACAAAGGCAGCAGAAAAAGGGCTATCATACCCAGCAGCGCTATGGATACTATTATTTCAATCATAGTGAAGCCTTTATCCCGCCTCATTCTCATGTATGCTCCTCCTAACCGGCAAAACTTTGTAAATACCGGTAAATAATACCGTCACCAAAAAACAATGTGATAAAAAAGGAAATATTAATAAAGGGTCCGAAGGGTATCTCATCCTTCCTTCCCTTTCTGCCGGAAATCAGCAGGTATAAGGAGGCCAGCGCCCCTATAATAAATGACAGCAATATGTTTAAAACAGTTTTTTTAAATCCGAGTATAAGGCCAAGAGCTGCTGTCAGTTTTATGTCACCGCCGCCCATGGCACCCTTGGATACAACTGCAATAAACAGAAAAAAAAGTCCTCCGGAAAGAAAGCCGTAAATGCTGTCCCTGAATGAAAACGGGATTCCGAAGATAGAATAACCCAGCCCCTTGTATAAAACCGTTGCCGCCAGAATGGCCAGCACAAGCCCATCCGGTATTATCCGTTCATAATAGTCAATTAGGCATATTACAATAAGAATGCTTGCCATAAAACAGTAAAAATAGAATTCAAGAGATAAACCAAAATAATAAAAAACAAATAGGTATAAAACTCCGTTTAAAGCTTCAATAATCGGGTACCGGGGCGAAATGCCCTCCCCGCAGTACCTGCATTTCCCCTTCAGGAATATATAACTTAGTATCGGTATCATGTCGTACCAGGCCAAGGAATGGCTGCAGCGGGTACAGCGGGAGGGAGGATAAACTACGGATTCCCCCCTGGGTATCCTGTATATGCATACATTAAGAAAAGACCCTATTGTCATGCCCATTATGAATACTGGTATGTACATGCGCAGCCTCCTTTTTCGGGTTATCCCTGCACCCGCTTACTAGTCACTGGCACCTTCAACGGTAACGGTTACTTTACCATCCCCATCAATCTCAACTTTATAAGTTCCTGATTCAGTAGCTCCTTTCGGTACTTCCGGCCATTCCTGCAAATAATTTCCCCAGCCTTTTGCATCGTCTGAATCATCTTCTCCTGTTGCCGCATCCCATGTAACGGCACCGGTGCCTTCTGCAACGGCCATATTGGCGGCACTCTGCAATACCTTTTTATTTGTATCATTCACCGTGTCTGCCGCTTCTTTTCTTGAAACTGTATACTTTGGCACTGCAACAGCTGCCAGTATGCCCAGTATGGCTATGACCACCACCAGCTCGACTAGTGTGAAGCCCTTCCTGTTGCGGACTTTCTTTAAGAACCATTGTAACATAATATTTTCCCTCCTAAAATCTTATATAATGATATAAAATTACATGCTTGTCCCGTTTTTTCAATCACCTCCCCCAATGATAAATGCCGCCTTATTACCCTGACATATTTATCATGTCAAACATAGGCAAAGCTATGGACATAACTATAAACCCGATTATAAGTGCCATTACCACAATCAAAATGGGCTGCATCATTTCCATCATCTTCTGGATAGCTACCTCCACCTCCTCATCGTAGAAACCGGCGGTTTTGGCAAGTATTCCGTCCAGATCCCCGGACTCTTCCCCTATCTTAATCATGGCGTCCATCATGGGAGGAAATACCCCGATTTCCTTTATGGTTTCCGAAAGGGACAACCCTTTGCGGACCCCCTCCTTGACACTTTCCATTTTTTCTCCTATATATTTGTTATCCATTACCCTGGAAACCAGCTCTATTCCCTGCACCAGAGGTATACCGCTGGACAGTATTGTGGACAGGGTCCTGCTGAATTTTGACGCAGCTATCTTGATATTGGTGTTTTTTATCACCGGCAGCCTGAGCTTCCATTTATCAAACAGCTGCCTGCCGAATTCCGATCTGCCAAAGTACCTTAAACCGGTAAACAGCCCGGAAGCCGCTAATACATACACATACCACCGGCGTATGATTGTATGGCTTACAGCCAATAATATCCTTGTTGGCAGCGGCAGCCGGATACCGCTGCTTTCAAACATTTGTATAAAGCCGGGCAGCACGGCTATCATCATGAATAGCACCACTGCGGTGGCTACACCTGCAAGCACTATGGGATAAATCATTGCGCCCTTTACTTTATTTTCTATCTTGAATTCCTTTTCAAAATGCGCGGACATTCTTTCCATAATGGTGTCAAGAGTTCCGCTTACTTCCCCCGCTTCCACCATGCTTATCAGTATGGATGGAAATACCCTGGAATTTTCCTTCAGGGCTTCAGAGAGGGTCATTCCCTTCTGAACATTTTCCCATGCATTGTTTATGGCTTTTCTCAGCAAATTGTTTTCTGTCTGCCGCTCCAATATGTCCAGGCACTTTACAACGCTGACTCCTGCGTTGAGCATGGTATGGAACTGCCTGCAGAAAACCGCCATATCCTTCTTTCTCACCTTTGCAAAGGTGACTTCCATACTGCCTCCGCTTCCCGCCGTCTTACCCACCGATATGGGCATATAGCTGCTGCTCTTCAGCATGGCTACAAGCTCCTGCTCATCCTTGGCATCCTGCAGCCCTTCAATTATCTGGCCGTTTTCGGCCACCGCCCTGTATTTGAATTGCATAGCTCAACACCCCCTGATTATGATATCTACAGCCTTATCATGTCGGGGTTCATACTCCGGGTCATCAAGGTATCCCTGCTGATCAGGTTCCTTCTGTACAGGTTCATCATCGAAGAGTCAAGGGTCTGCATCCCGTATTTGCCGCCGGTCTGAATAACCGTGCTTAACTGGTGAGTCTTTCCTTCCCTTATGAGGTTCCTTACGGCTTCAGTAGCCATCATTATCTCAAAGGCACAGGCCTGGCCGTTTCCATCCGCTCTGGGCAGCAGCTGCTGGGATATTGTCGCCTGAATAACCGATGCAAACTGTACCCTTATCTGACGCTGCTGGTCGGAGGGAAAAACATCAATCACTCTGTCAACAGTATTTGCGGCATCCACGGTATGCAGGGTTGACAGGACCAGATGCCCCGTTTCTGCTGCCGTAAGGGCTATGCCTATGGTTTCCAGGTCTCTCATCTCGCCTATAAGTATAACATCGGGATCCTGGCGCAGAGCCGCCCTCAGGCCATTTGCATAGCTCATGGAATCGCTTCCCATTTCCCGCTGGTTTACTATGCTTTTTTTGTGCCTGTGCAGGTATTCGATGGGATCCTCCAGTGTAAGTATATGGCAGCTTTTCTCTCTGTTTATCCGATCTATCATGTAAGCCAGGGTTGTGGACTTGCCGCTTCCGGTGGGGCCTGTGACAAGTATGAGCCCATTCCGCAGCTCCGTCAGGTCATTTACTATCATTGGCAGCCCCAGTTCTTCCATGGAAGGTATATTCAGGGGTATTACCCTTATAGCCATGCAGTGGCTGCCTCTCTGCCGGAAAATATTAATTCTGTATCTGCCTACCCCTTGGATGGAAAAGGAAATATCTATTTCGCCCTTTTCCTTCAGCACTTCCTTCTGCCTGTCATTCAAGACGCTCATTGCCATCTTTTCGGTTTCTTCCGGGGTTAGTACGGAGTCGCCTGCCTTTACCAGTCCTCCGTTTATCCTGTATATCGCCGGCATTCCTACCGTTATATGGATATCTGAAGCTTTTTTCCCGACACCGTCATTTATAAGTTCAATAAAATCCAATTGGCTCCCTCCTAATCAATTGTATGACCTATCCTTAAAACCTCTTCCATTGAGGTTATGCCTTCAAGTGCTATTCTGGCTACGCTGTCCTGCAAGGTAGTCATTCCGTTCTTTATGGCCTGAACCTTTATATCCTCCGTACTGCCGCGCTTATCTATGAGCCTCCTGATATCCTTATCCAGGTACATAACCTCGTGAATGGGTACTCTTTCCCTGTAGCCCTTGATGCATTTATTGCAGCCTTTTGGCTTGTACAATATCAATTCCTTTCCCCTATCCATCTTTAACAGTTCTTTTTCCTTTTCATCAGCCCGGTATGCCTCTTTACAGCTGGGGCAGAGCCTCTTTACAAGCCTTTGCGATATTATCCCCACTACCGAGGTGGATACCATATAGGGTTCAATTCCCATATCCATAAGCCTTGCCACTGTCGATGCCGTATCATTGGTGTGGAGCGTGGACAGTACCATATGTCCGGTTATGGATGCCCTTACCGCAATTTCCGCAGTCTCCGAATCTCTTATTTCTCCCACCATTATTATGTCAGGATCCTGCCTGAGAATTGAACGGAGCCCATTTGCAAAGGTTAATCCCGCCTTGTTGTTGACCTGTACCTGATTGATGCCGTGAATCTTGTATTCAACGGGATCTTCAATGGTTATGATGTTTCTGTCCTCTTTGTTGATGTCCTTCAGCACAGTATACAGTGTCGTACTCTTACCGCTGCCGGTAGGGCCTGTAGCAAGTATGATTCCGTAGGGATGATGGATTATTCTGTTGAATACCTCCAGGTCATGGTCGGAAAACCCCAGATCCTCTTTGGAAAATTTGAAACCATCCCTGTCAAGAATTCTGATGACAATTTTCTCACCATATACGGTAGGCAAAGAGGATATCCTCAAGTCTATGTTCCTGCCCTCCGATTCCATTTCAACCCGTCCGTCCTGGGGAAGCCTGCGCTCGGCTATATCCATTTTCCCCATTATCTTTATCCTTGTGACTATAGCCATATGGCTTCTCCTGCCTAAGCTCATTATTTCCTGAAGGTCTCCGTCTATCCTGAGCCTTACCCTGATTATGTCCTCATATGGTTCTATATGTATGTCACTTGCCTTGTTTCTGACAGCCTGGCTTATTATCGTGTTTACAAGCTTTACCACAGGGGCACTGTTGACATCCGACAGTTCGTTTTCATCCAGTTCTTCCTGCCTGCCCGGCTCAAATCCCTCTTCAAATTCCCTGATAATCTTTTTGCTGCTCTCCCGGGTATAGTATTTGTTTATAGTCCTGCTAATCACGGATTTTGTGGATATTGCGATTTTTGGTTTCATACCGCTGATAAGCTTTATATCATCAATGGCAAAAATATTAAGAGGATCGCTCATTACAACCAGCAGCTCATTATCAACTATATCCACAGGCATCAAATCGTATTTTTTTGCTATTGCCTCAGGTATCAGTTCGGCGGCCTTGGGGTTGACAATGTAATTCGCAAGGTCAAGAACAGGGATGCCCAGCTGCTCCTCAATAACCCCCAGAATTTCTTCCTCACTGGTGTACCCAATCTCCACCAAAATTTCCCCGAGTTTTTTTGTCGTTTTTGATGATTTTTGTATATTTATTGCTTCCTCCAACTGCTGCCTGCTCAGTTTCCCGGAATGCAGCAGCATATCTCCAAGCTTCAAACTCGTTTTCATCTTACCACCTGCCCCCGTACGATTAAATAAAAAACCAGCTAATGCTATATTAGCCGGTTGCGCCACTACGTCACTATTGTATAAGCGCCCAAGTACAACAATAGTTCATACGTCCTAATGGATATTCGTACTAATTTACTATATAATAATACCAATTACCTATACAATAGGTCTTAATACCTATATTCATCTAATTATAATATATTCTACATAATTTGGCAAATTCCTTTTATTTTTCATAAAATTATTCCTTTACTTTCATAATTTTTATTTTTCAACATCAAATTTTCCAGCATTTTCAAGACTTGCAAGCCTCTTGAAGGCAACAAAAAATAGTTGTATACTTACAGTATAATCCTGCTGAAGGGGGAAAACCCGCCGTGAAAAAGCAAAAGACTCTTAGGCGAGACCGTATCAATCGCACACTGGAGAGCATATTCGAATATCCGCTGACCGTTGTGGAAGCCCCCATCGGTTATGGTAAGACAACGGCCGTGCGCGAATTTCTCGCTTCAAAAGTCTGCTTTGTTTTATGGCTTTCCTTTTTATCAGGCGAGGATACGTCAACCTTCTTCTGGGACAGGTTTTCGGAAGAAATCTGCCGGCTGGACGAGGAAGCGGGCATGAAACTCAAACTTCTCGGCTTTCCCGTCGATGCGCCCCAGACAGCGACCGTTCTGTCCGTTTTAAACGAAATAGAATTCAAGGAAAACACCGTGCTGGTAATAGATGATTTTCATCTGGTGAAAGGCCACCAGATCGGCGCGTTTCTTTATCAATTAGTCAAGAATCAGCCGGACAACCTCTATATCACGATTGTGACGAGGGACACCTCAAATCTTGATCTACTGGAGCTTGCTGCCAAAGGCCTGTGCAATATCGTGACCCAGCAGGTACTCCGCTTTACCGACGATGAAGTACGCGATTACTGTGTTATTAGGGGCTGCAGGCGTTTACAGTATTCACAGCATACTGCTGGATTTTCTGAAAACAATGCTTAAGGACGAACAGAAGCGAAAAGCTCTCTGGTGCAGGATGGGCGAATGGTACCTTTCAAAAGGCGCCCATATACCTGCTTGCAGCTATCTCTGCCGTGGGGGCGATACCATGCGCATTCTCTCCCTTCTCAATGATATTAACAAAATTGCGTACAACTCCCCTTCTTTTGAAGGATTTTCGGAGATGTTCGCGGCAATCCCGCGGGATACTCTGTTTAAGTATCCCTATGCCTATATGCAATATATAGACATATTGATGATAAGCGGCGATTCCGCCGAAGCCCGGGAGGGATTGGCACGGCTGAATGAGTTTCAGGATGTATATGAGCACACAGAGGACATAAGCTCCGATTTCAAAAACCGTATCCTCGGGGAAATCAGCACAATGAGGATTTTCTCCGTATTCAACGATGCGGAACAGATGGTGTCGCAAATGAACGAGGCGCTCCGTCTGCTTGATGGGGATGTTTCATACCTTATAAAGCGGGAGAGCGAATTTACCTTCGGCTCACCCCATTTACTTTATACATATTACAGGGAGCCGGGCAGGCTGAGGGAAACGGCGGATTACATAGTGCGCAAATTTCCCTTCTTCGCAAAGCTGGCCAACGGCTGCGGGACGGGCTGTGATTATCTGACGATGGCCGAGTATGCCCTTGAGACGGGTGACTGGCAGAGCGCTGAAAAATGCCTATAAGAAATTAGACTTTCCCTCGGTATGGATGAATATTCATTGAATATACATTTGTTTGCCTTTATATGGTAATACATCTCCTACTATTTCGCATGTATTAACAACTATAGCCCTTTATTGAGCTCCATTATCGGAGCTTTTTAGTTTGGTGAGGCAGCAAACTCAGGTTGGCAAAGCAGATTTACCATCCTGATTATATTACATGCCATATTTGCTAAAGTAATATGAATCTTCGCACGCCCTAATCTCACATAACGGCATCGCCGCAGTCCATGATTCCTTACCATTGTCGCAAATCTTCTTTCTACTTTAAACCGCTTATTGCTAGCTTCCTCAAATTCCTTAGTTGCAACCCGTTTCATGTCTCTTAGTACGGCATCGTATCTTAGAGGAACGTCTAGTCTCCTTCCCTTGCTTACTACTTTTCCGTTTTTATCCTTGTATAGACATTGATCTCTTAATGGACACTGTTGGCAAATTGCTTTATCAAACTTGAATACTTTAAAGTCCGTATCATTAGTTTTGTTTCTGGTTATAACATATTCTTCTGTAATTATTCCATTAGGGCAGGTTACTGACTTCAGGTCTTCTGATATTTTAAAGTCTCGTAGTCCATAGTATTTGACTTCTCTGCTGGACTCTTCATAAAAAGCTATATTTGATATGATTTCATTATCCTTTAAGTATGCTCGATTGCCTGTTGTCCCATATACCTTATCTGCTGTGATTTCTTCCGGCTTCAGCCCTAGGCTTTCTTCAACTTTCTCTATGAGTTCTGCAAGTTTCTTCTCATCACCAACATTAAAAGGGGTTTGTACTGATGCTAGTATTATCTCGCTGTCCTCATCTACTATGATATGATCTTTATAGCCTCTTTTTATATTGCCAAGTGATTTGTGTGCTATCTTTGCGTCAGGGTCTACAACGCTTACTATCTTATCCTTTTTTCCGTTGGTGTATTGGTCTATAATATCCCATAGTATGCCAAATACCTCTTGATATTTTTCATTTGTTTGAAGTTCATCATAGGTCTTAAGATATAGGTATTCTGCATATTTCTGTGCTATTTGCAGATATTCTTTTACACTTACCTTATCATCTATCTTGTATTCTTCTTCAATCTCATTCTCAAATTGTACCAGCAGCTGTTCTGCAAGGAGCTCATTGAACTTCCTCGTTTCCCTTATGACCTTCCGGAACGCATCACATATGAGTCTCCGGTTTGATGGATAGTTAACATTTGCAGCTACATCGGTGGTGTCTATTAAATATCGCTTGGATTTAACTATATTCTTTTCGATACAATTTCTAACAATCTCATTGAAGAATTCATCAAAACTTTCTTCTCCCATTCTATTTGTTCTAAAGTGACTTATTGTTGTATCGTCAGGGACTTCATCGTCTAAAGATAAACCAAGAAACCAACGAAATGCAATATCCGTCTGGATTCTCTTTACTACCTTTTTATCTGATAGAGTGTATAGGAATTCCAACAGACAGATCTTAAGCATCATTACCGGATCTTCAGATTTTCTACCTATATCGCTATATTTTTCTTTTACTATGTCGTAAACAAATGAGAAATCTATGATTGAATTTATCAAAACAAGCAAATGATCTTCAGGTATTAGTCGATCAAATATCATATGAGTAAATACATCAATTTGTGGATTATTTTTTCCTAACACAATGCCTAACCTCCGTATTTTCAATGCTTTACATGCTTTTATTATACCATAATCAGCACAAGAAATATAGCATTTTATGGGAGGTTAAAAGGGTTTAAGCGTCCCCAAACCCTTTTTGTTGTATAATTATTTTTTGTTTGGTATATTTATTCAAGGGAATTAGTTTTTCAGCGCTTTCCCTGGCACATAAGTTATTGCCGCTGCCTTCAATTTCTTTATCAGCGGCATGATCGACGACGGGACGCCCTATGAACCCATCATTATTTAGCTGAACAATGTAAGTACACAATATGGATATTGTGGCTTTCACTCGGACGCAATGCCTAGCACCTATTCCACTTATGCTCATGTTAAGACCACTTATCAGAATTTAAATGCAGAATTGCTTTTCATTTAATATAATGACTTTAACAAATAAATCAGGAGGTAGATTATGAAGCATATAAAGAAGAGATACATTATTCTGATAGGATTCGTGTTAATATTAATGATAGGATTTATTATACTTTCCGTAGCAAACAGACCCTTATCGAAAGATGAAATGAATATAATAATAGATGAAGAACTTACTAAGATGGTTAATAAGAATGATGAGATCACCAGTGCCTTGCTGACTGTATATTCAGATAAGCTGCATTTGAACATGGCTTTTGCGGCAGGAAATACTGGTAAAGATTTAGCTGAGCCGGTTACAGTTAATCATCCGTACTATTCAGCTAGTATAGGAAAGACATTTACATCCACTTTGGTCGGTATGCTATGCGAGGAAGGTGTTATTAGTTATGATGATTTAATCTCAAGGTATCTTGATGATAAGCTGCTTGAAGGTTTGTTTGTATATGAAGGAGTAGATTACAAAGACCAAGTGACTATCAAGCAATTACTCGGCCATATGTCGGGTATCGGTGACTATTATGAAGACCCTGTATCACAAGGTGACACCATGCTTGAGATCTTGATAAAGAAACCGGATAAGCTGTGGACTCCCCTTGAATTGATTTCATTTACCAGGGAAAATCAAAAAGCAATAGCAAGGCCGGGAGAGGTATTTCATTATTCTGATACGGGGTACATTCTTCTTGGATTTATGATAGAGTCTGCTACAGGACAGGAATTTCATGAAGTGCTGCACAAAAAAATAATAGATCCACTAGGGATGAATGATACATATCTGATGTTTAAATCAAAACCAAACAATCCCCCAAAATATGATATACTTGAAGTATATGTTGATGGATTCAATTTGTCGAAAACCAATGCATTAAGTTTTGACTGGTCAGGCGGCGGACTAGTGACAACAATGTCAGATCTGTTGATTTTCAACAAGGCGTTGAACAATGGTAAATTAGTTAGCTTTGACACACTAAAGCTAATGACAGATTTTAATCAAGAATATATAAACGGAGTCCATTATGGTCTTGGAATTATGGAATTTAATTTCGGTGAATTCTCATTTTTGTTTAAAGGCATACCTAATATCTACGGGGGCGTAGGCGATAGCTCAACATTTATGATGTATGATAAAACAAATGATATTCATATAATTGGAAATTTTGGTTCTGTTGATTTTATGGAAAAAAGCGTTCCTTTTCTTGCCAGGGTGTTGATGTTAGTGGATTGTTTGAAAGAATGATGCGAGCTGGTGAATATGGATATACAATTAAGTTGCTCTAAGCAAATAAAAGAAAAAATTCATAGGGTTATTTCAAAATCAGGTATAAATGTCTCGGAGAATGCAAGACTCGTAATGGTTGAACGTGGATTTGAAATACCTCTAGGCAAGCTTGCCATAGTTTTTGATCCCATTGATTATATGGAAGCTATTGAGCTGCTGTATATTGATGCGGAATCGAAGCAAGTTGGTTCGGATACAATCACGGGTTTTTCCAACAACAGATATTGTTTGATTCCGATTAAAGATATCAACCATATTGATGCACACGGTTCTGAGATTACATGCTATACAGATAAAGAAACCTATTATCTAAAAAATAACCTGCAATACTACGAAGTAACACTTAATTGTCATGGTGTCGTACGAATCAATAAATCTCAGCTAGCCAATATACTGAATGTAAAGGAAATTATACCCTGGTTTAATGCAAGGCTGGTACTGGTATTAAAGAATAATCAAGAGCTGGAAGTTTCAAAATTATATTCAAAGGTATTAAGAAAAACCTTGGATATGTAAGGAGCATATATATGTTGGATAGAATTGATATAAAAAACATACTTTTTTCATTGGTGATTGGTACAATTATTGGTCTGTTTGCTCAGATTGTATTGAATCCTGTCCCGGATATGAAATCACTGATCATATGTGTCCTTATCAGTGGAATAATCGGTCTTATTGTTGGCACAATCATTACTTTTATCATGGCGTTGCTTCCGATTAAGAATGCTAAACCAATCTCGTACTTCATCATTAACAATCTTATTGCGTTGTTTATTACTTTAATTGCCATATTATCACTATATTTTTATGGAGTTGAGAATTTTACCGGTACAGATTTGGTTATTGTTCTTATTATAGCATTAGTAATAATTATTGCGGCAAATATACTTGAATATTATAAATATAAGAGGACAAATAAAAAGCTAATGGAGTATATAGAAAAGAAGAACAAATTGAAGTGATATGAGAAAAAGCACTCACCTTAAAGGCAAGTGCCCTAATTTACATTTTGGTGGAGATAAGGGGGATCGAACCCCTGACCTCTTGAATGCCATTCAAGCGCGCTCCCAGCTGCGCTATACCCCCACTTATTTGTTTTGACAAAGTATATTCTATATCATTTCAAAGAAAATTTCAACTCCAATTATTATCCTGGTTACTGTCAAGTAAACGTTGGCAACTTTCCTTCATACAAATTTTTTGTAAATGTATGTGCAAATTTGGTCGCATTTATTCCACGATCCTATTGACATGGGGTCCCCTGTACCCTCTGGACACCTGTTTTTAGGCGGAATTAGCCTGTATTTTATGCGACTTCCGCCGCCAAAATTTTACCAGAGGGTACCACCCCATGTAAATAGGCTTTCGCGGCATAAACGCTCTGTTTAGTTATATTACCTATAAATTAAATCGGTGAAATTTCTCATGTCAAACATATTGCGTATTGCTTTCCTCCCATTGGTAACTGGATAATTCGTAAATGGCCTTTGGCCCTTGTGTATATTCCCATCTTTACCTTTTCCATCTTTTTTCGGTGCTTTCGACGAACTTAATATCTCAATTATTTCGTGTGTTTTTTCTTCCGGTAATATAATCTTTGAATACTTTTCAACAACCTCATTCAAACGTCTGCTTGCCTTAGCAGCCAATAACTTTCCTAAATTACTCGCTCCTTCAATACTCCAGCTTGCTTTACGGTGCTTCATTCTTTGGGCTATGATATCACATATATGATGTTCCATTGTCCCTAGATTACGATACTCTAATCCTATAGGAGGTTCCGGAATATCTAATCCTCTTTTCTGATAAGGTATTAAGCCATCCCGGTTTTCTTTGAAATATGAGTATAATTCTTTAAGTTTCTTTTGTTCTTTTTCATCCTCTGTATCGTTTGCTAATCCTGCAATATATACTAACGCATCATCAATTTTGTTGTCACCCAAAAGGTTCAATATGGTTTTTCTCTGCTCTTCATCTCTTACACTACGCAGTATCGCTTTATGTTTATGGAAAGGATCAAGCTGATAATGTACCGTATCGTCTATGCCATGCTTTATCCAGGCAGCTCCATCTCCATTCAGTATTCTCATTTGTATCTCATCAACATTATATTCCCTTGCTATCATGGCTTCTTTTATTCTGTAAAACTCAGATATATCTTCAAAGCCTGCACAGGCTACTTTGTTTACTAATTCAAATCTATTCTTGCTGGTCTCTTTCCACCCTGCATATGCAACAGCCACTTTCATTTCAAGCTTCTTGCCAGACTTGGGACGATCGTTCCCTTGAATATTAATATATACTCCGTCAGCTTCTTCAAAAAGAACAGGTACCTCTTTTTCCCCGCACAACTGATTCTTCTCTGCTGCTTTAGCCAGTTCTGTTTCACTTTCTTTTACCTTTTGCCCTAAAGCCTGAACCACATTCCATACACCGCCATGACTGATACTTTGTCCGCTTAATTCTGTTACATTATCAGCAGCATTACGGTAGGATGCTATACTTGCATTCTCCACTATTCGCTCTGCCAGGTTTGTTGATATTAGCCCTATTGTGTCAAATCCTAACAATTGGTCCAGTAAATATATATACGCCTTGTTGCCTTCATCATCAGTACTTTCATAAACCACACGTGAAAACTCAACTTCTCCCATAAGTGTCTTTACTGATGTATCTCTAGTTCCTTTATGCCTATATATCGATTTATCCCTTTCTTCAGCGATCTTCTTATCCAATGCTTCTAAAATATTTTTAAGCATTTCACAGGCCACCTTGCAACCAAAAGCATAAATTTCCTTCTCTAACCTATTGAATGATAAATCCTTTTCATCTACAATTATATCAATCATACAAATCACTCCTGTCGATGTTTTCTTGACAATTACATTCTACAGTTTGATTTGTATGACGGGAAGAGGTTTTTGTCTCTTCCCTTTATTTTGTCATTTATTTTGCCAATTAAAATTATACTCTAAGATGAAAATTTTGCTATTTACGACGCGAGCCGCACCCATGTTCAGTTAATAATTTCGCCCTTATTTTTAGCTAAATTTTCGCGCCATTCACTTCGCTCCGCAGTTGTCAGTTTCACCCACTCTGTTTCTTCACCGATAATTCTTAAAGGCTCTTGAGAGCGATAAGAACGTGTCAAGTTACCGGGAAATTTTTTGTCAGTAACATTTGGATCGTTCTCAAATTCACCTGTTGGTTCTATTATATAAACGCGTTCTCTTCCTTCTCCTTTTGCTAATGCTGCTGCAAGTCCTGCGCCATTGGCATTTGCAGTGAAATAAATGTGGTTCATTTTAAGCTCAGGTTTGTAATTTGAATTTCCGCCCGGTGTCAGTAAATCACCAACCTGCATATCTGCCTTTGTCCCATGATAAAATGGTCCTTCATCAGAAGGCGCACCCCTATATGAATTTGACAATTCATAATTTCTTTTTGCATTATCAGAATCACACAACTCCGCATAACATTCGGCAATGTTTAAATATAACGTTGGATATGCACTCTTAACATTATCATCATTTATATTTAGTGCACACTGTAAAGATGTTTCCATCCATTTCAATTTGTCCGCAGTATTCTTTTGTCGGCGAGCTAAAAAATAAGCTGCAATAAATCTTTCATAGTCGTCTGTTGATTCATGCCATGCTTTATGAAACATTGTGGCTGCGTCTTCAATGTTTCCGCCATCTTCTAAATTCATCCCGCTCATACAGAGCTTAATAACGACGTTATTTGGATCAAATCTTATATTCATCTGATCTTGCCTCCCTACCCGCTCAATGCTTTCGTAAAAAGCCGTGAAGCTATATAAAGTGCTTTAAGATTATTACTCAGCATAGTATGCTGCCAGGTGCCCTCCGCTAGTTTTTTCCGTGCTTTCTCGGATTTGTTAATCAGGGAAGATATTGGCGCAAGCGCTTTTTCTAAATCTTCCTTGGTATAATGTTTCATTGCATTACTATCCGCCAGTTCTTTTGATATCAATAATGAAGCTGTATTCAGCGCTTCAAGCCTGTTCTTCTGCAATGTATGCTGAGAAGTACCCTGTGCAAATTTCTCTCCTGCTTTCTCGGTCCTGCCAATCATTGAGGCTATGGCTCGGAGTGCTTCTTCCATATCTTTCTTTGTGAAATCGTCCATTACTAAACCTCATCTCTTCAAATATTACTTGTCTCAAAACTCCGCAAGCTTTGCTTCAATAATCCGTACCGCCTTTTCTATTTCCTGGTCTTCCGCATTGCATACACACAGCCTCAACCCTTCCGGATGTTCAAAGCCGTTTAAATAGCTTTGGCTGGTACTGCTGACCAAAACCTTGCTGTCCAGAAGGCTTCGTTCAAGTAACTGCGAAGAAATTCTTCCTGTTTCCAGATAAGCATAGAGTCCTGTCTGAGGTATATGCCAGGTGCCGCAGCCTTGCGGCTCTTTGCAATACTCCTGCAGCCTGCTCATCTTGTTTTTATAATGCTCCTTCGTACGCTTCCCATGAAAACGATACATGCTGCTTCTCAAAAATATCTCCAATGCCGCTTGGGTGAGTATGGAAGTATTCAGATCCATACTGCTTTTGAAATCCAGGAAATGTTTTTGTAAAGACTCCGGAAGGACTGCCATTCCAAGCCTCAAACCCGGCAATAATGTCTTTGAAAAGCTTCTTATGTAGACGATTCGGTCCTTATTTCCCAAAGTGTGCAGCGTCTCTGCCTTCTGATCCACCTCAAGGTCCGCCAGATAATCATCTTCTACAATAAACACGCCATATTGCTCTGCAAGCTTCAGAATCTCCCTTTTCTGCGTGTTGCCGTAACTGAACCCTGTTGGGTTGTGATATCTCGGAATCATGTAAAAAAACTTGATATCCCCCTGCTGAAACAGCTTTTTCAGCTGCCCCAAATCAATTCCGTCCCGGGTCCTCCGGATTCCTAAAGCAGGTATTCTTGCGTTTTCCAATATTCGCAGCATCAATGAATAAGTAGGCTGTTCAACAAGCACCCTGGTACCGCCTTGCGGAAACTGCATTGCACTCAGAATATACAGAGCCTGTTGTGAGCCATTTGTAATGCATATGTTCTCAGCCTTCGCAAAAACCTGAAGACCAAGCAGATGCTTCGGCAGTACTTGAATCAGTTCAGTTAACCCCTTGGGTGACCCATATTCAAATAGCCTTTGCCCATAAATCGCCATCGCCTGTTCAATGCAAAGCTGAAAGTCTTTATACGGATTGATTCCCTCCGGCAAGTATACATTTTTCATGTCAATGATGCTGCCACCGGTGCCAAGCTTATTTTTTGCGACATAAAAGCCGCTTTTAGGGACAGCATATGCGATGTGCTCCTGTACCAGCTCCTTATAGGCCTTTACTATCGTATCGCTGTTGAGGCCCGTCTCCTTTGACAGCTTTTGAATCGAGGGAAGCTTTGAACCGGGCTTGTAATTTCCTGAATATATCTCCTTCTTGAGCAAATCCGCTATATTCCTGTATTTATACATAATACGGCCACCCATCTATACCGGTATACTCATGTATTTCTATACTGGCTTTTATATCGGTATTTTATATATAATTATTATATCACATAAAAAAAGGAGTAATAAAAGATGAAAACTATTCCGTTTTCCAAATCAGAACTGGAACACATTGCCTCAACTTTTCATACGCCTTTCTATATATATGATGAAACTGCCATTAGAAACAATGTTCGCCGACTGAAGAATGCCTTTCAGTGGAATCCGGGTTTCAAGGAATATTTCGCAGTCAAATCCACACCCACACCCGGAATTTTAAAGCTTTTTAAGCAGGAAGGCTGCGGCGCCGAATGCGCTTCCCTGACTGAGCTGATGCTTGCAGAGCGTTGCGGCTTTGAAGGCCGTGACATCATGTTCACCTCAAATGTCACAACTGTTGAAGAGTATCAGTATGCCTCCCGGCTTGGCGCCATTATTAACCTGGATGATGCAGCACATATTCTCATTTTGGAGGCTTGCACCGGTATCCCGGAAACCATCTGTTTCAGGCTGAATTTTGGTGATCAGCTAAAATATGGTGAGTCAGTCCTTATCGATTTTACAAACAGCAAGTTCGGCTCCGCAAAGCCTCAGCTGGAAGCTGCCTACCCCGCAGTGCGCAATTTAGGAGCGAAGCACTTTGGTATTCATGCACAATTCGGATGTCATAAGCGAAATCCTGAGTTTTTTGGCATAAATGCCCGCAAGGTATTTGCCTTTGCTGTGGAGTTGTTTGAGAAGACAGGCATAGCCATTGATTTTGTAAATCTGGCCGGAGGCATCGGCATCCCTTACCATGCTGAGGATGAGCCTGCAGACATTGAAGCAATCAGCTTGCAAATAAAGGCAGCTTATGACGAAACCATCGGCAAAAGTACTCTCCCTCCTGTTTCTCTTTACACCGAGCTGGGGATTTTCATGACCGGGCCATACGGGTATTTTGTTTCAAGAGTCCTTCATGTGAAGCAAGCCTATAAAACTTTTATTGGCTTGGATGCTTCCACCAACAGCTTTATGAGCCCGTTAAGATACAACAACTACCATCATATCACCATCATGGGAAAGGAATCGGCAGAGCCTGTTCAGCACTATGAAATTACCGGAGCGCTTTGCGAGGACCGGGATCGCTTCGCAACCGACAGGCTTCTCCCCAAAATAACTGAAGGTGACCTGCTGGTGTTTCATGACGCAGGTGCCTATGGCTACAGCCACGGCAATAACTTCAACGGAAGGCTGCGGCCTGCAGAGCTTCTTCTTCAATGTAATGGCGATGTCAGCCTCATCAGGCGGCATGAAACCCCCGACGACTATTTTTCGACTATGATTTTTTAGCCAAGTGATGCCTGGCACCTGAGCTGAAGGAAACTCACTGAATAATAGAATGGCTGTGAATATAGAATTCTTCCTGACTTGGCTGGAATTTCTTCTCCATTTTTTCCAAACTCTCATCAAAGCGCCCGGCTTCTTCTTCGTCTATCATCATCACAGGGCTGTCATAGTAAACCCATTTCCTCCCATCCAGAGCTTTCGGCTTCAGTTCTTTTACCATCATTGCTGCTGGGTAAGTTCCATTCTCAAGACAAATATTGTACTTTTTGCAGCTCTTAAAGCCACGGCTTACATAATTGTTTGGGTTTCCAAATATAACAATCACATCATAGCCAAGTGCAACCGCTTGTTCAAAAGAATGCTCCATAAGCATTTTCCCGTAACCCATTCTTTGGTATTCCGGCATAATGCAAGTCGGACCGAAGGTAAGGATTTCTTTTTCCTCCCCAGACTCATCAACCAGTTTTGCTTTTGTGTACATGATATTCCCGATGATTTGATTATCAACTTCAATCACCAGATCCAACTCCGGCAGAAAGTCTTTGTGGGATCGCATAACATGAACTAAATAGTGTTCAATGCACCCCGGAATATATAAATTCCAAAAAGCTTTCCTTGTGATTTCTTCTACTCTCTCATAATCTGTTTCTTCTTCATTCCTAATCTTAATCATTTTGTTCATTTATAAACCCCCGATAATTTATTTAATATTAAATTTTTGTGCCTTAAGTATATCATATCAATCACCCAAAGAATTCTCTTAAATATTTCAGAAATAAAAAGGGCCATGAGGTTTTGGCTCATAGCACCGTTTTAATAATTATTCGTTTTAATATCAGCAATAATTTTATAGATAGTTTTACCTGACAAATAATAGATATTTTCTAATTCTTTCACAGAAACTCCACTTTGATACTTCACATAAAGCTCAATGTGTCATATCACTGTCAAGGAAAAGCCCCGATCATAGGATGAAGCAGTTCCCAACATCATTAAGCAAGTAAAGCATAAAGGTTGTAAAAATATATGGGCTATCTTGCTTCATTCTAAGAAGTCAGTTCCTCCATCTGGTCAAGAAGGCTGCCGAACAGCTTAAGGGCATTGTCCACCGGCTCTTTCGTCGACATGTCCACATTGGCAATCTTCAAAAGCTCTATGGGATAATCCGAGCCGCCGCTTTTCAGGAATTCCATATAGCGGTCCACCGCAGGCCTGCCCTCTTTCAGCATCTGCTGTGATATGGACATGGCTGCCGAAAAACCCGTTGCATATTTGTATACGTAGAAGCTGCTGTAAAAATGCGGAATTCTTGCCCACTCCATGTCAATAAGGCCGTCCGCAACAATATCCGGCCCATAATAAAGTATATTCAAATCCCTGTATACGGAGCACAGCAGCTCTGCGGTCAATGCTTCTCCGGACTCGGCCTTTTCATGGATAATCTTTTCAAATTCAGCAAACATGGCCTGCCTGTATACGATGGTCCTGAACTGCTCCATATAGTAGTTCAGGAGGTACATTTTCTTTTTTTGGTCATTGGTGGTATTCAGAAGATAGTTCATTACCAGGGATTCATTAACAATCGAAGCCACCTCTGCCACGAATATCTTATACTGAGCATAAATATACGGTTGATTGCTGTCGGAATAATAGCTGTGCAGCGCATGGCCCATTTCGTGGGCCAGGGTGAACATATTATTCAAAGTGCCGTTATGATTCAAAAGCACATAGGGATGCGAGTCATAACAGCCCCAGGAGTATGCACCGCTTCTCTTCCCTTCATTCTCAAATACATCTATCCAGCCTGAGTTCAAGCCCTTTTCAAGGTTTTTGCCGTAATCCTCTCCAAGTATCTCCAGGCCTTTCCTGACAATCTTCTTTGCTTCCTCAAAAGGTATTTCCATTTTTACTTCCTTTATCATCGGAACATACAGATCATACATATGCAGCTCTTCAAGCCCCATTATCCTTTTCCTGAGCTTTACATACCTGTGCATCAGGTTCATATTGTCATGCATGGCTGCAATAAGGTTGTCATATACCGCTGCCGGCACATTGTCCTCAAAAAGGGATTCCTCTCGCGCTGAGCCGTACTTTCTCACCCTTGCGCTGAACATATTCGCCTTTACATTTGCATTGAGAAGTGCTGCCAGAGTATTCTTCTGCTTTGAATAAGTGATGTACATCCCCTCAAATGCATCCTTCCTTACTCTCCTGTCGCTGCTTTCCATTAACTGAATATACCTGCCCTTTGTAAGCTCCAGCTCATTTCCCTTTTCATCCTTGATATGCGGGAACTTTATGTCCGCGTTATTAAGCATACCAAAAATCGTCTCCGGTGCCCGGGCCATTTCCCCGGCCAAGGCCAGAATCTGCTCCTCGGACGCATTCAGAATATGGGGCTTCTTTCTCCTTATTTCATCCAGAAATCTTTTATAAAACCTTAAGCCTTCACTTTCCGCCAGATATGCTTCCAGCTTCCCATCGGGCACAGCAAGGATACCCGGTACAATAAAAGAACCGGCGCTGCTTACTGTTACCCCCAGGGAATCCGCTCTGTCGGCAAGCCCCTGATAAAAAGAATCGGTGCTGTCTTCATGGCTTCTCATATGTGCATACACATATACCTTCTCGAAAAGCCTGTTCATTTCGGTACTCATATTAAGGCATTCCAGCAGCTTATCGGCGCTTTCAGCCATGATTTCTTTATAAGGCAGCAGGAAATCCGCCATTTGCTTTACTCTTTGGAAGTCCTTCTCCCACAAATCATTTGAGGCATATATGTCTTCAAGCCTCCATTTGTATTCCTGAGGTATTTCATTCCTTTTCGGAATATTTGAACCTTTGTTAACCATCATAATCCCTCGCTTTGATAAAACTCCTATATCACACATTTATCCTTCCACCTGCCCTTTTTTACATAATATACTATAACCGCAAAATGAACGGCATAGGCTACAATAAATGATATCCATACCCACTCAACACTCATTTGCAATACCTGCACAAACAAATACAGCATCGGTATCTGAACAAGCCAAACCGAGGTCAGGGCAGCCAGCATTGAAGGAACATTGTCCCCCGCTCCGTACAATATTGAAGCTAACCCCCCCGCAGGGCCCATAAAAAGCGTTGCAGCCGCATAATATCTCAAAAATACCGAACCTATCCCTATAATGTCTTCTCCCGATGTAAAAATACTCATAACCGGTCCCGGAAATAATGCCAAGATAACACCTGAAGCAACCATTATCCAGAAAGAAAGCTTTGCTGTCAAATATCCCGCTTTTTCAGCTCTATCACAATCGGATGAACCCAAGCTCTGACCTACTATTACTCCCGAGCCCATTTGCAAACCGAATACCGGCATCAGCACCAAATTTACTATTCTTATGCATATGCCGTAAGCTGCTACAACACCTACTCCAAAAGATGCTATAAATCTCATAACTATAAAATATCCAAAATTTCTGAGAAGACCCTCCAAGCCTGTTGGCAAGCCTATAGTCAACAGCTTGATATCCATAGCCTTTACAAAATAGATTCCCCTCTTGAAGCCAACCTTAACAAAGGTCTTACCTGACATAAGTATGTACAGACCCACAATAAAGGCGGCTGCCTGGGATATTACCGTTGCATAGGCGGCTCCGGCTATTCCCAATCCCATTCCTCTTACTCCTATAAAGGGTATGACATCAAATATCATTATGGGGTCAAGTATCATATTCAAAAGACCGGAAACTGCCATAATATACAAAGGCTTTTTTGCATCTCCTATGCACCTTAAAGCAGTGTTTACCGAATATGAGGAAAAAGCCAGAGGAAGAGTGATAAGCCTTATTCTCCCGTATATCACCGACTCTTCAAGCACCCGGCTGTTTCCGGACAGAGGGCCTAATATGTACGGTATGATAAAACTCATTAAAATTCCTACAATTAATGCCAGGAGGAACTTGAATATAATCGTCTGCTCAATGGCTTCCACAGTCTTTTCCCTGTTTCCCGCACCGAAGTATCTTGATATTATAGTTACAGAGCTTGTCCCAACAATATCATTCACCATATTCAATATCCACCATATAGTTGCAAAAATTGTAACAGCTGCTACTGAGTTTATTGACAGCTTTGCAACCCATGCCATGTCTACAATTTCATATGCCATGTCCAGCATCATTCCGAGCATTGTAGGTATGGAAAGCGTCAATATCCCCGAAAGCAAGCTTTTCTTCTCTGTTGCCTGCGTCATATAATCCTCCGTATTTTAATCATATCCTTATTCTACCTCTTATGAGTGATTTTTTCTATATCAAATTTTATGTGAGTAAAACTATATAATATTGTATAATATAGGCATAAAAAGATAATAAATCGGAGGAAGCCATGAAAGACTTAATTATGAAAGAAATCCGGGCACTTAAGGAGCAGCTTTGCGAAATAAGCGACTACATATGCCGCAATCCGGAATTGGGAAACCATGAATTCAAGGCAGTTGAAAAGCTGACCACCTTCCTTGAATCAAAAGGGTTCTCGGTTGAAACAAACATAATAGGCAAACTCACTGCTTTTAAATCGGTATATGACAGCAAAAAACCCGGGCCCAATGTAGCCTTCCTGTGCGAGTACGATGCCCTGCCCGAGGTTGGCCACGGCTGCGGTCATAATATGATAGGCACCATGAGCTGCGGGGCCGCGGCAGGCCTCAGCAAAGTCCTGCATGAAGCGGGGGGCCGCATAACAGTACTTGGCACTCCGGCGGAAGAATCGGACGGAGCAAAGGTGTACATGGCTGAAAAAGGTGTATTCAATGGTATTGATGCGGCAATGATACTGCATCCGGAGGACAAAACCTATGAAAGCGGAAGCTCTTTGGCAATGGATGCAATTCAATTCGACTTCAGGGGCAAATCAAGCCACGCGGCATCCTCTCCCCATGAGGGCATTAATGCACTGGACGCGGTCATACTTACCTTTAACGGTATAAATGCCCTGAGGCAGCACGTTACGCCGGATGTGAGAATACACGGCATAATTGCCGAAGGAGGCAAAGCTGTCAATGTGGTGCCAAGTAAAGCTGTCGCACAATTCTATGTAAGAGCCGCAAAAAAGGATTACCTTAAGGAAGTGACTGAGAAAGTAAAAAATGTAGCAAGAGGGGCTGCACTTATGACAGGTGCTTCTTTGGAAATAAGCAACTATGAACTGTCCTATGATGACATGAGAACCAACATGACTATGTCGAAGGCCTTTACTGAGAACCTCAGGCTTGCCGGTGTCAGTGAAATCAACCCCGAAAGGTCCAGCTACGGCTCTTTGGACATGGGCAATGTAAGCCATGTGGTTCCGGCAATACATCCTTACATCTCCATATCGGATACTGATCTCATAGGTCATACTACTGAATTCAGAGATGCAACCCTGACGGACAGGGCTCATGATGCACTGGTTAAAGGCGCCTGTGCCCTTGCGCTTACGGGCTATGATATCTTGACGGATAAAGAACTGCTGGAGCGGATTA
>Ga0302248_1000971_pt1 | contig 23370 bp, 17 predicted proteins | sample AAG_UR_Leu_MG_FD_193528 | JGI IMG/M metagenome (GOLD analysis project Ga0302248, IMG submission 193528) | Enriched activated sludge microbial communities from anaerobic digester in WTTP, New Holstein, Wisconsin, United States - AAG_UR_Leu | ecosystem: Engineered > Bioreactor > Anaerobic >... | reverse complement strand
TCGTTCTCTCCTTCCGGGCCCTGGCCCGGGAGTTTCAGGAGGAACTGGGGGCCGTCGCCCCTCCCGCTCTTACGGAGAACGGGGAAGAATACCGCCTCCTGGCGGGTGATTTGCGCCGGACCATCGGTTTGGCCGGGAATGTTCTGACATTGAGGCAGCGTAAACATGGGGCGGACCTCCTGGCTGGTTAACGAGCCATATTTGCGGGGTGGGGGAACCTGCCAAAGATAAGGTATTAATATGAAAGAGAAATATCAAGAGCACCTGGCCTCCATACCGGTGCTGGAAGAAGGCTTCCGGAGCGTGGCCTACATTGCCGACCGCCGGATCGCCACCACGGTCTATCTGGCCCATCATCTGGAAAAGCCGATCCTCGTCGAAGGACCCGCCGGGGTGGGGAAGACGGAACTGGCCAAGGCCACGGCGGACTACCTGGATCTGCCCCTCATCCGCCTCCAGTGCTACGAAGGCCTCGATGAGGCCAAGGCACTCTACGAATGGAAATACGGCAAGCAGCTCCTCTACACCCAGCTCCTCAAGGACAAGCTGGACGATATCATCAGCCGGAAAAACGGTTTCTCCTCGGCCATGGAAAAGCTGCACCAGTACGACGACATCTTCTTCTCCTGGCCCTTTCTGGAACCCCGGCCCCTCCTGAAGGCCCTCCAGGAAAAGGACGGCGCCGTGCTCCTAATCGACGAGGTGGACAAGTCCGACGACGAGTTCGAGGCCTTTCTGCTGGAGATCCTCTCGGAATTCCAGGTATCCGTCCCGGAGATCGGCACGATCCGGGCGGTGACCAAGCCGCTGGTCTTCCTGACGAGCAACAACACCCGGGAACTCAGCGAGGCCCTCAAACGCCGTTGCCTCCACCTATTCATCTCCTTTCCCGAGGCGGCCCTGGAGCGGGAGATCGTCCGCCGCCGCGTCCCGGGCATATCGGAGCGCCTGACCCGTCAGATCGTGAAGTTCATCCAGGATGTCCGGGAGTTGGAGCTGAAAAAGGTCCCCTCGATCAGTGAGACCATCGACTGGGCCCGGGTCCTGACGATCCTCCATGCCGAGGTACTGGAACCGGTGCTGGTCCGGGACACCTTGAATACGTTCATCAAGTTCGAGGATGACATCGCCGTCGTGGCGGAAAAACTCCACCAACTGACGGCAACGGCGGTCCGGCAGTGAACGGGGCGGGATAACCGCCGCAATAGGAACATCCATGGAAAGGGTACTGGAAGATTTCGTTACCGCCGCCCGTACCGCCGGGGTCCGCATCTCCATCTCCGAAACGCTCGATGCCGCCCGGGCGGTGGAGACCGTGGGATATGGTGACCGCGCCCTCCTCAGGGACGTCCTGGCCGTATCCCTGGCCAAAACGGCGGCGGAAAAGCAACTGCTGGAGGATTGTTTCGACCGGTTCTTTTCCTTCGGTTTTTTTGCCGGCGCCGCGGAGCGGGAACCGGACCGGGGCGGAGAGGATCCGTCGCGGATCAAGGTGGAATCCTCCCTCGTCCGGATGCTCATGGAGGAGGATCGGGCCGGGCTCATCGCCGCCATGACCGAGGCGGCCAGACTGGAAAACCTCTCCCAGATCAGATACTTGACGCAGCGCAACCTCTTTGCCTTCCGGCTCCTTTCCCGGATGGGCGTCGATGATCTGGACCGGCAACTGCACAGCATGCGGGCCATCGACACCCCCGCGGCGGCCGCGGCGGCGTCCGGCCTGGAGGCGGCGAAGCGCTACCTGGTGGAAAACGTCAGGAATTATGTCCAGAATACCTACGAGCTGTTTGCCGGCGACGAGGGGTTGCGGCGCCTGGAGGGCGAGTTGCGCCTCATCAAGCTGTCCAACATCGAACAACGCTATTTTGTCCGCATCCACGAGATCATCCTGCGGATGGTGAAGCGCCTCAACGACCTTTCCTCCCGGCGACGGAAGCGGGCCCGGCGGGGCGTCCTGGATTTCAAACGTACCCTTCGGGAAAACATCTCCTGCCAGGGACTGCTGTTTACCCCTTCCTGGAAGAAGAAAAAGATCGACCGTCCCCAATTCGTCGTGATCTGCGACATCAGCCGTTCGGTGCTGCGAACGGTGCGGTTTCTCCTCCTCTTCCTGTACGGACTCAATCAGGAGATTGCCCGGATCCGCACCTTCGTCTTTTGTACCAACCTGATCGAAGTCAGCGACATCTTTGACAGGTGTCCCGTTGACGAAGCCCTGAGCCGGATCCAGGGTGGCGCCGACATACCCCTGATCATGGGGCGGACGGACTACGAACGGTCGTTCGGTGACTTCCGACGGAATTACCTCGACGCCGTCACCCGCAAGACGACGGTGCTGATCCTCGGGGACGCCCGGAACAACTACAACGACCCCTGCCCGGATCATCTCAAGGCGATCTACGACCGTGCCAAGCGCCTGATCTGGCTGAATCCCGAAGTTCCGGCCTTCTGGGGCGCCGGGGATTCTGAGATCCGTCAGTATTCCCCCTATTGCTCGGTCATCCGGGAATGCAACACGCTGAATCACATCGAACGGCTCATCAGTGCCCTGATCAGAAGTTGACCGCGGCGGGTTTTTGTCGCCTCTTGCTACTTGATCATGGCCGTCCGACGAAAACATCCTTTATTTTTATTTGCTTATCGCTTCCAATTCTTTCACCGCCGTCAATATTATGAACTGATCGGTAAGTTGAGGAAGCCGCGGATGGCCGGCGCCGTCATGGCAACATGCCGCGAAACTCGGGGCTGAATATCCGAACGTCCCTGCCTTCTCAGTCCCACCAGCCCGGAAGATGGATCCGTTTATAAAGGGCATCCCATTTTTGTCCCGGTGCACCAGATCGTACGAGCATTCAAACCGCCGCGGGTAGGTGTCGAAATACCCTTTTATATAGACGTAACGCAGGGGCGGGTCCGCCGCTTCTACAAAATCCGCGTAGGGATACTCGGCGATAAGCCGGTCGTGAAACGGTACGCCGCGGTAAAGCCGGAAAGCCAAGCGGCTCAGGATTTCCGCAAGCATGAGCGCGGCAAAGATAGAAGAGAAGAAGATAAAAGCCGTCGTCATATTGTGCCCTTTCAATGCTTTATACTCAATTAAGCTTGATGAGCTCGTAAAAAGTCATCATTGAGACGACGATGTAAAAAGCTCCAGAGTCAAGGCGCGCGAATCCTGAGGAATGAGACGTACTTGGGCGTACGTCGCAGTGACGAAGGAGAAAGCGCAACGCCGCATATGGGCTTTTTACGATGTCGTCAAGCTTTCCTCTCGCAATAAAATAATCGCGCTTGTAATGAAGAGGGACTTGATCTGTTCGTCGAAGGCGCTTTGTAGAGCATATCAGAGTACAGTGGACTGGAAGAAGCTAATCATGCAAGTTGTCGATCTATGTGATGGCTTTTCTAACTGATCCCTGATACACAGAATGGCAATATTCACCTACCCGACAGGGAAGATAAAATATTGAATAGTCTCTAATCTGTCGGAGAAAAAAAGGATTAAAGAGAGGGAAAATATGGGATCAAATCAAAAGCAGTCTCAAATCGAACAAAAGGAATCTTTCGAACGAAAGCTGAAAAATCGGCTGGTTCTCCTGTCAGAAGAGGGGACCGAATCTCGTAAGATTGACAAAGATTCGCTCGTTAAAAAATTGCGGGCCAATGTTAAAGCCATAAACAATCGGCTGAAGGCGATTGATGCCATCGAAAAGAAGAATGAAGAATTGGCCAAGATGAAATTAGAAAAGGCAAATGCCCCCCGGAAAGAGATGAAAGGAATAAAAGAGAAGAAAGTAAAGGAAACCCCTGCTGAGGTTAAGGAAAAAAAGAAAAAGAAATAACAGCTCTTGGTAATTATGGAAAAAAGCAAGAACCACGGCTGAGGATTAAAAGACAGGCAAGGTTTCCCCGACCTTGGAACGGATAGCCGTAAGGTGTTCCTGTCTCCCGAACGAAGGTGCGCGGGTGGTGATGAGCCGGGGGTCCGCAACGCTGTCAGAGGCCTCCGCGCAACATAGTATTTACTCGGATCATGCTTGCTGACAACAATCCGAAATAAATGACGATCACTTTTATGGGGACCCTCAATACACCTGGGACGATTACATCGAAGCATAACGCGGCGAAAAAAGAGGCGTGCCCGAGATGTCCGTCCAAATGGCTAAGAAAACCGTATTGACAAAACCGTGCTGCCTCCATCGGAGTGGATTATCAAGATGGTGCGACTGACCGATTATTTCGACATGAGAAACAGCGGCACCGATGTGCCCACGGAGGTTGTCGCCGGCATCACCACCTTTTTATCGGCGATGTACATCATCGTGGTAAATCCGGCGATCCTTGCCGGGGCCGGCATCGCTCCGGCGGCATCCCTTACGGCGACGGTCCTCGTCTCGGCCCTCAGTTCTCTCCTTATGGGGGTTTATGCAAAGACCCCGCTGGTCATCGCCCCGGGGATGAGTCTCAACCACATGTTTGTAACGCTGGTTGTGGGCACCGAGGGGGTGCCTTACGAAACCGCCCTGGGATGCGTCTTTTATTCCGGGGTGATCTATCTGCTGCTGATCGTCTTCGATCGGCGCCGCCTCCTGATAAGCGGCGTGCCCCGGATGCTCCGCTACGGTTTTGCCGGCGGCATCGGACTCTTCATTGCCTTGCTCGGCATGAAAACATCGGGACTGCTGGCGGCCCGACCGGGAGGAGGCCTGGTCATCGGAGAGTTGACCCCGGCGGTGATCTCCTTTCTGGCCTGTTTCGCCATCACCGCCGGATTAGTCGTGCGCAAGATAAGGGGGGCCTTCATCTGGGGGGTTTTCATTTCCACCATGATTGCCCTGCCCATAGGCCGCTGGTGGGGCGACGTCCCGGTGGTGATCTGGCAGGGTTGGTGGGCGCCCCCGGACTTCAGCCTGTTGTGCCGCCTCGACCTGATCGGAGCGGCGGGGATGATGCACCTCCCGGTAATAATCGTCCTCGTTTTCACCTCCTTTTTCGACAGCTATTCCACCTGTGTCGGCGTCGGCGAGGCGGGCGATCTCGTGGACGAGTACGGAGATCCGGTGGCCGTCCGGGAGAGCCTGACTTGCAATGCCGCGGCCGTGGCGCTGGCGGGGATTGTCGGCACCAGTCCGGCGACAGCCTATATCGAGTCTTCCACCGGCGTCCGGGCGGGCGGGAGGACCGGACTTGCCGCCGTCGTGGCGGGGCTCCTTTTTCTCCCTTTTCTCTTCCTGTCACCCCTCGTCACCCTTGTCCCTCCCATCGCAACGGCGCCGCTCCTTGTTCTGGCGGGGGTTTTTATGCTCAAGCCGCTGATTTATGTACGCTGGGAGCGTTTCGATGAGGCGGTCCCCTTCTTCGTGGCCATGATTATCATGCCTCTTTCCCAATCCATCACCCAGGGGGCCATCTGGGGGCTGTTGAGCTGGACGGCGATCAAAGCGGCCGGCGGCCGGTTCCGACAGATATCGTGGATCGTTATCGTCCTGGATCTCATGGCGGTCTTTTTGCTTGCGAATATGGAGACGTTTAAGCATTAGCCGGTGACGGGTGGGTGTGAACACGGAGAAAATGGCAGGAAAAACAGGGAATAAAGAGGCCGTTATTGCCGCCGGATCACAGGGGGTGGATGCATATGTCGCCCGCTACCATGAGCTTCTCGAAAAACCGGGACGGATCGTAGTGGCGGCTCTCGAACCGGTACACCGTCGAATCGATTCGAGCCTCCATCGTTCTACGGATACAGGCCGTGTAAATCTTTCCGCCTTTGTCTATGCCGCCGAGCGCCTTCCCTCCTGCCTGCCTTCCGTCAACAGGATCGTCATCGCCTCCACGGAAAAGGTCTTCGAGGAGAGCGGTCTTGGCCATGTTATGGGCTGGGAAAGGGCCGGCGCCCACCGCCGGAGACGGAGGTCCCACTATGACGGTGAGAAAACCCTGGCCATCTTTGTGACCAGCATCTCCGATTTCGACGACCTCATCCCCTCCCTCTGCGCCTATCAGATCGAATGGAACGCCATGCACCGCCTCCTCCAAGCCACGCCGCTGGGGGCGGACCTTGCGGCCGGCAGGGTGCGGGCGACGGAGGCAAGGGAGGATATTCGCCGGGTCCTGGAGGTGAATAACAGGGATTGGGAAATCTTTCTGCGTTTCTGGTCGGAGCGGTGGGATCAGAGTCTTCGCGACATCGCCGCGGCGCCGAAGCAGATGATCATCGATCGTCTGCCCCTTCAGCAGCGGGATTTTGAGGCATCTGTAAATGACTGGCTGGATGAGGTCATTCGCCATTTCTCCGATCTCGATTTCGCGACGCGACCCGTTTACCTTGTTTCCAGCAATACCCACAGTCTGGCCAATCTTGTCTCGGGTTATGTCCGGCGGTACCGGGACGAGATCATCGCCGTCACCCTGGATGAGATGATCGATGATGACGATGACTACCTGCGCCGCTACTGGCGGCGGCTGAAATACGAGGAAGAGGCGCTGCGCAACGACTTTCTGTATTACGCCCTGCGGGCCTTTCTTGAAAAGCAGCCGGACCGCGTTCCGGAAAAGATCGCCGCCGAGGCGTCCGCGGGGGTGCGCCGTTTTACCCCCGATCACCTTCTTCATCTGGAGGCGCAGATAATAGAACTGGAAAAGCTCGATCCTATCTGCCTGGATCCGGGCATCAGCGTGGGGGGGGGCTTCCCGCGGCCGGGATCGACGTGTCCGACGCAGGGGAGGGCGCCCGGAATGTCCCGCAAGGCCGGAAGGGACAGCGACGCAGGCAACGAGACGCCCATTGTCTTCAACATCGATTATCCCCTGGGTTTTTCCGCCTATTACCTCATGAAACTGATCTTGGAGAAAATGAAACGGGTGCAGGGGGTTTTTATCCTGGGAAAGTCCGCCGCCATGATCGGGAGGCTCGGGGATATCATGATTCCCGAGGAGGTGAGAGACGTCCATTCCGGACGGAATTACCGGTTCCGAAATGTATTTTCCACGGCCAAGCTCGTGCCTTATCTAAGCGAAGCGGCGGTTTTCGATGACCAGCGGACCCTCACGGTTCGGGGAACATTCCTCCATTCCCGGCTGATGATCGACGATTATCGCGGCGATGACTTCACGGGCATCGAAATGGAGGCCGGCCCTTATCTGTCCGCTCTAACAGAGCATCTCGGGATCAATACCACCGGGAAATCCGCCGTTGTCCACATTCCGCCGGTATTGCCCATAGGCATCCTCTTCTATACCTCGGACACCCCCTATAACTTGCGGGCGAGCCTCCTCAGCCGCCGTCTGGGCTTGAAAGGCATCGAAGCGACCTATGCCTGTTCCCGGGCCATCCTCGCCGCCGTTCTGACAAACTCGCGGTTACTGAATGGCGATTAAAAATGGCCGCCAGATAATGGATTAACGGCTATCTTCGCGGACGGTTTAACCGTAGTCTTGGGATAAGGTTTTGAAGGCGCCTATATTGGCAATGCAGGGGCTTTTATTGAACAATCAGCCGGAGCCGCTATGGGCGGCTGTCTAAGGGCCGTCGGCGCAGATATTGTTACCGCCCCGGCCTTTCGCCTGATAGAGGAGCTTGTCAACCCTGCTGATCAAGTCCTTTTCCTTCCACTCCCGGCCGGCGCCTACGGTGAGGAGGCCGCTGCTGAGAGTTATGGCCAATGCGGCCCCCGGCATGGTGAGGGTGTTGGCGCGGCACCGTTCATGGATGCGATCGGCGATCTTCATCGCCTCCCGGGCGCCGGTATTGGGCATCAGGGTCATGAACTCGTCGCCTCCGTAGCGACACACCAGGTCCAGATCGCCACGGACATATTTTCTGAAGATCGCCGCAATCTCTTTCAGAGCATGGTCGCCGCTTTCATGACCAAGGGTGTCGTTGATGGTCTTGAAGCGGTCGATATCCGTCATCAGGATGGAAAAGACGCCTCCGTGCCTCCTTATCCGCGCCAGTTCTTCCCGGAGGCGGATTTCAAAAATGTTTCTGATATATAGCCCCGTCAAGCTGTCCCGGGTCGCCATTTGGAACAGCACCGAGTTTTCCAAAGAAATGGCGATCACCGTCGTCAGGATGTGAAGGAGCTGCAATTCCTTCGTTGGCCGGGGCCGTCCCCCCGGCACCATGATGGCGATCACGCCGATCATTTTAGTCGCCGCCCCGACCAGGGGCAGGCACAGGCACCAGCCTTCCCCCTCATGTCCCTTCGCCGCCGGCATGGGGGTGTCGAATCCCTTCCGGTTCGGGAAAACGGCGAATTCCCGGTTGATGATGATCTCCTCCAGGGGCGTTTCCGCCAGGGGAATTTCTTCGTGGATGGCCTGATAGTGCCGATCTTTGAATAATCCTTCCAGACGGATGCTGTGCTCGCCGTCTCTCCACATAAAGACGGCGACACTCTTGTTGGTGCTGAAGTCGGAAAGGGCTTCCGCCGCCCTTTCCAGCAACACCTCTCGCTCAAGATCCACGGCCATGAGCCGGGTGGTATAATTCAAGATGATCAGGCAGTCTTCACTGTCGAGGAAGGCAAGGGATTGCATGGTAATCAAGGTTTCCTTTTCTTTTTATTTTCCAGGTTGGCCAACCATTTGCTGAGCGTTGCCATGTGTGAAGGCAGCGGTTCTCGATCGGCGACCGGGGATGGATGATCTTCGTCTTCAGCCGCTTCCGGCTCCTTCCGGAGTTGGTCCAGCTCTTTCTCAATTTCCGGGCGCAGGGGAGAGAGGGGGTTCAGATCGATAAACCGTTCATAGTATAGAATCGCCTCCCGGACCAGGTCCTTTTTTCGGCAGATCCGGCCCATAAGACGGTAGATCTCCGAATATCCCCGGATAATCTCTTCGATTTCCGTAATGATTTCCTGAGCCTCCTCGTCATATCCCATTCCCCATAAGGCTTCGCACAGGATAGTCCTTCCCTCCACATCTCCGGGCAATTCGGCGAGTCTGGCTTCAGCGAGGTCCCTGGCCAGAGAGTACATGCCCCGATCGAGGAGGCTGCGGGCCTGCAACGAAAAATCTTCTTTGTCGTGTCCCGAACTATCCATATGCTTTCTACCTTTTACCTTGGTGGAGCGGCCTTTATGGCCGCCGCCCGCATCCATCCCGCTCCCCCTGCCGCTCCCCGGGAGCGTCCAGCCAACGGTGGAGCCATGCGAGCACCGTTTCATGCCATTGGCGTGAGTTTTGGGGGGTCAATATCCAGTGCCCTTCGTCTGGAAACAGGAGCAGCCGGGAAGGAACCTCCCGGCGCTGGAGGGCGTTGAAGAGGGCGAGGCTCTGGGTGTAGGAAACCCGGTAGTCCCGGCATCCGGCGGTGATCAGGACCGGGGTCCGCCAGTTGTCGATGTGCGCGATGGGATTATGACGCTCCGGATCCTCGAATTCCCATTCGGGGAACCACAGCGTGTCCATTTCGTAATGGGCCAAGCGCAGGTCGAGAATCCCGGCATGGCTGACCAGACAGCGGAAGCGATCCGTGCGGCCGCCGATCCAGTTGATCATATATCCGCCGTAAGAGGGGCCCATCGCCGCCAGCCGTTTTTCATCCACGAACGGATAGGTTTTTAAAACCGCGGCAATCCCCGCCCGGATATCCTCGTAGGGGACGCCGCCCCAGTCTCCCCGGATGGCGTCGCTGAATGCCTGTCCGTAGCCCGTGGAACCGTGAAAGTCGATCTGCACCACCGCGTAACCGGCGCCGGCATAGATCTGGGGATGCCAGCGGTAGTTGAATTCATCGATATTCGAAGTCTGCGGCCCGCCGTGGATGATAAAGACGGCGGGATATTTGCGGTTGGGATCGAAGGCGGCGGGATGGACGATCCTTCCCCGGACGGCATCACCACGGGCGCCGGTGAAATTGAACTCTCCGGACGCTCCGAATGCGATCTTCTCCAGGCGGGGGTCGTTCAGGTTGGTAAGTCGCCGGGATTCGCCCCGGGTTCCCTCAAGGATATAGAGATCCGTAGGCCGGATCAGGGAGTTCCAGGCGTAGAGGACGTTTCCGCCCGGAAGGGGCCGGTGGTTGAGTGTATTGCCCGCGGTGACGACCAGACGGCTCTTTCCCGTTTCCGCATCCACGGCGAACAGGGCATGCCGGCCCTGATGGTCGGCGGTGCAGTATAGGGTTTTCCCGTCGGGAGACCAGGCGAGACTGTCAGGGGAACGGTCGCCGCCGGCGGTCTCGTAGGCCCGCAGGTCCAGGGTTCTTTCCCGTCCGGATGCGAGGTTGCGGATGATAATCCGGTAGCGGTCCGCCTCATGGCCGGGGCGGCTCATGGCCAGGTAAGCCAGCCTCCCGCCGTCCGGGGAGAATCGGGGCTGGGTGTCGGTGGCGGGATTGGCGGTGATCCGGACCGGCGGTGCCGGTGGGCCATCCTGGGTGGATTGGGGCAGGGAAACCATGAAGAGATCGCTGTTGGTGGACCAGGCTTCGCGGTGGCCCTCGTCCTTGGCGGTGAAGACCAGGGTCCGGCCGTCCGGTGCCAGGGAGAATTCCTCACTGCCTCCTCCCGCCGGGGAAGGACAATCGGCGTCCATGGCGGCCATGAGATCTTTTGCCGGGCCGCCGGGCAAGGGATAGTAGAAAAGGTGATTCCGCGTCCCATCGCTCCATGTGTCCCAAAAACGGACGGGCAGGCGGTCGAAGATCATTCCTGATCCTTTTGCCGGGGTCAGTTTTCCCTCAGGGCCCGTTTTGGCCTCCATTCCCGCCTGTCCGGGGATGACGGCCATGACGATGATGAAGAAGCGTCCGTCGGGGGATATTTCAAAAGCCTTGACATCGAGGGACAGGGAGGTAACCTGACGAAGGGATTCCGCAGTCCGGGATACTTGCCAGATTTGCCGGGTGCCGGATCGTACGGACAGAAAATAGATGAACTTACCGTCGGGGGACCAGCGGGGGTTGCTGTCTTCGCCGCTTTTATCCGGAGGAAGGGAAACGCTGGCCGGGTGGCGGAGATCGGCGATGTGAACGGCGGAGTGAAGGCGATTGGCGGCGAGATCGATCCGGACCACCGTGTAGGCGACCCAGCCGCCGTCCGGCGAAACTTGGGGGTCACCGATCCGTTCCATGGCCAAAAGATCCCCGACGGTGAACGGCTGCCTTTCCCCTCCCGCCGCCCCCGCCGGCGCGCCGGCGGCGAAAAGATAGAGACAGAAGATTATATGGAGCCAAAATGATTTTTCAGCCATAATAATCGACTGCTCCCTGTATTGCTTTTGTCCGTTACTATAACATGCGAGCGGCGATTTCACAATGATCTGGAATGTGGAATGCTTTGACTTTTGAAGGCGAGTTCAATATATTCGAATCGCCTGCAAAACCGGTTCCTTTCCTCTTGCGGGGGCGCGCGGGACGGCGACAATTTCATGGCCTTTGAGGGCGACGTTATGACGGAAGTGAAAAAGAACACTCCCTGGGTCGATCAGCATCTGGCGGTGACGGAATCCCTCTTCCACAGCATCGTGGATCACATGCTGGACGCCCTGCTCATTCTGGACTGGAACGGCGTCATCCTCTTCGCCAATAAGGCGGCCGCCGATCTGGTCCAGTTGGAGAATCCCGCGGCGGGTATCGGCCGCAACGCCGTGGAGTTCATTCATCCCGATTTTATCACGGTCGTGGCCGAAGATCTGTTGAACGTCCATGAGGGTGGGGGCGGTTACCTGAATCGCTACCAGGTGATCACGACCCAGGGTCGGGAGCGCTGGGTAGAGGGCCTGGGAACCAGGATTCCCTTCGGAACGGGGACGGCCAATCTGGTTACGATCCGGGACATCAGCGAGATCAAGGAGTCAGAGCGGATCATTCGGGAAAGCGAGACCCGCCTGCGGGAGCTGTCCGTACTCCAGCAGGCCATCCTGGACGGCGCCAATTATACCATCATCTCCACCGGTTCGGACGGCAAGATCAAGACCTTCAACGCCGCCGCCGAACGCTCCCTCGGCTACCGTGCCGAAGAACTGATCGACATCCACACCCCGTCGCTCTTCCATGATCCCGGTGAAGTCCGCCGGCGGGCGGAGGAGCTTTCCCGGGTACTGGGCAGGGAAGTGGCGCCGGGCTTCGAGGTCTTGGTGGCCAGGACCCGTCTGGGCATCCCCGATGAACGGGAATGGACTTACATTCGCAAGGACGGCAGCCGGTTTCCCGTTTCCCTCTCCGTCACGGCGCTCCGGGATGCCTCCGGGGAGATCAGGGGGTTTTTGGGCATCGGGAGCGACATCACTGCCCGCCTGCAGGCGGAGGAGGAGCTGCGGAAGCTCTCCCAGGCTGTCATGCAGAGCCCCGTGGCGGTGATCATCGCCGCTCCCGACGGCAGGATCGATTATGTGAATCCCCGGTTCACGGAGATCACCGGCTATACGGCGGCGGAGGCCGTAGGGGAGAATCCCCGGATCCTGAAATCGGGACGGATGTCCGAAGATGAGTACCGGACCCTCTGGGAGACCATCAGAGCCGGACGGATCTGGCAGGGCGTCTTTTACAACCGGAAAAAGGACGGCGGCTATTACTGGGCTTCAGCGTCCATCTCGCCGATCCGCAATCCTCATGGTGAGATCACCCATTTTGTGGGCATCCAGGAGGACATTACCGCCCAGAAGTTGACGGAGCAGGCCCTGAAGGAGGCCAAAGAAGCCGCCGAAGCGGCTAACGTGGCCAAAAGCGAGTTCCTGGCGGGGATGAGTCATGAAATCAGGACGCCCATGAACGCCGTGATCGGGATGGCGGAGCTGCTGGCCGAAACGCCCCTGAACCGGGAACAGCAGCAGTACCTCCAGATCTTCCGCTCCGCCGGGGAGAATCTGCTCGGTTTGATCAATGATATCCTCGATCTTTCCAAGGTGGAGGCGGGGCGGCTGACCCTCGATGCCTCCCCCTTCCATCTCGGCGACGTGGTGGAAAGGACCTGTGAGATCATGTCCGTGCGGGCCCATGAGAAAAACATTGAACTTGCCTGCCGGATCACCACGGATGTCTGTCCGGAGCTGCTGGGGGACGCCGCCCGGCTCCAGCAGGTCCTGATCAATCTCATCGGCAATGCCGTAAAATTTACCGAGGTCGGGGAAGTGGTGGTTGCAGTCGATCGGGAAACGCCGCTCCCAGCCTCCCCGCCGGAACGGGATTGCATCCTCCATTTTTCCGTCCGGGATACGGGCATCGGCATTCCCCAGGATAAACTGGATCGTATATTCGAGCGGTTTACCCAAGCCGATTCTTCCACCACCAAGCGCTATGGCGGCACCGGCCTGGGGTTGACCATTTCCCGCCAGCTTGCCGAACTTATGGGCGGTCGGATCTGGGTGGAAAGCGAGGTGGGCAAGGGGAGCGTTTTTCATTTTACGGCCCGCTTTCAAGTACAGGAACATCCCGAAGACGCGGCAAAAAAGGCGGAGGCGGACATCGCCGGTCTGCGTGTCCTCGTGGTAGATGACAACGCCACCAACCGTCTGATCCTCAAGGAGACTCTGACCCGTATGGGGGGCGTCATCACCGAATGCGGGAGCGGCCCGGAGGCCCTATTGATGGTGCGGGAGGCCCGCCGGCGCGGGGAACCCTTCCCGTTGGTCCTCCTGGACCAGCGCATGCCGGAGATGGACGGCTGGGAAGTGGCGGCGGCCATGCGAAAGGAACCGGAGCCGGCGGGAACGACCATTCTCATGCTGACTTCGGAGAACCGCGATGTGGACGTCTCGCGGGCGGCGGCCATGGGCCTGGACGATTATCTCATCAAACCGGTGAAACGGGCCGACCTGGTCCGGGCCATTGCCAGGGCCATAAAGAATCGGGCGGCCGTGGTGGCTCCGGCGGCCGCGGCAATGCCGGCTTCCGTCCCCGAGGAGACGTCGCGGGGGCTCCGGATCCTCTTGGTGGATGATTCTGACGACAACCGCTTTCTCATGGCGGCCTACTTCAAGAGCACCCCCCATGAGGTCGAGATGGCGGAAAACGGGGCACAGGCCGTGGAAAAATTTCAGGCCGGCGATTACGACCTCGTGTTCATGGACATGCAGATGCCGGTTATGGACGGTTATACCGCCACCAGGATAATCCGGGCCTGGGAACAAGAACGGGGCCGCCCGCCCACCCCCGTAGTCGCCCTGACTGCTTACGCCCTGAAAGACGACATGGATAAAAGTCTGGCGGCGGGCTGCAACGCCCACCTGACCAAGCCGATCAAGAAGGGCAAACTCTTGGAGGCCGTCGCGGCCTACACTGGAGGTTCACCACCGGCGGAACCCCGGCCTGCCTCCTCTTCAGGTGTGTAACCTCCCGGACGATGGCTTTTGATTGAGGATGAGATATGGAACAAGCCGATGTTAAGGGAAAACCGGAATTGATGGAGGCAATACGCAGATATATGCGCTACTCACTGGGGAAGGTACCTGCGGAGGCCTCAGCGGGAGATTATTTCCATGCCCTCTGCCTGGCCGTCCGGGAGCGTCTTCTCGACGGTATGATGGCCACGGAGGAACGCTATTGCCAGGAAGACCGGAAACGTGTCCATTACCTTTCCATGGAATTCCTCATTGGACGTTCTCTGGGAAACAATCTCCTCAATATGGGGCTTTACGATACCTTCCGGGAAGCCTTGGCCGCCGCGGGAGTGGATATCGACTCCCTCCGGGAGGAGGAGCGGGATGCCCCTCTGGGGAACGGCGGGCTCGGGAGGTTGGCGGCCTGCTTCCTGGACTCCATGGCCACCTTGGGGATTGCCGGCTTTGGCTACGGCCTCCATTATGAATTCGGACTCTTCAAACAGGTGATAGAAAACGGTTATCAGCGGGAAAAGCCGGATTTCTGGCCTTCCCGCCAGGATCCCTGGGAGATGGAACGGTCTGACGAGGCGTGCCTCATCCCCATCTACGGACATATCGAGCACGGCGTCGACCGCCGGGGTGTCTATAACCCCATGTGGCTGGACTGGCAGGTGATCGTGGGTGTTCCCTACGATATGCCCGTGGTAGGTTACGGCGGCAATACGGTGAACCGCCTCCGCCTTTACGCCGCCCGTGCCTCGTCCGAGTTCGACACGGAGATATTCAATGAAGGGGATTACCTCCGGGCGGTGCAGGAGAAGATTGCCGCCGAAACCGTCTCCAAGGTCCTCTATCCTTCCGACAGTTATGCCGCCGGCCGTGAGCTTAGGCTCATCCAGGAGTATTTTCTCGTGGCCTGTGCCCTCCGCGACATTGTCCGCCGCTACCGGCGGCACCATGCCTCTCTCGATGCCTTTGCCGCCAAGACCGCCATCCAGATGAACGATACTCATCCCGCTTTGGCCGTGGCGGAACTTATGCGCCTGCTGGTGGATGAATACGAGCATCCCTGGGATCGGGCCTGGGAGATGACCGTCGCAACGCTGGGTTACACAAATCACACCCTCTTGTCCGAGGCCCTGGAAAAATGGCCTGTGGCCCTTTTGGAAAAGGTGTTGCCCCGCCATCTCCAGATCATCTATGAGATCAACCGCCGCCTCCTGCTGGAAGTGCAGGACCGCTGGCCGGACGACCTGGACCGGATGCGCCGGATGTCTCTGATCGAGGAGGGACCGGAAAAGAAGGTCCGCATGGCCCATCTGGCCATTGTGGGGTCTCATGCCGTCAACGGCGTCTCCGCCCTCCATTCCGAACTGATCAGGAACGAACTGGTTCCCGATTTCGCCGCTCTCTGGCCGGGACGTTTCGGCAACCAGACCAACGGAATAACGCAGCGCCGCTGGCTCCTCAAGGCCAACCCCGGCCTGGCGGCCCTGATCACCGCTGCCGTGGGTGACGCCTGGATCGTGAATCTCCAGGAGCTGCACCGCCTCGAGGTCCTTGCCGATGACCGGTCTTTCCAGGAGGCGTTTCTGGACGTCAAGAAAAGGAACAAAGAGGCATTGGACAGGGTGATCCTGGAGACTACGGGGATCGTCACGGTTCCGGAGAGCCTCTACGCCGTCCATGCCAAGCGGATTCACGAATACAAGCGCCAGCTATTGAAGGTTCTTTACATCATTTACGAGTATCTCCTCCTCGTTGAGGACGGGATAGCCCCCGCCTGTCCCCGGACCCACATCTTTGCCGGCAAGGCGGCGCCGGGTTACTGGCAGGCCAAGCAGATCATCAAGCTCATCCACTGCCTGGCTGAGGTGATCAACAGAGACCATCGGGCGGCGGAGTTCATGAAAGTCGTCTTTGTCCCCGATTACCGTGTTTCCCTGGCCGAGCGGATCATCCCGGCGGCGGAACTCAGCGAGCAGATCTCCATGGCTGGTACCGAGGCCTCGGGAACGGGTAACATGAAATTCGCTCTCAACGGCGCTCTTACTATCGGTACCCTCGACGGTGCCAATATCGAGATCCGCGAGGAAACAGGCGAGGAAAATATCTATGTCTTCGGCCTGACCATTGAAGAGATAAGGAGGTTCCGACAGGCCGGCGGCTACGACCCTCGGGAATGGTATCGACATCACGAGCCGCTCCGGAGGATCATGGACGCCCTCCGCGATGGCCGCTTCTGCCCCCGGGAGCCTCATCTGAGCCGCTGGGTATGGGAAAGAATCATGGAAGAGGGGGACTTCTACTTCCATCTGCCCGACCTGCTGCGCTATCAGGAAGCTCAGGAGCGGGCCGGCCGGGACTATCAGGACAGGTATCTCTGGGCCCGGCGGGCCGTTGTCAACGTTGCCCGGATGGGCAGATTTTCCAGCGACCGGACAATAGCCGGCTATGCAAGTGATATCTGGGGGGTTCTGTAAACAATGGTCGAACGGATTCTCGTTATCGACGACAGCCAAGACAGCAGGATACTAATGGCGATCATGCTGAAGATGGCCGGCTATGAGGTCCAGGAGGCGGCGGACGGCTTCGTGGGACTGAAGTATGTTGACACTGTGCCACCTCCGGATCTCATCCTTCTGGATGTCATGATGCCCGGCATGGATGGTTACGAGGTTTGCCGGACCCTGAAGGCTGATCCCAGGACCAGAGACATCCCGGTGATATTTCTGTCCGCCTTGGGACAGAGCAGGGACAAGATCCGGGGGTTGGAGGCGGGGGGCGCCGACTACATAACAAAACCATTCGACCGGGGGGAGGTGCTGGCCCGGGTACGAACCCACCTGAAGCTAAGTGGCCTCAACAGGGAGATCATGGCGGCCAATCGAGAGCTCCAGGAAAAGCAACAACGTCTGGAAGAGGACCTCCGGGCGGCGGCAGGTATCCAGCAGAGTCTGCTGCCGAGGCGGCCGCCTATGTCAACGGCCTTGGAAATAGCCTGGCGCTACCTTCCCAGCGAAGCCATCGGCGGTGATATCTTTAATATCATCCCCCTTGGGGAAAGTCTCATGGCTTTCTACATGATGGATGTCAGCGGCCACGGAGTTCCCGCGGCCATGGTGACGGTGTCCGTTTACCAGTTCCTTTACCCCCGTACCCCCCATACCAGCGAGGTCCCGGGAACCCTAAGTATGCCTCAAGAGGTTATGGCGGTTCTGGACCGTGAATATCCCTTCGAACGTTTCGATAAATATTTCACCATGTTCTATGGTGTTTTTGATTTGGAGGGAGGATTCCTCACATACAGCAGTGCGGGACATCCCCCGCCCTTAATGCTCCGTGAAGGCCGTCCCTGTGAACTGCTGACCAAGGGGGGGCCGATCATCGGCCTGGGTGGCATGCTTCCCTTTGAGGAGGAAACGGTGCCGATTGCTCCAGGCGACCGGCTTATTGTTTACACCGACGGCATGAGTGATTTGCGGAACCTTCGGGGGGAGCTGTATGGAGAAAAGAGATTCTATCGGTTACTGGAGACGCTGAAAAGCGGGCAAATCGAAGTCATGATGGAAGGAATTGCTGACGAAATAGACACGTTCCTTGAGGGAAGCAAACCACCTGACGACATTACCCTGCTGGGAATAGTATATCGAGGAGGAGCAAATGAGGATTGAGGCAGTAAAAGTGGGGTCGGTAATGGTGGTCGAACCGAAGGAGAGGCGAATCGATGCCGCCGCCGCTGCGGCATTCAAGGCAAGTCTCATCGATCTGATTTTGGGAGGGGAACGGCGTATCGTCATCGATCTTGCTGCCGTTGATTTTATCGACAGCACCGGCCTCGGGGCCATCGTTTCCACTTTGAAGGCCCTGGGTCAAGAAGGGGAACTGGCGATCTGCAATCCCCGGGAAACGGTTATGAACCTGTTTCGCCTAACAAGGATGAATCGGGTCTTCGAGATTCTCTCCTCCCGGGAGGAGGCGGTGGCGAGTCTAAACAAGAAATGAACCAAAGAGCCATGGAATCCTTTCCGGATCGCGAAGGACGTCTGACCATAAGCATCGACAGCCGCCTTGACCAGGTATTCCTGGTCGGCTATGCAGTCCGGGGGATATGTTCGCAACTGGGAGTGGAAGACGACCATGCCGGGCATCTGGAACTCGCGGTGGTGGAGGGGGTCAACAATGCCATCAAGCACGCCTATGGTTTACAGAAAGGGCATGCCGTAGAGATTGTTGTCGTCGTGAACGGGGAAGAGATCCGTTTCGATATCTGTGATGACGGGGATGCCCTCGATTTTCAGCACCGGATTTGTCTGGAATACGATCCCCACGACAAAGACAATCTTCCGGAAAGGGGCATGGGTCTCCACATCATGGAAGCGGTGGTGGATGAGATCAATTACTGCCGCCGGGAAGGACACAACTGCCTGACCCTCCGGTACCGGAGGATAAGAGGACCTGCCCGAGGCGACGTTGATCAGCGTTGACGGAACCTCGGCCGGGATATTGTGCCGTACTTCTTCATGATCGTTCCTGGAGTCATTTGGGGAAGAGTTTTTTCAGCGCGCCGTCCACCTGGCGGTAATCCCTGGTTACGACCACGCCGTTGCTTACGAGGACCATGGCGGGGACCCCGACGATCCGGTAGGCCGCCGCCACGGCGCCCGTTTCATCAAGCAGGACCCGGTACGGCAGCTTGTGACGATCGGCAAAACGGGCGACCTTTCCCTGGGCCTCCTGGATATCGATGCTGGCCATCACGAGCCCCCGGGGGGTGTAGGTATGGTATATCTCCTTGAAATGGGAGATTTCGGAACGGCACGAGGCGCACCAGGTGGTTCCGAAGACGAGGAGGACGGTTTTCTTGCCGTGGTCTTTCATGCTGAAGGTTCTGCCGTTGATGTCCCGGATGCTGAAGAGCGGCGCCCGCTCCTGGGCGAAACAACTGTCGGCGGCCGGATGCAGGGCCGCCGCGGCGATCACGGCGACCACATAAAAAAAGCGCGCGAGTCTTTTCATCTTGTCTCCTTGGATTGTCGGTCGTTCCGGTTTTCCTTTCCTTCCTTCTGTTACATCATGACGCCGCCGGAATCAGGACCAGAGCATCCCCGCCTGGAGGAGGAAATACTCACCCGCGGCGATCATCAACCACCCGAAGATTTTATTCACCCTGGTCATCCACATTCCCGAACGGGGCATATTGGCCAGGACACCCGCGGAGGTGCCGAGGAGAATCAGGAGGGTGCCCATGCCGAAGGAGAAGGCAAAAAGCAGCGACATGGCATAGGGAACGCTCTGTCGGGTGGCGGCAAAGCTTAGCAGGACGGCGAGCACCGGGGCGGTGCAGGGTCCCATGACGAGTCCCGAGGCGGCACCGACCAGCAGCGCGCCGATGGCCCCCCGGGTCTTTTCCCGGGGCTGCAGGCGGGTGACGAACCGGGGTGTCCGGATGGGCAGGGTAAAGACGTCCAGCATGGACAGGCCCATGAGCAGGCAGACGTTGGCCATCAGGAAAAACATCCAGGGATTGCTCTGGATCTGTCCGAACAGTTGCCCCGTCAGGGCCGCCGCGGCGCCGATGGCCGTATAGGTCAGGGCCATGCCGAAGACGTAAACCAGGGAGAGAACGAATCCCTTCAGCTTGGAACCGCTGCTGTGAGCCCCGATGAAGGCCACGGTCAGGGGCGCCACCGGATAGGTGCAGGGGGTGAAGCTCACCAGGACGCCGCCGGCATACACCGCCAGATAGGCCAGCAGCGAGGAGCTCTGAAGATAATGGGCGGCGTTTTCGACAAATGCTTCTATCATGATGTGATAGCGTGTTTTACCCCGGCGGTGATGATTCGGTGCGCATTGCCGCCGGTCGGTTCAAGGCTCCGCCGCGGGGCGGGCGCCGGAAGAGGTTTTTTCAGAGCCCCATGCCGGTGGCGAAACCTTCCTCCACCGCCTCCTTGATCATCCGCGGGTGGACGCAGTCGCCCGCGGTGTAGAACTCCGGGGCCACCCCCCGAAAGCGCTCCGCCGCCGCCGGGTCCGCTTTGAGGCCGGCGGCGATAATCACCCAGTCGCCGGCGACGAACTCCGTGACTCCCCCGCGGTTCACCCGCACGCCGGCGGCGGTGATTTCCTCGACCCGGGTCAGGGTTTCCATGCGGACGCCCTTTTCCATCAGTCGTGCCAGGAAAAAAGGCCGGTAGGTCATGGATACGGTGGGCGCCATGCGGTCCAGCATCTCCAATACGGTGACGGCGGTAACAACGTTGCCCCGGTACAGGAGAAATTCCGCCGTCTCGCAACCGACGAGCCCGCCGCCAATGACGATCACGGTGCCGTGAACGGTCTTCCGACCGGTGAGGATCTCTTCAGCGGGGACGACGTAGGGGGCGTCGATGCCGGGGATGGGGGGGACCATGGGGGCGGCTCCGGCGGCGAACACGAGGGCGTCAGGTTCCGCGGCGGCCAGGGCTCCGGGATCCGCCTCTTGACGGAGGCGGATCTCCACCCCCGCTTTTTGCGCCCGCACGGTCAGACTCCTGGCCAGGGTGGCGATCTCCTCCTTGTGGGGTGGCAGGCATCCGACCCGAAGCCAGCCGCCGGTTTCCCCCTCCCGCTCGAAGAGGGTGACTCGATGGCCCCGCAGGGCGGCCACGCGGGCCGCCTCCAGGCCGGCGGGACCGCCGCCGACCACGAAGACCTTTTTGGACTTGCCGGCGGGTTCCAGGCGGCACTCTCCCTCCCGGCCCGCCAGGGGATTGACGCTGCAGAAGGCGTTGGTCCCGTCGCCCCAGTTTTTGTAAATGGACATGATCTCGCCCAGGCAGCGGGAACAGGCGATGCAGGGGACGATTTCATCCGTTCTTCCCTCCCGGGCCTTGTTGGGCAGCTCTGGGTCGGCCAGGAGGGCCCGGGCCATGCCGACGAGGTCCGCCTGGCCGGCGGACAGGATCTTCTCGGCGGTGAACGGATCGTTGATCCGGTTGGCGGCGATTACCGGGATGCCCACGACGCTTCGGATCGCCCCGGCCAGATGGGCGAAGCCGCCCTTGGGCACGGAGGGGGCAACGGTGGGGATTGAGGATTCGTGCCAGCCCGTGTAGGAGTCGATGAAATCCACGCCCGCTTTTTCCAGGTCCCGGGCGACCGGCATGGACTCGGTGATGGTGTGCCCCCCGGGCATCTGCTCGTCGAGGTTCAGGCGGACCCCCACGGGGAAATCTTCGCCGACGGCCTCCCGGATGGCGGCGACGACCTCCCGGACGATCCGCAGCCGGTTTTCCAGACTGCCGCCGTATTCATCCTCCCGGAGGTTGGCGAGGGGGGAGAGGAAACGGTTCAGCAGGTAGCCGCCGCCCACGAGGACCTCCAAGGCGTCAAACCCCCCCTCCCTGACCCGGCGGGCGGCACTCCCGTAAGCCGCGACAATGGATTTTATCTCCGCGACGGTCAAGGCCCGGGGTGTGCGACGCAGGATCTGGTTTGGGACGGAGGAAGGGCCCACCACTTCGGGGGCGCCGTTTCCCAGGACGACATGATAGGAGGTGATGAGCTGGCAGGAGGATTTCGCCCCGTGCGCCCGGATGGCCGCCGTCAACCGGCTTACCCCGGGCAGAAAACGGTCGGCGAAGATCCCCGGTTCCGCCGGCGAGCCGGCGGCGACGGGGGAAAAGGGGATGACGATCAGGCCGGCCCCTCCCGCGGCCCGGGTGGCGAAGAAGGCGATGAAACGGTCGCCGACGGTTTCATCGGCCTCGCCGTATCCGGTGGTCATGGGCAGCATGACGATCCGGTTCCGCAGCCCCATCTTTCCGATCTGGAACGGGGTGAACAGATGCTTAAACATAGCGCCTCCTCGCGGGACTTTTTTTAAAAAAGTATAAGGCAGGGTATGCAGGGGTGTCAAAGGAATTTTACCTTGCCGGACGGGCTGGATCACACCGCGGGCAGCCTGCGGTCGGAATGGAAAAAAGACATAAAACATTCGGGAGGTAAAACGGGTTTTACCGCGAAAAATCTCGACATGTTTGCATCATGCGTATATTAGGCGTGATAGGACGGGCGAGGAAAGAAATCCACGGATGCATCAAACGACGGCACTCTTATATTTAAATGAAAATACATCCGTGCCATCTTCCTTGAAGATTTTTTATCGTTCGTGGCTATCGGATAAACATGACAGTTCATTAGAAGCCGGGACTTTCGCCGGATAGGAAGGGAATACCGCCATGGGTTGTCAAAATTGTGAGCAGGAATTAAAAAGGATCCGGGATTTGGAGACGGAACTCGATCTCTATCGTCGCGCCGTCGGCGCCCTAAAGGAAAGTGAGGAATTATACAGGACCATTTCCCAAAAATCCCTGGCGGGGATCTATGTTGTTCAGGACGGGATGTTCTGCAATGCCAATGATAATTCCGCCTCCTATGCCGGTTACACCGTGTCCGAACTGATCGGCATGAAATCGGACGGTATCATCCATCCCGAAGACAAGGAACTGGTGAAAAGGAACGCCCGGGAGATGCTCCGGGGCGTCCACGGCATTCCTCATACATTTCGGATCATCACCAAACAGGGACAGGTTCGCTGGATAATGGAAACCGTCACCTCCATCACCTATGGAGGGCGGCCGGCGATCCTGGGAAATTCCATGGATATCACCGAACTGAAGACGGTGGAAACCCGCCTTCGGGAGTCGGAGAACCTCTACCGGGCGATCTTCGAACACACCGGTACGGCCACGATTATAATCGAGGAGGATACGACGATCTCCCTGGTCAATGAACAGTTCGTCATGATGTCGGGCTATCCGCGCCGGGAATGGGAAGGGAAAAAAAGTTGGACGGCCTTTGTGGTTCCCGAGGATTTTGAGCGGATGACTAACTATCACCGGCAGCGCCGTATCGATCCCGCTTCGGTGCCGAGAAACTATGAATTCGGGTTTGTTGACAGTCGCGGAAGGATCCGCACCGTGGCCCTGACCGTAGGTATGATCCCGGGAACGAAAAAGAGCGTGGCCTCTTTCGCCGACATCACGGAGCACAAACTGGCGGAGGCTAAGCTCCGGGAATCGGAGGCCCTTTACCGGACCATATTCGAGACCACCGGCACGGCGA
>Ga0302248_1000967_pt1 | contig 23472 bp, 18 predicted proteins | sample AAG_UR_Leu_MG_FD_193528 | JGI IMG/M metagenome (GOLD analysis project Ga0302248, IMG submission 193528) | Enriched activated sludge microbial communities from anaerobic digester in WTTP, New Holstein, Wisconsin, United States - AAG_UR_Leu | ecosystem: Engineered > Bioreactor > Anaerobic >... | reverse complement strand
CTCCTTTCTCCTCATTTCGCGCACATGAATTTTCAGCGGTTCAAGAGCTTTTCTCCAGGCAGCGGCATCGCTGCATCCGACCGGCCGTGTGCGATCAGGCCGGTCCATTATCGGTAAACTATATATTTAGATGTTCGGAATGCACAGACGGCTCACCTCAATGCCGGGGGTTCAAGGCCGTGTTGTGCGTTTTCCGGCAGGCACGGGCCCTCGTGTTTTCATGAGAAGAGACCGGGATCCGTATGGGAGGGGGGCGGTTCTCTGTAACAACAAAAATATTCCCGATCGATGAAGAGGAATAAGCGAGTGAACCGCTGAAAGAAAGGGGCCATGAGCGATTCGTAAAATATGGGCGAGAAATATCGGCCCGGCTTCGATAACCGATAAACATGAAACTTCTTACAATACCTGCCCATTATGCCGATTACTTCTCTGTTCTTGCTGTGTGAATTTATCTTGTGAAAAGGAGGACCATTACAGATGCAGTCATATGGCTTGCAGGAAGCTGGGTTGAGAAAACAGGAAGAAGTGAAGACCTATGCCTGTTCTTTTCATGGGAAGGGCGGCACGCTTTTCGGCATTCAGATCGTGAACATGTTTCTCATCATTGTCACCCTAGGAGTCTATTATTTCTGGGGAAAGGTGAGGGTGAGAAACTACCTCTGGGCGCAGGCGGACCTTGGCGGGGACAGGTTTTCCTACCATGGAACACCCAAAGAGGCCTTTTGGGGGTGGCTCAAGGCCGTCATGGTTTTCGGAATCCCGTTCATCCTGCTCCAGAATGCTCCGGCAATGCTCGGGGCGAACGTGCTCATCATCTCGCTCGGTGCATTCCTCTCACTTATCCTGATTATCCTGTTCATCCCCGTGGCCGTCGTCGGGATGAGGCGCTACCGGTTCAGCAGAACTTCCCTGCGAGGCGTCCGGTTTTCGTTCCGCGGGAGGTGGCGGAAGTTTGCACGGATATTCTACAGCTCCATGCTGTATAAGGTGCTTACCCTGAGCCTGTACTCGCCGTATTATGAGGCGCGCAAGGCAGCATTTTTCTTCGAGAACACCTATTACGGCAATGGCAGGTTCGGGTTTGACGGCAAGGGGAAGGACCTATTGGGGAAATATATCATCGGAATGCTTCTGGCCATACCGACGCTCATGCTTTCCCTGATATGGTACAGTACGGAAAAAACGAGATACCTTTGGAACCACACGACCTTTCAGGGGGCGCGCTTCCGTTCCGACATCACATTCGGGGGGGTTCTCCGGCTTGTCCTGACCAGTTTTCTCCTGCTCGTCTGTACGCTGGGCTTCGGCGCCCCCTGGGTGAAAGTCAGGGTGCTCAGGTATTATCTGGGAAAATTGAGCCTTGTGGGATATCTTGACTTTGCCGGGATAGCGCAGGATGCGCAGGAAGTGACAGCCACAGCCGAAGAGATCGGGGACTTCCTGGACATGGATTTTGACCTCGGCTGACGAAGAGAGGCATTGTGATCAGGATCATATGGGACGGCCACTACCTCGATGGGAAGACTGCTGAAAAGAAGCCGGCGTCAATCGAGCTGACGAGCGACAGCCTGAAAATCCGCGTGCCCGGCGGCGGGTATCGCGTATGGCCTTATCGCGAGATCCGGCAGGTCCATGGCTTCTATGGCGGGGAACCCGTCCGGCTGGAGCGGGGCGATGCGGCGCCCGAGATACTCATTATCGACGATCCCGAAATCCTCAGCAGCCTCCACGAGTTCTCGCCCGAGGCCGCCGGGCGTTTTCACAACCCGGCCTTCAGGCCTCTCCGCAGGAGGATGACCATCTATGCCGCCATAGGCATTGTGTGTGCGGGTTTGGGTATCTATTTCTGGGGCATACCGCTCATGGCAGAGCTTGCTGCCCCGCTTGTCCCCATGGAATGGGAAAAGAGGCTCGGCCGGTCAACCCTCTCGGTCCTCGCGCCCGAAGAGATGCAATGCACCGACCCGAAGCTCGATGAGGCCGTACGCCGGATTACCGAGATCCTTGCCGCCCGGGAGCCTCAATCGTATCCATTCAGGGTATATGTGGTGAAGTCTCCCATGATCAACGCGTTAGCGCTACCGGGAGGAAACATCATCATATTCAGCGGCCTGCTTGAGAAGACCGGCTCGCCCGAAGAGCTGGCCGGGGTCATTGCTCATGAGATCCAGCACATCACGAAGCGCCACGCCCTGAAAAGGATCATCAAGGATTCTTCCACAGGCCTGATGATCAGCGCCGTAACAGGAGACGTGACCGGCGCCATGGTGTACGGCGCGAAGATCGCGCACATGCTCGCACAACTGCGCTACAGCCGGCAGGATGAAGAAGAGGCGGACAGGGAGGGGATGCATATGCTCATATCCGCGGGCATCGACCCGAACGGCATGATCGGTTTTTTCGAGACCATGCAGGAGCAGGAGACAATGCCCGGGATACTGCAATATGTCGCCACGCACCCGGACACGGGTCGGAGGATCCTTCAGTTGAAACAGCTGGCGTCTGCAGCGGAGAAGGCCGGAGGAGAATACCGGAGTCTTCCCGGGAAACATGACTGGGACAGGCTCAGGAAAAGCTGTGCAGGGGAAATGACCGGGCCGCGAGTCCGGCCTGATTGATTTCGCCTGCCCCGGGGATTATATTTGACCGTGCCGGAGCGGATGCATCGAACATCCCGATATGTCCGGGAGATAACGTTCCAGCACTATTTTTCTGATCGAGGGAGGTTTTATGAATACACGGTACAGATTTTCTCTGCCGGTCTGTGCCCTTTTCGCCGCCGTCTTTTCTTTCTCTGCAGTCCCTTCCGGACACGCGGGCGTATCCGACCCGCTCGACGTGCAGGTGTCGAATATCAATTCGGGAGGCAGTTATTTCGCTTTCGTCCATCTCACCGACCTCCACATCGGCGAGGGCTCGGCCGATTACGGGACGCCGGGGTATGAGGACGCCCCGCCTGCCGGTGATGTCGGCGTTCCTGCCCAGCTGCTGCGCAAGCAGGTCGACTGGATCAACGCGAACATCGATGCCTGCAACATCGATCTCGTCATCGTAACGGGAGACATCACCCAGAGCGGCGAGAGGTCGGAGTTCATGAAGGCTAGGGAAATACTCGACACCCTGACCGTGCCCTATGTCCCGATCCTCGGGAATCACGATGTCTGGCCCTACACCGGCAGCACGGAGGCGCCATACCCCTTCGGGGACCAGTACTTCAAAGAGGTGTTTGCATCCACGTTCAATAACCTGCAGAGCGTCATGCCCGGATGGAACAACGGGACCCGCCTCACCCGGGTCTGGAACCCCGAAGCCGGCTGCTACAGCTGGTTTCAGAACTTTTCCTTCACCTACGGGAGCTACCATTTCATGTGCTCGGATTTCGTGACGCGGGGGCACGCCCTGTCAGGAAGCGGTGCGAACCCTGAGGCCGATTTGCACAACTTCACCGGCGGGACCTGGCCGTGGTTCAGGTCGCGGTACGACAGCTACCCTCACGAGAACCGGGACGATATCCTCATTTTCGCCCACCACCCGATGACCAAGGACCCCTGGAACGACATCTATTCGTTTTCCTATGGAGAGTACAACACGGTGGCGAGCTTCCTCAATAACGACTCGCACAAATACAACACCGGGCTGTGGAATGCCGGGCACATGCATCGCAACTACACCTACAACGTGAGGACCCTCGGATTCCCGCCGAGCACCATCTGCCCGGGAATCGAAACCAACGCCGCAAAGGATGGCGGCGGCCACCTGAGGATCATCAAGGTCTGGAACGCATCGTTCTGAGCCCGGAGAATCATCTGCCCATTCACTGTGCGGCCGGCGGCGGTTACTCCAGTCCCCCCGGGCGGGGAGCCTCGGCATCCACCCCCAAGGGTCTGAAGAGCAGTGTTGACGGCTACCTGCGCGAACCGCCCGTGAGAGAGCCTAGGACACCGCGGATCAGCTGCCTGCCGACCTGGCTGCCCACGGCGCGGGCAGCGCTGCCGGACAGGGACGTCAGGATGGTGTCGGTCCAGGAGCGTGCGGCGGCCGGCCGTTTTTTTCGGGAGGGAGCCTTGAATTCGGCCTGCTTGGTTTCCGCCGCCTTTTCCCTGAGCTTTTCATAGGCCGATTCGCGGTCGAAGGGCTTTTCGTAGCGGCCGTACATCGCGGAGCTCTGCACGGCTGAGCGCCGTTCGTCTGGCGTCAGGGGCCTGAGCCGGCTCTGCGGCGGGCGGATGAAAGCCCTCTGCACAACCGTGGGCGCGCCTTTTGAATCCAGGAAGGAAACCAGGGCTTCGCCCACCTCCAGCTCGGTGATGGCCCGCGCGACATCGAGATCCGGGCCGGCGCGAAAGGTATCGGCCGCGGCCTTCACGTTTTTCTGGTCACTGGGCGTGAAGGCGCGCAGGGCGTGCTGAACGCGGTTGCCCAGCTGGCCGAGCACCTTCGGGGGCAGATCAAGCGGATTCTGGGTGATGAAATACACCCCCACGCCCTTGGAGCGGATGAGGCGCACGACCTGCTCGATCTTGTCGACCAGAACCCCGGGCGCATCGTCGAAGAGCAGATGGGCCTCGTCGAGGAAGAAGACCAGGCCGGGCCTGTCCGGATCGCCGACCTCCGGGAGCTGCTCGAAGAGCTCCGAGAGCATCCAGAGCAGGAACGTGGCATAGAGCTTTGGAGACTGCATCAGCCGGTCGGCCGTGAAGATGTTGATAACCCCTCTGCCCGTATCGTCGGTCTGGATGAGGTCCTTCAGATCGAGCGCGGGCTCGCCGAAGAACCTGTCCGCGCCCTGCTGCTCCAGGTTCAGGAGATTGCGTTGGATGGCGCCGATGCTGGCCGGCGAGATATGCCCGTACTCGGTCGTGTACTCGTCCGCATTATCGCCCACGAACCGGGACATGGCGCGCAGATCCTTGAGATCGAGCAGGAGCAGCCCGCTGTCGTCGGCAATCTTGTACACCAGCGAAAGCACCCCGCTCTGCGTCTCGTTGAGCATCAGGATGCGGCTCATCAAGAGGGGCCCCATCTCGGAAACCGTGGTCCGCACCGGGTGTCCCTGCTCGCCGAAGACATCCCAGAAGGCTACAGGGAATCCCTCGAAACGGAAATCCGCCAGCCCCAGGCTCTGGACGCGCTCTCTTACCTTGGGGTTGTCGCCGCCCGGAAAAGGCAGACCCGAGAGGTCGCCCTTCACGTCGGACATGAAGACCGGAACGCCTGCGGAGCTGAGCTGCTCGGCCACGGTCCTCAAGGTGACCGTCTTGCCCGTGCCGGTGGCGCCGGCGATGAGGCCGTGACGGTTGGCCATCTTCAGGTTCAAGGCTATGTCCCTGTCTGCCTTGGCGATAACGGGAGATTCCGGCAAGGCGCCCATGTTCCCTCCGATCTGTTCGAAAAAACGGACAAGCGACTATACAATAATAAATGGGGGGATGAGCAGGCCTTTCAATCGCCGCTTCCTTTACCGGGAAACAGGCGGAGGGGCAGGCGGTGTTTCACCTGCCCCCCTGTGTTCATGTCGATCGGGAGAAAACCTGTGCAGGGAAATCAGTCGGGCGCCGGCACGTAGAGCCACAAGTCATTGAGCCGTCCAGAGTTCTCCCATGAATCATAGCCCTCTCCGCCGAAGAGCCAGAGGTTGCCGTTCGAATCGGTCCAGGAGGAGGCTGCTAATCGCGCCCCCGGAATGTTTGCCGGGTCTGCCTCGCTCTTGGCGCCGTAGACGCCCTTCTGATTTCTGACATCGCTGCCCGAGATCCAGGTCCAGCTCGTCCCGTCGAACTTCCAGAGGTCGTTGAGGGGGCCGCTATTCCCGACTGAATCCCGGCCGTGTCCGCCGAAGAGCCAGAGGTTGCCGTTCGAATCGGTCCAGGATGGGGCACTATATCGCGCACCGGGGACGTTTGCCGGGTCTGCCTCGCCCTTGGTGCCGTAGACGCCGGGCTGAAAACATACATCTCCGCCCGAGACCCAGGTCCAGCTCGTCCCGTCGAATTTCCAGAGGTCGTTGAGCTGGCCGCTGCCAGCCACGGTTGAATCCCGGCCGTATCCGCCGAAGAGCCAGAAATTGCCGCTCGAATCGATCCAGGAGGTGGCTGAGAATCGAGTCCCCGGGACGTTTGCCGGGTCTGCCTCGCCCTTGGTGCCGTAGACGCCGGGCTGAAAACATACATCTCCGCCCGAGATCCAAGTCCAGCTCGTCCCGTCGAACTTCCAGAGGTCGTTGAGGGGGCCGCTGCCAGCCACGGTTGAATCCCGGCCGGTCCCGCCGAAGAGCCAGAAATTGCCGCTCGAATCGATCCAGGAGGCGGCTTGGGCTCGCGCGCCCGGAATGTTTGCCGGGTCTGCCTCGCCCTTGGTGCCGTAGACGCCGGGCTGAGCGATCACATCGCTGCCCGAGACCCAGGTCCACTCGGTCCCGTCGAACTTCCACAGGTCGTTGAGGTTGCCTTGATCCCCGGCCGAATCATAGCCGCTCCCGCCGAAGAGCCAGAGGTTGCCGCTCGAATCGATCCATGAGGCGGAATACTGTCGAGCGCCTGGGACATTTGCCGGGTCCGCCACGCCCCTGGTGCCGTAGACACCGGGCTGAGCGATCACATCGCTGCCCGAGATCCAGGTCCACTCGGTCCCGTCGAACTTCCAGAGGTCGTTGATGCGGCCGTACACTGCGGCGGAATCCCGGCCGTATCCGCCGAAGAGCCAGAGGTTGCCGCTCGGATCGATCCATGAGGCGGCTCCGTTCCGCGCCCCGGGGCTGTCCGTCGGGGAGGGGGTGCCCTTGATGCCGTAGGCGCCTATCTGGTGCCATATATCGCTGCCCGAGATCCAGATCCATTGGTCACCTTCGACAACCGTGAAGATGCCTGTGAGGCTGTTGGAATCCAGCTCCGTCTCATCCGTGAGGAAGACCTGGAACGTAAAGACGCCGTCGATGTCGGTCGGTATCGCAAACGATACCTCGGCTGTCCCGGACGCCTCGCCGTCGAGATCAGGGAGCGGATAGTCCTCGCTCGTGAGCAGGATATCGCCGCTGTCATAGATTTCGACCGTGAAGGTCGCCAGATCGCCGTCCGGATCGGCAAAATCGATGGAGCCGGCGATGGTCGCGCTTCCTCCTCCGCTGTTCAACGCCACATATGCGGGCGGGTATTGAAGGTTTGAGATCTCGGGCTCGTTTCCGGATGTGGAGGGAAGTCCTCCGGGAGATCCGCTACTGCTGCCGCCGCCGCACCCGGGCAAAACCGCTGTCGAGAGAACCGTCAGGCCGATAACAAATCTGGAACACAGATGTCTTTTCACATGCACCTCCAGTGGAGAAGATGGCAATTTATTAAAGGGAAGAATACCACGCCGCAGGTTACAAAATGCTTACAGAATCGAGGAAAAAGCAGAAAGGACAAGGATGGAGAATGCCGGCATCACTTTCTATGGGAAGGCCGGAGAAATCGAGCACGGGGCTTAGGTAAGCTTTCAAGCCGATGCGCGCGCGCTGTTCCGGGCTTCTTCCCTGAGCGCCTCGGTCCTGGGAGAAGGCGCGATGCCGAGCTCCGCCTTCAGGACGTCCCGGCACCGCCGGTAGGCGGTCAGCGCCTGTGCATGGCGGCCGAGACGGATGCAGGAGGCCATCAGTCCCTGGTACAGCTCCTCGGCAAGGGGGTCCGACTCGAGGCCTTTGCGGTAGTATCCGGCCGATTCTTCATACTCGCCTGCCTGCTCACAGAGCCGCGCCGTGTGTGAAATCAGGCGGAGATATCTACCCTTGAGCCTCTCGCGGGTCGTGATCGCCCATGCCTTGTCGGGGTCGGTCTGCAGGAACTGCCCTGTGTAGAGGCATGAGGCCTTCGCAGCGATCTGTCTGAGCTCCGTGGGGCGCGCCCCGTCCGGCGTTCGCTCCGTCAGGATTTCCGCCCGCTTGCAGAGTCGTTCGAATGCCCACACGTCCACCCAGCATATCTGATCGTTGATCGATACCCTGCCGCTGCTGAGCAGGACGGCCCGGTCGTTCCCGAGCATCTTGCGCAGCCGGAAAAGGGTGGTGGTAAACACGTTGTGGCCCGAATCGCCTTCCGCCTCGGGCCAGAGGGTGTCGGCAAGATCTTCTTCCCTGATGTCCCTCCCTCCGAGCGCGATGAGCGCCTTGAGCAGGAGCAGCGGCTTTTTCTGCGCTTTCCCTGAATCCCCGGAGGTCTCTGCGTCCGAGAACAGGGCGAAGCGCCCCAGGGTGTATATCCTGATCGGCCAGGGCCAGCGCTCGAGGTCCTTCGAGGCGCCGTCCGGCACGAGATGGAGCCTCCTGACGATCTCCCGCACATGTTCCACCTCGATGCCCGCCTCGAGCGCTTCCGCGCAGAGCCGGCTCATGGAGTCCGGCCTCAGGAAGGTCGCAACGCTCGTGTACCCTTTTCGACTTCCCAGCTCCATGGCCCTGCGCAGGGCTTCGAGGGCCCGGCCCCTGTCACCCCGGCACAACGCGCAATGGGACTGTGCCGTGTGATGCAGATACTCGAGGTACGTGCTCCCGGTCCGTGCCGCAATGCCCCTGATTCGTTCGAGCTGCAGGCCGGCCTCGACGTGGTCGCCTGCTTCACACATGCTCAAGGCCAGCACCACCCGGCCGATTGCCTCGGGAAGCAGGATCCCTGTTTTTTCGGCGAGCAGTACCGCCTTTGCGGCGAGCGTAACAGCACGCTGCGCATCCCTGACGAGCAGGGCGGCCCACGCCGACTGGTGCAGAAACAGGCTCGATCCGGCCGGACGGTCGCTCTCGGACACCTTTTCGATCTCACAGAGGTATGTGCCGGCCAGTGCGGTATTGTCCGCGTTCAGACAGCTGTAAACCCCGAGCGACAGCAGGGGCAGATCCATCATGTGCATGCCTGACCGGTCGGCCTTCTGAAGCCCTGAGGTCACCATGTTCAGGAGATGTTCGGACGAATCGATGAAGGTTCGGAGCAGCAGGGCCTCCGCGACGATAGATGCGATTTCCGTCATGGGTGAAGGCGGACCCGAAGACGCCATCTTTCTTACTCTGTCAACGACCAGGGAGCATTCGGTGAACTCGCCCATCCAGAGGTAGTACGCAATGATGTTGATATAGGCGCGGATGCGTCCTTCGGCATAGTGTCCCTTCTGCAGCAGGGCCAGCAAGGCGCTCACCCATTTTGTCATGTCCGGGTGGTCGGGTCTCCGCCATATCAGGGCTCCTGTCATGCTCGCGGCCACGCGCGTCTCCACCTCGGCGGAAGGGAAAGACACTCCCTGCCGCATGCGCGCATCGAGCCAGCTGATCCACCTCTCGAGGGGGCGGAAGTCGTCGAACTCGAAGAAGAAGGTGTCGACAGCGCCCGCCCACGCCGAAAAGGCGCCGGCCATATCCTCCGCGCCTTCAAAAACATGGAACGCCCGCTCGAAGAGGTCGCGGCTCTGTGCCGGGGAGACCCACAGCCTGCAGGCTCCCAGCCAGTAGAGAACCCACGGCTGATGCCCGGCGATCTCTTTCGGAATCGCCGCAAGCCATCCTTCCAGGGTAGTGCTCCGGCCCTGCGACATCAGGGAATGGGCGTTATCGATCACAAAGGGCACAAACCCGTTCCAGTCCCCGGCATCGATCAGGAGGGCGGCTGCATCCTCGGCCTGCCCCGATTCCATCAGAATGGCCGCGGCTCTGCGCTGTATCTCCGATATCTCACCGCCGGAGAGCTCCTCTGCGGCCCTCGCCCTGAGGAAGTCCCTGAACAGGGCGTGATACGAATAGACCGGGCCTTCTCCCAGGCGTCGCTCCGTAAAGTAGTTGTGCTCATGCAGACCTTTCAGGAGACGGCCCGCCGTCTTCACGCCGGTAAGCGCCTCGGCCATGGACGCGGTCATGGCCGGCAGAAACGAGGTCAGCAGGAGGAACTCCTGTGTCTTGCAGTCCATCCTGTCGAAGATCTCGCTTGCGAAGTAGCGGAATACCTCGTCCGGCGAAAATGTCTTTGCCGGCAGGAAATCGGCGGGTAGGTCTCTGGAGCTCTCCATGAGGAGCATGAGACCGGCGACCCATCCTTCCGTCTTCTTGTATAGCGCGGAAAGGGTTTCGTCGTCGAGCCCCCGTCCGCTGTTCGCGCGCGCGACATCTCTCGTTTCCTCCGGCGTCAGTCGGATTTCATTGAACCCGAGAAGATCCATCTGATTATTCGCACGCAGCCTCACGAAGTTCTTCGGGGCGATGTTCCTGCTGATGACCACTGTTTTGATTCCTTCAGGCAAGCAGGACAGGGCTATGTTCACGATCTCGTGGAGGGCGGAGTCTGCGGGGATTTCCTGGTAGTTGTCCAGGACGATGACAAAGGGGGGCTTGAGCCTCCGGTAGAGCTCCTCGAAGTATCTCCGGGCGAACACCGGGATGCCCATGTGGTATTCGGGAGTCAGGAAGGGCAGGGGTTTTCTGAGGCTCGGGGCAGCCTTTTTGGCGGCAAGCCCCATGTGATAGAAGAAAGCGGCGATGTCCCCGTCTCCGCTGTCGGCCCGGTACCAGAGACAGGGGATATTCCGGACCAGGAGATAGCTCGCGACGAGCGAGGTCTTGCCTGAGCCGGCAGGGCTCGCAATCCATACGGCAGGCCTTTTCATGCAGACATCGAGAATCCGGAAAACCCGCTCTCTCGGAACGACGCCCGAAGAATGGGGAGGCGATATCTTGGTCAGGGTGGCCATCTGCCCGCCAAATATGAATAAATTTGATCAAATATGTAATTACAGTCAATGGAGACGGATTGCAAGAACCTCTTCCTTGACCGGATCCAGTCGCTCGTATGGCTTTGCACACAGGAGGGGTCAGGTCTTGACAAGTGACAAATCTTGAACGTTGAGGCCTGAACCAGCCTGCTTTTCAGCATTTGTCACTTGTCAAGACCTGACCCCGTATCTTTACTTGTCACTTGTCAAGACCTGACCCCGTATCTTTATTGTTTTGATTGGGGTTATCGTGTCGATCCCTTAATACTCCATCCCCATAGCCCTTCTCACTTCCACTAGAGTTTCTTCGGCTATTTTGCGGGCTCTTTCTATGCCTTTCATTAAAACGTTCCTGATATGTTCAGGATCCTTTTCCAATTGCCGCCTTTTGCGTCTCAGCGGGAGAAGGTATTCATTGAGCGATTCAGTAAGAATTGCCTTCAGCCGCGATGCACCCTTGTCGCCTATTTCCTCTGCCAGCGCTTCCGGAGAAGTGCCTGTACAGAGCGAGGCGAGCAGGAGAAGATTTGCGACCTCCGGCCTGTTTGCCGGATCGTATGTGATGTTTCTGTCCGTGTCGGTCTTCGCCGCCTTTATCAGCTTTGCGGTCTCATCCTCGGTTGCCGAGAGCATGACGGCATTGTTCCTGCTCTTGCTCATCTTCTGCGACCCGTCCAGCCCGAGTATGAGCGGGGCGCTGCTGATCAGCGGCTGCGGCTCGGGAAAGACGGGGCTGCCGGCACTGAAACGCGCATTGAATCGCCTTGCAATCGTGCGGGTAATTTCGAGGTGAGGCAGCTGGTCTTTCCCTACAGGCACCACATTTGCCTTGCAGAAAAGAATGTCCGCAGCTTGATGCACGGGGTAGACATACATGCCGGCATTGATGTTTTTCTGCGATGAAGCCTGTATCTCCTCCTTGACGGTCGGGTTTCGGTTGAGCTCGGCGTTTGTGACAAGCGTGAGGAACGGAACCAAAAGCTGGTTCAGCTCGGGCACATGGCTGTGCGGGAAGATAAATGTCTTCTCCCCGTCAGGATCAAGGCCGGCGGCGATATAGTCGATTACTAGCTGGCGCACGTTTTCTGCAATGTCTCCGGCATAATCCCGGTCCGTCAGCACCTGATAGTCGGCAATGACGATAAATATCGGAACACCGAGGTTCTGCAGCCGCACCCTGTTCTCGATTGAACCGAAAAGGTGCCCTACATGCAGCTTTCCGGTAGGCCTGTCACCGGTGAGAACCCTGAATCGTTCCGGATTGCTCTGAAGGTCTTTCTCAAGCCGGGCGCTCCGTTCAAGGGAGGCCTCGAATGTCCTGTAATCAACTCGTTCCATCTGTCTGCAAGCTCCTGTTTCTGTTGTTTTCCTTTTAAAAAACAGCCGGCGAAAACTCAGGCATACTTCACCCAATACAATGATGCTGTCAAGGATATGTTCTTGGGCTTGAGAGGGTCCTCGAGGGGTCAGGTCTTGACAAGTGACAAAGGTTGAAAAGCCGGCAGGGTCAGGTCTCAACATTTGACCTTTGTCACTTGTCAAGACCTGACCCCTGATCTTGTTATTTGATTTTTTTGAGGACGGCGGCGGTGTCGATCCGCTTGACCCACTCCTGGATATCCCTTTCGGGGCCCTCCAGGCCGATGACGACATTGCCCACACTGGTTTTGGCCGCCATCCCGTCCTGAGGGTAGTCGAGCCTGACCTGGGAAAGCGTCTCGGTCTGCTTCAAGGCGATTGGATCGAAATAGCAGCGCACCCGGCCCATGCCCTGCCGGTGAGATTTTTCGGTCAAGGCGATGAAGCCCGGTTTCTCCAGGACCACACCGTCGGGGTCGATCGCAGTGGTCTGATAATTGTTGAGGCGTATGTCGATTACGATCGGCTCCTTGTGCGAGGCGACGGCACCGGCTGCCTGCAGTTGAACGTTTGCGATCATCGCCTGATACTCCTGGGTCAGCCTGCCTATGGCCTCGGTATCGCCTTTTGCCGAGGCCTCCAGATATTTGCGCTGCCATTCCTGTGCCGCCTGCTCCATGGATTTCTGGATCTTGGCGGTATCCGTGCCGTAGCGTAGCCGCACCCCGCCGTAGATGGGCGAAAACCGACCGGCGTTCTTGTGCGGGTGATAGGCGGCCGGCAGATCGTAATCCTCTTCCAGGGCGTCATAGCCCGAAGGTGGTGCGCCCAGGGCTGCGACCATGTCCTTCAGCACCCCTTTGATCTCGGCCACCTCTGAGCGCGTGAGCGGATTTCCGCCGCCGTCCCCGTCACCCCAGGCCGAGGCCGCCAGACAAAGCAGCAGAAAACAAACAAGAGCCGATATACGTCGAAGCATGTTTCCTCCTTTCGTCCTCATTGCTATGTTCTTCAGATCAACGTACGGCAGTAATTCCGTCATAACCAATGCGGGGCGCTGCTAAAAATGTCGTTCGGAATGAGAAGCTGAACCATTATCAACGCTCCTTTAATGAGAAAAAGAATCAATTTTTTCGAGCAGGATACTGCGCGGCCGCTAACAGATTGGTAACAGAATTTGAAAATATGCAAAAAAAAACAGAAACGCGGGGGCCTCGATATTCATACCTGAGTTTCTGTGAAGCGCTATCTCGATGCGGCGTTTTTTCAAACGGGCGTGCATGTGCTGTTCCTGGCTTTTTCTCTCCGGCCGTGATGGGCGTCACCGGCACCGAAAAAGTGATGATCGTGGGAGCGGATCGAGCAGCCCCGGCCTGGTACGGCTGCAGACGCAAGGCGTTCACCGGGCGCGGCACCAGAGATCCGGGCATCTGGAACATCACGCGGCACCATTTCCCCTGATCCGGAAAAGGGCTGTAGAAGACATTGTCGAATCCGCCGAGCCCGGGGGCAAGAGCGGAGAGCTCCACGACGCTCTCCATTCCGCCCGGCATGTCGAAATCGGCGGCAGACCGTTCATCCCAGCCCATTTCCGTGTCGGCCGCGCCGGCAATTTCCGCCGTCCATGCCCGGATGCCTGTTCCACTGTCTGCGGGGGCAGGGCCGGCACTGCCGGCTGCGGATTGATTTAGACGATCGACGTGGTCATTATTCATTATGGAGACTATCGGGCAGACGACTCACAATGGCAGCGGTAAAAGGATGTATCATACGGGAAGCTGAAGCGGGTGACGCGCCGGCAATCTCCTCGCTCTTCTCCCAGCTCGGATATCCGGCTTCTCCGCAGGAGATGGCGGGCAGGATCGAGACCCTGTCTTCGATGGATGAGTATATCACTTATGTTGCAGAGGCACAGGGCGATGTTGTAGGGCTCGTCGGCGCTTATACGGGATATTCTCTGGAGTTCAACGGCATGTACGGGAGGCTGACAGCACTCGTCGTGGACGAAAAGTGGCGCGGCCGCGGGATCGGCAAGCTGCTCATCGACAGGGTGGAGGCCTCGCTGGCCGGACAGGGAATCAATCTGGTCGTCCTCACAAGCAGCATTTTCCGGAAGGATTCGCACGAATTCTACCGGCATATCGGATACCTGGACACGGGCATCAGGTTCACGAAGAGACTGCGGAATGCATAGTTTCGAAAAGGCGTACCGGAGATCCTGATCTCGCACCCGCTTTCATATAATAGAAAGGGGCCGGGCCCACGGGAGACAATTCCCGGGCCGGTCGGCCTCGCGATCGCTGTCCGTCCGGCGGCCCGGATGCATCCACGAGCCGGGTGCGCCTTTGCCCCCGGCGGGCGCCGGGATCACTCCCCTGCGGCCGCGTGAATCATTTGAGACTTGTCCCGCTTGTGGTTCCCAGCAGGGTTCCCGCCGGCGGGGCAGGGTCTGAAAACCCGCGCTTAATGCCTGGAGCGTTTTTTCAGATACCGCCCGACCCTGTCGAGGCCCTCTTCGATCTTGTCTGCATCGAGCGCATAGGAAAAGCGGACCCTGTCCGGTGCGCCGAACCACTCTCCCAGATACGTGATGACCTTGTACTCGTGGAACATGTCCCAGACGAAATCGCGCGGGTTTTCTATCTTCGGCAGCACGTAAAACGCGCCCTCGGGCTTCCACAGGTCGAGCCCCAGGTCAGTCATTCCCCGGTAGATGATGTCTCTGCGCTCCTCCCAGATCCTGATCTGCCCGTCGATATAGCTCTTCGGAACGGTAGTCGCCGCACAGGCCATCTCCTGCGCGATGATGCTCGTGTTCATGGACGTGTGCGACTTCATCTCGATCACCGTCTTCACCAGCTCGTTATCAAGCGACCACAGATATCCCACCCGCAGGCCGGTCATGCCGAAGGTCTTTGAGAAAGAGTTGATGGTGACCACGTGCGGGCCTTTGAGCAGATAGTTCTCCCGCACATAGATGAGGTCCTTGTACACCTCGTCGGAGAGAACGTAGATGCCCAGGTCCTCGGAGATCTTCTCGATCTGCCTGAGTGTCTCGATCGCCTCCACCCGGCCCGTGGGATTCGAGGGTGAATTGATGAGCACGACCTTGCAGTCCCGGACCTTTCGCTCGAAATCCTCGTACACGATCCTGCCTTCCACGAGATCGGTGAACACGGGCTCGAAGCCCGCATACTCCACCAGGGGAAGGTAGGAGTAATAGTACGGGCGGCACAGCAGGCATTTCGGCTTCCGGCCGCCCTTTTTCTTCTGCATCCACGCGATCGTCCGCAAGGCCAGGTCCAGCGCCTCGGATGCGCCGTTGGTTATCACGAAGCTGTCCGCGGTGGACCGCGGATACTGCTTGGCCAGCGCCTCGCGCAGGTTGACCTGCCCCTGGATCAATCCATACCTGAAGCCGTTGTAATCCGGCAGAATATCGTACACTTCTTTCGGAGGAGGCAGATCGGGCTGGCCCGATCCGAAGGATATGATCCCGTCACCCCGCACACCGATGAACATTGCCGCGGTAAGTTGTCTGTTTGTGCTCATATGCTGTTCGATCTCAATAAAATAATGAACGAAGGTGAGTATCCCGCGTTCCCGCCAGTCATACCAGCAGTTCTACGGTCTTTCCTCCGTTACAGGCATGTATGCGCTTTTTTTCTGAAAAAATGAAGGGAAATATTGCATCCGCCGGATGCCGCCATAGTTGACTACCGGGTCAGCCTTCTGGTATGTGTTTGATACTACTGAGAAATGATATGGAGGCATCTTTGAAGAGACAAAGCGTCTATGCACTGAGCGAATATGAGGGAGCGCTTCTGCTCAAGGAGTGGGGGATTCCGGTGGTCGAGCAGGCCCTCTCCTGTAATGAGGACCAGGCGGTAGAGGCTGCAGGCAGACTGGGCTTTCCCGTGGCCCTCAAGGTCTGCTCAGAGGCGGTTCTCCACAAGACCGACCAGGGCGGAGTGAAGCTGAACATAGCAGACGCCCAGTCCCTGATCGAAGCAGCCAGAGACATCCGGAGCCGGTTCCGCGGCATAGAACCCAAGCTCCTGGTGCAGAAGATGGCGCAGCCGGGTGTCGAGATCATCCTGGGCGCGAAGCGCGACCCTGTCTTCGGGCCCGTGGTGCTGGCCGGCATCGGGGGCATCTTCACCGAGATCTTCCGCGACACGGTCGTCGAGATCGCACCGGTGAGCATCAGGACCGCACGCTCCATGCTCATGCGCCTGAAAGGCGCCGCACTCCTGAGCGGGTACCGCTCCCGGCCGCCGGTGGACATCGACGCTGTCGCACAGGCGTTGAGCGCGCTTTCGAGGCTCATCGCAAAACGCGGCGACATTGCCGAGATCGACGTCAACCCGCTGATCGCGGGAGAGCGTGGTGCGCTGGCCGTGGATGCACTCGTCCGCTGCAACGGCGGGGCCGTGGCCGCAAAAAGGAAGGCGCCGGGGCCGGAAACAGTGGATCCGTTCTTCAATCCCGGGTCTTTTGCGCTCATCGGTGCGTCCAAGAGCCCGGGCAAGGGCGGCAACATCATCCTGCGCAACCTGCTCAAGGCGGGTTTCCAGGGCAGGATCCACCCCATCAATCCCACGGCTCAGGATATCCTCGGCATGAAGGCATACCCGAGGGTGAGCGACGTGCCCGGACCGGTCGACCTCGCCATGATCGTCATTCCCAAGGCGGCGGTGCCGGATGCGCTGAAAGACTGCGCTGCCAAGGGGGTGCGCAGTGTTATCCTGAGCACGGGCGGCTACTCCGATGCCGGCGAATCGGGATTGGCCGAGCAGAACGAGCTTGCGGCCGCTGCCCGCAGCGCGGGGATGAGGCTCATGGGGCCCAACAGCATCGGCACCATCAATCCCCGGGCGGGGCTCGCAACCTCGATCGTGGGGCTCGAACAGCTACGGCCGGGCGGCGTGTCGCTCATCGGGCAGTCCGGGGTCTTCTCGTCGGGCTGGGGGCGGTGGATCGCTGACGTCAAACCCTTCGGGCTCGCAAAGGTCGCCTGCATCGGCAACAAGAGCGACATCAACGAGAGCGACCTCCTGGAGTATCTCGCCGATGACGAACAGACGACCACGATCGGCATGTATCTGGAAGGGGTCGCGGACGGCGAGCGGTTCGTCCGCTCCGCCGCGCGGGCGTGCTCGAAAAAGCCCGTGGTCGTGGCCAAGTCCGGACGGAGCGAGGCGGGGGCCGCGGCCATCGCCTCGCATACCGGCTCTCTGGCGGGGTCGGATGTCGTGTTCGATGCGGTCTGCCGGAAGGCCGGGCTGGTGCGTGTGAACGATTCCGAGGCGTTCTTTGACACACTCTCCGCGTTCGAGTCGCAGCCCCTGCCGCGAGGCAACCGCATGGGGGCGCTCTCCATCACGGGCATGGGATGCGTGGTGACAACGGACGCGGCCGAAGAGCTCGGCATCGAACTCCCGTCGCTCAAACCCGCCACCATGAAGAAGCTTCGCGAGGTGGTGCCCGCCTGGGCGCCGGTGCGCAACCCGGTTGACATCTGGTCCGCTGTCGAGCAGCACGGCTCGAAGAACACCATGCGTCATATCGCTCAGAGCATGCTCGAGCAGAAGGACATCGATGCGCTGCTGATCATTTTCGTGCTCATGCCCGAGTCGATCTTCGACATTCACGAGGCCTTTGCCGATGTTATCCGCGCCCACCCGGACAAGCCGGTGTTCGTGAGCTACTACGGCGGCACGAAGAAGGAGATGATGCACATCCACGAGGGGTTCCTCCCGCTCGGCGTTCCGACATATCCGACACCAGAGCGGGCGCTGTATGCATTCAGCCGGATGGTGGAATACGCCCGGTTCAAAGGGCTCATCGCGGGGCGAAAACAGCGGTGAGACTCTGGATGCCCTCCCCGATGCGCGGTGAATGCGACTGACCGGCGGCCGCCTTTCATGGTATAGGTGGTTTCCGGGGCAGGACATATGAGAAGGAATCGGCAGCAGGCCGGCACAGCGGGCTCTCCCGGCGCTGCGCATCATGGAGCCTGCCGGGATGCACGGGCCGAGCGCTATATCGACGGCGTGAGGGACGCCGTCCCGGTCATCATGGGCTACACCGCGATCGGTCTTGCGTTCGGAGTGGTCGCCAAGACCGCGGGTGTCACCGTGCCCGAGGTCGCACTGATGTCGCTGATTCTGTATGCGGGCTCAGCCCAGTTCGTCACGGTGGGCCTGATAGCCGCCGGGGTGCCGGCCGGGGCGATCGTCGTCACCATCTTTCTGGTCAATGTCCGCCATCTCCTGTACAGCGCGGCAATATCGACCCATGTCCGGCACCTGAAGACGTGGCAGAATGCACTGATCGGGGCGGAGCTCACGGACGAGACCTTTGCCCTGGCATCCGGCCGGCTCGGGAGAGGCGCTTTCCCGGGAGCAGGGTGGTTTCTGGGGCTCAACAACGCCTCCCATGCCGCGTGGATCCTGTGCACCTCTCTGGGCGCGGTTGCAGGAGGCTCGATCACGGACACCCGCGCCCTGGGGTTCGATTTCGCGCTTGCGGCCATGTTTGCCGCCCTGCTGGTCCTGCAGATCGCAGGCAGGCCGAAGCTACTCGCTGCGGTCGCAGCCGCCGCCGTCGGAGGCGCTGTCGCGCTGTGCGGCGCCCTGATTCTGCCCGCCAGCTGGGCCATCGTCACGGCCACGCTCATCGCCGCCACCGTGGGGATGGTTCTGGAAGGGAGGGCGGAAAAGGCGTGATTCGTCTCTCGATATTCCTGATCATCCTGGGCGCGGCAGTGGTGACGCTGATACCTCGGGTCGCGCCCCTGGTGCTGCTCAGCCGCATCAGCCTGCCTGAAAATGTGGTGCGCTGGCTGGGATTCGTGCCTATCGCGGTGCTTGCCGCCCTGCTCGCGCAGTCGGTCGCCATGCCGGAGGGCCGGCTTTCCTGGCCGCCGGAAAATCTCGCCATGATCGCTGTCATTCCCGTGCTGGCGATAGCGGTGCGCACAAAGAGCCTGATCGGCACGGTCGCCGGCGGCGTCGCCGTGATGGCACTGCTTCGCTGGGTGCTCGGGTAGGCCGGCCTCAGAGGATCGAGCGGGGATATATGAAAATCCCCCTGCCTCAAGGAATGGAGTGTCCGATACCCGGGTAACGAAAACGAAACCGGGCTACCTTTTGGTGATGCAAAGCCGGGTTTTGTCACCGGGGCGTCGCAGGGAAGATCGAAATATCTCTCACATCCAGGGTTATCCGGCACACGCCACCCTCGGCAGCATTCTTGCAAAGGGGCGTGAATGGACATCAGAGAGCTCGACCTTTCGGCCTATTCGGCAGACAAGCCCGACACTACCGTACATCTCCTCTTCATTCACCACTCGGTGGGAGGCCAGCTCATGGCAAGCCCGGGGAGGGCGAACGGAGAGTTCGGCATCCTGAGAACGCACCCCAACGGAGGGGGCCTCAGGGCCTTGCTCGGGCAGAACAACTACGTGGTTCACGAAGCGGCATACGGATCGAAGATCGGCGCCGAAACCGATGTCTGCCACTGGAACCGCAAGTTCCGCAGCCACATGAGCAGGATTCTCGCCACCAGGCACCAGGACGTTCTCTTCAGCGACGGCGCCTTCAACAGGGTGGTCATGTTCCAGTCAGGCCCTTCCAGCAGTTGGATCGATGCCGAGGGGAGAGAGCCCGGCGATCCCGACTCGCGGGAAAAGACCATTGCCAATTACAAGGCCGCCTATCGCTCTATGCTGCAGTATTTCATGAGAGAGCGCGAAACACTGTTCGTTGCCGTCACCGCCCCTCCGCTTGTGAAGCCGGAGCCGGTACAGGGGCTTATGGGGCGCATCCTGCGCAGGCCGGATCAGGCCGTCGTGGACGAGGCGGGAAAGCGGATCCGTTCATTCAACAACTGGCTCAAGAATTTCTCTGCGGGATGGCTGAGCGACTACCCGCTCAAAAACGTCGTCGTATTCGACTATTTTCACATACTCACCGCCTACGGAGTGTCCAACTGGCTGAGATATCCGTCGGGAGAGGGCGGAGACGGCCATCCAAACTCGCGGGGCAACACGGAAGCCGCGCGGACATTCATTCCCTTCATCAACAGAGCACTGAACCGGATGACCGAACAGGCAAGCCCTCTCTCTGTGGGCAGGCATGGCGCCTTTGCCTCGAAGGTGTCGGCCCGGTAGCAGTCCGGGGGGTCAGGCCCTGCCCTCCGCCTCGGTCAGGCGGCACAAGGGCGGGGCCTGATCGCTCCATTCGCAAGATGCTGCGCCTGTCGGCCTCAAGGGGGCGCCTCATTCACTGTCTTGAATATTGAGCCCGCGGCCCTACAACTACAAACAGATCATCTCCTCTCTATACCGGCAAAGCAGTACAGAGGGTGGAAAGGAGGCAAAGCCATGTCGATGAGATCGGAATACCCTTCAGATCTGATCCATATACGGCCGGATACGACCTATGAGAGCTCGGTACGGCACGCGGACGAGTACAGGCGGGAGCAGATGCCGCCGGATGTCGTCCGGCAGGATACCGGGGCCATCACCGATTGCACCGGGTCTGTGCTCGAATTCACGTATCCTCCGCTGGAGATAGCCGATTATCTGAGCCACTATTTCCCTCCGGCGTGAAAAGGAGCAGGCGTCTGGAGAAGCTTCGGGAGCGGCCGGCATCGGATGAGCAGCCTGTGGAAGAAACACGGAGCCTTGGGCGACTCATTGCGGCGCCCCGCCTCCCGATTTCGCCATGGATTGAAGGGCGAGCTGGTCCGGGCCGACAAACGGCTCTTCATCGGGAACTATTGCGATGTACTGAAGCAGCTCGTCGGTCATGCCGTGTGCGGCCGGGAGATGAGAGCTGAGTATGACTTTGGGAGCCAGCCCCAGAAAATAATTTATCGTTTTCGTGAACTCGTCCCTGTCGATGGCATGGAGCCAGGGAGAATCCATCTTGGTCCAGGCGATCAGTCCGTCTCTCAGCCTTTCCGAGCCGATGCCCCCGGCGCTGTCAGCAGGTTCGGTCATGAGCGCTCCGAAGCAGTCCGCGCTGAAGAGAGCGGCCGACTTGTGATCGTAAAAACCGGTGGTCTCCGGAGCATCGTACGTGGGGGGCCTGACTGACGTGAGCTTCCTGTCTCCCACATCGAGAACCTGGCCCGGGTTCAAAAGATATACCCTGTCGACGGCCAGGGGGCGGAACAGGCTCATTTTGCCGAGACCGAGAAAGGTGGTGACGACCCGTATCCTGGGTGCTGCCTCGATGATCCGGTGAAGGCTCCCGATATGGTCGTGGTCGTTGTGGGTGAGCCAGAGCCACCTGAGATCGTCCAGGTCGATGACCGAAGAGAGCCTGTCCATGAACCCGTCGCTCAGATCCCACAGGCCCGTGTCCACCAGGACAGGCTCCTGTGCCTTGAGGACAAAGGCGTTTACCGGCACGATCCCCAGGCCGGGTATGGGGAAAAACGAGGGCAGAACGTCGATATCCGGCCCAGCCGGGTAGGGGTCGAAGATCTCAGGTCTGTGCATCTGTTCTCACATCTGAAATGGTTTTTCCGGGGCCGGCGGTGAAAAACAGGCTGTGGCCCCTTGTGATTAACAATACCTCGAGGCCGGACGATTCTCAAGACATGCCGCTTCCCGCACGAAGCCGTGCTTCCGTCTTGCCCTGTCTGTGTCCACGGTATACGGGCTTCCTCTCCTTGTCGGCTTCCGGCCGGTGTGATGCCTCTGAGGGCCGGGAATCAGCGGAGGCCTCAGTCGCCGGATTCCATCATGCTGCCGTATTTCTGCTTGATCACGCGCATATCGATCTTCTGCACCCCGGTCTTGGGAATCGCATCGACAATCACATATCGGTCCGGCAGGGCGTATTTCGGCAGGTCGCCCGTTTCGACGAACGTCTGCATGAACTCCGCGAGCTTGGCGCTGTCCAGCACGCCGGCATACTCTTCGCCGATCTGAACGAGCACGACCGGCCTTTCTCCCCAGACCTCGTTCGGTACGCCCACGACCGCCGCGTCCTTGACCCCCTTGTGCTTCCTGACGAGATTCTCTATCTTCAGGTGCGAAATCCATTCGCCGCCGCTCTTGATCACGCTTCTGACCCGCTCCGTGATGCACAGGTACCCGTCTTTGTTGATGAAGCCGATATCTCCCGTGTAGAGCCAGCCATGCTTCCACAGGTCCTTGGTCTTTCTCGGGTCGCGGTGATACTCACGCGCCAGCCAGGGAGCGCGGATGACCACCTGTCCCTGCGACAGGCCGTCGTTCTTCTTGAAATTGCCCACAGTGTCCACCACCCCCACCTCCACCAGGGGCGCAGGCAGCCCTGCGCTGCCGAGGATCCGGATCTTTTCTTCCGTCACGCTCTCATCGAGATCCCCTTTCAGGTGCGACATGGCAACCAGCGGGCAGGCCTCCGCCAGGCCGAAGGCGGAGGTGACGCGGATGCCCCGCAAGAGCGCTGCCCTGGCGAGTTTTTCCGGGAGCCGCGCCCCGGTGACGATGAGCTTGCAGGAGGAGAAGTCCAGGCCCATCGACAGGGGATGCTCGAGAATCATGTGCAGCGCTGTCGGAACACAGACCGAGAACGTGATTTTGTGCGTGCCGAACAGCTTCAGGAGGCATTCCGTGTCGTACTTGCCGGAGTAGACCTGCTTCGCGCCCAGCATTGTCGCCAGGTAGGGCATGCCCCAGGCATGCTCGCTCCACATGGGTATGAGGGGCATGAACACGTCCTGTGACGAGAACCGCATCTCAGAAGAATACGAACTCAGGGCGATACCGAGGGAAAGGGTCTGCAGCACGATCTGCCGGTGGGTAAACGATACGCCCTTGGGAAGGCCGGTCGTCCCGGCCGTATAGTAGAGCGTGGCAGGGGTGTTTTCATCGAAGTCCGCGAAATCGAAGCCCTCAGGGGCTTTCCCGAGCATGCTCTCGTATTCGCCCGCAACCGAGCGGGGCAGCCGTGCCTGATGCTCGGAATCGCGGATCAGCACGAGGTGCTCAACGCCTGCAAGAGATTTCCTGATCTTCCTGATTCTGCCCAGAAAATCCTCATGCACGAGCAGCACCTTCGGTGAGGCGTGGGATATGGTGTGGGCAAACTCGTCGCTTCCCAGGCGCCAGTTGAAGGTCGCGAACACCGCTCCCATCATGGGCACTGCGAAAAAGCCCTCCAGAAAACGGTGGGAATTGTAGTCGACGATGCCGACGACGTCCCCTTTCTTCACTCCCAGTGCGGCGAGAGCCCCTGCAAGGCGGACGACCCGTTCTCTGAAGGTGCCGTAGGTATAGGTGATCCTGTCCCGGTATGTGACCGTGCCGGACGGGTGGCAGTTCAGCGTCGCTGAAAACAGTTTCTTGATAATGAGGGGATATTCGTAGCTGGTACCAGAGGGATACGG
>Ga0302248_1000950_pt1 | contig 24033 bp, 15 predicted proteins | sample AAG_UR_Leu_MG_FD_193528 | JGI IMG/M metagenome (GOLD analysis project Ga0302248, IMG submission 193528) | Enriched activated sludge microbial communities from anaerobic digester in WTTP, New Holstein, Wisconsin, United States - AAG_UR_Leu | ecosystem: Engineered > Bioreactor > Anaerobic >... | reverse complement strand
CGCCTTCGTCGTCGGCCGCATCATGCTCACCTCTGGCTTGGTCGCCTTCTCTGTTCACCAACTCCTCTGCACCCTCCAGTCTGCCCTCTCAATTACCTCCACGGGAAACCGAGGATGATTCAACGGCCGTCCTCCTTGACTGGCCCCCGCCGCGGGCTATCATCGCCGCCATGAGCCGGAAACGGAAGAACCCGCCCCTGACCGTGGTCCTGGACTTCTTCGGCGTGCTCGTCCAGGAGGGCATGTCGGTCAGCCACAACCTATACCAGATGGTCCAGCCGCGGCTGGCCTACGAGCCGATGTGGGCGAGCTACATGCGCCTGGCCGTCGGCCGGGAGACGAACGAGTCCTTCTGGCGCTACGTGGCCCCGCCGAAGAGCGACTGGCGGGCCTTCGAACGGCGCTTCTTCGACTCGCTGACCCCCGAGCCGGAGCTGCCGGCGATCATCGCCGGCTTCCGGAAGCTCGGCGCGCGCCTGGCCATCCTCAGCGAGATCCCCGACGCCTGGATGGGGCCGATGCTCAGGCGCCTGGGCGTGACCGGCAGGTTCGACGTCATCGTCACCAGCGGCCGCGCCGGGGCGACCAAGCCGGAGCCGGCCATCTTCGAACTGCTCATGAGGGAGCTCGGGCCCGTCCGCCCCGGCGAGCGGCGCTTCTACGTCGACGACCGGCTCAACAACCTGGCCGCCGGCGAGAGGTACGGCCTGACCGGCATCTGGATGCGCCGGGGGGCCAGCCCGGTGAGCTCCTACCGCCCGCGGCACACGATCGTCTCGCTGGCCGAGGGACTGCGGGTGGTCCGGGCGGCGGTGGAGGGCCCGGCCTCCTTCGATGACGCCCGCGACGCGGTGCTCGGAGAGCTCGCCCGCGCCCTGCGCGAGGTCGACGCGCGCTCGGCCCAGCGCCTGGCCGAGATGATCCTGGCCGCGCCGCGGGTCTTCGTCTACGGCCGCGGCCGGACGGGCCTGGCCACCTGGGCCTTCGCCAGCCGCCTGGCGCAGCTGGGCCTGGAGACCCACGTGGTCGGGGAGATGACCGCCCCGGCCATCTCCCGGGGAGACCTCCTGGTGGTGGCCAGCGGCACCGGCACCACCCGGACAACACTCTTGGCCGCCGGCGCCGCCCGGAAGATCGGCGCCCGCGTCGCGGCGCTCACCGCCCACCCCAAGAGCCCCCTGGGCAAAGCGGCGGAACTCGTCGTTACCGTGGCCGGCGCCACCCGCCGGCGGCTGACCAACGAGGCCAAGAGCGCCCAGTACGGCGGCTCGCTCTTCGAGCAGACCCTGCTCTTGACCCTCGACGCCGTGGCCATGGTCTTGAAGCAGGGCCTGGCCAGGACGGACCAGGAGATGGATCGGCGGCACGCCAACCTGGAGTAGGCACATAGTGAGCAACGAGAAGATCGGCTTTCGGCTTTCGGCTTTGGGCTTTCGGTACAACGGCCGTTCCGATGGCCGAATGCCGATAGCCGAATGCCGGCTGTTCTCCGCAGTGCTCCTCCTCGCAATGGTGTTCGCCGGCTCCGGGTGCGTCAGCGCCGGCGGGTACTTCGGTGACCGCTGGGCCGATGCCAAGGACGTCTTCACCGCCTCGGTCGGCACCGGCGGAGGGGCCAAGGCGCGGGTTGGGCCGCTTCAGGTCGGGGCCTTCTATAACTCGGACCTTGGCGGCTTGCGGGGAGGAACAGCCTTCTGGAGCGGAGAAGGCTTTGGCAAAAGGGCGCATGCGATTTCTGATATGGCTATTCCTGTTCCTGTGCCCCGCTTAGTCGGCCATGGCATCTATATCCCTTGCACTTCCTGGGAGAATTTTGACCCACGGATACCCAGGCCTAATGCTGCCTGCGACCAAACTGCTGTTGAACGCGGCAAGGATTTCGATGCGTTCTTCCCGTATGTCCCGCTACTGAGCCTTTCGGAATCACCCCACTACTATACCCAGCTCGAAGTCGCCGCGGGGGTCGGTGGGACGCTGCGGCTGGGCTTCAACCCCGGCGAGTTGCTCGATCTCCTGTTGGGCTGGACGAATGTCGACATCTATGGCGACGACTTGGCGGCCCGGAGGGAGCGCGAGGAGGCCGAGAAGAAGGCGAAGGAGAAGGCCAAGGAGCCGCCGCCTGTTCCTCCTGCGGCGCCAGCGGCTCCGCAGGCCCCGGCTGCCCCGGCGGCAGGGAGTTGACGGTGCGCGCGGCCCGGTGCAGCCTCTCGCTCATAGCGCTCGCCCTGGCATTCGCTGGCTCCGGCTGCGCCAGCCCCCACGCCTACTTCTCCGACCGCTGGGCCGACGCCAAGGACGTGTTCACCGCGTCGGTCGGCGTCGGCGGCGGGGCCAAGGCGCGGGTCGGGCCGCTCAACGCCGGGATCTTCCTGAACTCCGACCGCGCCGGGCTGCGCGGCGGCGAGGCCTTTCGGCTGGCCGACGGGCCCCTGATCGCGGGGGACTCCGACGGCGTCCTGCTGGTCTTCTTCGCCGACCAGTTCGACCTGCGGTATCCTGCCGAGAACCCCTCGCGCGGCATGGCCGCGGCGCGCGGCGTCCGGCTGACCGGCGACGCCCTGGCGGAGCGCCACAAGTGCCACCGGTGCGCCGTCGTGCCCCTCCCGTCCCCGCTCGGGGCCTTCATGTTCCCTGACAGCCCCGGCTACTACACCCAGCTCGAGATCGCCGCCGGCGTCGGCGGCACACTGCGCCTGGGTTTCAACCCCGGCGAGCTGCTTGACTTCCTGCTTGGCTGGACGACGCTGGACCTGTTCCGGGACGACCGGAACGCCCGGCTGGAGCGCGACGCGGCCGAAAAGTTCTGAAGGACATCGGAGGACGACTGCCATGGCTCTCAAGCGCATCGCCCACATCTGCCTCGGCGCCAAGGACCTCGCGGCCACCGAGAAGTTCTACTGCGGGGCCCTGGGCTGTACCCGGGCCTTCGACTTCATCCGCGGCGGCAAGCGCGTCGGCTTCTACCTGCGCGCCGGCGAGGGGACCTTCATCGAGGTCTTCCTCCAGGACAAGCTCGACCCCGAGGCCCCCGCGCCCATCCGGCACCTGTGCCTGGAGGTCGAGGGCATCGACGCGATGATCAGCCGGGTCAAGGCCGCCGGCTTCCAGATCGGCGAGAAGAAGCTCGGCGCCGACCGCAGCTGGCAGGTCTGGACCGCCGACCCGGCCGGCGTCAAGATCGAGTTCCACGAGTACACCCCGGAGAGCAGCCAGAGCACCGGCCGGGACTGCGTCCTGAGCTGAGGGCCTGAGACGAGAGTCGGCTTTCGGCTGTCGGCATTCGGCTTTCGGAGCAGCTGTTGTTCCCAAAGCCGAAAGCCCAAAGCCGAAAGCCGGCCGTTAGTGCCGTTTCCTTGCAAAGCCCCCCGGGGCTCATAGAATCCCCTGCGGATTCGGGGGACGGAGAAGAACGGTCTTGGCCGGCGAGCGCAGCCCCTGGGCGGGCATCCAGGACTACTTCACCGCCACCCGGCGGCCGCTGTACTCGATCATCATCGCCGTGCCCTTCTTCGTGGCCTACGAGCTGGGGATGGCCTACCTGTATCCGGACCAGCCGCCCGAGCACAAGTCCCGCAACCTGGCCGAGATCATCCTGCACGCGCCGGAGTCGGCCATAGGGCGGCACGCGGCCTACATCCTCCCGGCGCTGCTGGGCATCGGCCTGCTCTTCTTCCTGGACTGGCGCGGGCGCAAGGCCGACCGGGCGGCGGCGCGGCCCATCCCGTTCCGCCCGGCGTACCTGGGCTGGATGCTGGCCGAGAGCGTGCTGCTGGCCCTGCCGCTGCCCTTCCTCCTCGGGGAGATCGCCAGCCGGCTGGCCGCCGAGGACGGCGGGGGAGGGTCCTTCCTCTTCTCGCTCACCTCGATGTGCGGCGCGGGGGCCTACGAGGAGCTGCTCTTCCGGCTCTTCCTGTTCACCGGGCTGCTCTGGCTGGGGATGGCCCTGAAGCTCGAGAAGCTGCCCGCCGGGATCCTCGCGGCGGTCGTGTCGGCGGTGGTCTTCTCGGCCTTCCACTTCGTGGGCCCGCGCCAGTTCGAGCCGGTGTTCTTCACCTTCGCCACCGCCGCCGGGGTGTGGCTGGCGGCCATCTGCTACTTCCGGTCCTTCGGCATGGCGGTGGCGACCCACGCGATCTACGACATCATGATGCTGGTCGGGGCGGCGGTGATGTAGCTGCCGCTGCGCAGTCTCAACGCGGAGGTCGCAGAGGAACGCAGAGGTCGCAGAGAACAACGGCGGCTTCCTCGTGATAACAACAGGAGAGTCCCCTCTGCGTCCTCCGCGAACCCCTTCGACGGAGCTCAGGGCCCAGGCCGTGAGCCCGTCGAACGGCTCCGCGGCCTCAGCGTTGAAACGTCCTCGTCCGCCGCTACAATGCCGGCCGTCCGCCAGACAGGAGACGCCCATGCCCCGCGAAGTCGCCTTCCAGCGCTGCATCGACCCGGCCTGCGCCGCCACCTTCGGGATCCGTGAGATCCTCAACAAGTGCCCGAAGTGCGGCGCGCTGGTCGACGTGGCCTATGATGAGAACAAGCTCCGGCTGCCCAAGAAGCTCTCCGGCCTGGGCGTCGCGCCGAAGGAGCTCAAGGGCCTGGCGGCCACGAGCGGCGTCTGGCGCTTCCACCAGCTCCTGCCCTTCGCGCCCGCCGGCAAGGTGGTGAGCATCGGCGAGGGCCGGACCATCCTGGCCGCCGGGGCGCCCGCCGCCGAGTACGCCGGGATGAAGCCGGGCCGGCTCTTCCTCCAGTACGAGGGCCTGAACCCGTCCGGCTCCTTCAAGGACAACGGCATGGCCGGGGCCTTCACCCACGCCCGGATGGTGGGCGCGAAGATGGCCTGCTGCGCCTCGACGGGGAACACCTCGGCGTCGCTCGCCGCCTTCGCCGCGGCCACCGGCCTGATGAAGGCGGCGGTCTTCGTCGGCTCGGGCAAGATCGCCATCGGCAAGCTGTCGCAGGCGCTCGATTACGGCGCGCTGACCTACGAGATCGAGGGCGACTTCGACGACGCCATGCGCCGGGTGGTCGAGGTCTCGGCGGACCTGGGGCTATACCTGGTCAACTCACTCAACCCCTTCCGTCTCGAGGGCCAGAAGACCATCATGTACCGGGTGCTCGAGGGCCTGGGCTGGCAGGTGCCGGACTGGATCGTCTGCCCGGCGGGCAACCTCGGCAACACCAGCGCCTTCGGCAAGGCCTTCGAGGAGCTCTACCAGCTGGGGCTCATCAAGAGAAAGCCGCGCATCGCCTCAATCAACTCGACCGGCGCCGACTCCTTCAGCGTCTGGTGGAACGATGGGAGGATGCGGTGGAACGACCACAAGTTCGACCGCGCGCTCGTTGACCGGCGCTACGCGAAGCTCGACAGCCGGGAGCTCAAGACCAACACCATCGCCAGCGCCATCGAGATCAACCGGCCGGTGAACCTGGCCAAGGGTCTGCGGGCGCTGGCCTGGACGGACGGCCTGGTCCGGGCCGTGCCCGACGAGGCCATCCTCGACGCCAAGGCGGTGGTCGGCCTCTGCGGCTACGGCTGCGAGCCGGCCAGCGCCGCCTCGGTCGCGGGCGCCAAGTTCCTTGTCGAGGAGGGCGTCATCGGCCGCGACGAGCGCGTCGTCTGCATCATCACCGGCCACCACCTGAAGGCCCCTGACGTGACCGTCGGCTACCACTCCTACACCGGCGAGAAGTTCCACCACAAGTTCGGCGAGTTCGGCATCCGGGCGGCCAAGCTGCCCAACGTGCCGGTGCGCCTGCCCAACGACCGCGCAGCCATCGTGGCCGAGCTGCGCCGGGCGAGCGGCAGGTAGCGGGTCCGGCACCCGGGGACGATGAGCCGGCAGCTCAAGGTCGCCCTGCTGATCGAGAGCTCCAACGCCTACGCGCGCGGGCTCCTGCGTGGCGTGGCCGCCTACATGCGGGAGCACCGCCCCTGGTCGGTGTACCTGGCGGAGGCCAGCCGCGGGGAGGGCTCGCTCGGCTGGCTGGCGGACTGGGACGGGCACGGCGTCATCGCCCGGGTCGAGAACGCCGCCGTCGCCCGCGCCCTGCGGGGCCTGTCTGTTCCGGTGGTGGACGTGAGCGCCGCGCGCAAGATCCCGGCGCTGCCCTGGGTCGAGACCGACGACGACGCCATCGCCCGGATGGCCGCCGAACACCTCCTGGAGCGCGGCTTCCGGCACTTCGGCTACTGCGGCGACGACGCCTTCAACTGGTCCCGGTGGCGGCAGGCGCGGTTCGAGAGCCTGATCCGGTCCGCCGGGCGTTCCTGCTCGGTCTACCGGCCGCCGGCCGGGCGGCGCGCGGCCTCCGCGGAGGCCGAGGCCATCGCCGGGTGGGTCCGCTCCCTGCCCAGGCCGGTCGGGGTCATGGCCTGCTACGACTACCGCGCCAGGCAGGTCCTGGACGCCTGCCGCCGGCTCGGCGCCGCCGTGCCCGACGAGGTCGCCGTGATCGGTGTGGACAACGACGAGGTGCTCTGCGAGCTCTGCGATCCGCCGCTGAGCAGCGTGATCCCCAATACGCGCCGCACCGGCTACGAGGCCGCGGCGCTGCTCGACCGGATGATGGCCGGCGAGCGGGTGAAGGGGGCCGCGCTCCGGATCGAGCCGCTGGGCGTGGCCACCCGGCTGTCCACCGACGTGCTGGCCATCGACGACCGCGGGGTCGCCGCGGCGGTCCGGCACATCCGGGAGCACGCCTGCGACGGCATCAACGTGAAGGACGTGCTCCGCGCCGTGCCGCAGTCGCGGCGCAGCCTGGAGAGCCGCTTCCGGAAGCTGATCGGCCGCACCCCGCACGAGGAGATCCTCCGCGTGCAGCTCGGCCGGGCCCGGCTGCTGCTCGCGGAGTCGGAGCTCTCCCTGAAGCAGATAGCGGAACAGACCGGCTTCGCGCACGCCGAGTACCTCAGCGCCGTCTTCCGCCGCGAGGTGGGCATCCCCCCGGGGCGCTACCGGGCGCGGAGCCGGCCGAGGGCCGCGCGCGCCAGGTGAAATCTCTCAGTCGAAATGCGCAAGAGCTCACCGCCCCTGCGGAGGCGGGCGCTGTATAATTGTCATGAGGCCGGTCCGCGCCGGCGGCAATCAGACGGGGCTCGAGGAGGCGGTTTCATGGGCGAGAGGAAGAAGCTGCGGGTGGCGCTCGCAGGGCTGCGCTTCGGCGGGGCCTTCGTGCCCATCTACCGGCACCACCCGGACGTGGAGTACGTGGGCCTCGTCGACCCGGACCGGGCGGTCCTCGACGAGCTCGGCGGCAAGTTCGACGTCGAGCGCCGGCACACCGACCTCAAGGCGGCGCTCGGCAGCAGGCAGTACGACGCCGTGCATCTCGTCTCGCCCATCCCGCTCCACGCCGAGCAGACCCTGGCGGTCCTGAAGAAGGGCCTGCACTGCGCCTGCACCGTGCCGATGGCCACCTCGCTCGCCGACATCAAGAGGATCGTCGCCGCGGTGCGCAAGAGCGGCCGGAACTACATGATGATGGAAACGGCGGTCTACACCCGGCAGTTCCTCTACGTGCGGGACCTGGCCGCCGCCGGCAAGCTCGGGCGGATCCAGCTACTGCGCGGCGCTCACTACCAGGACATGGAGAACTGGCCGAGTTACTGGATGGGCCTGCCGCCCATGTGGTACGGCACCCACGCGGTCGCGCCGGGGCTGGCCATTGCGGACACTAACGCCAAGGCCGTGCACTGCTTCGGCTCGGGCGTCATGCGCCCGGAACTCCAGACGCAGTACGGCAACCCCCACCCGGTCGAGACCGCCATCTTCGAACTGGCGTCGGGGAACCTGGCGATGGAGGTCACCCGTTCGCTCTTCCACACCGCCCGCGGCTACACCGAGAGCTTCGCGGTCTACGGCGAGAGGATGACCGTGGAGTGGCCGCAGGTCGATGCCGATGACGCCCTGGTGGTCTTCTCCATGGCCGCCGCGGTCGAGGCGGGCAAGCGCGGGAAGCCCGTTGCCACCGAGCGGGTCAGCGCGCCCGACCGGCAGGACCTGCTCCCGCCGGCCATCGCCCGCTTCACGGTCCGCGGCAAGTACGACGACACCAACCCGCAGAAGTCCTTCGAGGCGGGGGGAGGCCACCACGGCTCGCACCCGCACCTGGTCCACGAGTTCGTCCGGAGCATTGTCGAGGGCCGGAAGCCCTGGGTCGACGAGCGCCGTGCCGCCTGGTGGACCGCGGCGGGCCTCTGCGCCCACCAGTCCGCCATGAAGGGCGGAAAGCGGGTGGAGGTGCCGGAGTTCGAGTGAGGCCTGGGAGATCCACGGACATTTCAGATTGCTGATTGCGGGCTTCAGATTGGCGAAGGACGAGGGCGAAACGAAAGCCGGACTTCGAGAATCGGCAATCTATAATCAGCAATCTTCAATTCGCCGTTAGTCCGGACTCTTCTCTTGCCGGGAGCGTCGGAGCCGCTAATCTAGCAGTCATGAGAATGCGCAGGTTCGGCCCGAGGATCTTCGGCGACAGGGCTAGCACCGGCACGGCAGGCATCGTCCATCTGGTGTTTTGTCTGTCTGCAGGATGGATGCTTCTTGGCGCCGCCGGTTGCCGGCAGGAGACGCCAGCTGCGGCGCAAGCACTCAACGGCGACGAGGTCCTGAGCCGCTTCGAGAAGACCATGAGCCGCGCGAAGACGGTGCGGGCGGTCTTCGGCAAGCGAAGCTACCTGGTCGCCGACGTGGGCGGGCCACGCTTCTTCAGCAGCGAGCGACCGGCGGAGCCGGACGGGACCGATACCGGAACCACCTGGATTACTGACGGCAAAACACTTTACGTGGATATGCGTGGCGGAGGACACTCTGCCAGCAGTCGTCCCTTTGTCGACTCTCGCAAGGCGCCTTCGTGGTGGCTGGAAGGCTACCATCTGCCGTTCTATCTCCTGGTGATGCCGGGAGCGATCCGGGAGCGCTTCGAGATTGTGAAGTGCGAAGCAGAGGAGAGGAATGGCGAGCCCATGTACGTCCTTCATTGCAGGGCTCGCAAGGATGTGGTCCGCGCCAAGCTCCAGGCCTGGAAGGAGGCGGGCGGCTACATCAAGGCCCGCAAGCAATGGGGCCGGGAGCCGCAGCCTTACGAGGATATGTACGTATGGTTCTTCTTCTCCAGGGAGAACGGCCTGCTCCGCGGGATGGGAGGCGAGGCGGGGCGTGGCGACGTCATGTTCATGGACCTCAAACTGGACGCCGCATTGAGGCCCGAACAGTTCGTGTACAAACTCCCCGATGGGAGGGGGCAGCCAAGGGATGTCTTGGAAGAGGAGAAGCTCTTCGGCCTGTGCGACTCTTTTTTCAAGCTGTTCCTGGATGGGAAAGGCGAGGAAGCGTACCGGAATCTCACGTCCGCAACATTCAGGCAAGGCAAGTCCCTGGAACAGGTGAAGGCTATCGTAGCCGAAAGGTTCAACGAGGTCCGTTACCTGGACTGGTGGAATTCTTGGATCGAGCAGAGAACTGCTGAGGTTTCCCTCAGCATCAAGTACTGGAAGGGCCGCGATTGGGACATAAGGATCACCCTGGTGAAGGATGAGGATAGATGGCTCATCAACGAGATACGACTGTGATGAAGGTCACCATCCTCGGCCTGGGGCTCTTCGGCGGCGGGGCCGGCGCGGCGCGGTACTTCGCGGAGCGCGGGCACCAGGTTTCGGTCACCGACCTCCGCACCGAGCAGCAGCTCGAGCCGGCGGTGAAGGCGCTGGCCGGGCTGCCCATCCGCTACCACCTCGGCTCGCACCCCGAGGAGCTCTTCCGCGAGGCGGACCTGGTGGTGGTGAACCCCGGCGTCAAGCCCGGCTCCCCGCATCTTGCTGCCGCCCGGGCCGCCGGAGTGAAGCTCACCACCGAGATCAACCTGGTCTTCGAACTGGCCAAGGCGCCCATCGCCGGAGTGACGGGCTCCAACGGCAAGAGCACCACCGCGGCGATGCTGGCGGCCATCATGCAGCGCGCCGGCCGGCAGATGCTCCTCGGCGGCAACCTCGGCGGCTCGCTCCTCGGCGAGGTCGAGAAGTTCCCGGCCGACGGCCTCATCGTCATGGAGCTGTCGAGCTTCCAGCTCCAACGCCTGGCCTGGACCGAACGTTCGCCGCACCTGGCGATCGTCACCAACGTCACCCCGAACCACCTCGACTGGCACCCGAACTTCGCGGACTACGCGCAGGCCAAGGAGCAGATCGCCCGCTTCCAGTCCCAGGACGACTTCCTGGTCACCAACGCCGACTGCCCGGTCGCCTCGAAGTGGTCCGAGTGGTCGAAGGCCCGAGTCGCGCGGTTCTCGGTGCTCTCCAGGCCGCCGGCGCCGGCCGCGTGGCTCGAGGGCGGCAAGCTTGTGCTCGACCTCGGCGCGGGTCCTGAGGAGATCATGCCCGCCGCGGAGCTGCCGCTCCCCGGCAGGCACAACCAGGCCAATGCGCTGGCTGCGGCGCTGGCGGCGGGGTTCTTAACCGCAGAGGGCGCCGGCGGGCTTTGGGCTTTAGGCTTTGGGCTTTCGGAACAGCCTCGGCTCCCAAAGCCCAAGGCCCAAGGCCCAAAGCCAGCCTCTGCATTGAGTGCAGCCATACGCGAGTTCAAGGGCCTTCCCCACCGCCTGGAACTCGTTGCTGAGAAGAACGGCGTCCGCTTCTACAACGACTCCATCGCCACCACGCCGGAGTCGGCGATTGCGGCGCTGGAGAGCTTCGACTGTCCGGTGGCGCTCGTGGCCGGCGGCTCGGACAAGGGCGTGGACTACGCCGCCTTCGGGCGGGTCGCGGCGCGGCGGGCCGACTTCGTCGCGCTCACCGGGCCGACCGGTCCCAAGATCCGCGCGGCCATCGAGGCCGCCGGCGGCGGCCGGACGCGGCTGGTCGACGCCGCTAGCTTCGACGCTGCCTGCCGCCTGGCCTTCGCCGCCGCCCGGCCCGGCTGGGCGGTCTTGATGTCCCCGGCCTCGGCCAGCTTCGACGAGTTCCCCAACTTCGAGCGCCGCGGCGAGCGCTTCCGGGAGCTGACAAAAGGCTGACTGCGGATGTGAACGCAGTCCTTGGAGGGTCCGTTCATATGGAACATGAAAACTCGCCGAAACCACCGCACAGGCTGGGAGTCTAAAGGCACCGGAATTCCCCAAACATCGCCCGGCTCCAGGCGTCTACCGGGCAGAAAACGGGAGAGTACGATGGCCGGACTCTTGAAACTGGACGACTATAAGACAGCCACCCGGGCCGCCGAACCCTGCGATCTGACCGAAGTGGTGGGCCGCTTCCAGACCCCGCTGCTGCGCTATGTCGGCGGCATCCTCAACCGCGACGAGGACGCCCAGGACGTGGTCCAGGAGGTCTTCCTGTGCTACTGCCGCTTCTCCCAGCGGGGCGACGCGGAAGCCGTGCGCAACCTGTCAAGCTGGCTCTTCTCCGTGGCCCACAACCTGTCCCAGGACGTGCTCCGGAAGCGCCAGCGCGAGAAGAAGGCCCAGACCGAGCTGGCCGCCGCCCCGGCGCCGGCGGAGGCCGACGAGGGCCAGGCGGTCGACACCATCATCCGCCAGGCGGCCTCGGAGCGGGCGCTGGCCGAGCTCCGGAAGCTCCCCGAGGAGTACCGCCAGGTGCTGCTCCTCAAGATCGTCCAGGACATGACCCTGCGCGAGATCGCCAAGGTCACCGGGCTGTCCTTCGGCAACGCCGCCTACCGGCTCAACCAGGGCTTGAAGGAGCTGGCCCGGCGGCTCAAAGAGGCTGGTGTGCTGTGAGATCGAGGCGTGGTGGCGTTTCTCACGCCAAGCCGCCAAGGCGCCAAGAACAACAACCCGGGCTCTTGCTTTGCGGCTTCGCGGCTTTGCGTGATGCAAGCCAAGGGCTCCTTCGTGATTCGGAGTTCGACATTCGTCATTCTGCGGTTCGCCGTGGTCTTGCGTCGTAGGAGATAGTCCCATGCACTGCGAAAAGGCCGAAATGCTCCTCGCCCAGATGATCTACGGCGAGTTGGACAGCGCGGGTCCGGAGGGGTCGGAACTGGCCGTTCACCTGGCCGGCTGCCGGGCCTGCGCCGAGCTCCTGAACGACATGCGCGTGGCCGCCGGGCTCGTGCGCGAGGGCCTGACCGCCGGAACGGCGCCGGTGCTCAGCGCCGAGCGCCAGGCCGTGCTGCTCAACAAGGCAGCGGAGATCAATGCCCGGCGGCCGCCGTTGGCCAGGCGCCATCCCGGGGCGCTGGGTGGCAAGGGGCGGATAGTCGGCTTGGCCGCAGCCTCGGCGGCCGCGGTGCTGCTGGCCGGGGTGCTGATCACCGAGACCTTCCTGTGCACGGCCAATGCCCCGCCGGCTTGTCATGACGAAGCCATCGTCTGTTTTGAGCCCGTCAAGGCGCCGATGGCGTACGACGAGATGAAGCGGAGGGATATTTACGCCGCGGACAGCACTGGCGAGGGACCCGTCTTTGGCGTGAGGGCAAGCCCCGCCCCCACCCCTGCACCCACGGAGCCGGCGCCTCCGAAACTGGCGTATGAGGACGACGGTCGGCGCGGCGGCAAGGAGACGCAGGATCCGGCATTTGGCTGGCGGGACACGGGCAGCCGGACTTACTCGCTGCCCGCCACCAAGAGTCCGGCCGACGCGCGCGGCCGGCTCCAGACGGCTGGTTCCGCCACGTCCGGTTCCGTCCAGTCCCAGACCAAGGCCCCGGTCGCCGGCCCGGCTCCCAGGCACGAGCCGGCCAAGCCGCTGGCCGGCAACGGGTATGACTACGAGAGTTCCACGAAGCTGGTGGCCGAACTGAGGAAGTCCGAGCAGGAGCTGAGGGAGCGGGTCCAGCGCGAGAAGGCGCGCCCGGGCAAGGATAAGGATGAGGAGGCCTTCGAGAGGCCGGCTCCGATCGTGGTCGCCGAGCGGATGAAGGAGGCCGGGCGCCTCGAGACCCACAACGACATAGACAGGAAGGAGGCCGCCCGCAACAGCGATGACGCCATCTCGGACATCCCGCTGGGCGCGTCCGGCACCGTCGGCTCGATCGGCGTGGGCGGCGGCGCCATGGCGGGGCGTGCGCTGACCGACGAGGACAAGAAGAAGGCCGAGAAGCTCCGGGAGCGCGAAAGGATCGCGAACCAGAAGAATGAAGCCATGAGGGACTGGGTTACGGGCGCCGAGGCATCCCGTCCGACGTCGCCCGCCGGCGCCAGGCCGAACGACGATCAGGGGCGGCCCAGGCAGTCCACTGGCAAGCAGTCCATCGAGGACGCCTCGATACCATACTCCAAGCCGACGGAGTATCAGGCCGCGTTGGAGCGCGAGTGCAAGCGCCTGACCGAGGACCTTGCCAACGCCGAGTACGCCCTGAAGGACGCCGTATCCCATGGCTATCGGCTCTCGCCGGTCAACATCCCGGACGTGCGTACCAAGGTGGTCGACGTCCGCAGTACTGGCAACGTGGCTCTCGGCGCCGGCTCCGACTCGGGCATCAAGGAAGGCACCGTCTTCCTGATTTACCGCAAGGATGAGTACATCGGGAAGATTCGGGTCACTACGGTGTGGAACGACTTCGCCGGTGGCCAGATCATCGAACAGAGGAAGCCGTTCATGCCCGACGACAGCGCCATGTCGTCCCGGGGCGACAGGACGGCATCGGCCAGCCCAACGGATGCGCGCGCCGAACTGGGGCCGCTGTTCTCCACCTCCCCCCACGCCCAGGCCGCCCAGAGCCTGGTCACCGGTCTCAACAGGGAGGACTCGGCCAAGCAGAAGCCCCCGACGGCCGGGGAGGAGGTCGTCGCCGCCAAGCCCTTCATCGTCCTGACCCCCGAGCAGGCCCAGGCGCTCTACGGGCCGGCTCAGCAGGGGCAGCCCGGCACCCAGGGCCGCCCGGTGACGCCGCCGCCCCCGCCGCCGCCCAAGGGCGACTCGGAGGAGGGCGAGGCGACGCTGGCCCCCGCGGCGGTCTTCAAGGCCGTGCCGGTCAACCCCTTCGTCATGACCAAGGACGACCGCTTCTCGACCTTCGGCCTGGACGTGGACACCGCGTCCTACTCCATCTCCCGCCGCTACATCCGCGGAGGCTACCTGCCCCCGGTCGGCGCGGTGCGCATGGAGGAGTTCGTCAACGCCTTCGACTACAACTACCCCTGCCGGACGAGCGGCACATTTTCGGTGATCGCCGACGCCGCACCGGCGCCGTTCGGCCAGGACCTGACCCTGCTCAAGGTCGGGATCCGCGGCAAGGTAGTCGGCCGCGAGGGGCGCAAGCCCGCCAACCTCGTCTTCGTGGTCGACGCCTCCGGCTCCATGGACCAGCCCGACCGCATGCCGCTGGTCAAGTACGCGCTCGGCGAGCTGGTCGGCCAGCTCGGCGCCGGCGACCGGGTCACGCTCGTGGCCTACGGCACCAAGGCGCGGCTGGTGCTCGAGGGCGCGCCGGCCTCCGAGAAGAAGGCCATCCTGGACGCCATCGACCGCGTCCAGTGCGAGGGGTCCACCAACCTCTCCGAGGGGCTGTCCGTCGGCTACCGGATGGCGGCCCAGAGCTTCGTGCCCGGCGGGGTCAACCGGGTGATCCTCTGCTCCGACGGGGCGGCCAACATCGGCGTCACCGCCGGCGAGAGCATCCTCGACCAGGTCAGGACCTTCCGCGACAAGGGCGTGACCTGCACCTGCGTGGGCTTCGGCGCCGGCACCTACAACGACGTCCTGCTCGAGAAGCTGGCCGACAGCGGCGACGGCAGCTACGTATTCGTCGACTCCCGGCGCGAGGCCCGGCGGGTCTTCGTCGAGGAGCTCTCGGCCACCCTCCAGACCATCGCCAAGGACGCCAAGATCCAGGTGGAGTTCGACCCCCGGCGAGTGCGGCGCTACCGCCTGGTGGGTTACGAGAACCGGGACATAGCCGACGAGAAGTTCCGCGACGACACCGTCGACGCCGGCGAGGTGGGCTCCGGCCAGTCGGCCACCGCGCTCTACGAGCTGGAGCTCCAGGGGCCGGCCGACGCCGACCTGGGCACGGTCTACGTCCGCTACAAGAACGTCGACACCGGGCGGGTCGAGGAGATCTCCCAGCGGCTGGAGGCCCGCTCGCTGCGGCCGCGCACTCCGGAGAGCGACCCGCGCTACTACCTCGCGGCCTGCGCGGCGGAGTTCGCCGAACTGCTGCGCGACAGCGAGCACGCCGCCGGCGGCTCCTTCGACGCCCTGCGCGAGACCCTGGAGCGGGCCGCCGCCCAGCCGGCGCTGCGCTACGACCCCCGGGTGGTGGAGCTGCTGGAGTTGGTGCGGAAGGCCAAGGGCCTGCCGCGGGCACCGTGACAGCTGGAGCAGGTGGGGAGTAGAACAGGTGAGCAGGAGGCCTTGGAACGGGGATGCTGCGGTTGACTTCGCTATCGGTATCGCCATCGGGATCGATTCCGATAGCGATAGCGATCCCGATGCCGGCCCCCGAGGATAGCCCGTTAGGAGAACCGCCATGAGACTCTTCGCGCTGGTTGGCATCGTGTCCCTCCTGGCCCTGGCCCCGGCGGCGCTCGGCGGCGAGGAGCCGCTCACCGCCAGCGACCTGGCCGTCAAGGGGGCCATCGACGGCGAGAACATCAGCTTCACGCTGAGCTTCAGCGTCGAGCCCAAGCGCAGCGACCGGGAGCTGCCGCTGGTGACCGGCGACATGGTCCTGGAGAGCCTGGCCGCGCCCGGCGACCTCAAGCAGGTCCGCTACGACCCCCAGACCGGCACGTACTTCATGAAGTTCCCGAAGAGCGGCCCGCAGAAGGTGGCGGTGACCTTCGCCGCCCGCCCGCACCTGGTCGAGGGCGGCCCGTGGCGCGAGGTGATCTTCGCCATCCCCTCCTCCCGGGTACGCGACCTGGAGGTGGCCTGCGACCGCGGCGACCTGGAGGTCCTGTTTCCTGGCGCCATGCGCCTGGACCGCCAGGTCCGGGACGACAAGCTGACCGTCAAGGCCGTGCTCGGGCCCGGCCGGCCCTTCGCGGTGCGCTGGAAGCCGCAGGTCCGCGAGCTCGACGCCGCCCTGGTCCTGGCCAGCGAGGCCAACACCATCGCGGTGGCCCGGGCCGGGGCGCTGGGGCTGGACACGCTCTTCGCCTTCGACATCGCCCAGGGCAAGCTCCGGGAGCTTTCCTTCTCGGTGCCCCCGGCGCTCTCCGTCACGCAGGTGCGCGGGCCGGACATCCGCGACTGGCGCGTGACCGACGGCCCACCGGCGGTCGGCGGGGCCCCGGGCGCCAAGACCCTCAGCGTGGTCCTGGCCCGTCCCCAGACCAAGCAGTACGGGCTGCAGATCCAGGCGGAGGCCGCCCTGGCCGAGTTCCCCGCGGAGATCGACCTGCCGGTGATCGAGCCGGCCGGCTGCATCCGCTCCAACGGCCACGTCGCCGTGGGCACGGACAGCGCCATCCACCTGTTGGTCAAGAAGGCCGGCGGGCTCTCCCAGAAGAACGCCGCGGAGTTCCCGCGGATCATCCTGGACCAGGAGCACCCCCGGCCGCTGCCGGCCTCCAACGCCTTCTTCTACACCTACGCGGCCACCCCCTACCAGATGCGCCTGGGCCTGGCCGACATCGTCCCGGCCTACGACGCCGAGCAGCGGCTGGTCGTGACGGTGCGCGATGACGACCTGATCGTCGATGCCGAGCTCGACATGGACGTGCGCGACGCCGCCATCCGGCGGCTGAGCATCGAGGTGCCCGCCGGCTTCCTGGTGGCTGCGGTCAAGGGCAGCCAGGTGGAGGAGCACCGGGTCATCGAGGCCAAGGGCGGCGGCGCCCAGCAGGTCGAGATCCACTTCCGCGAGCCGGTGCTGGGCCGGGCGCTGATCACCATGCGCCTGGAGCTGGGCCGGAGCCCGCTGGGCGCGTCCGTGCGCGTGGGCGGCCTGGCCGTGGCCGGGGCCAAGAGCCAGCGCGGCGCGGTGGTGGTCGCTGGCGAGAAGGGCGTGCAGCTCGACGCCCCCAAGCCCGAGGGCCTGCGCGAGGTGCACGTGTCCTCGGTGCCCATGAACGCGCCGGGCGCCCAGTTCGCCTATCGCTTCCGCGACCAGGGCTGGGGCCTGGGCCTGCTGGCCCGCGAGAAGACCGCCGGGGTCCGGGCCGAGGCCTTCCACCTCGTCTCCATCGGCGAGGGCGTGGCCTACGGCAGCGTGGTGGTCAACTACTTCATCTCCGGCGCGCCGGTGGACGAGCTCTGGTTCAGGATTCCCGACGGCCTCCAGAACGTGGAGTTCGTCGGCGGCGACGTGCTCCGCTGGCTCCGGGAGGGCGGGCTGGTCAAGGTCAAGCTGCAGCGCAAGGTAATCGGCGACTACAACCTGGGCCTGACCCACAGCCAGCGCTACGAGGACGGCGGCGAGATCCTGGTCGGAGGCGTCGAGTGCGCCAAGGTGGAGACCCAGACCGGGTTCATCTGCGTGGCCAGCCACCTCAACCTGAAGCTGGAGACCCGGGGGACCCCGGACGCCAACCTGCTGGAGATTGACCGCAGCGAGGTTCCCGCCAACTACCGGCTGCTGGTCAACGCCCCGGTGCTCAAGACCTACAAGTACGTAAACCCCCCGCACAACCTGAAGCTCGGCCTCTCCTCCCACGCCCGGGCGCAGCTCCTGCCGGCCGTCGTGGAAGTCATGGCCATGAACACCGAGCTGGCGGTGGTCAAGGGCGGCGGGACCGACTCGGTCACCCGCGTGCGCTACGAGGTGAAGAACTCCTCCAGCCAGTTCCTGACGCTGGAGATGCCCAAGGGTGCCGCGGTCTGGTCGACCAGCATCGTCGAGCGCGGCGGCCGCGAACGCACCCGGGTCAACTCCTCGTTCGACCGGGACACCGGGCTGCTCAAGATCCCGCTCCTGCGCCGGCGCAACCCCAACGACCCGGTGACCGTGGAGCTGGAGTACGGCCAGACCCTGGGCGGCCTGGGTTGGAACGGGCGGATCGAGCTGGCCGCGCCAAGGAGCGCGGTGCGCTCGACCTACGCGCAGTGGACCCTGAAGGCCCCCAAGGACTGGGCGGTGCTCGAGCGCCCTGACGGCGCCCAGATCATGGTTCCGGAGGAGCGCCGCGAGCGGCCGGGCCGGCTGGCCCTGGTGCTCTCGAACGTGGCCTCGAGCTGGGCCCGGGGCGCCGGCGAGGTCCTCGGCTCGGCCGTCGGCCTGGTGGTCGGACTGGTGCTGGTCATGGCCTGCGGCCTGGCGCTGGCCCTGCGCCGGCGGCTGGTTCCGGCGGTGCTGGTGGGTTCGGCGCTGCTGGCGGCCCTGGTCATCGGCGTGGCGGCGGCGGGCAGCCCGGAGTTCGGCGGAGGCCTGGCCGGGCGCGAGGATCTCTCCTCGCTGACCTTCAGCCAGGCGCTCTCCCTGGACGAGGCCGCGCCCCTGGCCGTCTCGGCCGCGCTGGTGCCGGCCTGGCGCCAGGACGTCGGCTTCGCGCTGCTCTTCGTGGTTCCGGCGCTGTCGCTGGCCGCCCTGATCCTGGCCCTGCGTCTCCGGGGCGGCGACCCGTCCAGGCGCTGGTTGCCGGCGGGGCTGGCCGCGCTGGGCCTCACCGGGCTTCTGGCCTTCTCGGCCGCGCTGCCGGGCATGCCGCTGGTGCTCGGGCATTTCCTGACCTGGGGGCTGCCGGCCACCGCCGCGGTCTGCTGGCTGGTGCGGGCCATCGGCCGCCGCACGGGCCTGAGCGCCGGGCGGATCCCGGCCGCTGCCGGACTGCTGCTCCTCGCCGGGGCGCTGCTGGCCGCCGGCTGCCAGGGAGGCGCCAAGGTGCCGCCCAAGGCCGACGAGATCGTTCTGGAGAGGGTGGAGTGCACCCTGGCCGCCGAGAAGGACAGCATGGTGGCCGAGCTCAGACTGAACATCGATGCTCCGCGGGAGATGGCCATCCCCCTGGCCGACCAGTCGGCCATCCTGCTGACCCCCGAGAAGCTCTCCGACTCCATGGAGATCAAGAGCGAGGCCGGGCGCTACGTGCTGCGCGTCAAGCGCTCCGGCAGGCACAGCGCGGTCGTCAAACTGCTCATGCCGCTGGCCAAGGCCGGCGACGACGGGCTGCGCCAGTTCGGCATGCCCCTGCCCCCGGCGCTGGTCAACCGGGTGGTCCTGACCGTGCCCGAGCCGGGTATGGACATCGCCTCGCCCACGGCCGTGAAGCTCAACCGCGAAGAGACGCTCAAGGAAACCGTGGCCCGCGTCGTGGTCGGCCCCCGCGACCCGGTCTCCTTCGTGTGGAAGCCGCGGACCCGCCAGACCAAGCTGGAGAAGACCGAGTTCTACTCCGAGGTCACCAGCCTCTTCCGCTTCGACGCGGGACTGGCCGAGGGTCGCCACCAGCTGCGCTTCCAGATCGCCCAGGGCGAACTGGGCGTCATCCGCCTGCGCATCCCCGCCGGCTCGACTGTCACGGTGGTCGACGGCCGGGACCTGGGGGCCTGGCGCTTCGACCCGGCCAAGAGCGAACTGGAGGCCCGTCTGGCCAAGCCGGCCAGCGGCGAGTACGAGCTCACCGTGGTCACCCAGGCCGCGAGCGAGTCGCTGCCGGCCGACGTGAACGTGGCCTCCATCGACGTGGTCGGCGCCGTGCGCCAGCGCGGGACCATCGGCCTGGCGGCCAGCCCGGCGGTCTTCCTGACCCTCGGCGAGCATCCCCACGCCATGAGTCCGGCGGACTTCCTGCGCGAGGCCGGGGCCATCCTGGCTAAGGCGCCCGGCCTGGCCGGCGCCGAGGTGCGGCACGCCTTCCGCAGCGTCGCTCCCGGCACGGCCTTCAAGGTCACGGTCAGCGAGGTCAAACCCGAACTGCGGGTCAGCGAGATGGCCAGCTTCTTCGTCGGCGACGAACGGCTGGTCTATGACACCGGCGCGGGCGGCGGCCTGGTACTCACGGTGGCCAAGGCCGGGGTCTTCTCGGCGCGGCTCGTGCTCCCTGAGGGCTACGATATCGACGCCCTGGCCGCCCCGGAGGTCAGCCACTGGGACGACACCGTCGAGAAAGGCGTCCGGACGGTCCAGATCCACTTCAAGCAGAAGCTGCTCGGCTCGGTGGCCCTGAAGCTGGCGCTGAGCCGGTCGGTCTCCGAACTGCCCGAGAGGATCGCCCTGCCCCGGGTCGGGGTGGTTGGCGAGCTCAAACACACCGGCCAGGTGGCGGTGTCGGCGGCGCGGGGCATCCGGCTGTCGGAGACCGAGCGCAAGGGCGCCAGTTCCGTCAACCCGCTGGAGCTCGGCCGGCGCGAGCCGGGCGTGCTCGTCTACAACCTGCTCAAGCCGGACTGGGAGCTGGTCCTCCGTCCGGAGGTGGTCGAGCCCCGGGTCAACGTCGACTTCCTGCACGTCGCCCGGGTCACCGAGGGCCTGGTGCGCCACACCCACTACCTGCGCTACCGGCTGCACAACGCCGGGGTCAAGGTCTTCGACGTGGAAGTTCCCAAGGAGGCCATCGGCCTGCTGGTGTCCGGCTCGGAGATCGCCAACTCGCGCGAGATCAGCCCCGGGCGCTGGCGCGTGGAGCTCGACAAGAAGAAGTTCGACCAGCCCTACCTGCTCACCGTGCGCTACGAGACCCGCTTCGACCGCACCGCCGGCGAGTTCAAGCTCGCCGCGGCCAGCGCGGCCGGAGTGGATCTCCAGAGGGGCCACATCGTGGTCTTCGCCACCGACCGGACGGAGCTGGCCCCCCTGGCGGTCGGCGACAACCTCCAGGCGGCCGAAGCCCGGAGCATCTCCAGCGCCTTCGGCGCCGGGGACCTGTCCGGGGCCGCATTCTGCTACGCCACGGCGGTGCCGGCCTACAACCTGGCCATGCGCGCCAGGCGGCACGAGGCCGCGCCGGTGCTCGAGGCCGAGGTTCTGGAGACGGCCATCGCCACGGTGGTCAGCGAGCGCGGCGAGAACATCAACCACGTCCGGATGCTGCTAAAGGTCGGCGGCAAGAGGAACCTCGAGACCCGCCTGCCGGCCGGTGCGCGCATCTGGTCTCTGACCGTCAACGGCCGCTCCACCGCCCCGTCCGAGAAGGCCGACGCTCCCGCCGCCGCGGCGGGCGCGGCCCCGGACAAGGCCCCGGCCGCCGGCAAGGTGGTGCTCATTCCGCTGCCCCAGACCCCCACGGGGGAGCTCACCGCCGACGTGGAGTTCGTGTACGTGGCTTCGACCGGCCGGGAGTCCACGGCCGGCCGGCAGGAGTTCCTGGGCCCGCGCTTCGACCTCCCGCTCAAGCAGGTCAGCTGGCAGTTCTTCCTGCCGGAAGGCTGCAAGTACGGCGGCTTCGGCGGCACCCTGGCGCTCAACGAGGAGATCATGCAGCAGGGCCTCCTGCAGCGCTACAACGTCGGGCGGTACGAGCAGGACGTGCAGCAGGCCAAGAAGGCCCAGGAGGCCAAGGTGGACTTCTACCAGGACCAGGGCAAGGCCCTGGCCGAGAGCGGCAAGCAGTACGAGGCCCGCTACGCCTACGGAAACGCCCTCAACTACTCGTTCAATGACGCGGCCCGAAACGAGGACGCGCGGGTGCAGCTCAACAACCTCATCCGCGGACAGGCCCTGGTCGGGCTGGTCGGGCGCCGCGGCTACCTGCGCCCGGCCGCCGGGCAAGCCGGCGAGGCGGTCCAGCGCGCCCAGCCGGTGGAGGACCTGGGCGACAACTTCAGCCAGGCCGACGCCGAGCGGCTGCGCAACTCGCTGAGCAAGGCCGACAGCGAGAACCTGGAGTGGATCACCAAGAGCGTGATCGAGGCCCAGGAGGCCGCCGCCGGCTCGGGGGTCCAGATCGCCGTGAGCATGCCGCTGCGCGGCCGCGTCCTGGAGTTCGACCGGCCGGTGCAGGTCAAGCCCAACAGCGAGATGGCCGTGTCCTTCGAGGCCAGCAAGACCATGCCGTCCAGGGCCAAGCGCGACTGGGCCTGGGGCGCGGGCCTCTTCGCCGCGATCCTGGCGCTGGTGGCGGCCTGGCCGCCGATCGCCCGGAAGTGGGCCGCTCTGGCCAGCGAGCCCAAGCCGGCTGAGGTGGTCGCCGCCGCCGTCCCCGGTGCGGATGCCGCCCCGGCCGCAGGTCTGGAGGGGCCGAGCGGCGAAGGCCCGGCGGCGGGGTGACACCCAACGACCGGCTTTAGGCTCTAGGCTTTCGGCTATCGGCTTTCGGAACAACGACCGTTCCGATAGCCGAATGCCGAAGGCCGAATGCCGGATGTCGTTCGCCTTTCAGCGCTTGACGGGTCACCTCCGCCGGTTAGGCTTGAATCCGCATCTGCGGGCCCTCGTCGGGGGCCGGGAACCCGTAAACCATCGAGAGGGAGGAGTGTCGCCGTGCGCGTGATCATCCAGCCCAACGCCCAGAAGGTCGGGGAGTGGACCGCGGCCTACATCACCAAGTACATCAACAAGCTCCAGCCGACCGAGCAGAAGCCTTTCGTGCTCGGCCTGCCCACCGGCGGTTCGCCGATCCCCACCTACAAGGAGTTCATCCGCCTGAACAAGGCCGGCAAGGTCTCCTTCAAGAACGTGGTCACCTTCAACATGGACGAGTACGTGGGCCTGCCCCGGGAGCACCCCGAGAGCTACTGGTCCTTCATGCACTCCAACCTCTTCAACCACGTGGACATCCGGAAGGAGAACGTCAACATCCTCAACGGCAACGCCAAGGACCTGGAGGTCGAGTGCGCCGCCTACGAGGATAAGATCAAGAAATACGGCGGAATCCGCCTGTTCCTGGGCGGCATCGGGCCGGACGGGCACATCGCCTTCAACGAGCCGGGCAGCTCGCTGTCCAGCCGCACCCGGGTCAAGACCCTGACCACCGACACGAAGATCGCCAACTCGCGCTTCTTCGACAACGATCCGGCCAAGGTCCCGTCGACGGCGCTGACCGTCGGCGTGGGCACGGTGATGGACGCCCACCGCGTGGTGATCCTGGTCACCGGCCACAACAAGGCCCGGGCGCTGCACGAGGTCGTTGAGAACGGCGTCAACCACATGTGGACGGTCTCGGCCCTGCAGCTCCATCCGCACGGCATCATCGTCTGCGACGATGCCGCCACCGTTGAGCTGAAGGTCGGCACGGTCAACTACTTCAAGGACATCGAGAAGGACAACCTCAACCCGGCGAGCCAGCTGCAGTAGCGCACCGGGCGCAGAGCGCCACGAAAAAGCTCCGGGCGCCGGCAGGCGCCCGGAGCTTTCTTTTGTGGCTGGATCCGTCTAACGGCCGGGTATGGTTATGAGCATGCCCTCTTTGAGCTCGGCGGTCTCCTTGAGGCCGTTGGCGTCGGCTATGAGCTTCCAGAGGCGGCCGTCCTCGTAGTAGGTCTCGGCGATGGAGTAGAGGGTCTCGCCCTTGGCGACGGTGTGCCAAGACTTCTCCACGGGCGGCGGCTTGCTGACGGAGTAGACCGGCTTGGCCGTATCCCCTCCGGCCGGCTTGGAGCGGGTCTTGGCCGGCGGCGGCGGAGGTCTGACGGTTGCCCCGTTGCCGGGCAGCCCGGCCTCCGGCTGGGCTGCCGGGTCTGCCGGGCCCGAGACCTTGTCGCGGATCTCCTCGCCCTTGTCGCGCAGGCCCTTCTGCATGTCGGACCCGCGGGTGTAGATGAGGTAGACCACCACCGCGGCCGCGGCCACGATGAGCAGGAGGATCAGGAGCGCCTTGAGGACGCCCCCGCGTCGGTGATCAGGTCTGGGTGACATGGCATAGATCATATCGGTTCCGCCCGGCTCCGGCTTGAGGTGACCGGGCGGCCGGCTCACTTCCCGTCCGCCGGTTTCTCCGGCGCGGCTTTCCCGGGAGTCGCCGGGTCGGCCGGCGGCGCCTTGGCCCGGGTGGTGTCGAAGTAGTTCCGGACGTACTCGCGCAGCTCGCGGGGGATCTTGCCGCTTTCGACCGCCTCGCTGGCCGCCTTGGCGGCGGCCTCGTGGGCCGCCTGGTATTCGGCCTTCTTGTCGTCGTCCTTCAGAGTGGGCGAGCCTTTGGTCCACATGTGTCCGATGATCTGCCCCTGGCTGTCGACCTTGCCGGGTGTCTTGGTGGTCTGGAACTTCACGTCGTGCTCGTTCTCCGGCGGATTGCCGCCCTGGCCCTGGCCCGGGC
>Ga0302248_1000935_pt1 | contig 24313 bp, 26 predicted proteins | sample AAG_UR_Leu_MG_FD_193528 | JGI IMG/M metagenome (GOLD analysis project Ga0302248, IMG submission 193528) | Enriched activated sludge microbial communities from anaerobic digester in WTTP, New Holstein, Wisconsin, United States - AAG_UR_Leu | ecosystem: Engineered > Bioreactor > Anaerobic >... | reverse complement strand
TTGGCATTCATATCTCTGAAAATGGAAATTCATTGGAAATCAGCCCCTCTGGGAAAAGTGCCTAAACGTTTGCCATTCCTTGATAAATTGGCTCATGAAAATTTTACACAAAAAACTTGACAGTACCTCTTAAACAGAGTTGATCATTTAATCCATTTATTGGTCACACACTGTATTAAAGAAAGACTAATTCAAGATAAACAGATAATCCCAGTAAAATCCCGAATAAAAAATATCTTGGTGACTTCTGCGCTCCTAAAAGAGACTTTCGTGCAAGGCTATCATTATTATTACGTTACCGACATTAAAAAGTTTGGTGAATCATTAGATTTGGAAAAAGCAAAAAATACTCTCATTAGGATATTAGATAAGCACACAGATGAAGAGGATATTGTTCTAATAAACAATTTACTGTCATCCTATCAAAAGATTCCACAACATAAATCCAGTGGAAGCCCCTTAAATCAATTGATAGCTGAGTTAACTCTCTCTCAAATTGAACATGAAGTGGCTAATGAAATCTCTGTGCCTTTTGTCCGTTCGGGCGAGGACTTTGTGTTTTTTTTAACAAATCAAAATGACTACACGGATATTGAAGAAACGCTTGGATCTATTATAAAAGACAAAGCTGGAGACAACTGTAAGCTCCACCAAGCTAATCAGGCTTCATCGTTTTATGATGAGCGGTATCAGGTCCATCATATTTTTAATACCGACAATGATAAAGCTTTTATTGGCAGTCTTCGTGATCAAAGTATTGATTTTTGTGGATTTAACTATTCTATTGAAAATGAAAATATTGTTGTCGTTCGGATCAGGCATAAAACCTTTAAAAAAATACGAGAAAGAATCAAAATGTATACTGAGGGTGGAGATTATAGAACATATGATTTACCTGAAGAAATATCGACAAATAAGAAAATAAAAAAAATTATAAGGGAACTTAATAGTTTATTTGGTTTTTACTTTAAAGACAACGAATGGCATCACTCTAGGTTATATGGCATTCATGAACTGTTCAAACTTCCATCGGAGATAAATTCAGATGAAATATTTAAGCAGGCACAAAGGCTTAATCATTACATGTTACGACGATTACGCCATTTACATATGAGAAACATATGTAATGATAGTGTTTCAAACGCAAGGCGATACAGAGAAGAAATCGATAAATCATACAGGAGACTAGGATTAAGAAACTTAATTGATTCTATAAATTATGATGCCCCAGTTAAAAGTCACGCAGCGGAACAGAGAACGTAGGGCGAGTTTACTGGCGCTGTTTTTACTGAAAAAAGCTCTTTGATGACCTCAAAATATTAGCCGATTTGGGTAGCGGCAAGCTCTTGCGAATAAAAAACATTGGAAGAAAATCCTTGAATGAAATTCAAGATGCATTGAGTACGCTGGAATACATCAACAAGTGAAAATGGGGCGTAGCCGAATATCGCTGGTTATTTGAAGGATAATCTCTGTTGACTCTTGCCGCTTTCAATCATTCCTTTCAACGCATTTAAAGCTTCATTGAAAAAATCTTCATAATCATCCCCAAAATCGCTCATCCAGATCGCGCCGATAAACAACAATACGCAATATAATCATGTATATGCAAGGTGCTAAATTTGCCAATAAATCACTTGGCACACTTCCCGCATTATCTAAAGTCAAACAGACGCAAACAAAAAAAATAAAAATAAATGGAGGACACAGAAAATGAAAAAGACATTAGGAACGATGGTAGCGGCAATAGTGGTTGTTCTTTGCACCGGGACGTTCGCCCTGGCCGAGTATGCGGCAGCAGGCGTTGGTAACTTCCCTTACTTCCAGCTTGGTTGCTTGATTGTTGGCGGCATGGTCATCATCTCCCTGAAGCACAAATATGAAAAGATGTACACGGGAGAAGTTGCCGGTGTTTTCGCCCTCTACACGGTCCTGATCGCCCTCTTCACCAATCCGGTGATCGAAGGCATCAAGAACATGGTTGGTTAATAAAAGAGCGTCGGGAGGCGTGACGCGCCATAAAGAGGTTAGACCTCTCCTGAAGCTTACGAGATACGGACACTAACCGTTCAATCTGTGTCCCTCAAAAAAACCCCCTGATGAAACCGGTTCGTCAGGGGGTTTTTGTTTTTCTGGATGCTAAATAAAGAATCGCCGACATAGCAATCGTCCTGAATCTTGCCGGTGATAAGCATTATTTTCACGCATATGGTTTCTTCAAACGACTTTCTCTATTGCCATCTGTAAAAGGATCACAATCTGCTGAAAAAATCCTTGGGGGTATATTATATATGGGGTCTATGATCAGGCAGATTATGGCTTACTCTTTTCCCGATGCGTTGCTTGAGTATTTACAGGTTTTGGATATTTTTATAATTTTTCCAAAAAAATTGATTCATCATGATTACTTCTAAAGCGGCCAGAGCTTATATAGTTATGCAATGCCGGTCATACCTTTATCCTACAACATAGAACATTTTCTGATGGTAAGATTCAAATAATGATTCTGAATTTTCGAGAGAGAATTTCATCCTTGGCAGGTTCTTGGCATATTTATCAAAGCTGCTCTGTATGCCCCTGAAGTTGCTTATTGCCGACGGCGCCAGGATCTTAAGATTTTTCCTGACCTTTATCTTATCGGAAAATTGTTTCATGAACATGGGGAAAAAGTTGTAGAGCAGCAATCCTACATCATTCTTGATCTGGATGCGGTCTATGATCATCAAATTTTTTTCTGAGAAGTCCAGCATGTAAATACAGCCGATCCACTTGTCCTTGCTGAAGATGCGAATATTGAAAAAACGTGGATTCAGAAGATGTCCAGATGCCATCTTTGCAGAAGATGACGAACAGTCGGATGAGTAATCACCCTTCAGAAAATCGTGTATGTCCTTGCACGGGTAGAGATTGAAGACAATCCGGGCGGTGATGGATTCAACATCGATCTTCTTCATGCTGAGATTTACGCAAAAGAGTTTGTAAAGCCTTTCAATCTGGTCGGCGGAGTATGTCTTTTTGAAGAATGCATCAAACGATCTAAGCTTGCTGAAAAAGTTCTCGATAATTCCCTTCGACTTCAATAACACCTCCGGATCAACACGTTCCTGATACATGGTATGTAAGTGATCTATCTTCTTTCTGGCTTTTTCAATATCCTGGATATAGGAGACCTTGTTAAGGACATCGATGATGTTTCTCTTGACGTTCGCCGGTAGAGAAATCTTCGTAATCTTGTTCTTGGCGGAAAGGAGAAAATGATGGCAATGAGGGCGGAACATTTCCATCTTTAGCTTTTCTAAGCGCTCGATATAAAGGGTATGCAGGTCATTCAATATCAGTGATGACGATGCCGGCAAGCTCCGGAACCTGTTCATGATGGCATGATCGAGCCGGTATTTATTGCGGTCGAAGGCACAGATCTGGGAAAGGCTTCGCTTCAGAAACCCAAGATAGATATCTTTTTTCGTATTCAGGTAACGCCGCAAAGCCTTCAAGAGCAGGTCATATGCGTCGCTCTGGTCCTGCAGCAAAGACGAAACAATCGCTGAGGATGGTTCCTCCTGACTTTTCGTTCCAGATTTCTTCAAGCCATATTCGCCTCCTGCAATGATGATCCTTTTGAAGACGTCGAAATAGTCATCATGAAGACCCTCTGCGGCTTCCAGGAAATGCTTTCTCTCATCATCAATTAATGAGACGGCATCTTCAAGACCGGAAGAGATGTCAATATCTTCCACAATCCAGCGGGCTGCCATGGTCACCTCGCGAAGATCTATTCCAAACTGTCGGGGCAGCAGCCCAAGGATGGGAGGTTTAACTATCTGCATGGCAGAATTCTTGGCAAAACGAAGCATCGCCCGTTGACGTTCATTAGGATGGGGAGGAATGAATCTCTTCACTTCTTCAACGGTCTCAAGACGGTAGGGAGGTTGTATATGCAGCATGATGACTTACTTGTCTGGCTTCAGATGGATGGGCTGAGAATGGTTTTGTGATCGTATGGATATATTTTCTCTTCTTGGACAATAAACCTCGGCAATGGTCTCTCCTCTTTGAGGCGAATGAAGAGGGCATAAGCGAAAACTACCAGGATTAGAACCGCCAAGGTTCTCTTTGATGTTCTTCTGTCGGATTTCCATATACTGGGTGCCATGGCGATAAAGATCATACAAGCGATGAATAGTATCCCAAAGGCAAAACTGTTCCAAGGGATTGAGACCAAGAAGAAAATCATGGACAGCAATACCGAGATATTCAAGAGGCCGCAAATAATGATCATGCCCCAGTAAGCAGCTTTTACAATGATCGTAAATGATTGATAAGCGGTATTCATCGGCTACTTCGTATGCTCGATTCGTTCCCGGACGGCAACCAGAAGCGTCTTCAGGTCATGTTCTTCCAGAGACAGCAGGAAATTCATGTCCCTGTCCGTCTGCAATAGCTTGAGAAGTTTGTCCACGATTTCAGGTTTTGTCAGGTCGCCCATGTGCTCTTGCCGATACCAAAAGAATAATGAGAATCCAGATCAGGTTGATGGATCTTGCCGCTATAGAAAAGAAGGTGATTATGAAAAAAGATACAAGATCATCGGGAAGAAATCAATGAATGAATAAGAAAAATAATGCTGACCTGGATTCTCTCTATGGAAAAGCGCCTGGAAATAAAGGGCGCCAGGAAAACTATGAAGAAAAAAAGCATCGGCAAGATCATATAGCTGACCTTGCCGATGTTGTTAGAAGGCAGCGCATGCCGCCTGATGAAGGATGACTTTCCCGTTGCTCTGAAATCTGATTGTCAAGGCGTTGGGGCAAAATCGATCTTCAGAGTAAACAGCTTGATGTGTCCGCGGATCATAATCGGCGAAAACATCAGTCAACATTATCATCTTGCCCTTTTGGGGAAGGTAGATAATATCTATCGACATCTTGTTTCCAGCGATTGATTTGACCTTTACAAGCCCTCTGTCGTTGGAAAGGCTATGTCTGCCGATGATCTCGCCGGCAGAAACTGTTGATGTCATCATCAAAATTACGATCACTGTGGCGATGATTGATACTCTCATCCTGCACCTCCCTTATGTAGTTGATATGCAGGAATAATTTCTATACCAATCAGCAGAATAACAGAGAGCGAGGATTGTGTTATCGGCCCTTGACAATGACTATGGGCAGCAATAAATTATCCTGCGAAAGATACATTCAAGTTCTTTGAATTACTTGCCGAAGTGAATAGTAAAAGGCGAGATTCTGCGATGCGCGTAATGAGTCTATTCTACTGGATGTTTAATGAAATGAGAACCACAGGGTCTTAGTGGTGATGATAACCCGTAGAAGACCAAGAATTCAAATGATGGACTCCAGCTAACAGACAAGACGGCATAGGTGGATCTCGTTAGCCCCTCGCAAGAAGTTTTATCCTGCGAGGGGTTTTTTTTGATCGTGAAAGATCAGCCGCTGTTTCTTGCCGATGGCCACTATAAACATGACCTTGAAATGCTCATAGCCACTTTTTTACCCATGGGCAAAATGATGATGAAAAACGAATCTTGATCCGGCGAGATCTGGTCCATGAAACGGAAATGACTCAATTCCTTGTCCTGAACCCGATATCAACCCGGTCATGGGGTTTTTCAAATCCTGAAGAATCGTTTTTCCCATCGTATCGACCAGCTCTTGCCGATGATGAAGAACAATGATCAATCTATGACAGGAAAGATTCTCCTTTTTCATTTTTCCCTTATAGCCAAAATGGGAAAGGAGAAACAGGATATGAAACGGCAAGAATTAGGAGGACGTGTTCGGTTTAACGCTGGCCCTTGAGGATGGGCTTGATCATGCCTTCAGCTACTTTGTATCTCTTCTAATAACGATCTGATTTACTGATGCTTCTCAATATTTCTAAAAAGCTGCTGGTCATCTTTTTTCCAAGATCGGCACTGACATCCTCGTACTTGGAGAGAGTGACCACATCGGCATACTTGTCCCGGGGAGCATTATCGGCATTTACTTTGCTTTTATACTGCTTCACGTAGGCATTTAGAACGCCATCTATCTGATAAGATGAAATGGACATACGAGTACACCAACTCCCTCAAAGCATTGTTATCAAACATTCCTCTTCTAATAGTAATATCGGCATATCTTCTGAAAACATAAATACTTAAGAAGATCAAAGCTGTATCCCTCAAATGCTCAACAGTAAAGAATTTACCTGAGGCATGGCCCATATTCAAGGTCATCAAGCATAGGTTTTTTTTGATTTTGTATGACATATGATCGACATTCTGTTTCTTGCCGGTAATCATCATCATGACAGAAAAGATTCTCCTTGGTCATTTTTTCCTATAGGGTCAAATGGGAAAGAAGAAACTGATTTCGATCCGGCATTAGCTGCATAGTAACAACAAATTCTGAACATCCCCTTGAGATGGTAAAAAAATGATCAGGAGCGGTATGCCGAAGATAATGAACATTGTCGTGCGTATCATTGTTAGCACGTATCAAGCTCGAGAATCCGCAGCATACGCCCCTGATTCTGTGTCCAACTTGTCCATCTTCAAAAATGGGCTTCGCAATAGATTGCGCAAGCAAGTGCCATGCAGCGGCATCAAGAAGAAGAAATCGACTGTTTCTGACCGCTGTCGAAGATGAACAAGATTGGCTATAGGGGTCCCGTTTTTGATTAGAGTCGTATGCCGTGGACGACTGAATAAATCTGTTTTACCGGCAAAACGGCGAACTTAGCCCTACATAAATATAGTTATGAAATTAACCCCATTGGGATTCTATAGAAGGGTTTTAATTTTTGGGATGCAGCCAGAGCTGGACTTGGTGTCAGAAATTTTCATCATTCACAAACCCTGATAGGAGCAGGAGGATCACTGGGTGATACCATTAATTTCTCCTGTCAATGACTGACAGGATTCGTGAGAGCGATTAGAAAGATTTAGGGTCCGCCTCCCCTTGAATCTTTTGCTTGTCATGCTCTCCTCCTATGACCCTCCCCTTCAAACGGGAGGGTCATTTTTTACCGAAATAAAAAACTTTGGCTCCAGAGAAATTAATCTCCAGAGCCAATCTTTATAGTTTCACTTGCCATCATCGATGACGAGTGCCCCCTGTGCGTTTCTGTATGTTTTTGGCCATTCTTTTTTTGGCCGTTCTTTTTTGCCTATTTTGCCCCTTTCCTTTCTCATTTGTTTTCTTTCCGCTTCTTTCTTCACCTCCTCACACACATCCATAGTTAGCTTTAGGGTTCTGAGATTCTTAATCGATTCCATATCTGTTACCCGATATTTGATTCTTAGCGGTAGGCCCTCTGTAGGAATGATTCTGAAGTTTTGCATATATTTGCACTTGTTTGCATTGGCATCTTCATCTTTCAATTTTCGCATAATGTAATTTCCGAATCTCATTGTGCCGGTTATCACTCGCACCGCATAGTTAGCAATTTCTACCATGTTATCTGTGTATTCGTAATCAGTATCATCAATCGGAGTTCCATTTGCATAGATTTGCGCTTCAACATTGCTTGAAGGCAACCCAACATCTCGCGATATATAATATTTTTCAGAGGACATATTACAATTGTGGATACGGTATTTTCCTCTATAGATATCTACCTCTCGAGAATCGTGTGGTTCTGAAAGATTTTTCAAAATCTCGTTATACGCTTTGTGGTAAAACGGATTTTGGGTAATCCTGACGTTCAGAATCAGGTCAACATACTCTGCACCGATATGCTTGACCTCATATCCTTCGTATAGAACTCCATATTTCTCGTGAATCGGTCGTTTGATCATAATGCGATACATTTCTGCCAGCTTCTTGATCTGGGATTGCCTCTGGACAATGTTGCTGTAATCTTTGATAACCTCTTCGTAAGTGACGAAATTGACATCTTTTCTGACGAAATCTTCAATCTTGTCCTCTGATAGAGTTACATTCATCGTCACCAGGAAAATCTCATTGTCCTCTTTGATCTTGAGTATACGATATTTTTTCACGTAGCCAAGTGAAGCGGCGACAACCTGATCCTTCTTGATCTGGTAGTTTTCCACATCTGTCACTCCATAGACGAGTGAGCTGGTGTACATTTCAACTGCTTCCCGCAGTCCGTTGCTGATGGCTTCCTCTTTTGTCGTTCCAGTGCCGGTTATAATTACCGCCCAGGAGTTGGAAGCTATTAAAAGAATGATGATGATCAGGACTATTTTTTTCACTAGAACCTCCTACCATGCCTCTCCTGTTTGTTCTATTTTAAATGCAGGAACGCCGTTGGCTTCTAAAGAAACGACTTTAACTGTTGGTTTATGAAGCCGCTGGATGTCACCGTCGAATATCGCCTGCGCCAGAGGATTGATAAGCCATGTCTTCAATTGGTTTTCGATGCCGTGACCTCCATAAGAAAGATCGCTCATACAATGAGACTTCAGGCAATCGTTAACATCCTCCTCTAGTAAGACCTCAATACACTGATCATCCTTTAGTCGATTAAGAACATCTTTCACCATTTTGTCGTATATCTGGCCCGCAGCATCATCACGGATGAAGTCAAAAACGATTATATTTTCTCCGATCCTGTTAAGAATATCTGGGTAGCCAAGTTGAACTTTAAAGAAGTTTTCAATTTCCGACCGCACCTTATGTTCGACATCCGCGTATGTGTCGTCCAGTGTCACATTGGGAACAAATCTTCCATTTTCAATGCGGCAGATGCCAAGTTTCGATGTAAACACGATGAGCGATTCACTGAAATAGACCTGTTCACCACGGCCTGTGGTGATAACTCCTTCGTCCAATATCTTGAAAAGCTTATCAAGGATGCGTGGATGCGCTTTCTCGATTTCGTCAAATACGATAACAGAAAAAGGGTTTTCTTTGACAGCATTGGTAAATTCACCGCCCATGTCCGAACCGATATAACCTGGAGGTGCTCCAATCAACCGATGATAGGCATGTTCCTGGGAAAAATCATTCATATCGAATCGTATGCAAGCTTGTTCATTCTCGAAGATAAATTCTGTAAGTGCTTTTACCAACTCTGTCTTTCCGGTGCCGGTCGGTCCGGCGAGAAACATGACACCTCTCGGACGTCTGCTGATTTTCGGTCCTTGCACTCGATTAAGTCCGGTTATTGCGCATTTAATGATGTCGAGAGATTTGGTTATGGCTGTTTGTTGTCCTTTCACCCGCTCACCAATGATAACATCGCCATTTACAATCTTCGCACGACCAATTCGCTTCCAGGAATCTTCTGTCACCCCCAGCTTGTAACGGTTTACGGCTTCGGCGAAATTGTCGAATCCTATATTCTCAACAATGCATAGCTTCCTTATGGCGATTATATCGTTTATGTACATACCCTCCGTCAGCTCGACAAATTCATCATCTTCCTTCTTATCTTCTACGGATGAGCCTCCTAATAACGGACAGATTGCCGCCCGTCGCTGGTAGTGGTCCGGCTTCGGAACAATAATCGAACGTATTTTCGGATTCTCCAATACAAACCATGCGGGCAAGTCTCTTTCCTTTTCGCAGAGCCAAATTATTGGATTGTAATATTGTTCTCCAAATTTTTGAGTTGAATGCGGCCAGTCATCATAACTTGGAATCAGCGCCCGAGATAAGTATCGGCACTCCGCAGGGTCGATGGAATCTGCCTGCATAAGATAGTGCGATGTAAAATCCATAAATGCGGCGATGAAATGTTCCTTCCAACAGCATATCTGTTTAATGATATCTATTGACTTTTCCATCGAGCAAGGGAAGTAGCCTGATTCTGAATTGAATTCGCACTTGAAGTATTCCATGAAGAACTGCCGCGAGTCTTCCGCTGAACCATCGGTGATATGAAAACCTCTTATCGGATTGAAGGTGATAAAGTATTCATAACCTTTTAATCTCAAAGCATGAGATAGATACGATAAAATCCCGGAACGATCATATTTTCCTTCCCTGCTTCTGCTCGGATATGAATACAAGTCGCGGATATTGCCGGAAAGTACGAATTGTGGCTTGATGGGGAGAAACCGTAGGAGATCTTTGATCCAGCGAGGTGTTGCCTTGTCTTTAACGAAGGCATCAGATTGATCAATATCGATCTTGATATTCTTGGTTATCTTAGTGTGCATCCAATTGCGCTCCCATTATGTTTGATGCCAATTTAAAAATAAAATACATTAATCTCAAGATAAAGTAAAGAAAAATTATTTAATATATTCAATTAGATAAATCATATTTCATATGGAAATAACTATTTCTATATGAAATCTATACCGGCGAGAGCCGGCCTGTTAAATCTTTCCAGGGCAGAAAATACTTTTACCGTCTTTTTTTGTTTTCGCATCCGGCCATTCATCTACTAAAGCTAACTATATCAATCACATCTACACGCTTTTTGATATTCGATTTTTTTTCATATAGAAATTGTTATTTATATACAAAAATGAATCTATCTGTTTGTTTTTATTGTATATTTATCTTGACAAACAGCAGAGTAAGGTTTAATATATCAATCACAGAAAGGAAAGAGATTATGCCGATCATCACGAAGGAAAACAAAATTTTATTGCTGGTTTTGGCGCTTGCCACGATCCTTGCCTGGTTGATCTTCGGGCCGGATGTTTTGAAATACATGAGTGGACCGTTCTGGCTTATTAGACCATAAAGGTTGACGCCTTTATTGAGGTAAAAAGAAATGGATGCCTTAAGACTTTACATTGACGACGATAATAACGATCTCTGGATCTTCTTTGCAGATGATTATTCCTCTCATATCGGCGGACCATATCTCTACTGCTTCGACAGCCGCACCCTCAAGTTCAAGAGGGATGTCCGGCTTTACAACGACAAGGGAACGCCCATCACCAGACCTTTCGATCCGCTGTTTGCCTCCCATGATCAGCAGGGGAATTTCATTCTGGCAACAGACCTGGCTTATCTGACAAAGGTGAATGCGCAGGGTCGCAGGATCTATCGGAAGAGACTCATGGAGTATCACCTCCATTGGACTGCCCGGCGACAGGAGCGGAAGCGCCCTTATTTTGTCAGGGACATTCAGAAGCAGGGAGATCATAAACATAAAGGTTACGGACTTGGATCTGTCGGCAGCCTTTATATGCTCTCAATGGCCTACTCGAAGTCCCGCGACTTGCTATTTGTCGGCCAGGGCTGCCCGTGCGATCCCAATGACGTCATTGTTTATAATGGCGATGGAAAGTATCTGTATCATTTTGAGGCGCCGGCAGGACCGTCGGCAATAGTGCCCCGTGGCGGATTGCTGTATCTGGCCGATCACTACCATTCCTTTGTCCACGTTTATACCTATGAAGGGCAGTGGGTCCGGTCATTCGATGTGCTTTTAAAAGATCGTTTTCATGGTCTTTTCTATCTTGAAAATGGTCAATTGGAGCGCAGGTGGGAGTATGAAGAGCAATATGTGACGGAAGACGAATCTTTTGTCGTTTCCATGTGCGCCCTTGGTGAATGCAAGCTGGCGGTGGGCATGGAAGGGGGACTGGTTCGCATCCTGAATCAGGAAGGCGCTTTTGTTTGTGACATAAACCCGCCCAAAGAAGGTCTTTATCCCAACAGTATCATTGGCGACGCTTCGGATAATCTTTTCGTCTATTATACGAAGGATTTTCTCTTTAAGAACCCGCATGGACTGTACCGCTACGACGCCTTCGGAAAGAACAAGGGGCCGCTTTTCCGAGGCGAAAAGGGAATGTTCACTCCAAAGGAAAAAGACCTGAAAAAGAAGATTCAGCAAGATTGTGCCGATGCCTATGATTATTTCCAGATGGCAGACATTCAGATTCGCGGGGAAAAACTCTCACAAGAAACTATCCGGTTCTTGGAGCGGTCCCTGGAAAGGAAACCCGACCTTTGGATTTCCTTGGCTTATCTGGGCCTTTCGCTTGTGGAACTGGGTGAAACGGAGCGTGCCGTTGCTTGCATGGAAGAAGCTATCGAGTATTTACCATGTGATTTCATGGCTGTGGAACTGATTTATTACCATATGGGGAAGGGAAACAAGGACAAGGTACTGCAATACTTCAAGGTTATGGAAGAAAATAGTGATGAAGTCGATGTCGAGTTTTATACGGACAAGCTTACCACGGAAGACTTGGAGCGATTTCTTGGTGATGAAATAAAACGGAACAAGACAGGCAGCCTGGTCAGTGCCGATGCCGGCGCCCCATAACCGAAGACTTGATAATAACTCGCGCCCCTACAAAATCAATACATGAGGCATACTTAATGACCCCATGAACAAAAAGAATCATATATATTCTATTGGCGATAGCGGCGTTAGCTTTAGGTTGGCTGCTGTTGGACTGGGAAGTTGTGATCATTCACCCTTGGTGAATTAATTCAATATTGCTTAGGTCACTATGGAATGCAAATCTCATGAACGACCCTGGCGGGATTGGGCTGTTGACAGGAATCTTGACAATCAATGGCTGGAACGGCTGAATAAACTGGAAACGCTCAATCTCGTCAGCATCTGCGAAGGACATATCGATGTGAAGCTGACGAGATTGAGCGTAGACCTGTTATAATAGTAAGACCGAAAGAGGCCTACATGAGGCCACTTACAGAACTTTGGTATGATCTGAAAGAAGCTCTTGCCGATGCAATAGAAAATATCTGGCCAAGTGAAGAAACCATTATCGAATTTGAAATTCAGCACCGGATCATGAAAGATGGAGGGTGTAAGGAAGACCGTGAGGACATCATTCTCAGGATTACCTCCCGTCAAAAAAGGGAGACTGCATTCTTCCCCAACTGGGTTGAAAAATGGTTTTCAGGAACTGTATCCAAGATAGAGGAATTTGACCGCTTCTTTGAAAATCTGATGGCGGATAGGGAGGGGCAATCAAAGTGATTACGTTTCTATTGGCCGTATTATTCATCATCCTGAATATTCTGGATGTAACGACTACGAGAAAGGTCTTGAGAGATGGCGGTTATGAAGCCAATCCAATAGTTAGGTTTTTAATTAGATTGCATTTGTTTATACCGGCAAAGATCATCATGGTCATATTGATTATTGTGATCATGGCCTTCTCGGATAGGGGAACAGGCATATATACTGGCATTATTTGTTGCGGAATTTATAGTTTTATTGTATGGAACAACCTCCGTTCGATAAGATTGCAGGCACAAGATTGATATGGAATCGTCATGACCTTTAAATCACTACTGATTCTAAATGTTATAGCTTCCCTTATATTTATTCCCACTTTAGTATCTTACGCTGACGAGTGCTTCAACTCATCCAAAAAGCTCACTGCCGATGCCCAAACCATAAGATTAAAAGCAATGGATATGGGTTGGCGAGTAAGTAAAACAGCATCCATCACTGCTGCGAGTGTTGCCATAGGAAAGGTAGAAATATATCCTCAGGATAATGTGGAGATTTGTCTTCGGGAAGAAGATGAAACCCTTCAGATCAAGGCGCAATCAAAATCAAAGGATGCTGGTATTGCCAAATGGCATAGGGTAATTGCCAAGAAGGTTGGAAAAAAGACGTAGAGGTTAGGATCAGCCCTTACGTTCTTTAAGGATTTGCTTTTCGAGTCTTACCAGGGTGACATAGTGATCGATGATGTGATCTGGCATACCGTTTAAAATAGATAGGAGTTCTTTTTTGTAATGTTTTTTACCGGCAAGATCTTTTTCTTGATCCTTCTTTTCAGCTTCATCCTTGAAGAAGTTTATGACCGGCATAGACAGCGCCTCGGCGATCATTTCCAGAGATTTCTGGGTATAAAGCCGTCTGCCGTTTTCCAGTTGGTTGATATATCCCTGAGACAAGCCGCTTTCCAGGGCAAGCGCCTCTTGGGTCAGTCCTTTTCGTGTTCGGATAGTTCTGATGTTGTTGCCAACGATATTTTTTCTTTTCATGAGCAAATGATATTACAACCTGTAATTATCAACAAATGCAGGCAGCAATATTTTTTTGATAGTAATATTGCATGGTGCTATGGAAGTCTGGGGAAGATTAATCTTCTCGCTTTTGAATTAAATGAAGCTACTCGTTGGAAAGGAAAAAGATGACACCGGAAGATCTTAGCCGTTTACGATATGCGAAGGAACTTCTTGAAAATCCCGGTTTAGCTGCAAAATTGACCAATGTTATTGGTATGCCCTTTGAGAAAGCTTTCGATTATCTGCCGACTAAGTGGACCGGCGCCATACAGAGCATCACTCAGAAATCTTTACATCATGCCCTTGATGTTGCCATAAAGACCATCGACCACAACGACAAGAAATCATCGAGCGATAAGCTTCATAAGTTTCTTGCTGCAGCTTCGGGTGGAGTAGGCGGCGCTTTCGGACTGCCTGCTTTGACAGTAGAGCTGCCAATCACGACCGTCATCATGTTTCGCTCGATTGCCGATATTGCCAGAAGCGAAGGTGAGGATGTCCAGACGATAGAGACAAAGCTGGCTTGCCTTGAGGTCTTTGCGCTTGGCGGCTGTTCTGACAAGGATAATGCCGCCGAAAGCGGTTATTTTGCTGTCAAGGCGCTTCTAAGTAAGCAGGTTTCAGAAGCGGCAAAATATATTGTTGAAAAGGGAATAGCTGAAGAAGGAGCACCGGCGCTGGTCAGATTGATTGCGACCATTGCGTCCAGATTTGGAGCTACTGTTTCACAGAAAGCAGCGGCGTCGGCAGTTCCGGTTATAGGAGCGGCCGGTGGTGCGTTGATCAATTCTATCTTCATGGACCATTTCCAGAATATGGCCAGAGGGCATTTTATCATGCGAGGGTTGGAAAGGAAGTATGGGGTGGATTTAGTTCAAATAGAATACGGATACCGAAAAAATAGTCAATTACTTAAGAAGCAGTAATAATATGAATACTGTTTATATGAAAGGAGAAAGATCTAATGAAGATAGCCACATACCCAGAATTGAAAAGCGCTATATTGTTTGCAGAAAAGGCATATGCAAGTATGAAAGAGATAGGCCGGGATGATATAGCCGTTCAGATTGGAAACATGATCAAGGCAGCAACGGATCAGAAGTTTGTGGTGGGTATTGTCGGAAGTGCCAAACGTGGCAAATCAACGCTTATTAACGGATTGCTTGGGAGAACAGACGACAAACTGGCACCAATTGGTAGATTTCCGACCACAAATGTCATATCGATTTTCAGACGAGCAGAAAAAGCTTCTATCAATGTTTTTTTTAATGATGAGAAAAGAGCACCTATCAAAATATCTGAGGATGAGGTTCGCTTATATGCTTGCGAGGATAAGAACCCAGACAACAAGAAGAATGTTCGGTCTATAGAGGTGGAAGGTCCATTTCCTGGTCTTGAAGCTAATGTCTATATTGCCGATACTCCAGGCGCGCATAATGCACTTTCTGCCATCCACGGCGATATCCTCCTAAACTTTCTGCCTCATGCAGATGCCCTGATATTTCTTGTTACGGCTGGGGAGCCCTTGGTTAAGGCTGAAAGTGAACTGCTGCAAGATATACAAGAGAAGGACATCCGTAAAATATTCTTTGCCATCAATAAGGTAGATAGTGTGGACAGTGATGAGCTTGCTGAAGGGATAGAATATAACAGAGATATTCTTGACCAAATTGGACTTAAAGACATCAAGATTTATACAATATCCGCAAAGAATTATTTTGAAGAAAGAAACGATGTTGGAACTGAAGATCTTTTAAATGCGATATCCGAGACCATTAAAGATGATCGCATAAAAATCATAGTTGAAAGAATCAACAAGCGAACTATGGTTTTGCTCGATCAAGTAAAAATAGAACTGGCACAAGATCTGGAACTGGCGAATACTACCGATGCTGATCTGATCAATGAAAGAGCGAAGATTGAAAATATCAAACGAGGCTTGCAGCAGGGAAGAGAGACCCGAGAACGCGACTTTGTTATGGAATGGGATAAGGCATTTTCAGAATTAAATAAAAATGTCAATGATGCCCGCAAGAATCTCAAAGAGGAATTCGGGCAAGTGGTTGACAAAACAAGTGGTGTAAAGATTAATGCTTTGGCACAAACCATACATGGATCCATAGCTGCCAGCTTCTCAAAAGAAATTAGTGCTGCAATCATGTTATGTGAAAAAAGGATAGATCAGGCCCAGAAGAATTTTGTCAATGCCGTTCAAACAACAGTTATAAGTATCAATCCGTGTGTATCCTCCGACAGCACAATAAGATCTGATCTTGGCGGAGCTCTCAAAGTAGGGGCGGCAACAATTCCGGGTATTGTCACTGGTGCTATATCATCAAGCTTGCCTGGTTTGATCGGCAGTGCCATGTTAGGTGTTGCCCCAGCCGTGACTGTTGCAACATGGAATCCATTAACGTGGATAGCCGCTGCGGGTACTGGAGCAGCAAACGCCGCGGTAGCTACAGGTAGTGCGGCCTTAACTGGTATTCTTACAGCTGTAGCAACGCCGTTTGCTTTGGCAGCTTTCGGTTATGCAGCCTATCGCGGCTATTCGACTTGGAAGGAGCAGAAGGATCTTGATAAACACAAATTGAAGATAGCCGTAGATAGGATGATAGATGCAGGGTGCACATCTGTATTAGAACAAGTTGAAAAGTATAAGGAACAGATTAAGGACCTACTGAACAAAATCAATAAAGACCTTGACCAGAAGTTGGCTGATGCGGATGCCCATCTTGAAGAATTAACTAGAAATCGCCCCTCTCCTGAAAAGATTGCCGCTATAGATCGGAACTTAAAAAATATAGAAGAACAGGTTTTGCTGCTTGTCGCACCTAAAGATGAAAGTGAAGAAAAAGGTCTTCTCACAAGGTCTATGTCCGAGGAGCTTTTCAAATAAGAAGGAGGAATCGTTTATATGTCAGATAAACCAGTATCGGGATTTATGCATCTTATCAAGGAAACAATCACTTCGACGAGTGATAAACATATCGGTAAGATTTTTAAGGAGGATTTGGATAGATTTAGCAAGATACGCCTTGCCCCTCTCTGGCAATTGGATAAAAATGCGGAAATGAACCCTTATGTAATTTCATTGGTTGGACTTACCAATGTCGGCAAATCTACACTTACCGAAGCCCTGCTTGGTCATGCAGTGGCTCCTCATAAGAATCAACGGGCCACCGCTATTCCCGTAGAATATAAGTATTCCCTGAATTGGCAAATGGAAGTAATGACTCATCATGACTTCAAATATAAAGAATACGATTATGATGATCCTTCATTATTGGCAAAGGAATTAACGAAGTATGTATTCGATGTTGACACAACTAACGCATATTCCGTTGAGTATGTCAAAGTAAAAGGCCCAATGGAAGTCCTAAAAGAAGGTTTGATCCTTGCTGACACTCCCGGTTTTGGGGCAGCCCAACAAGTAGGTGATGGTATTAGAAGAAATCAGGATCATCTCGAAGGCTTCATTAAAAATGTTCATCGTGTATATCTTTGCCTTTCGGTTGGAGCAGACGGCGATACTTTTACAGTTAGTGATGATGAGAAAGCTTTTTTTCAAAGAATAAAAAGCCGATGTAGTAATATCATCGTCAACAAATGGAAATTTGATGAAGATCATAATCAACAGGAGTATATTAATAAATACAATCATATATTTGAAAATATTGAAGAAGATGGTTTTATTTTTATTAATGCAAAAAATGCAATTAAAGGAAAAGAAAAATCTAATATCGAAAAATTAAAATCAGACATTGTAAAATATTCGACTCCAGAGCAGAGAAGATGCGTGGTTTGGAATGATTTAGTGCGAGCTTGGAAGGACTGTCAACATTATATGGAGACAGTTCACCATTTATCGGAAATACCTTGGCGCCCTGACTCTTTAAAAAGATTTCTGCTCTCATGTAAATCTGTGGAGAAACTTCATCCAATTGTATCAGATATTGAAAGGATAATAAAATGAAGCTTTGTATTATCGGACCGGAAGGGTCAGGTAAAACAGTCCTGGCAACAATGCTAAATCAATATATAAAAACACATCCACAAAATGGGTTAAGCTATTTAGATGTCGATATTAAAACAAAAGAATATTTTGATGATGTATTAAAAAGACTCAATGATTGCGATTGGCCCGAATCAACTAAGGTAGGAAAGCATATCATCTTGAAATGGAAATGGCAAACTTACAAAGGACGTAACATTGAGGTTGTAATGCCAGAAGTGGCTGGGCAAGATTTGCGTGAAGAAATATGTGGCGATGATAACAGCGTTAAACTTAAAGAGAGAATCAAGGAAGCAGATTTGATCATGTTATTATGCGATGTATATGGATATCTAAATGTGAAAGACGAATATAATGACAAAACAAAGCTGCAGAATGCATGGATAGTTGAAAAAGTACTACAAGAAGCCAATGAAAGGCAAAAGGTTATATTAATTGTCACAAAAGCTGATTTTTTTGAATATGATTTACCTGAAGACAAGTGGGATGACAGACAAACAATTGAATCGCTATTAACTAATTATATTGATAAGTTTACATATCACGGGCACAAAAATCTCCTGCAAAATCGCAAGTTGCTTGCCGTATCATCCGTTTCCACCTCTGATTCGGAGAACTTAACAGAAGAAAATATTGTGCGTAAACCGAAAGTCCCTTTAAAATCGAGGGGGATGGATAAATTAATCGATGAATTGCTTGGATTAATTGAAAATAATAATTCAGATACTCATCAAATTCAGAGAAAATCAACAGAGATATCTACTTCTTTCCGAGATGAAAAGATAATAAAGAATGAAAAAAATGATAATCCTATAGTTGGTCCACTGAAAGCAATTGCCGTTGGATTATGTATTGTTATCATATCCAGCATAGTTCAATCAGTTGCGGCTTTCTTTGTTATGTTAATAATAGTTATAGTTTTTGTTATGTTAAAAAAAATAAATAGTAGAACGGTTAATTAAGTTATTTGTAAAAGCAGAAGATTGTCTTTTTTTAAAATTCAAATATAATAATTAAATCACTATTCAAAAGTCAAAACGAATTTTTTTTACTAGCTGTGATATTCATTAATTTATGAAGTATTTATAGTAGATCTTCTCTTGAACAAGATAACCAGATCAATAACATGATAGATTTAGCATATAAAAGCGTACAATATGACATTTATGATCCTTCAAATTCAGTAGCAGCTCAATACTGGCAAATGGGTATTGTAATTTCCTCAGAGGATGTTGATGATTGGCAACAGGTAGGGCTTTGCGTCAATCAGGGGTTCCCGTTTGAAAAGGAAGAGCTGTTTCACTGCACAAAACCGGAGCACAATCATGAAATGTGGGGATGCCTCAGATGGAAAGGCGCATATTGGGTTTATAGATATTTTTTAACCGGCCGAGACCGTTTTGATCGTCCTGGTCGTTATTTCTTTGTTCTTTTCAAAATTGACTCCATGGAAGATGTATCTTATGTAAATATATTACATATTATCAATTATCTCGAAAAGCAGACATCAATACCTCTAGATTTAGGGCCGCTACTTAACGTTAGGAAATCAAGTATTTTTAAGAGTGAATCCACGGAAGAAATGAGTGCCAGCAGTGATCTAAAATCGATATTTAAATGGGCTATCGAGATACCGAACAATGTACATGCTGGTAAATTTATTAAGCATGGACATATTATAAGTGAATACAGTGGCTTCCCTGTTCCAAAAGCTACGGATATTGAAATTATCAAAATAGATGAAAGTGTTAAATGTTCCAAGGACAACAAACCTAATGAGAAGGTAAGTACCGATTGTCCTAAAAAATCATTGTCATCTGATATGTTATTAAAAGCTCATGTACCTTGGATTTTTTCAAGGAGGCACATTTTTGCAATAGTTGCAATAGTTGTAAGCTTGATTGTGAGCAGTATAATATTTGGAGGGAAGTATTTTTCTGTGAAAAATACTGATAAAAATACAAATGATACAAAGAAGGAGGAACTCATGAAATATTCAACATTTCAAAGCTATTTAGAAAATACACCGAAGCATATCTCAAAGGTTACGCTCAGTCTTAGTCAAATAGAAACTGTAATTGGAGATAAACTGCCTTCGTCTTCAAATCAGCGTCAATGGTGGGAGAACCCTGAAAATTATCAAGATAGACCTCAGGCAAAAGCATGGTTGGATGCTGGATTTAAAGTGGATGAGGTTGAATTGAAAGATAGATGGGTTAGTTTCATAAGAAAATGAATAAAATCATCAAAACCGATAAATAACTCGGTAACAAATTGAAAAATAATGTTAATACACTTGTCCATAGTTTGGAGATCTTGTTAACCGCACATAGCCGCTGTCTTGAGTTTGAACATTCCCAGCGTGGGCCAATTCTACAACGGCACCTTCTGACTGCTTGCGGCTGTTTGCTCTATCTACTGATTGTCGGAAACAACCTATATCAAATTCATGAAGAATCAATGGGAGAGTGAAGAAGTAGCATAACAAATTAAGTCGGTCAGAAATTGAATTTACCGAATAATATTTGGAGAAGGTTAATATATGCAATTAAGACAATCCGATGAATGTGGAGCGGAAGTCATTCAAACAGATAGCGAGTCTTCCGATTGTGGAAATAACAATCTGGTCTCCAACGAAATTGGCCGCTATGTGTTAATACTGATTTTTGCAATATTTGCTTATGTAGTCCAATGGTTCTGGATAAAATAAACTACTCCTGCGTAAGCGACATATAGGAATCAAGCTTGGATTCCCGCCCAGGGAGCTGTCGGAATGACTTTGGAGAGAGGAGATTGAAAAGTGACGATTTCAGATTCAAATAAACCCGGCATAGCCGCTGTCCTCAGTCTAATTATCCCCGGCGTGGGACAATTCTATAATGGCACCTTCTGGCGGGGAATATTCTGGTTAATTATCACTCCCGGCTTATGGATAGGCTCTGGGGGCTTCCTTGGCTGGATCTGTCACGTAATTTCTGCCATAACGGCTTACAATTATGCAAAAAGGTCAGGCGACAACGATGAAGAGCCTACTGGCGCAGAACTTATGAAGAAGGAAGAAAACTTTGATATTTTGAAGTCCGGTAAGGATTGATTCGAAGAATCAAAAAGCAGACATCGTGAGAATCGGTCGCTATGTGCTTGCCTTAACAATATTGATTGGTGTTGTGATTGTCTATAGTAGAAGGGGTATCGCAGAAAGTTATGTGTGCAAAGAGCTTCTACAATCCTTGAATATTTGGTGTTACTTAATGAGGTTGATAACCTGCGTGGTTCCCTGAAATTCGGGAGATTGTTACTGTTTGAAAATAAGCAATAAAATTTCTGAAATTCAATGTTTTCATAGAGAAATAATACTAACAGGAGTCGAAAAGTGACGCTCACGGCAGACATGTCGGGGGCGTTACTTTTTATATAGATTCCAACAAATGACTCTTTACCGGCCAGAGCTTCCTGTTGATGCAGGAATACTGGCCTTTTTCACACTCTTCACCAATCGCTCCCCCAAGACATCCCCCCCAGACGAATCGCTTTTGACAATCCCAACAAACGCGATTTCTATCTTCGGCTTTTTTCAAGTGTTCCCGAGACAACTTGAAATTCACGATCAAAACCACCGGTGGATTTGAAAATTGCCCCTAATAACTTACCAAAACTATCAAGAGTCTTGCTCGTCATGATTTTCAGCCTCTACCACGGTAGCAACTGAAACGACGGCAGCAGCAATGATTATCTATCCCAAACGACGTTTTTCAATCCCCCCCGCGGGGGAGTTTGAAACATCTACCGAGCCACGATCAACATCACCCTCGGGTGCCATTGATCCTGAAACTTATCAATCCGTCGCTACATCGGCGACAACAATAAATCTCAAGGAGGAATTATTTATGATCCACGACTATCTTCAAGCGGGCTTTCCCGCCCTCTGCGTCCTTACTCAGGAGCCGCATCGAGCTGAAGAAACGCTGCCCTGTGACGGCTGGACATTTGTTATCTGGGACTGCCTCAGAGGCATCAGGGAAGCATCTACACTGAAACCCATCGACGAGATCAAAGACCCCGTGGAGGCCCTGAATTGGCTCAACGGCTATCAGGATACGGTCCTGATCTGCCATAATCTTCACCTGTTCATGGAGAGTCCTGAAGTTATTCAGGCTATACAGAACGGCATCTCTCGCTGGAAGGCCACGGGCTGCGCCTTGATGATCCTATCACCCATAATCCAACTCAAACCGGAGGTGGAGAAGTTCTTCCATCTGGTGGATTTACCTCTACCTGACGACGAGGAACTGTTTACCCTTCAGAACGAACTGGGGAAGCCCCACAATATCAAACCCAATCGAAAGGCGGCCCGAGCAGCAAAGGGACTGACCGAGTTTGAGAGCGAGACCGCTTTCGCCCTGTCGCTTATCCGGAAAGGCTACTTCTCGACCAAAGTCATTTCAGAGACAAAAGGCCAGATGATCAGGAAGTCGGGACTTATGGAATTCTGGGAGCCGGCGGACATTGCTGACGTAGGCGGATTAAACAACTTCAAATCATTCATCGAAAATAGATCAATTGCATTCAACCCCGACAACAACAATTTACCACAAATCAAGGGAATCTTACTCGTTGGCATTCCGGGCACCGGAAAAAGTCTCGCCTCGAAAGCGACTGCATCAATATTATCATGGCCCCTGATACGTCTGGACATTGGTTCTCTGAAGAATTCACTCGTAGGAGAATCGGAAAGACGCATGAGGGAAGCCACAAGATTGATCGACGCTTTCGGAAAGGCCGTCTGTTGGATTGATGAGATCGAGAAGGCATTTGCGGGAACAAAATCGAGCGGCGAAACCGATGCAGGAACAACCGCCGGCATGTTCGGCCATTTCCTTACATGGATGCAGGAGACAAAATCTTCCGTCCTGGTCATGGCTACAGCAAATAACATTTCTCAGCTTCCTCCAGAGTTCATAAGGGCAGGCAGATTCGATGCGACATTCTTCGTGGATCTGCCTACATCAAGCGAAAGAAAAGAGATCATCAAGATTATGAACAGAAGGTGGGGATCAGAAATTCCCATCAGTTGTTCCGACCGGCTCAACGGCTATACCGGAGCGGAGATAGAGCAACTTGCCAAGGACTCATTATTTGATGGTCTCGACCAGGCGTATGACGCCTTAGTTCCATTATCCCGTACTATGCGGGAGGATATAGACGCCCTTAGACAATGGGCGAAGACAAGAGCAAGACTGGCAAATACGCCGGATGAGGAACCTGATGAACAAAGGAAGATCAGGCCGGCATATAAGAAGGATTCAATTTGTAACGAACTTATGAAGAAGGAAGAGAACTTCGACATATTGAAAGAAAGCATCGACTGATTTTTTACCGGCGCGATCTGGAACATGAAATCATTAAGACGATAAATTGAGAGAGCTGCCCGTCCGCTTGCATGGATACGCACCTGATAGAGTCGTTCAGGATGATATAACGCATTCGGCAGTGGAAGATGCGTCTCTTTCATAAAGCAGTCTGTAAATCAGAAAGGAGGAAACATATGGCTTACACGCCTGAACTTAGCGAATCTGCTTCAGCTACATTGAGAAGAATCTCATGGGCGCTGAACCAACCGATGACGAAAACGATGAACGCCATCTTTGAGAAAATACCGTCCCTGATGGACAGGGAAAAGGTATGCGAAACATGCCGAGACCCTTCTGCATGCAACATCTGCGGATTCAACGGTAAGGAAGCGGCATAGACCAAAAGAATAAACTGAAAGGAGGATCAATTGAGCCACATAGCGAAGATCGAACTGGAGATTTTATCACTTGAGGACCTGAAGTCGGCTTGTAAAATACTCGGCTTCAACTTCATCGAGAGCCAAAAGACGTATCAGTGGTATGGCCGCTGGGTTGGTGACAGCCCATTACCGGAAGGGATTGCTTTAGAAGACCTTGGTAAGTGCGACCATGCCATCAGAATCCAAGACTGCGCATATGAAATAGGCATAGTCAAAAGAGGATCGAAATATATCCTCTTATGGGACTCCTGGCATACCGGCGGTCTGGAACAGAAGATAGGCAAGGATGCGGGCATATTGAAGCAGGCATACACCATTGAGAGAATCAAAAGGGAAGCGAAGAGGAATAAGTACCAGGTAAGAGAGATCCGCAACGATCAATCTGTAAGGTTGGTCTTGAGGGTCTAACGACCCGGCAAGATCTGGAAGGAGAGACACGATGAAGACATCATACTACTTCTCCAACAGGATCAGGGAACCGGGACTGAACCTGGTTGCTGTATCCAATACCTTCCCCAGACATCTCCCCTGGTTGAAAGACGCCCTTGCCTACAAGAAACTCTGCCCCGG
>Ga0302248_1000918_pt1 | contig 24723 bp, 18 predicted proteins | sample AAG_UR_Leu_MG_FD_193528 | JGI IMG/M metagenome (GOLD analysis project Ga0302248, IMG submission 193528) | Enriched activated sludge microbial communities from anaerobic digester in WTTP, New Holstein, Wisconsin, United States - AAG_UR_Leu | ecosystem: Engineered > Bioreactor > Anaerobic >... | reverse complement strand
GGCCTCGGGCACGGCGATCACCCAGCGCACCGGCGAGCGGCGCTGCTTGGAGTAGACCAGGTCGGCGACCACCTTGACGTCGGAGCCGTTCTCCATGATCCAGTCCATGCCGGTGAGGCCGGCGTCGAGAGCGCCCTGTTCGACGTAGCGGCTCATCTCCTGGGCGCGGATCAGGATGGACTCGATCTCGGCGTCGTCGCCGCGCGGGTAGTAGCTGCGCTTGTCGACACTGAAACCCCAGCCGGCCTTGGCGAAGAGGTCGATGGTGGCCTCCTGCAATGACCCGGCGGGCAGCCCGAGGCGCAGGACCTTCTTCTCGGCGGCGGCGCCGGCGGCCGGCGCGGCGGGCTTGGGGGCGTTCTTGGGCATCGCGAAGTCTCTCCTGTCCTGTGAACGGCGAAATTCTACGGCCGGGGGCAGGTTTGACAAGGAAATCGGGAGGGCTACCATGGCCGCCCATGGAAGCGAGCCCCGCGAACTGCCCATCCTGCGGCGGTCCCGTCCGGGCCGACGCCCCCTTCTGCGGGCAGTGCGGCTTCGACCTGCCGGCCGGCGACCCCGCAACCAGGCCACCCCCGGAGAAGTGCCCGTTCTGCGGCAAGCCGACCGAGGGCGAGGAACTGGCCTGCCGGCAGTGCGGGTTCGACTTCGGCTTGGAGTGGGAGCCGGAGGGCGCCGACCAGGGGGCCTCTTTCGCCCCCAACATCTTCGCCTGTCGAGACTGCGGCCAGTTGAACCCGGAAGGCTTCAGCTTCTGCTCGAAGTGCAATGCCCCGATCAGCAGCACCATCATGCTTGCGCCGGGGATCGAGGGAGTCCAGTTCACCGGCCACCTGTACAGGCGGCTGGTGGGCCCGATAGGGACCCTCCCAGGGTACGCGAGACTCACTCGAATCATACTGGGGGCCGCTACAGTCCTGGGGGCAGCAGGATGCGTCGTCGGCGCGGTTGTGGTGGCGTTCTCGGAGGCTTCCCCCTGGGCGCTGGTGTTCATCCCGGTGCTTGCCTTGGACGGATGGTTCGGCTACCTGGTCATGTTCGGCCGCAGGCCCCAGCCCGCCGAGCGATGCCCACACCAGTCTTCACAGGACCCGGACGAACCCTTCCCCAAGGGGGGAAGCGCCGGGGACCACTAGCCGCCCTCTGCGTACCTCCGCGTCCTCTGCGCTGAACGGTTCTCGTTGTTTCTTGCGCCTCCCTCTCTCCCCGACTAGAATGCGACGCATGCTCGCCAAGCGCATCATTCCCTGCCTGGACGTCAAGGGCGGCCGGGTGGTCAAGGGCGTCAACTTCCTGGGCCTGCGCGACGCCGGCGACCCGGCGGAGTGCGCGGCGCGCTACGACGCCGAGGGCGCCGACGAGATCACCTTCCTCGACATCACCGCCACGCTGGAGGCCCGCCGGACGATCATCGACATCGTCGAGCGCACCGCCGCGCGGATCTTCTGCCCGCTGACCGTGGGCGGCGGCATCAAGGACCTGGAGCACATCCGGGACCTGCTCCGCGCCGGCGCCGACAAGGTCTCCATCAACACCGCGGCGGTGGCCGACCCGGACTTCGTCAGCCGCGCCTCGGCGCGCTTCGGCGCCCAGTGCATCGTGGTGGCGGTGGACGTCAAGCGCCGGCCGGGCGGGAACGGCGCCGGCTGGGAGGTCTTCACCCACTCCGGCACGCGGCCGACCGGGCTCGACATGCTCGCCTGGTGCGCCGAGGTGGTCCGCCGCGGCGCCGGCGAAATCCTGCTCACGAGCATGGACCGCGACGGCACCAAGGGCGGCTACGACCTCGCGGCGCTCCGGGCGGTCTCCGAGGCGGTCTCCGTGCCGGTGATCGCCTCCGGCGGGGCCGGCTCGCTCGAGCACCTGCGCGAGGCACTGGTCGAGGGCCGGGCCGACGCGGCCCTGGCGGCGAGCATCTTCCACTACGGACAGCACTCCGTGCGCGAGGCCAAGGAGTTCCTGGCGGCGAGCGGGGTGACGGTGAGGTTGGATTGACGAGGTAGGTGCAAGGTTCAGGGTGCAAGGTTCAGGGCCCGGAGCGGGAAGCGCCCCTCGGCCTTCAGCCTTGAGCCCTGCACCCTGAACCCTGAACCTCTGCGGAGGAACGACCCATGGCAATAAGCATCCAAGCCCAGCCCGAGCTCATCCCCCAGATGAAGCAGTACCTCGAGCTCATGGGCAAGCACAGCGCCACCGACCTGCACCTCAAGTCCTTCAGCCCGCCGATCTACCGGATCGCCGGCGTGGCCCGGCGGGTCGAGGGCCAGTCGCTCACCGCCGAGGAGGTCGAGAAGCTCTCGCGCAGCATGATGACCCCCGACCAGGCCCACCGCTTCGACAACGCCGGCACGGTGGACTTCGCGGTGGGCATCCACGGGGTGGGCCGCTACCGGGTGAACATCTTCCGGCAGCGCGGCTCGGTCTCGGCGGCCATCCGCCGCGTGCGCTTCACCATCCCGACCATCGAGGACCTCAACCTCCCCGAGAGCATCCGCAGGCTGGCCGAGTTCCAGATGGGCGTGTGCTTCTGCGCGGGCATCACCGGCTCGGGCAAGTCCACGACGCTGGCCGCGCTGATCGAGCTCATCAACCACTCGCGGCGCTGCCACATCCTGACGCTGGAGGACCCCATCGAGTACCTGTACCGCGACGACAAGGCCTTCGTCAACCAGCGCGAGATCGGCGTGGACGTGGACAGCTTCCAGACCGCCCTCAAGTACATGGTCCGCGAGGACCCCGACGTCATCCTGATCGGCGAGATGCGCGACTGCGAGACGGTGGAGACCGCGCTGATCTCCGCCGAGACCGGCCACCTGGTCTTCGGCACGGTGCACTCCGGTTCGGCCGCCCAGACCGTGGGGCGGGTGCTCGACTTCTTCCCCTCCCACCGCCACAGCCAGATCCGGCAGCTGCTCTACTTCACGCTCCGGGCGGTGATGGTCCAGCAGCTGCTCTCCGGGGCCAAGAAGGAGACGCCCATGGTCCCGGCCATGGAGCTGATGATCGTGAACCCCGCCATCCGCAAGCTGATCCGCGAGGGCGGCGACGAGAAGATCGGCGACGTGGTCCGCTCCTCAAAGGAGGAGGGCATGCAGGACATGAACCAGTCGCTGGTCGACCTCGTGAAGAAGGGGCTGATCACCGAGCAGACCGCCATGGAGGCCAGCCCCAACCCCGAGGCCCTGGCCATGAACCTCAAGGGCATCTACCTGGGGTCGGACATCGGGACGATCATAGGGGGGAAGTGAACTGTGGGCCGTCGTCCTCCCCTCGGTATCGGTATCGCTATCGGTATCGTAGTCGAGCCGAGGCTCGCCTCCAACGGCTCGATACCGATTGCGATTCCGATAGCGATAGCGAGGATTGCCGACGACCTGCCACTGGGCAGTCCCCATGCCTGACGCTCCCCGCGCCTTCCGCGTAGAGCGCATAGGCCGAGACAAACTCGAGGCCCCCATCCGGGACTACGTCCACCAGGACGTGGTCACCCTGCCGACCGGTGCCACCGTGGCCGAAGTGCTCGAGGGCCTGCGCAGCCGCCCGCCCCAGGGCAGCATCATCTACTTCTACGCGGTGGACGCCGACGGGCGCCTCAAGGGCGTGGTGCCCACCCGAAGGATGCTCACCGCCGCCCCGGAGGCGCGCATCGCCGAGCTCATGACCCGGGTGATCTCCATCCCGGAGGCGGCCACGGTGATGGAAGCCTGCGAGTTCTTCGTGCTCCACCACTTCCTGGCCTTCCCGGTGGTCGACTCCGGCGGCCGGCTGGTCGGGGTGGTGGACGTCAACCTCTTCACCGACGAAGTCTTCGACATCAGCGAGAACCGCGCGGCGGCCGACCTCTTTCAGCTGATCGGCGTGCGCGCCGCCGAGGCCAGGAAGTCCTGGCCGTGGGGCGCCTTCCGGGACCGCTTCCCGTGGCTGCTCTGCAACATCGGCGGCGGGGTGCTCTGCGCCATGGTGGCCAGCCGCTACGACGAACTGCTCAGCCAGTTCGTGGTGCTGGCCCTCTTCCTGCCGGTGGTGCTGGCGCTCTCCGAGAGCGTCAGCATCCAGGCCATGACCCTGACCCTGCAGAGCTTTCACGCGGCCGGGGTGAAGCTGGGCGCCTTCCTGGGCGCGGTCGCCCGGGAGCTGGTCACCGCCTCGCTGATGGGTCTGGCGGCCGGGTCGCTGGTCGGGGCGGTCTCCTGGATCTGGCAGGGCAAGCCCCTGGCCGCGCTGGCCATCGGCGGGAGCATCGCCCTGGCCGTGCTCACCGCCGGGGTGCTGGGCATCGTCCTGCCCACCCTGGTCCGCGCCTTCAAGGGCGACCCCAAGGTGGCCGCCGGCCCGGTGGTCCTGGCCGCCGGCGACGTGCTCTGCGTGCTCTTCTACATGAACCTGGCGGGGTGGCTGCTGAAGTGAAGGGGAAGCAGAGGCGCTCCCCATCCCCAGCCCCCGGCCTCCAGCTCCAGCCCACGCCGCCCGAAGAACGCACCAACCTGCTTCCCCTCCTCTTCCTCCTCTGGGGTGCCCTAGTGCTCCTCTGGCACTACGTCTTCAGCCAGGAGCTCCGCGGGGCCGGGCTCTTTGCCATCCTGCTTGTCGGGCCGGGGAAGCTAGCGGCCGCGGCGGCGCTGCTGGCCGCCGGCGGGACGGTCATCTTCCTCGCCGCGCGGAGACGGCCGGCCTCACGGCGGATCGGCTGGGCGGCGCCGGCCGTGCTCGGGGCCGCGACGCTCGCCGCCGGGCTGACTCCCGGGCTGCAGGGCCGGGTGCTGGTGGGGCTCTTCGTCCTGGCCGTGCTCGCCGCCGCGGTCGGGCTCGGCGCGCGCCTGCTCCGCGCGCTGGGAGTGCGCAGCCGCCCGGCCGGTGAACGGCTGGCCTGGTCCGGGGCGCTGGGCCTGGGGACGCTCGCACTCGGCTTCACCCTGCTCGGGCTGGCCGGGCTCTTCCGGCCCTGGGCGCTGGCCCTGGCGACGCTCGCGGCGCTGGCGGCCGGCTGGCGCGACCTCCGGCGGCTGCTCCCGGAGCTCGCCGCCGCGGGTCGGCGCGCCCAGGCGCGGGGCGGCCCCCTCGGAAGCGCGCTGCTGCTGCTGCTCATCGCGATCTTCGCCTGGCGCGCGGCGCACTGCTTCTCTCCCCCGGTGCGCGGCGAGGCCGACTACGACGCGCTCGAGTACCACCTGGCCGCGCCGCTCGAGTGGCTCTCCGCCGGGCGGATCGCCTTCCTGCCCCACAACGCCCTGGCCAACATGCCGGCCGGCGGCGAGATGCTCTACGCGCCGGGGCTGGCGCTGCTTCCCGACTTCCTCTCCGGCTACCACTATGCTCGCCTCATGGGCCTGGCGGCCTCGGCCCTGGCGGCCTTCGCGGCCGCCGCCATCGCGCGAAGGCTGGCCGGCCGGCGCGCCGGGCTCGTCGCCGGCACCGTGCTCTTCTCGGGATCCTGGCTGGCCGACCTCTGCGCCGCGCCGTTCGTCGAGCACTTCCTGCTGCTCTACGCCACGGTCGCCTGGGGGGCGTTCGGGGCGTGGGTCGCGGGCGGGGGCTCGGCATTCGGCTATCGGCTATCGGCTATCGGAACAACTCCGGAGCCCGAAGGCCGAAAGCCGAAAGCCGAAAGCCGGTCGTTGTTGGTCGTCGTCGGCCTGGCCGCCGGCTTCGCCGCCGCCACCAAGTACCCGGCCGCGGTCTTCGTGGCCGCACCGCTCGGTGCCGCCGCCTTCCTCGCCGTGCTGCTCCGCCGCTCCCGCGGCACCGAACCCGCGGTCCCCAACCCGGGAGCCGCGGCTCGCCTCCTCCGCGCCCTGGCCGCCCTCGGCTTGGTCGGCGCCCTGTCGCTGGCCATGGCCGCGCCATGGTATCTCAGGAACTGGCTGGCCGACGGCAACCCGGTCTACCCGCTGGCCGGATCGGTGCTGCCCAGCCGGCACTGGGACGGCCTCAAGGACGCGCGCTTCCGGAGGGCCCACGCCCCGAAGGAAGGGCCGCTGACCGCCCTGCGCCAGAAACTCGTCGGCCAGAGCGTGACGCAGCTCCCCCCCGAGCAGGGCGGCGGCCCGGATCTCCGCGAGGACGCCGCCTGGTGGAACGTCTACAACGGGCCGCTGTGGTTCGTCCTGCTGCCCTTCGTCCCGCTGGCGCTGTGGCGGCGCCGGCGCGGCGCGCGGCTCTCGGCGCTCTGGCTGGCCGCCCTGGCCGCCGTCTACCTGGCCGGCTGGGCGGTCTTCACCCACCAGGTCCACCGCTTCCTCTGGCCATGCTTCGGGCTGCTAGCGGCGCTGGCTGCCACGGGCGCGGCGGCCGTCGGCGGTCGGGCCGGCCGGCACCTGGTGCCCGGAGCGGCCCTGGCGGCGACGCTGTTTGCCTTCCCGACGGAAATCGTCCTGGACACCAGGCTCGGCAAGTCGCCGGGCGCACGGGTGCTGGCCGGGCTCGACGCCCCGGACGCCTTCCTCCTCAACAGCTGGGGGCCGGCCTGGCCGATGATCGAGACGGCCAATCGGCTCCCGGCCGGCTCCCGGGTGCTCCTGGTCGGCGAGGTCCGCGCCCCGCTCTTCCGGGTGCCGACCGACTACGCCACGGTCTTCGACACCCACCCGCTCGACGCCGCCCTGGAGAGCTCCGCCTCGGCCGAGGAGGTGGCCGCCGCGCTCCGCGCCCGGGGCATCACCCACCTCTACTACGACTGGGGCGAGCTCAACCGCCTGCGCGGGAGCCCCGGCTACAACGTGACCATGCCCGACGGGACCCAGCGGCCGCCGTGTTTCGCGCTCCCGCCGGCCAAGGCCCGGCTGCTGGCCGAGTTCGAGGCGCGCTGCCTCGAACCGCTCCAGGCCGCCGGCCGGCAGGCCTTCCCCAGCCCCCTGACCGGCCGGCCGGCCAGGACGTACGAGCTCTGGCGGCTCAAGTCCCCCTAGCAGCCCGGCGCCCCGCCGCCGGGTCTGTGTCGTTTCCTTTGCAGCCGGCCCTGCGCCTTCGCGATACTTCAGTCGTCGACTTGCCGTTCACCGGGACGAAGCGGACAACGGCGAACCGCAGATCGTTGATTGCAGATTTCTGATTGCTGAAGTTGGCCTCCGCCCCTTCTCCGTCCTTCTGAAATCAACAATCCCCAATCAAGCCCCTGCGGTTCCGATGTCGGACGGCTCGGCCCGGCCCGCCGCAGAGGAACAGACACAGACCCGCCGCCGCCCCCCGGACCGTGCAGTTGCGCGGCCGCTCGGGCGGCCTTAGAATCGCCCCTGACAACAGCTGGCGCTGACGCCAGTTCGTAGATTCGGACAGGAGGAGTCGTACCATGGCAGACCTGGTTACCTTCGGCGAGGCAATGATCCGTCTCTCACCCCCCAACTTCGCGCGCGTCGAGCAGGCCCACTCGCTTGATCTCAACGCCGGCGGCGGCGAGTTCAACGTGGCCGTGGCCGCGGCGCGCTGCGGCGTCCCGTCGGCGTGGGTCTCCCGCCTGACCGACAACCCGCTGGGCAAGATCATCGTCAACAACGCCCGGGCCCAGGGCGTGGACACCTCCAGCGTGGTCTGGACCAAGGGCGACCGGGTGGGCCTCTACTTCCTGGAGTTCGGCGCCAGCCCCAGGGCCAGCTCGGTGATCTACGACCGCGCCGGCAGCGCCATCTCCAAGATCAAGCCCAGCGAGGTCGACTGGAAGAAGGTATTCAAGGGCGCCAAGTGGTTCCACACCTCGGGCATCACCCCGGCGCTGTCCGCCTCGGCGCTGGAGACCACCTCCGCGGCCCTCAAGGCCGCCAAGGAGGCCGGCTGCACCACCTCCTACGACCTCAACTACCGCTCCAAGCTCTGGACCGAGGACCAGGCCCAGGCCGCCCAGGAACCCATGATGCAGTTCGTCGACGTGCTCATGACCACCGAGGAGGACACCAAGAAGGTCTTCAAGATCAAGGGCGGCGCCGCCGGCGACCAGAAGAAGATCGACGTGGCCGCCTACAAGTCGGTGGCCGAGCAGCTGGCCGCCAAGTTCAAGTTCAAGACCGTGATCATCACCCTGCGCGAGGACGTCTCCGTGCTCAAGAACACCTGGGCGGCGATCTGCCTGACCGGGGGCAAGTTCTACGAGACGCCCAAGCACAGCATCGAAATCATCGACCGGGTCGGCGGCGGCGACAGCCTGTCCGGGGGCTACATCGCGGCCAAGCTCGACGGCAAGGACGACGACTACGCCATCAAGTTCGCCGTGGCCTTCAGCGCGCTGCAGCACTCCTTCCCGGGCGACTACTCCTGGGCGACCAAGGCCGAGGCCGAGAAGCTCATGGCCGGCGGCGAGACGCGCATCAACCGGTAGGACCGCCATCCCGCCCCCGCCGTGCGGCCCGCGGGCCGGCGGCGGGGGCTTGTTCTTCTTACGGAGACTCCCATGGCCAAGATCCTGGCGGCTTTCCCCAAGGACAACGTGGCCCGGGCCTTCACCCCGGCGATGATCGAGGAGCTCGGGCGGCTGGGCTCCACGGTCTGGGCCGACGTCGGCCGGACCAAGACCAAGCCCGAGGAATACCGGGCGCTCCTGGCGAAGGAGAAGCCCGAGGTGCTGGTCACCTTCTGGGGCGCATGCCTGCTCACCGCGGACATGTACAAGGAGAACCCCCAGCTCAAGTACCTGTGCCACGTCTCCGGCGAGCTGCACCGGATCCTGGAGCGCGGCTGCCTGGAGGGCGGCCTGCTCGTCACCAACTGGGGCGACGTGATCAGCCGGACCATCAGCGAGCACACCCTGCTGATGATCCTGGCCTGCCTCCGCCAGATCCCGGCCTGCACCATCGACATGCACGTGCGCAAGGGCTGGAACCACTATCCGACCCGCAGCCTCTTCGAGCGGACCGTCGGCCTGCACGGCCTGGGGCCCATCGCCCAGGAGCTCGTGCCGCTCCTGCGGCCCTTCAACGTCAAGATCAGCGCCTTCTCGCCCAACGCGCCCGAAGAGGTCTTCGCCCGGCTGGACGTGCGCAAGGCGGCGAGCCTGAAGGCGCTCTACGCCGAGAACGACATCGTCTCCATCCATACGGGCAACACCCCGGCGAACTTCCACATCGTCAACGCCGAGCTTCTGAAGTGCATGAAGGACGGCGCGGTCCTGGTGAACACCGCCCGCGGGCCGATCGTGGACACCGCGGCGCTGGTCGCCGAGCTCAAGACCGGCCGGATCATGGCGGCCCTCGACGTCTTCGAGGAGGAGCTCGTCCCGCCGTTCGGCGGTCTGGCGGCGGACAGCCCGCTGCGCGGCATGGAGAACTGCCTCCTGACCCCGCACGAGGGCGGCCCGACGCCCGACCGGCTGGTGGACTGCGGGAGGCTGGCCATCGACAACATCGCCAGGTTCCTGCGCGGCGAGCCGACCGTGAACCAGATCAACCTGAAGCGTTTCGACGCGATGACGTGATCGCCATCTGTAGGGGCGCGGCAGCCTACTCCGCCGAAGCAGGCGCTTCGGCTGCGAAGGCCGGATGCCGCACTCCTGCGTGTGTGGAGGCCGCTCGATGCAGACCCAAGTCGTCCTGACCGTCAGCGAGGCCAAGCGGCTCATCGCCAAGGGCATCGCCGAATACCAGCCGGTCATCGAAGCCCTCAACAAGGGCTGGGTGGCGGTGGCCAAGGGCTCGACCAACGCCTACGTGGTCGAGGAGCTGACCGGCAAGCCCATCGACAGGAAGAAGTACGTCACCGGCCACACCGTCCCCAAGGCCATGAAGGGCAAGGCCGGAATATCGGCGGAGCTGCCCGACGTCGTCCTGCACAAGGGCGAGCCGGTGCAGGGCGTGAGCGCCACGGACGCCCTCCAGGAGATGGGCGCCGGCGATGTCTTCCTCAAGGGCGCCAACGCCATCAACTACCGCGAGAAGGTCGCCGGCATCCTCATCGGCCACCCGACCGGGGGAACCATCGGCGCGGCCATCGGCATCGTCACCGCGCGGCGGGTCAACCTGATCGTGCCCGTCGGGCTCGAAAAGGAGGTCCCCTACGACCTGATCGACGCCGCCGCGGTGATCGGCCCGGCCGAGGAGGAGCGCCCCAAGGACTTCCCCTCGCTCTGGACGCTCTACGCCGACCTCTTCACCGAGGTGGAGGCCTTCCGCGAGCTCTTCGAGGTCGACGCCTACCCCCTCGCCGCCGGCGGCCTGGCTGGCGCCGAGGGCGCCTTCCGCTTCTGCCTGGCCGGCGAGAAGCACAACGTCAACGACGCCATGCGGCTGGTGGAGCAGATCCAGGGAGAGGCGGCGTTCGTCTAGCGGGCCGCCGCGCGGCGGCCTGCTGGAGCAGGAGAACAGGGGAACAGGCGAGCAGGCGAAACAGAAGAGGCCTCATAATACGAGACGACGTTCTCCTGCGGTCTCCTGCTCACCTGCTCACCTGCTCAACTGTTCAATCGCGGGCCGAGGGAGCCGGTATGCCTGACGAATCCAAGCCCCCCACCGGGCTCAGGGTCGAACGCACCGCCGCCGGCGGCTTCCGGTTCGACCTGCCGCGGCCGCCGCGGGCCGTCCGCGGCGCGGTGGTCAGCACGCTCTTCCTCGCGGCGCTCACCGGCATCCTCGGCTACTTCGCGCGCGACTGGGCACAGGGGATGTCCGTGGGCTTCCTGTGCGCGGCGGCCGCTTACGGCGCCTTCCTGGCCTTCGCGCTCTACTGCGTGGTCGGCGGATGCTTCGGCCGGAACGCCCTGGAGGTCGGCCCCGGCGAACTGGTGATCTGCAGAACCCTCCCGCTGGCCGCCGAGAAAAGCCGGGTGATCCCGCTGCGCGAGGTCACCGCCGTGAAGGTGGACACGGTCATCAGCTCGGGGGGCGAGGAACTCTGGCCGCACCTGGTCGTGAAGACTGCGGCCAAGGAGCACCTCTTCGGCATGGGGCTGGGGCGCCCGGCCCTCGAGTGGATCGGGGCGCGGGTCGCCGCTCTGGCCGACCTGGCCAGCGGCGCCGCCGGCGCCGTGACGCTGCAGGGGAGCTTCGAGGCCTCCGTGCTGGCCGGAAGGCAGCCGGAGGACCAGCCCCCGCCCGAGCTCCTGGCCGAGCTCGCCGCCCGGGGCCTCTCCGCCGGAGACAGTGAGAAGTTCGGCATCCAGGTCGTCGAGCAGACGCCGCGGGCCCTGCGCCTGCGGCTGGCGGCGCGCGGCGGTCGCTCCATGATGCTCTTCGGCGCGGTCTGGACGCTGGGCGTCGGCCTGATGACCGTGGTGTCCGTGCTCAGCCTGCTGGGGCTGATCAGCGGCGACCGGCCGCCGTGGTTCCTTCCCTTCGTCTTTGCGGGCTTCCTGGCGATCGGCATAGCCCTCTTCCTGGCCGGCCTGCGCGCGCGCACGCTGGTCGAGGACCTCGAGGTCCGGCCTGGCGAGTTCCGCCGGCAGGCCCGGAGCATTCTGGGCCGCAGGGACGAGTCGATCTCCGGCCCCGGGCTGCGGGTGAGCCGTCGCGAGTCCCACAAGGAGAACGACCGGCCGGTCTACCACCTGCGGGTCACCGCGCCGGACGGCCACCGCGTGAAGTTCGCGGGCAACGTCGAGCCCGACGGACAGCTCTGGCTCATGGCCCGGATCGCGGCGGTGCTGGAGCCGGAGGCGGCCGCCGGCCGGGAGGGCGGCCATGACTGAAGAGCCGTCGATCCCCGCCGGCCTGAAGGTCGAGCGCACCGCCTCGGGCGCCTGGCGGTTCGCGCTGCCGCGCGAACGCGGCTGGTGGGGCGCCATCTTCCCGGGCATTCCCGTCGCCATGGTCTTCGGCGGGTTCACGGCCTACTGGATCTGGATGTGGTGGCACCAGTCCAAGCACAACACCCAGCGCCTCGTGGGCATGATCTTCGTCCTGCCGTTCGTCGCCGCGGTCATCTTCATGTTCCGGGGCATCTGGCTGACCCTCTTCGGGCGCAACAGCCTTGAGGTCGACGCCGAGGCGGTGAGCATCTGCCGCAGCACCCCGCTCTTCGAGACCCGCAGGCGCCTGCGGCTGACGGAGGTTCTCTCCGTAACTGCCGACGTCCAACGCGGCAAGAGCTTGCGCACCGACTACCTGGCCATCAAGACCGCCAAGAAGGAACACCGGGTGGCCGAGGGTCTGGACCGCGAGTCCATCGAGTGGCTCGGCGCCAGGATCTCGGCGTTGGCCGATGCCGCCCGCACCGAAGGAGGGCCCGGCGCGCCAGGACTGCTGGCGGTGTTCGAAAGAGATCTCCGCTCGGACCGCTTCGAGGAAGGCAAGGTCCGCGCCGAGGACGTTCGCGAACTGCAGGCCGAAGCCGGCCCTCCACCAACCGGGAGCGGCATCGAGGTCCTCGAGGAACGCGGCGACTGCCTCCGGCTGCGGGTGGCCGCCGGAAGCGGCGGGCCACTGATCTTCTTCGGCACAGTCTGGACCATCTTCACCGGCGGGATCTTGCTGGGCGTCTGGCTAGCCGGTGCCCGCAGCCCGGAGACCCCCGCCTGGACCCTGCCGCTGGTGGGCATCCCCTTCGTGGGCGTTGGACTCCTGGTACTGGGCCTCGGCCTGCGCATGAAGACCATGGTGGAGGAGCTTGAGTTCCGCCCGGGCGAGGTCATCCGGTCGGCCAGGAGCATCTTCGGCGCGCGCACCGAACGCCTGGCGGGAACCGGGCTGACTCTCAGGCGGGAGGAGAGCTACCGTCAGAACGAGGTGCCCGTTTATCGCCTGTGCATCGCCGACGCCACCGGCCGTCACATCCGCTTCGCCGGCGGCATGAGGGCCGATGCGCAGCTTTGGCTCTCGGCCCGCGCCGGGGCAATTCTGGGAAGCCTGGCGCTCGACCTTCCCGGGGAGCCGGTGCTGCCTGCCCTGGAACCGGGCTCCCCTCCGCCGGAAGGCGCCGGGATCATGGTTCTGGGCGATGCCATCGAGGTCTTTGACGCGCAGCTCACCGCCCGGGGCGGCAGCGGGGCACTGTCCTTCGTCATCTTCTGCCTGGGGATAACCGCGCTGGTCGGAATCGTGATGCTCTGCTTCAAACTCCAGATCTTCGGACCGGCCGAGGGTCCGCAGTGGCGAAGCTTCCTGTGGCTGCTGCCCTCCACGGCACTGGGCGGCTGGGTCTTCGCCTACGCCGTGCGCCAGCAGACGCTGACTGAGGAGGTCTCCGTCCGCCCGGGCCGGGCCGAATGGTCCGCGGTCAGCATCTTCGGACGGAGCAGTCGGCGGCTCGAAGGCCGGGTCGCCATATCGCGAGAGATCAGCTACCAGGCCGGCAGCACCGTCTACTACAACCTGATCCTGCGGGACGAGTCCGGCCGGAAGATCAAGTTCGGGACGAACCTGCGCCCGGACGCGCAGCTCTGGATGATGGCCCGCATAACTGCAGCCCTCGGACAGGGGGTGCCCGCCGGCAACGCATGACGCAGGAAGATGCCGGCTGCTCCTGGCGGCTCTGCTGCTCTGCGGCCCTTCGGCCCCGCTCAGGCCTTGAGCTTGTGGAAGGGCCTGGCGCGAGGCAGAGGGTTCCCGGCCCGGACCTTCAGCGCCTCTCGGGCAGGCTGTAGGCCATCTTGACGATCCGGCTCGAAGGGAAATAGGTGGCCAGGATCTCCTGGTAGTTGCGGCCGTCCTGGGCCTGGCCCTGGGCGCCGAACTGGCAGAGGCCCACGCCGTGCCCCCACCCCGCCCCCTCGAACCGGTAGCGCGACCCCGGCGTCATGGAGCAGTTGGTGCTGGGCAGCTCCGAGGGGCCGATGGCCAGGCGCACGTCGTTGGCGCGGATCTCCACCGAGCCGGGGTCGCCGGGACCACGGGCCAGGAACTTGGTGATGCGGCCGTCGGGGGCCTTCTCGGCCACCTCCAGGCTCCGCAGCGGCTTGTTCTTGGTGATCTTGCGCATGGTCGGGCCGACCTCGGGGTCGTCGGACAGTTCCTTGGCCAGCCGGTCGGCGATGACCGTGAAGTTGATGTCCCGCTTCCAGGACGCGTACTTGTTGTCGGGCTGCTGCCGGCACCAGCGGCACTCGGCGCCGCCCAGCGCGTCGATGTGCCGGCGGGTGAACACGGCCGTCGCATCCACGGTGTGTCCGCCGCAGCTGGAGTGGAACCAGGCCGGGAAGATCATGTTGTTCCAGGTGAGCACCTCGCCGCGCGTGGAGTTCACCGCCAGGTTGATCTTGGCGTTGCGCGAGACTCCCGGGCGGTACTCCTGGGCCTCCCGCCCGGTCATGCCGAAGTCCCAGGGGTCGGAGGCGTTGCGCAGCGAGTAGTAGAGGGCGTAGGTCCGGCTGGCCACCGCCTGGGCCCGGAGCGCCTCCTCGTTCCAGCGGTCCACCGGGACCTCGCCGGCCAGGACTCCGCAGAGGTACTCCTCGATATCCATGTGCACGACGACGTGAAGGGTCGAGGTCCCGCGCACTCCGATGAGCTCGACGTCGCCCGGGAAGACCTGCCCGCTGATCTCGACCGTCCCGGACTTCTCGGGGACGATCCGCAGGCGCCCCAGGTCCTCGCTGTTGGGCCGGAGCGGCAGGCTGCCCACCGCCAGACAGCGGTCCCGGAAGGTGACCGGCGCCGCCGCCAGGCGCTTCATGGTGATGGGGATCTCCGCGCCGGAGCCGTCGTACAGCCGGAACGGCCCGGTCACCGCCAGGTTCACGGCCTGGGCCTTCTGGCGCACGATCAGGCGGACCTTGGGAGCGTCCTTGAACGGACCCGGGAAGGCGTGGAGCGGCACGTCCTCGCTGCGCGGCAGCTGGCGGCACGAGAAGATGGCCACCAGCGCAAAGGCGGCGACGGCCAGCACCACCACGCGGGTCACGTTGCGTCGAATGGTCTCGGGATCGCGGGAGGTCCGCTGGACCTCCGGCGGGAGCTCGGTGCCCTCGAATATCTCGCGCCTGGAAGCCATTGCCCGGTCAGCCCCCCAACCCCTCGCAGTGCCCCTCCGGCTCGGCCTCGCTGAAGATGCACCCGCAGTAGTACTGCCGGTGCAGCAGCAGCCGGTTGGGCAGCTTCTCCCGGCCCGTCCCGTGCAGCGCCCGGAGGTCGCGGCCGTCGAAAGCCACCCCGGCCTCCGCGGCGGCGCGCTCCCCGGCTGCGCGGAGCCGGTCCTGCATCTGGTGGGGGCTGGACAGCAGCGTCGTCGAGAAGGCCCCCAGCCCCAGCTCCGCGGCCAGCCCGGCGGTCCGGGCCATCCGCACCGCGTAGCACCACGAACAGCGCCCGGCGCGGTCCGCGGCCGGATCGAAACCGGGCGCATTATAGAGGCCGGCCAGGAATGGGGCAAGCCCGTATTCCTCCTCGGCGTGGAACCCCACGTCCAGACGCTCGCAGAGCAGCCGAACGCTCTTCAGGCGCTTGCGGAACTCGCCCCGCGGATGGATGTTGGGATTGCAGAAGGCCACGGCCACCCGGTCGTAGTCGCGCCGGAACGCTTCGAGCACGTCGAGCAGGCACCAGGCGCAGCAGGTGTGGAGCAGGATGCCGCGGGACTTGGAACGGTCCGGCCGGGTCGGTTCGTCAACCATGCCGGCCATTGTACGCCGCCGTCACAGCGGCTCAAGGACGGCGAGGGATGACCGGAGCAGCCTACTGTCCCGGGCGCGCCTCCAGGGCCACGGCCGTCCGGACCGCCAGGTCCAAGTGGTCGGCCGGATCCTTGAACTCGCCGACCACCGCGTAGCAGACCGGGCCGCTCTTCCAGAGCAGCGCCCGACACTCCTCGGCCGAGCCTCTCCAGAACTCCCGCCCATCGCGCTGGACCATCTCCAGCCCGCGCAGGGAGAGCCCCTCGGACCTGACTATGAAGAGGGTCACCGCGTGGCTGCGCCGCTGGCAGAAGCAGGCCACCAGACCCATGCTCTGCTTGCCGTCGCGGCAGCAGGTCGCGCCGCGCCTGGCCGGGAAGGCCGAGGACGGCAGCTTGACGGAGATGCCCAGTTCCTTGCTGAGGTAGCCCTCGATGGCTGCCGAATCCGCCGAGGTGATGTCCAGAAGCTGGGGGGCGCGGCCGCTGGAGTGTTCGTAGTGCTCCGCGGCCATGGCCGCCACCAACCCGCGGCCGGAGCCGGGCCAGAAGACGCCCGAGCCGACCACCAGCAGCACCGCGGCCGCGGAGGCCAGGGCCAGGGTCCAGCCCAGCGCCCTCCGGGGCAGCGCCCGCCGCCGCGGACCTGGTCGGGAAGCTTCCGTCGCCGGCCCATCGGCCTGGGCCTCGGCCAGAGTCAGCCGGATGCGATCGGCCAGTGCCTGGGGGGCGCGCACGGCCCGCCCCACGGCGCGGACCCGGGCGGCCAGGGCCTTCTCCCCGTCGGCGGCCGCGCGACAGGCCGGGCAGGAGGCCAGGTGCGCCTCGAACGCCTCGCGATCGGCGACGGCCAGCTCGCCGTCCAGGCCGGCGATGATCCGCGCGCGCGTCCAGCGGCAATCGGCGGTCATTTCGCAGCCTCCGCGGCGTCGTCCCGGTATCCCATTGCCCGGGCGTAGTCGCCAAGCCTCCGGCGCAGCAGCTGCCGGCCACGGTACAGCCGGCTCATCACCGTGCCCAGCGGACATTCCAGGGCCCCGGCGATTTCCTTGTAGCTCATGCCCTCCACCAGGGCCATGACCACGACCTGGCGGAACTCCTCGGGGAGCTCGTCCAGCGCGTGCTTGACCTCCTGGTCGAAGCGCTCGTCCATGGCCGCCTCGACCATGGCCGGCGCCTCGGCCGGCTCCATGGCCGCCTCGCCGGCCTCGTCGGAGGCCAGGAAGGCCCCGATATCCTCGAGGCTGGTCCGGGCGGGATTCACCTGCTGCTTGCGGTAGCGGTTGATGTAGCTGTTGGTCAGGATCTTGAAAAGCCACGCCCGGAAGTTGGTCTCGGGTTCGAAGGTGGCGAACGAGCGGAACGCCTTCATGAACGTTTCCTGCACCAGGTCCTCAGCCTCGTCGGGGTTGCGGGCCATCCGCAACGCGGTCCGGTAAAGGCTGTCCAGGTGGGGAAGGGCAAGCGCCTCAAATTCGGAGCTGGCTGCGGCCTTCCCGGGTGCGGGAACGGCCTCATCGCTCTGGCGCCCCGCCCTTCGCGGGTCTTTGTGAGAGCTGATGACCACAACCATCCCCTTCCGAGGGCCTATTCCGCAGTTCCGCTCTTTTTTCAGTATATGGCCGAAAGCCCGTCAGGCAAGGAGAGGCTACTTTTCAGACCCAGGTTGTCCTCTGCTTCTCGGCCGAAACCCGGGCGGCCGCCTCCGCGGCCAGGGCCGTCCCGTAGATGTCGGCGACCGCGCTCCAGGCCAGGTCCTCCTCACCCGGCCAGGCATCCAGCGGCAGGCGCAGTTCGCGCCGCAGCAGCGCCGGCAGGTCGGCCAGGGCGGCCGGGGCCAGTTCGCGCAGGTGCAGGTCCTCGTCGATGCGATCCGGCGGCCAGAAGCCCTCGCCGTTGAGGTCGGCGAACTTCCCGGCGATCGCCCGACGGACGACGGCAATCGTCGCGACGCGGTCCGGCTGGGACGGGAAGAACCGCCTGGCGAACGCGGAGTCGTCCAACTCCGGACGCCCGGCGGCGAGTTCGCGGACCCGGCAGCGCAGCTCCCCGGTCTTGGCCAGCGCCCAGAGCAGGAAGGCCAGGGCGCTGACCGCCAGGCACATCGTGCCCATGCCCAGCAGCTTCTGGCTGTTGGCCATGGCCGATGCCAGGCACAGAGCCGCACCGGCGGCGGCCACCAGGATGGCCAGCGCCGCCATGGGCCTGAGCTGCGCGCGGCTCCTGGATGCGTCATCGGACATGGCAGCCCAGGATAGCGCGGCGCGCGCCGCCGGCAAGGACAGGGAGCCGAGCTGCAGGACCAGGGGACAAGAGGCAGGGGCCAGGAAGTGGGCCCGCGATGCCCGCGCCCCGCGCCATGCGCCTTCTCCGGAAAGCCCTTGACCTGTCCGGGCCAGCCCGGAGAATAGCGGCGTCAGCCGTCCTGCGCGCCCGTAGCTCAACTGGATAGAGCGCCAGACTTCGGATCTGGATGCTGGGGGTTCAAATCCCTCCGGGCGTGCCAGCGGCCTGCGGCCGGCCCCTCACTTCACATCGACCTTGACGACGTTGCTGATCGCGCCCATGTTGGACGAGTCGTCGAAGCTGCGCACCGCGAAGTGCAGGGCCTTGCCGGCCGGTACGGTGACGGTCAGCTTCTCGGCCGCGCCGGGGGCCTGCGGCGCCGGCTCGCCGGCGACGTTGGTCGCGATGTTCCAGTAGCAGACCGCCTGGCCCTCCTCGCGGTAGTTGATGTCCAGGTAGTCCTTGATGGGCTTCTCCGACCACTTGACCTGGTAGCGGACCACCTTGCCGCCGCCCTCGTCGGCCGGCGCGGTCCAGGAGAGTTCGACCTTCCCGCCGCCGGCGGCCGTCGCCTTGAGGTCGGCCACCGCCTTGGGCGGCTGTTCGTCCTTGCGCGGATGGGCGACCAGCCCGATGGCCAGGGAGGTGGGGGTCATCCAGTCCCCCTTGGTGTTGCGCTCCACCCGCGCGTAGGTCGGGGCCTCGCCCTGAGGCACGCTCGGCGGACTGACGTAGTCGCGGCTCAGGCCCCACCAGAGGATCTCGCGGCTCTTGGCCTTGAGGGCCTTGTCGCCGGTCAGCAGGTAACCGGCGGCCAGGACGTTCGGCCACCACTTGGTGTACCAGCTGTCGGTGCCGTTGGCCTGGTACTCCTTGTACTTGCCGCCGTTCCACTGCGGGATCATGTCCGGCAGCGGGAAGTCCAGGTGCATGTAGTAGTAGACCGCCTTCTGCACCGGGCTGAAGGCGTACTTGGCCCCGAAGTTCGCCTGGGCCACCGCGTAGTCCATGACGTCCTCGCCGGCCACCTGGGCCTCCGGGTCGGACGATGCCGACAGCGCCTGCCAGGACACGTAGTTGGCCTGGGCGATCATCGCCTCCGGCCAGGTGCCGCAGTTGACGGGCATGTAGCTGCCGTACTTCGGGTGTTTGCACTTGTTGCCCTCGATCTGGACGCCCTCCTGCTTGATGAGTTCCTGGATCTCGGGACTGCCCTTGGATGCGTCCATGGCCGAGCCGGCGCCGGACATGGAGTCGGCCCAGCAGAAGCCGCGCGGGTCGCGCCGCGGGGTGCGCGTCCCCATCAGGGCGTAGTGCACCAGGTACTTCCGCCACTTGTCGTCGCGGGCCACGTCGTAGGCCCGGCTCATCACGATGTAGCAGCGCGAGAAGCCGCGCGAGCCATAGCCGCTGAAGTTGTCGCCGGGCTTCTTGCCGGCGTAGGGCCCGTACCAGGCGACGTTGGCGAACTCGGCGGCATCGAAGGCGCCCTCCAGCGAGTCGATCGACCCGGTGATCAGCGCGTAGTTGAAGAGCCCCGCCGCGTAGAAGTGGCAGCCCTCCGAGCAGACCCGGCCGGTGCCCCACTTGGGGGTGGGGTACTTGCCGTCCTTGCCGTACTCCCACTCGTCGGAGCGGTAAAGCAGGTAGGTCCGCCAGTAGCGCGCCCAGGCGGCGGCCTGGTCGAGGTAGCCGCGCTGCCCGGTGCGGAGGTAGCCGAAGACCATGCCCTGGAGGTGGTCGCACTCGCTGGTGGCATGGGCGTCGAAGTCGCCGACGTAGAAGGCCGGGGACGGGTCCTGGCGGGGAAACTTCTTGGGGTCGTCGAACTTGGCCAGGCCCATCTCCTTGTAGGTGGCGGTCTCGTCGGCCAGCGACCCGAAGCCGCGGCCGATGCCCATGCCGTCGTGCTCCGCGTAGTACGCGCACGGCGCCAGGGCGTGGAGCGGCGAGGCCAGGCCCTCGGGAGTCTTGGTCTTGCCGAAGACCAGGTCGATCTCGGTGTCCTTGTGCGCGCCCCAGGTCAGCTTGTAGGCGCCGGCGTTCGGGGACAGGTCGATGGCCAGCTCGCCTTCGGCGACCGCAACCTTGTAGTTGCCGGAGTTGCCGCGCCCGCCGTGGCGCATGAAGACCAGCAGGTCGGCCGCGCCGGTGAAGGCCTGCCAGCCGAAGGCCCCGCCCTGGCCGGATCCGCCGTTCTGGCCCGCGGTCAGATCCCCGCCGGCCAGGCCCAGGCGCAGCGCGGCCGATTCGACGCTGAGGTCCTTGGCGTCCTTGCCGGCGTTGCGCAGGGCGTGCTCGATGCGGATGGCGCTCTCGCCGGCGTTCAGGGTGATGCTCATCGCCCAGGTCGGGACCTTCTCCTCGCCGTAGCCGCCCTTGATGTACAGCGTGGTCCGCACCGGCCCGCGGTAGGCGTAGGCGAAGCTGATGGGCTTGCCCGGCCCGCCCTTGCCGCCGGCGACGAGGCCGGCCTTGGCGGCCTTGAAGACCTCCTTGCCGCCGAGCTTGACCGACTCGAAGCCGTTGAAGCTGGCCTTGTTGACGGTGAAGGACACCAGACCGTTCGAAACCTCGACGACGTCGCCGGTCTCCTTGACAGTCACCGGGCTCGGCGGCGCGGCCTTGCCGGGAGCGTCGCGGAGCGCAAGAGTCTTCTTCCCCTTGGTCGGCAGAGAGACCGGGAAGCTCACCAGCGCCCAGTGGAGCGAACCGTCAGGATACTTGACGATCGAGTCGACCTGGACGGGCACCTCCGTCCCGCCGTCGAAGAGGCTGAAGCCGGCGGGGTCCTTGTACTTCCCCTCGGGCAGGGGGATGCCGCCGGAGACGACCTCGAGCTTCCGCTCGGCGCCGGAGGGCTCCTCGACCGTCAGAGGCACCTCCAGGGCCGGAACTGAAGCGGGGAGCAGGCAGAGCAGAGCAGCGACGGCGGCGGCAAGGCGAAGCATGGCGTTCTCCTCAGATGGCGGCGACAGTGGTCCGGGGAGCGGACCTCTCAACGGGTGGATGATAGGCGCACCCGCCGGAGTGTCAAATCGCGGGCGAGTTCGAGCTCTTCCTCTCTGTGGCCCTCTCCCCCTGGGTGAGAGGGCCAGGGCGAGGGGTGACGCCAGTCACCAAGGAGGCCCATCCCTCACCCCCGCCCTCTCCCACAAGGGGAGAGGGGGACCAAGATTGCCAATCGAACTACTCGGCCGCCTTCAGGGCTGCGTCGAACTCCACCTCGGCGGACTCCAGCGAGCCCAGCCGGGTGAGGCAGCGCCCCTTCAGAATCCGCGCCTTGATGACCAGCACCCGATCGACCCCGGCCTGGCCCAGGAAGAGCCGGGCGTTGACGGCCTCCAGGGCCGCCTTCCAGTCGGCCTTCTTCTGCGACTTCTCGGCGGCGTCGGCCAGGGTCCGCGCCTTGTAGAAGACCGCGCGACTCCAGATGGCCCGGGCCTGGGCCTGGTCGGCCATGTCCGCCGGGTCGATGGCGATGACCTTGTCGAAGGCCTCGACCGCCTTGGCAACCTCTCCGGCCAGCGCCAGGCCGTGGCCCAGCGCGTAGTTCATGAACATCTCGACGCCGGCGGTCTCGGGGCCGAGCGTCTCGTACTTGTCGTTCTGCCGCTTGACCCAGGCGGTGACGAAGTCGGCGATCTGCCTGCCGAGCCGCTTCTGCTGGGACTGACCCGCCGGCCAGAACTCGCCGAAGCGGATCATCTCCTGCAGGCACTTGGCCGAGGCGCGCCAGTAGGCGTCGAAGGCCCTGTTCTTGGCGGCCTCGACCGCTTCGGCGTTGCCGCCACGATAGCTGGTCAGGGCCTTGGCATACTCCGCCTCGGCCCGCGCCACCTCGTTCAGAAGGGTCTTGATGACCGCCTGCTGTTGCGCCTCGATGGCCGCGCCCAGGGGCTCGCGCTCCTCGGGCGTGCTGCGCGGGTCGAGCAGGAGTTCAACCGAGGCCCGCAGCCGCCCGTCGCCAGCGGCCGCCTCGAGCGCGGCCAACTCCTTCTGCAGGCGAGGCTCGCCCGGCAGGGTCTTGCGCAGCTCCTCGACGGACTTGAGCACTTCGCCGTAGGCGGCCAGCCGCTTCCGGAGGTCCCGCTCGAGCCCCGCGCGGCGCTCGGCCACCCAGGCCTTGACCAGCTCCGCCTCGTTCGGATCGGCCAGGCGCGGCAGCGCGCGCTCCGCCAGGTCGAACCATCCCAGGCGGATCAGCTCCCTGGTCTGCTCGTAGCTCGGCTCCGGCCTGGAAGACGATTCGCCGGCGGGCAGCCCGGAAACCGAGGCAACCACCAACGCACCGGCCAAGACCAAGGCGGCAAGCGGAGTTCTCACGGCATAACCTCCCCGGAGCCATCCGGCCCCGCCGATGGAGCGCTACTTGCGCTCCCCGATCGGCACGTAGTGGGTGAGAGTCGGACCGGTGTAGATCTGACGCGGGCGGTAGATCCGGGTGGTGGCCTCGTCCATGACTTCCTTGTAGTTGGCGATCCAGCCGGGCATGCGCCCGATGGCGAAGATCACCGTGAACATGTCCACCGGGATGCCGATGGCCCGCATGATGATCCCGCTGTAGAAGTCCACGTTGGGGTAGAGCTTGCGGGAGATGAAGTAGTCGTCCTTGAGGGCGATCTCCTCGAGCTTCTGGGCGATGTCCAGCAGCGGGTCGCTGATCTTCATGACCTTCAGGATCTTGTCGCACTGGGCCTTGATGATCCGGGCGCGCGGGTCGTAGTTCTTGTAAACCCGGTGGCCGAAGCCCATCAGCCGCTTGTTGTTGCTCTTGTCCTTGGCCTGGGCGATGAAACGGGTGCCGTCGTCGCCTTCGCGGTGGATGGACTCGAGCATCTCGATGACCGCCTGGTTGGCGCCGCCGTGCAGCGGGCCCCACAGGGCGCAGACCCCGCCGGCCGCGCAGGCGAAGAGGTTCGAGCGGCTCGAGGCGATCATCCGCACCGTGGAGGTCGAGCAGTTCTGCTCGTGGTCGGCGTGCAGCAGGAAGATCAGGTCCAGGGCCTTGACCACCTCGGGCTTGAGGTCGTAGTCCTGGTAGGGCTCGGAGAACATCATGTGCAGGAAGTTGGCCGAGTACTTGTAGGTGGGCTTGGGGTAGATGGCCGGCAGACCCAGCGACTTGCGGTAGGCGAAGGCCGCGATGGTCCGCACCTTGGACATCAGTCGCGCGGCCTGCAGATCGAACTTCTCCGGGTTGTACCCCTCGAGCAGCCCGGGCTGGAAGCAGCTCGAGGCGTTGATCATCGACGACAGGATGGCCATGGGGTGGGCGCTGGGCGGGAAACCCTCGAAGTGGTACTTCATGTCCTCATGGAGCATCTCGTTCTTGGTGAGCAGGTCCGAGAAGTTGGCCAGCTGTTTCCGGGTGGGCAGCTTGCCGTAGATCAGCAGGCAGGCGGTCTCCACGAAGGTGGAGTTCTCGGCCAGTTCCTCGATGGGGATGCCGCGGTAGCGCAGGATGCCCTTCTCGCCGTCGATGAAGGTGATGGCGCTGGAGCATGAGCCGGTGTTGGCGTAGCCGTCATCCAGCGTGATGGCGCCGGCGTCGCGGCGCAGGCTGGTGATGTCCACGCCCACCTCGCCCTCCGAGCCCACCACCACGGGCAGGGCGTGCTTCTTGCCGTCGAGTTCCAGGATCGCGGTCTTGGCCATCTTGCACCTCGGGACTCAGCCCAGTATGCGGTCATTCCGGCGGACCGGCCGCCGGTGCGCCGGGGCCGGGATGAGCCGGATATCTCTCAGTACGGCTTCGGCGTGATGCAGCCCCGCAGGAGCATCGCCGCCACGCCGACCATGCTGATCAGGCCCACGCCGCAGAAGAAGCCGGCCGACAGCACCGGCACGAACCTCCGCCACTTCTCCTGGCCGACCAGCCGGGCGAAGTAGAAGCGGCCCAGCAGGGCGCCGCAGAAGGGCGGGATCAGCGCGTGGGGCAGAGCGCCCAGGCCGCCCACGAAGCCGTAGAGCAGCAGGGTGGGCGCCTTGAACATCGTGAGCACCGCGAAGGCCGTCAGCCCGAAGCCCAGGCCGAGCAGCACGTAGGTCGGCTTGAAGGCCAGGAAGAAGAGCGACTGCCCGCCGTCGATGGCCGTGGCCGACCAGGTGGTGCAGGCGTTGAGCGCTCCCAACTGCCACATCTTCTGGGCGTAGGGGTACGACGGAGACGGGATCGGATCCCCGTAGTGCCAGATGTACTGCCAGAAGACGAAGCTGGCCAGCAGGGTGATCGGGTAGATGGCGAACTCCGCCTTGATCACGCTGGTGAACCTGGTGCCGGTCAGCTCGATCTCCCGGAAGCTCTGGGCGTTGCCACCGTAGTCCTGCAGCGGGAACGGCGCGCACCAGATGGCCGCCCCCTTGGAGCCGGACATGATGAAGGTGGCCTCGCGGATCATCGGGAAGCCGATGCCCGTGCCGGTCATGCCGATCATCCGGGCGTTCACGTAGCTGATCAGCGGCGTGTAGATGAACCCGAAGATGAACAGGAAGAGCGGCACCAGCCACGAGGCCTTCCCCGAGAGCGGCAGGATGGGATTGCCCTGGATGTCCTTGGCGGTGCGCCCGGTGTAGTAATCGCCCGGGTGGGCCATCAGGTACCAGGATCCCAGAACGATGATCAGGGTGGCCAGGCCGAACAGGCCGATGGCCAGGGTCGGGGAGTAGTCGCCGCGCCCCGGCGGCAGCTCTCCGCCCTTGCGCAGCCCCGGGGAGGCCTCCTGCTCGCGTTTCTTCTCCCGGATCTTCTTGGCGATGTTGTAGATGCCCAGCAGGGCGATGGCGAAGCTGGTGCCGATGCCGAAGCTCATCCAGAAGTCGACCGAGTTCATGAAGCTGGTCATGATGGTGTCCATGCCCGGCCGCCAGTGGGTCAGGATGCCCAGCTCATGGAGCAGGGGGTTCACGAACATGTGCACCAGCGAGGCGATGGCTCCGCCGACCACGATCCAGAAGGGCAGGACCATGCCCACGACC
>Ga0302248_1000917_pt1 | contig 24738 bp, 21 predicted proteins | sample AAG_UR_Leu_MG_FD_193528 | JGI IMG/M metagenome (GOLD analysis project Ga0302248, IMG submission 193528) | Enriched activated sludge microbial communities from anaerobic digester in WTTP, New Holstein, Wisconsin, United States - AAG_UR_Leu | ecosystem: Engineered > Bioreactor > Anaerobic >... | reverse complement strand
CCACGAATTCGATGGTTCCTTTTTCGATGGCGAAGAGGTCGATGCGGGCCAGGCGGGGATCGGACTGGACATGGTCCTTAAGGGTCGCATCCAAGGCGGACAAGCCGCGCCGCGTGGGAAAATATTTGTAATAGGTGCTTACGGTGTCGGCCAGCTCGTCGAGGCGGCGTGCCTGTTGTTCCGTCAGAAGGTTGTCGAAGACCTGCAGTTGCACCCATCCCCAGGCGGCCATGGTCAGGGCGATGGCCAGGACGGTGACGAGCATCAGGCGGGTGCGGAGCGTCATGACGACAAACTTAGCACACCCGGTCGGTGCTGCAAACCTTTTTTTCCTCCCAAGCGGTGCGCTTCATGATAGTCGAACCTGGGATAATCCTATGGCGTTCCAAGTCTTCCCCGATTCGTCGCCGGGGGACTCCTGACCGTCGATGCGGGGCGTAAAAATATCTCGTGGGCCCATCAACGCTTTCAGGAATGATGACGGCGTCAGATACGACCTTTATTTGGCGGGGGGGGTGGGGACGGAGGACTTGCCGCCTTTCGGGGTGACCACTTTTTTCTTGGTCACCTTGACGATGCGCTTGGCGATGTGTTGGCCATCCTTGGTGATGTAGCTCACGCCGACCTCGTCTCCCACATTGATCTTGTCCTGTGGTTTGGCAAGGATGAACTCCATGGTTTCCACCGTTCCCTTGACGTTGCGTTCGATCTTCAGGGCGACGGCGGAGATTTCGATCACCCGGCCCGTCGCCCGCATGCGTGTTTCCCGGGGCGGCGCCTTCTGGGGGGCCGGATTGATGGGGACGGATTTCACGGCGGTGGATTTGGCCTGGTAGGGATCGGTTTGCTCTATGGCCAGGGAGGAGGCGGCGCCCATGAAAAGCACACAGAAAAATAATGCCAGCCAGCTTTTCAAACAAACCTCCTCGTAGTTTTTCCGTCTTTGACGCAAGGATTATGCCACATAACGGCTACCGCGGGTGATAACAAGTCTTAACATCTTGAAAATAAAAGTTTTTATTGGAAGATTATAAGAAAGGGGACCCCCGGGGGACGGGGGAAAAAAGGTGAATTAATCCCCAAGGATTGAGGAATTTTGCATCATGTCCTTGACCGGATTCCCCCTTTCGTGGTAGCGCACGGCCACAGCGACCTCCGACGCCGAAAAGACCGGCAAGGGTACGTCGGCAGCGGTTTCTTGTGGGAAGAAGCGATGATGGAACGAAAAACATTCAAACATTACGATATGATCATGGCCCTCTTTGTGACGGTCCTGATCATGAGCAATATCCTATCCTCGGCCAAAATCGTCGACTGGGGGGGGTCCCTCTTCGGGGTACCCCTGGCCTTTGACGCCGGGACGATCCTCTTTCCCGTGAGCTACATATTTGGCGACATCCTTACGGAGGTTTACGGCTACCGGCGCTCCCGGCGGGTTATCTGGATGGGTTTCGCCTGTCTGGCCCTTTCCAGCGTGCTGATGTATCTCGTAAAAATGATGCCCGGGGAGGCCCTCTGGGAGAAGACGGCGGGGCAGGCGGCTTATGATGCCGTTCTTTCCGGAATGACCTCCGGGGGAATCGTCGCGGCCAGCCTTATCGGCTATTGGTTGGGCGAGTTTTCCAATTCCTATGTCCTGGCGCAGATGAAAATCCTCACCCGGGGACGCTGGCTTTGGACGCGCACGGTGGGGAGCACCTTGATCGGGGAAGGTATCGACACCCTGGCCTTCGTCTCTATCGCCGTGTTCTTCGGTGTCTTCCCGGCGGCTCTTTTCGTGACCCTGGCCCTGACGAACTATCTCTTCAAGGTCGGGGTGGAGGTGGTCATGACCCCGCTCACTTACGTCGCCGTCGACGCCCTGAAAAGCTCTGAACAGGAAGACTACTACGATTACCGAACCAACTTCAATCCCTTCTCCCGTAACTCGAATATCTATTCATGAATCGTTCATGAGGAAGTTTCGAATTGCCCTGTTGCTGCTGCAAATTGTCGTCCCGACGACGTTCCTTTTTTCCTACGTCTCCAGTGTGGGTGCCGACAACAGTTTGAAGGTCAAGACCATCCTGGAGCGACACACGGTCAAATATCAGACCGAATTTGTCGTCGATGCGCCTCTGGAAGTATGGAATCGTGTTTTGGCGCACCCGCTGCTTATGGCCAAATTGTGGAACCTCTACAATTTTCAGCCCGCTTACGAGGTCCATGACGCCCAAGAGGGTGTCTCAGTTATCGATCCCTCGGGAATCAAAGGGAAATTGATCATGACGGAATGCCTTCTTGACTGCCGTAGCTTTTACGGTCGCGGTTCCGTAGATCACTGGGCTATCCCGTCCTTCATCAGTGCCGAGGGCGTCTTCCGCTTTCGTTATGTTGAGGAAGGACCGCGGATCAAGGGAACCTTCGAGGCCTTTTTGCGGGGAGACAACAAGACCACCGACTTCATGATGAAGCTTGTGGCGGGAAAAGTGAAGAACCTGCTGCACCGCCGCTTTACCAACAACCTCAACGATATGAAAAAGATCGTTGTCGATATCGTCCAAAACCCCGATCAAATCCGTCGCCACCTTACCGGTGACGCCCTGAGGGAGTTTAACAGCACCTTTTGATTTCCCCTTCTCTTTCTTCGTGGCCGAATGTGTCCACCGCGGTATGCTCCTTGACGACACAGGAGAAAAGGGATACTCAGGAAAGAAAAGGGGTCCGGATAGGACCCCCCCCCTTTTTTTTTCTGCAACCAGGAGAAGGAGACTGTTGTCCGGTGGTAGGGGTAAGCGATGGACAAAGGAGACGGGTGATCGTCGTAGGTGCCGGGGCTGCAGGGATGATGGCGGCGGGCCGGGCGGCGGAAGCGGGGGCGCGGGTCCTCCTCCTGGAGAAGATGGAGCGACCGGGCAAAAAAATCCTCGTCAGCGGCAAGACACGCTGCAACCTCACCAACACCCGGGAACTGCAGGATTTCATCGCCATGTACGGTTCCGGCGGGGCCTTTCTCCAGGCCGCCTTTCATAGGTTTTTTCGGGAGGATCTTCTGGGGCTTCTCCGCCGCTACGGTGTGGAGACGAAATCCGAGCGGGGCGGTCGGATCTTTCCCGTTTCCGACCGGGCCGCGGATGTGGTCGATGCCCTCCAGAGCTGGCTGAACGAGTCGGGGGTGGAGCTCTTGACGGCACAACGGGTCCTTTCGTTGGCGGTCACCGAGGGAAGGATCGCCGGGGTAGAAACCACGGCGGGGCTTCTGCCGGCCGCGGTGGTGATCGTCGCCACGGGAGGGGCCACCTGGCCCGCCACGGGCTCCACCGGCGACGGTTACGAACTGGCCCGGGGCGTCGGTCATCGCATCGAAAAACTACGGCCCGCCCTGGTACCGCTCATCGTGAAGGAAACCGCTCTGGCGAAGGCCATGCAGGGGGTGAGCCTGCGCAATGTGCGACTCACGGCCTTCCGGGGACGTCCCGGCGATTTTCGCCCCGCTTTTGTGCCCTCCCGGGATACCGGTCGGGGGTCGGGGGGAACAAAGAAGAGGCGGGGGCCGGTAATCGAGAGCCGCTGCGGGGAGATAATGATGACCCACTTCGGCATCGGCGGTCCGGTGACGCTACTGATGAGCTTGGCAGTTGTCGATGCCCTGGAGGAGGGACCCGTAAGCGTCGCTATCGATCTCAAACCCGCCCTGGATTATCCCCAGCTCCGGACGCGTCTGCAACGGGATCTCGACGCCCACGGCAAACGACAGTGTCGGGGGATCCTCGCCGGTCTCCTTCCCCGGAAGCTCATTGCGCCCCTGGCGGAGCAGGCGGGGATCCCCCTCGACAAGCCGGCCCATCAGATCAACGCCGGGGAGCGGGAACGGCTGGTGGAAACGCTCAAAGCCCTGCGGTTCGAGATTGCCGGCGCCCTTCCCATGTCGTCCGCCATGGTCACCGCCGGTGGGGTTTCTCTGAAGGAGATCGATCCCCGGAGTATGGCCTCGCGCCTGGTGAGGGGATTGTATTTTTGCGGCGAGGTCCTGGATATCGATGCCGACACGGGGGGATACAACCTCCAGGCGGCCTTTTCCACGGGCTGGGCGGCCGGCGAGGCGGCGGCCGCCTACCTTACGGATCGGCAGCGGTAAGTGCTCGCCGTTTTTACAGTTTCAAGACCTCAGACAAAGTAGGGTGGGGGATGCACCAGTTGCGGAGCGTTTTCATGTCCGCCCCGGCGGTCATGGCCAGACTCAGGGCGGCAATGAGGTCGGGGGCCCCTTCCCCGGCGATGGTGGCGCCGACCAGCTGTCCGGTGTGCCAGAGCAGCTTGACAAAACCCTGGCCTGCCAGTTCCGCACGGGCCATGATACTGGCGCCGTAATCGCTGCGGTGAACCTCCACGTCCATGCCCCTCTCCCGGGCCTGCCTTTCCGTCAGCCCCACCCGGGCGATCGGCGGGTGGGTATAGGTCACCGCAGGAACAAACTCCTCGCGATAAACGCGGGAACCGTCGCCGAAGAGACGGCCGGCCAAGGCCTGCCCCTGCTGCATGGCCCGGTGGGCCAGCATGGCGCCGCCGGTGACGTCCCCGACGGCATAAATTCCCCTAACGTTGGTTTCCTGCCGATCGTTGACCATGATTCCCCGGCGGTCGTACCCGATCCCCAGCCGGACGAGGCTTTCCCCCTCGAGGCGGGGGCGGCGGCCCGTGCAGAGGAGGGCATATTCCGCCACCAATTCCAGTGATTTGCCGTTTTGTGCCGCCGCCACCCGGATGCCCTCCGACCCCTCCCGGAGTTCGGTGACCGCCGTTGCCGTCAGGACCTTCACCCCGAGACGGGCAAGCTCTTTCCGGAGAAATTCCCCGGCCTCCTCTTCCTCGTAAGGGAGCAACACGGGGAGAATCTCCACGAGCTGTACCGCCGTTCCCAACTCCGCCAGGAAGGTGGCGAATTCCACCCCGATGACGCTGCCGCCGACGATGACCACGCTTTTGGGCAGGGCGGTCAGTTGCAGAAAGGTGTCGGAGGTCAGGACCCGGGACAGGAGGGGTGGCGGCAGGTCGGGCGCTTGTTCCGTTCCTTGGTTTCCGCCCTGCAAGGAAGGGGGTGCCGCAGCTTCTCGGAGCGGGGGGAGGTCCGGACCGGCGTCGATGGGGAACGGGGGCGGAGAAACCTCCGATCCCCAGGCGATGACGATCCCGGCGGCGGAGAACGTTTCCCGGGCACCATCGGAAGAGGTCCAGACGACTTCGCCTGGGGAGAAGATCTCTCCCCATCCGGACTTCATTTCCACACCCGCGGCCTGCAGGGATTTCTCCACTCCCAGGGCGGCAACTCTGATCATCTGGTCGCGGTGGCGGCAGATGGCGGGAAAGTCGAAGGTCGGGGCGTCGGTCCGGATGCCCAGACGGGAGATTCGCTTCAGATGGGCGTAATGTCTGCTGCAGGTCAGCAGGGCCTTGGTGGGGATGCAGCCCCGATGGGTACAGGTGCCGCCCCAGGCGTTGCTCTCGATGATGCACACCCGGGCGCCCAGCCGGGATGCCTCTTCCGCGGCGGCATGGCCGCCGGGTCCACCCCCGACGACGATTAGGTCAAAACGATGCTGCGACATGACGAATCCTCTCTTATCCCATGGTTCTATTCGATTATTGCGAATCCTTAACCGATTCCTTCCCAATCTTGCCCGGGAAGCGGGGTGGGGAAAATACCGCCAAGCAAGCGGGCAAGTTCATGACAACTATCTCATAGAGTCCCGGCGGCGGGCTTCGGTCATGCTAATCTCTTCGGGGGCAACGCCCCGAAGCTTGTTTCGACATGAGGAATTTTACCCGTAATACCGCGCGGCTTGCTGCGAGGTGATTCATCAAGTCGCCGCCGTTTGTCCGGGGCGTAATGCCGGTCGCCGGCCCGAGGCGGAGGTCATCCCGCTCCCGCCCCGGCATGGTAAGAACTGCGGACCAGGGGACCCGCCTCGACATGGGCGAAGCCCATAGAAAGGGCAGCCTCCCGCAGGGCGGCGAACTCTTCGGGGCGATAGTATCTCTGGACCGGCCAATGTTTGGCCGTAGGTTGCAGATACTGACCGATCGTCACGGACCGGCAGCCCACGGCGGCCAGATCGTCCAGTAATTGCCGAATGTCGTCCATGCTCTCCCCGCAGCCGACCATGAAACCCGATTTGGAGACGGATGATCCTTCCCTGCCGATGCGGTTCAGAATCTCGAGAGAGGTCCGGTAATTTCCCTGGGGACGCAAATGCGGGAAAAGGGCCGGCGCCACTTCGACGTTGTGGTTGATGACCTCGGGCCGGGCGGCGATGACCTGCGCGAGGGCCTGGAAATCACCCTGGAAATCGGGGATGAGGACCTCGACCTTCACGGCGGGAAGGTGGCGGCGCAGGGCGGCGATCGTGGCGGCGAAATGGGAGGCCCCGCCGTCGGGGAGATCGTCCCGGGTGACGGAGGTGACGACGACATACTTCAGGCATAACTCACGGGCGGCGGCCACCAGCCGCCGCGGCTCTTCGGGATCGACCCCGGCGGGGACGCCGTGGGAGACATGGCAGTAAAGACAGTTACGGGTGCAGACCTTGCCGAGGATGAGAAAGGTCGCCGTGCCTTCCTGAAAGCACTCCGTGATGTTGGGACAACGGGCCTCCTGGCAGATGGAATGAAGGCCGCAGCGGGACAGGGTATGCCGGACGCGCTGGAAGGCCGCCGTGTTGGGGAGCCTCACTTTCAGCCAGGGGGGCTTGCGCCGGCTGTTGCCACCGTCTTCTCCGCCGACCGGTGTTCTCTTTGCCCGGAAATCAGGTCTTATATCGTTGAAATTATTCATATAGACGACTCCTGCCCTTCAAGGTTGAGGGCGAGGACGGGTGTGCGCCCCATTTTCATCCCTTCCGGCGTCGGCAGACCGGCGTGGTGTTTCATCACCTCGTTTTCCCCCCGGAGAAGGGGTCGGATGTGGCGCCGTTATATATTGGTTTATGGGGTCTTTTGTTCATGCCAGCGGCCGCTTGGGGATCACGAGCCACATGGCCAGATAGGCGATGACCCCGAAACCGAAGGAAAAAAGAATCAACAAAATGAAGAGGATGCGGAATAATGTGGCGTCCTTGTCAAAGAATTCCCCCAGCCCCCCGCAGACGCCGCCGATCTTTTTGTCCGTTTCGGACAGATATAATTTGTCCATCATCGCCTTTTACCCCGTAGTTGGAATGTCTGCCGTCAAGATACCGGTTTCGAATTTATATTGGCGAGGTCGTCTTTGATCTTTACCGGCGCAATTTTTGACCTTGTTCTTCCCGGAAATGGTGAAATCTTGGTTTGTCTATAGCTCCCTTCGGGAGATCAATTCATTCAGAAATAGTACCATATCGTGCTGTAATCGGCCACGTTCTCCCCGTCGGCGTCGAGGCGCTTCAGGTAATCGTAGATGGGGATGTCCGTGTAGAGATAGTCCCGGGCCGTCACCAGCCGCACCTCCCAGGAATAGAAGCGATATACCCGCCGGCCGTCGGGGAGGATCATGATCACCTCGTGATCCTGCCAGGCCTTCAGTTGGGACTTCCCGAGACGGGGGAGGTTGAAGACCGGCTCGTCCGTCCGGACCAGTCCCGGCAGGAGGCGGGCCTCCTCGGTGCGTTCCTGCTCGATCCGGGCGATGGGGACGCGGAAATCCATGGTTTCTTCCTTGCCCTTGGTGCTGAAGGAGTAATAGGGGTCCACGCCGCAGACCTTGAGGATCCGGCGCAACAGGCAGGTCTCGAACTTCCGGCTGTTGAAGTAGGTGAAGACCTGCTGGTTGTAAACGTTGATCCCGGCGTTTTTGAGCTTCTTGATGGCCGCCAGGGAATCGTCCGTCATCTCCGTGGGGTGCTCGAAGTGGGTGACGATGGCGATCTCCCGCTTGCCCCATTCATGGTATTTGGCGAGCACCTTCAGGAAGCCTTCGTCGATCCGGAAAGGCAGCGTCACCGGCACCCGGGTGCCGATGCGGATCCTCTCCACGTGCTTGATGGCGGCGATCTCCCCCAGGAGATTGTCCAGGTAGTCGTTCTTCAGGGTAAGGGGGTCTCCCCCCGTCACCAGAACCTCGGTGATGCTCTCATGGTCGGCGATCCAGGCGACGGCCTCCCGGACCTTTTCCCGGCTCATCTGCACCTCGTCGTCGATGCTCTTGATTTCCCAGTTCCGCTGGCAATAGACGCAGATCTGGGGACAGGCGTTGAAGGGTTTGAGGATCACGATCTCCGGATAACGCCGGGTGATGCCGTCGATGGGGCTGGTGGATTTTTCCCCCATGAAGTCCATGTCGAAGCCCTTGGCCCGACTCTCCGCCACGGACCGGCAGTAGGCGGCGCTGGGGATGACCTGGGCCCGAACCTGGCGGTCGTATTCCGTGCGGCCGTCCTTGTTGAACAGCGACAGATAGTAGGGGGTGATCTCCACGGGGATGCCGTGTTCCTTTGCCGCCTTCATGCCGGCGATCTCGTCCTTGTCCAGGGAAACGACGGCGGCCAGGGTTTCCAGGTTCTTGATGATGTGTTTCAAGTGCCACATATAATCCTGCCAGTCCTCTTCCGTACCGCCGAAGTGGGCGAGGATCTCCTTTTTCAGGCTTTTGCGGCGCTTGACGACGTTGCGGTCGAAACCGGTGCGATAGCGGCGGAAGTAGCGGCGGATCATGGCGGCGTACTCGTCCAACTGGGCGGAGCGCAGCAAGGCCGCCTCCCGGCCGTCCTTCATCTGGAAGAGGTCCTGGCTCTTGGAATGCTTTCCCGACTTGCCCGTGATGCCTCGGAAAAAGGCGAGATATTCGCACAGAAAGGCCTCGCTTACCCGAGGCAGGGCCGCATCAGGATCGTGGGCCAGGTCGTAGAGGAGCTGGAGGGGCGAGGCGTGGGTGAGATGCTCGTTCTCCGTGCGGACGGTGTTGGAAAAGACTCGGATGCATTCCCGGGCGTTGCGCTTTTCCGTAATGTTCATCTCCGAGTAGTAGGTGTCGGGCTTCATGTTGAACATGGAGCGGTTCAGGTAGTTGAAGTAGTCGAAGAGAAGGTGTCGTGCCTCCTCTATATGCTTGGAATCCCTGAGGATCTTCTTGATCTGCGGGTCCGCCTGCCAGAGCCGCTCCAGCAGCTCCTCCTTGGAGAGAAAAATGACGTTTTTCATCATGCAATCAACCTTTCCGGCAGATATCCGTTTCCCGGGCCGCCTGCACCTCATCCAGGCCTGCACCGGGGTGGTTAATTTGACCGTGGCCTGTGAAGATTGCCTCTATTTTTGGATATTGTCAACCTGCGATTACAACGATCAGAAAGACAAGGGGTAATGCAAAATTTATGATTCAAGAACTTCAAAGGTCTTCTGATCTTGCAAATGGCTCGTCCCGGCCTTTGCCGGACGAACCACTCTTTCTCAGATTACGAGGGAAAATGCGTCCCTGCATAGGCGGAACATACCTTACCTACATTATAAAAGTGGGCCGGTTGATCAATAATAACCGCCGCCAATCCCCCATCCCTTTCCCAAAGGTGTCGCCCCCCTTTGCTTACTCTCAAATATTATCCGTTGACAGGCAAAAACAGCACCCCTATACTCCGACAATCAAAAAGGAAATTCTTGTCAATCAATATTGGTGAAAAGAGGTTTTACATGAAGCACTTCATGATCGTTGTCCTCTTGTTGGCACCGCTCTCGGTCTTCGGCGCGCAAGCGCAGTGCCCACGTTACAGCGTGGCTATGACGGGGACCGCGGTGCACATGGGGGTCACCTACACGGAACGCGTCGAAGCTTACAAGGTCGGAGGCGGGGCGGGTTACAACGGGCGGTGGAAGATCGATCTCTTCGAGCAGATCATCACCTATCCCTGGCAACTGGGCGTGGCACTGACCACCAACGACGTCCATGACCTGGGCAACGGCATCAAGATGCAGTCAACGTGTACTACCGGAGGGAATGTGGTACACTGCCGCAGTATTTCCGACACCATGTTCCTGGAGGTCATAAACAACAGGGTACGCATGGAGAGGACCATCCCGTGGCACGGCAAGGTCACGGGCAACACCATGACCTGGAAGTTCCACCTCGAGAGCCCCACCGAACCGGCCCTGATCGGCGTTATTGCCGAGGGACCAAAAGACCCGATAGAACTCACGATCGTTTTCCCCGTGGACAGGACCCACATTGTCTACAGTTCCCAGCAGCCACCGACACTGGAACTGAAGATGCAGGCAAAAACAAAACCCGAGCAGTATGCCGAATCGGTGGAATGGACTCTTCCCGAAATGGACGGTGTAACGCGCAGGATTGTCCAGGGAGCCCCCAGGGGAAGCGTTCTCGATGTCATCTATGAGAAAATGCCGGAAGACAACAGCCAGTTCGGCAAAAAGAAGGTGACGGCGACCCTGAAGGTGGGTGTCTGCACCGCCACGGAGAGCCGGGAGGTCCAGTTCTTTTACCCCCGGGATCTGAAGAACAATCCCGGCGGGCAGTACCCCAACTGGTTCTATTACTGGAGACAGACTCCTGCGGCGAGACCCCGCGGGCAGCTGGTCAATATAGAATACGGGGGAAACACCTACGGCCAGTGCGTGCATCCCTCGGTTCCCGCCCAGTATACGCCCGGCGCCGGGCACGCGACCATCCACGTGTGCAATCTTGCCAAGCTCGGAACCCAGTTCCAGAACCGTTTTCCCGTCTTGAGCCTTCAGCCGCCCTATCACCTGGGCTGGGAGACAAGCAAAAACATCGACACCTTCGCCAAGGCCGTCATTCACGAATTCGTGCACTGGCAGTGCTACCACAATTTCAGATACGGCAAGAGCCTGCCGGCGATCCAGGCCGCGGACAGCGATGGCGACGGCCTGCCCGACACGGTCGAGCCCCAGTACGGTTTTGATCCCTCCATGCGCCAGACCCACATGTCCACCCATAGAGAGCTGAAAAAAATAGAAGATGATGAGGAATGGCTCGCTTACACGTCCATGTCCGAGATCCCCATGGGCAAATATAACGAGCACGATTGGGCAAGACCGGGAAATCAGTGGCCGTAAGAAAGAAGGCTTCAGGTTTCAGAAGAAAGATACGTGGGAAAAGGCCGGCTGTCAACCCAACCGCTGACCGGTGCAGTTCCTGTCTTCCTTGAAACGTGGAACGTGGATTCTGACCCTGTTTTTGCGGTTCTTGACCCATGCAAGGGGGGGGTTGAAAAATCACCTTTCGCGCACTAGACTAATAGACGGAATACGTTGATCAAGGATTAGGGGGGTGATCTGCCGTTATCTCGATTGCGGCGATTCCCACAACGGCTTTGCCCGTCTAAAATGCGGAGATTGCGGGCACGAGTATCTTTTGGCTGTTTCCTGCCGGCGCCGTCATTTTTGCCCATCCTGCCACCAGAAGCGCGTGGTGGAGTTTAAGGCGTCACCGGCCTTGTTTTCCGATGAATATTATCCCTTGACAAACAAAAAACAGCACCCTTATATTCCGACTCGCAAAGTGGAAAATTCCGATGGCGTGTTTATTCATTTTTTCCGCAAGGAGAATCTTATGAAAAAGACCAGTCTGTCGAGGTTGCCATTATTGACGGCCACCGTTTTTTTTGCCGGCCTGCTTTTCTGGGCTTTACCAGCCCCGGAGGTTTTTGCCCAGGAAGACCTGCCGTCGGGCAGTTATACAAAAAGTTGCAGTAATTGCTTTGTTGACCATGGCGGGGATCTGCGCTGCAAGAACTGCAAGACGAAAGGGAAGGGAACGCGTGATTCCAGCCTGAAATGTTTCAGGTTATGCCAAGGGGATATCTGGAACGATGACGGATGGCTCAAATGCAACTCCAGAGGGTCTTTCTGGAAGACCTGCTGGAATGTGAGCTGCACAAGCGGCCATCTGAAAGCCTTCTGCAATATGAAGAAAAAAGGCAATCTGTATAACGCGAATTTCGTTTACAACGCCTGTTCGGGTGATATCAGTAACTGTAACGGTTCCTTAACTTGCGGATCGTGTCCGTGATACTTGCCGGGTATTGAACACGGAAATGGCCGGCGGCTGAAGTCGGTTCATTCAGCCGCCTTTTTCCCATCCTGCGCCGCTTTATGCCTGCGGTTTGAAACGAAACCTTCCGGAACAAGTCCTTCCTTTGCAATTGTCCCTTGCCAAACATGCGATTGCATGAAGGTGTGTCCCTTGGAATAATCAGGGCCGATTGGTTTCATAGAAATGGTTTATCGCGGCAAGGATATCATTCTTTCGCAGATCGACGGCGATTTGGCCGAGTTCTATGATTTCCGCAATATGATCGACATCCCAGATGTTCACGGGATTCTTAAAAGGCACTTGGATGATAACGATTTCATGGGTGTGCATATCGATGGATAAGGCCATTTGATAACGCGTCATGGCGTCGCCCTGGATGCTGTAATAATTGGAGAGACAAGCCGTGTAACTGCAGGCATCCATATCAATGGGATCGAAAAACGTGACGGCGATGATGACATCCATACCGTGTTTGACGGCCTCGGAAACCGGCAGGGGCGAAGTGTAGTAACCGTCGCTCAGCCATCGCCCACCGAATTCAATGGGAGGCAAGAGGGGAAACAACGCACTGGAAGCATAGAGGGCATCACAAACACGCCCCTTGTCAAGGATCACTCCTTCCCCGGTGCTCACGTCGGTGGTCTGCATCAAGACTTTCGGACGTAAGTCTTCGATGCGGGTGTCTCCAAAGGTCTCTTCCAGGATGAGACGATATTTTTGGGGCCGGAGGATTCCGGAATGCATGTTGAACTTGCCGAACGGCAGTTTGGCCAATCCGAGTAAGGCACGATAATCTATATTATCGAAAGGTTTGAACCGTTCCACTCCTTGGAAGAATTCGATCATCTCCTGAGTACCGTATCCTATCCCGCGGAGGGCGCTAATGATGCTGCCGGCACTGCACCCGACCATGAGATCGACCGGAATACATTGCTCGTCTAAGAATTCAAAGAGGGAAACGGCGGCTATCGGTTTGAGTCCACCGCTGGACAATACCAGGGAAATTTTGGGTCTCGCGGGAATTGAATTATTCGGGTCAGAGGTAACCATTGCCGTAATCCCATAGCCCCCGAAAGCTTGCTTTTATATATGGGCTTATGGTTTGTTTAGCGTCTAATTGCCGATAAATAACGGGGATTTTCCATAGAGGGGAAGTATAGGGGGACGGCTGGTAAAAGTCAATGGGAAACAGGGGAACATCATCATGGATCATATGATGGTGGTCAATCACTGACTGATGATAAGAAATATGGCTCATCCCGGTATTTGCCGGATGAGCCATATTTCTTATCATGAACTTGGGTTATGACGTTTACAGTCGAGACATGAAACGAGCTTTGGCCATAATGAGAAGATGATGGACGGTCATCAAGGAAAAGGTGTTTTTCGGATAATCACGCCGTCAAGAGGGATTCGATTGCCGAAGAGAGATTTTTTTGCATAGCTTCCCCAAGATCGCCCTGGGGGGCAATAAAGGCGAGGAGGTCCCTTTCGTCAATCCGGGGGAACATGAGAAGAAAGAGGGGGCATATGCCGAGAATCATCGCCAGAGCGACCCTTTTCCCCCACAAATCGCCGGGGGGGATGGGGGCGATCCCACCGCCGAACAGGATATGAGCTTGCCTTGGGAACTTATCGCCGGGGGCGAGTGCCGCCCCGGGATCGAGACCCTCCTGCAGGCAGTTCCTAAGAGAGGTCAAGGCGTCTTTCCCGCATTTTCCAACCAGGGCGATCCATCCCAGATGGTCGAGGAGGAGCAGCCCTTCTTTTGTTTTCCCACCTTTTCCCCGCGGTGCGTCTTGCCCGGTGAATTCCACATGGGTCATGCAGGGAAAAGGACAGTGATAGCAAGCCAGGTCCTTTTTTCTCAGCCCCCCGAGGCGCTTCCCCGCTTCCTTCCCCCCCTCGAGCTTGTCGAGAAGGGAAAGGAATCCTCTGTGCCGGTAATTCTTGTCGGCGGCGATCTTTGTTATCAATTCCCTGCTCTGCTCCGGATTTTCGTTCCGGAAGGGGAGGCCGCCGCTCCCTCGAAACAGGATCGCCTTGATATTTTTTGCCGCCATCCGGGAGGCAAGGCCCGCCTTGTCGATGCCGCCTCTCCCGCCCACCGACGCCGCCGCGTCGATCATCCCGCGATCACCGGCGGGACCCGTGACAATGGCGGATCGGAAAGGAGGATAATCCCTCTTCAGGGCGGTGATCAGCTCTGGGATCGAAAGCCCTTGGAGATTTCCTGCCGGTGAAATCCGAACGCCGCCGCGATGGATGTAGAGGACGGAGGGCTCCGTGGCGCCTCCCTGGATAACCAGAAAGTCGAGGCCGGAGAATTTCATGTCCGGGCCGGCGCTCAGCATAAACGGAACGTGGCATATCTTCCCGAAGCGGGGGGATTTGAACGTCGCGACCAGCAGCGCGGAAGCGGGGGCGAAACTTCCCGTCAACGGTCCTGTGCCGAAGATCAGGGCATCATGGCGATCCCCCTCGATGAAGATCCGGTTCAAGGACGCTCCGCCGAGATATGCGGCCGTTTCTCCTTGATCCAAAGAAACGACCTCCGTCGATGAAACGGACAGATCGACCATGCCGACCTTCATATTGAAGAATGGCTGTAGGGGATTCATCTTCCGTCCTCTTCCGGCGCCGTCCGCTGCCACCGGAACCGAATCTTTGCCGCGTCATAGGGGCATCGGTCGAGGCAGCGCAGGCACATAATGCATTCCGTCATGGGAATGCGCGGCGATATTCCCTCCCGCAACTGATCCGCATCGATGATTCCCATAGGACAAACCTCCGCGCACTGGATGCAGGAAAACTTCTTGCACTTCTTCGCCCCGATGACGATTTTGATCAGGCGCAAAGTCGTCATAATGCCCAGAACCGCACCGACCGGGCAGAAATATCGGCACCATGATCTCCGCTGGGCGATTTCCAGGCTGGCCAGGGCCGGGACGATGGCCAACTCGGCGCTCTTGAAGAAGGATTGCACGCCGTAGGAACGGCAGAGGGTGCCGATGGGACAGACGGTGCAGAAGGCCTGGAAACCGAGGGCGTAGCTCCCCCCTACGGCGCCGGCCAAGACGCCGTACTTCGTCATCCGGCTCTTGAGAAAAGACGGCCAACCGAGTTTCTTCGGGGTGATCTTGTCCACAAGATCGAGGACAAAGCCGAAGGGACAGATCCATCCGCAGAAAAGCCTTCCTGCGAGGATGGTGAGGAAAAGAAGCGCCGCCGCCGAGGAAATACCGACCAGCACAATGGCCCCCGACGAGGCGATGTTTTGCAAGGTCCCCGCCGGACAGGAGAAGGCGACGTTTCCCGCCTTGAAATAGCAAAACGTGCCGATAAAGACGATGACCAACATCGCGAAGGAAATCGCTTGCACACTCCACCGCAGCCCCTTGATCCACCGGAAGGCCTTGCCCCTGGTAAAGGTCAGGGCCGTTTCCGGACAGTGCTTGACGCACAGGGGGTCCCCTTCGCATAGGTCGCACTTATGGATTTCCCGAGAGTCCGGATCTTTCAGGGGGGCGGCGGCCGGGCATGCCATAGTGCAGAGGCCGCAGTCCGTACAGAAAAGTTTATTGATGCGAACGATGCCGTCGCTGCCCTTTTCAATCGCCCGGGTCGGGCAGGCGGGAATGCAGAGGGGCTGGCGGCAATGCTGGCAGAGGATGGCGAGGTTTTTACCCGACCGCTCATCCGCAAGAACCTGCACGCTGGCCGATAAGGGAGCCACTCTATTTGTGTTCCTTGCGGAACAGATCATCTCGCAGGTGCCGCAGCCGGTGCACTTTTGGGGATCGAAGAGGATGAAGGGGTGGCGCGGCGGCATGAAGTAGCCGGAAAGGGTTTTCTTCTCCACGGAACGAGGCCGCAGCACGTTGATATCAAGGGACAAATCCCCTTCGTTCATCGGTTCCTGCATAGAGGGCTGTACATTCATTTACGTGTTTCTCTTGAGGTATATTTCCCGCCGGCAGGACGGACATGCGGTCAGGAGCTCCCGGACGTTCGGAGGCTCTTCCTTCAACCTGCCGCGGATGAAGTTTTCCACGGGTAGCGCCGCAAACGGCCTGCCGCAGCATTTACAAATCTGGGCGTTTGCGAGAAGATTATCCGCGACGGCCGCTCCGCGGAGTGTTCTGATCAGGTCCCGACAGCTCACCCCCTGGGGACAAACATCGGTCCCGGCATTGCATTCCGTGCAATACCAAATATTTTTATCTTCAACGACGGGATATCCGAGGAGCGTCTTTTTTATCATGCCCCGGGGCGACATCTCGATGGAAAAATTCGCGTACATCTCCGCCATGGGACAAGCGGCGACACAACGTCCGCACTCGACGCAGCCGTAGGCGCCGGAAACGCGCTTCGCTTCTTCGATCTTATCGCTCCTGCTTTTCATGGCCTTCCTTTTCCATCTTCACCGCACAGACTTTGAACTCCGGTATCTTGCAGATCGGGTCGACAACGGGGTTGGTCAGGATATTGGCCCTCGCTTCCGTGAAATGAAAAGGAGCGAAAATGCAACCCTTGTCCACCCAATCCGTGATCCTGGCGGTGGTGACGATTGCGCCGCGCCTGCTCGTGATCCTGATCCTGTCGCCTGCGACGATGCCCGCCCCCCGGGCGTCTTCAGGATTGATCTCCGCATAAGGCTCCGCCAGCTCTCTGTTGAGAAAGGGGGAACGTCGCGTCATGGTGCCTGTGTGGTAATGGGCGAACATCCTTCCGGTGCTCAGATAATAGGGAAACTCTTCATCCGGCTTTTCATAGGGGGGGGTGTAGGAGGGCACCACGAACAAACCCCGCCCCCGGGTGAAGGTACGCTCATGGAGAAAGGGCGTTCCCGGATGGCCCGGTTCCGGACACGGCCACTGCAGGCCCGCAGGCGCCAGCCTGTCGAAGCTAATCCCGCCGTAGGCGGGGGCCAGGGCGGCGATTTCCTCCATGACCTCTGAGGGATGACGGTATGAGAAATCGAGCCCCAGGGCCTTGGCCAAAAGACAGAGGATTTCGAAGTCCCCCTTTGCCTCGCCCGGAGGATCGACCGCCTTGCAAAGGAGCTGAAATCTTCTCTCCGTGTTCGTGTATGTCCCCGTCTTTTCCGCAAAACAGGCCGCCGGAAGAACCAAATGGGCGCAGCGTGCCGTCTCCGTGAGAAAGATATCCTGAACGATGAGGAAATCGAGTTTGGCGAGCCCCTCCAGGACATGACGGACATCCGGATCGCTCACGGCAGGATTCTCCGCCATAATGTAGAGGGCCCTTATCTCCTTTCCCGCGGCGCCGATCATCTCGGTCACCGTCAATCCCGGTCGGGGGGAAAGTTCGCGGCCCCAGGCCTTCTGAAACTTTTCCTGCACGGCGGGATCGCTGACGTTCTGATAACCGGGATAGACGTTCGGCAACCCTCCCATGTCGCAGGAACCCTGAACATTGTTCTGGCCGCGGAGCGGATAGACGCCCGAATGCGCCTTGCCGATATGGCCGCAGAGCATGGCCAAATCACAGATCGCCTGGACGTTCGCCGTCCCGCAGGCATGTTGGGTAATCCCCATGCAATAGACGATGGCGGCATCTTTCACTTGCCCGTAAATCTCCGCGACTCTCCTGATCTCGTCCGCCCCGATGCCGCACTCCCGGGATGCCTTTTCCACCGGCCAGGTATGGAGAAAGGCCTTGAACTCTGCGAAGCCGTCCATCCGCTCTTGAATGAACGCCCGATCGTGCAACCCCACATCGACGATGTGCCTCATCATCCCACATAATAGGGGGATGTCCGTGCCGGGATTGATGCGGAGGTGAATATCGGCATTCCTGGCCACCGTCGTTCTTCTCGGATCGACTACGATCAAGGATGCGCCGCGATCCGCCCCTTTATAGATTTCGCCCATGATGATGGGATGGCTCTCCGCCGCATTCGATCCGACGATCAGGATGCATTCCGCCCCCGCCAGATCCCCTATGGAGTTCGTCATGGCCCCGCTGCCCGTGGTCTGGGCCATACCCGCCGCCGTGGGAGCATGACAGAGGCGTGCGCAATGGTCCACATTGTTTGTCCGGAAGGCCGTCCGCATCAGTTTCTGGAAGAGATAGTTTTCTTCGTTGGTACACTTGGCGGAACAGAGACCGCCGACGGCATCCCCTCCGTATCGTTCGGCCAAGGCCGCCAGCTTTTCCGCCGCCAAGGATATGGCTTCTTCCCAGGGGATTTCTTCGAAGCGGTCCCCCCTTCGCAGAAGGGGGGTTGTTAAGCGATCGGGGTTATGGATGAATTCATGGGCGGTCCAGCCCTTTATGCAGAGCGTGCCGCGGCTTACGGGATGTCCCTTGTCCGGGTACGTCCCGACGACGATGCCTCCCTCCACCCTCAGGATGACGCCGCAGCCGGTCCCGCAATAGGGACAGATGGTTCGGACAAACTCAGGATTCATTGTCTTTTCCCAAGGTGTTTATCCAGTCCGGCAACACCCGGCCCTTTCCGGGTTCTTTGTATAGATCGTACAGGAGGGGGGATCGCCTTTCCGGATCGAGACCCGCCTCATATCCATAGGTCGTTTTCAAGGCCTCCCGCATGGAGATCTGGAGGGCGAACAGGGGGATGTTTACGGGACATGCCTCCTGGCAGGCCTTGCAGGCCACGCAGGTGTCGGCGAGATGAAACGCCCGGATCAGATGAAACGCCATCATCTCCGCCGGGATGACCCCTCTTTCTACCCAGACCTCGTCTTCCAGTTTGCAGGGCGTGCATACACAAATGGGACATGAATTCCGGCATCCATAACACTTGATGCATCTTTTGAGAAGTTTCGCCCATTTTTCCATACGCGCCGGGCCGTCGCCGGTGAGCAATTCCTGCACCGCCTTGTCTTGGAAAGGATCAACCCCCGCCACGGGTTCGCCGGCGGCGAGATTTTCCGGGTAAGGACGCTCGCAGAGACAGACGGACGCCTGCTCCGCACTGCAGGCGATCCCGATGGTGAGGAGACGGCCTTTTTCAATCTGATTTCTTTTTACCAGTTCCGTGAGGGCCCTTTCGTCGCAGCCGCGGGAGATCACCGCCAGCCGGTAGCCTTCTCGGGATGAACGTAGAATGCTCATAGCCGTTTTCGCCAAGAGCCACTTCGGTTCCGTTACCAGTGCTTCCACCCGGCCGGGTGCTTCAAAGACATAAGGCTGAATGATTCCCCCTTCGTACGCTCTCAGCCCCAGGACCCCATCCGCCCGCCTTTCTACTAAAACGGATTTGACGATTTCTTTCAGCGGATCCGGCATCTCGACTAAATCCATGCGTCTGGGGAAGGCAGGGCCTTCAATTCTTCAAAGAATGACATTATTACCTCGGCAAACTGGTGATCTTCATGGGCCGTACCGAAACTTATCAAGAGCCGCCGTCCGCCGATCCCCGTGGCATCCAGGAGGGTTTTCAAAAGTTCCAGCCGCTTGAGTGCCGCATGATTCGCGTTATTGAACCGGCAACCTCCCAGATGGCAGCCCATAACGGCCACCCCGGAAATCCCCCTTGCCAACGCGCGGATTACCGCATCGGGCTCGACAAGGGCGGCGCACTCCACCGGAATGACACGGAATTGGGCGGGAAGGCTTATCCTCGTTTTCCCCGCGCCGTCCGCTCCGATAAGAGCGCACCATTTGCATGCGAAAATCAAGATTTTCATGGAAGTGCTTCTTAGCTGAACGCGTATTTAATCATTGCACCCACCGCCCGGTAATCGTGCTCCGGTAATTGAATGGTTCCGTTGGGGCACGCGGACACGCAATTGCCGCATCCTTGGCACCGCATCTTGTTTACTCGACTGATGAATTTCCTTCCTACCTTCTGAAGGGCGCAGGCAGCGAAAGGACAGACGGCGACGCAGTTTCCGCAACCCGTACATGATTTCTCGTTGACGGAGGCATGGCCGAGTTTCTCACCGGGAACGCGGCTCAAGGACAAGGCCCGAACCCTTTCCCTCCCTAAAAGGGATGCCGCTTTCACGGCGGCGCCTTCACCTTGGGTCATCGCCTGCTCGGAGGATACGGGCCACCTGGCGGAACCGCAGATAAAAACGCCTTCCACTCTCGTTTCCAGGGGATGGAGAGGATAGATTTCTTTAAAGAAGCCGTGATGGTCGAGTTGCACCCCGAACCTATCGGCTAAGTGCTTGTTGTCGTTATTGGGAACAAGGGGAGTGCTCAGGACCGCCAGGTCGACCTTCAGGTTCCTTGTGACGCCGGTTATGACATCGTGCACCGCTACGCCCTCTACGCCATCGTCCCCGAGGATCTGCGGCGGCCGTGCCTCTTCGTACCTGATAAACTGCACCCCCTTGGCAAGGGCCTTTCGATAATAGGCCTCCAAGACCCTGCCGGGCATCATGATATCGCGATGGAGGACGAAAACCTCCGCGTCGGGCTTTTCGTCTTTAATCCTCATGGCGTTTTTCAGGCTTGCCGGGCAGCAAAGGGTGGCGCAATAGGGCCGTTCAAGATTTCTCGCGCCGACGCATTGAATAAACACCGCCCCCTTGGTATGGACAGCGCCTCTGACGAACTGTCTCTCCAATTCCATCTGGGTTATGACATTCTTCAGTTTTCCGTACCCGTAGAGACCGTCGGGAAGGTAAATACGGGCGCCCGTTGCCAGAATCACCGCGCCGACGCGAATTCTCTCCTCCCCCGAAGAGGAAGAAAAGCGGACCTTAAAATCACCGGCATATCCGGCAACCGCGGTGATCTTCCCTTTCGGGTACACTCTGATCAGTTCATTTTTCCCTATTTCTTTCGTGAGGGCCCGGATTTTATCCTGCGCCTTTTCATCGGAAGGGTACACACGCGAGATCAGATTGAGCATCCCGCCGAGGCTCGCCCCTCTTTCCAAAAGGTGCACCCGGAGGCCCAGGCGTGCCAAGGCGGCGGCGGCGGAAAGCCCCGCCGGGCCGCCGCCGACGACCAATGCCTCCGGGCGGACCCGGACGGCAACATCGCGTGATTTTTGCCTGTAACCCAGGGCGGCGATCTCCATGCGTATCAGATCGTACGCCTTCAGCGTCGCATTGGCCGGGTCGTTTGCGTGGATCCAGGCGCAGGCCTCTCTCAGATCGACCAGGCCGATAGCCGACCGTTCGACGCCTTCTTGGACCAGTCCGTTGACCACCGCCTCCCCCCTCGCCAGGAATGAACACGCGCCGATGAGGACCTTTTCCATGCCTGTGTTGCGGATCAGGGAGGCCGTTGTGTTTATGTTTTCCTCCAGGCACAGGGAATCGTGGACGGAAACCGTGATGGTGGAGTCGATTTTCCCGAGTTTTTCCCGCAGGGCATCGAGATCAACGGCGCCGTTGATCGCTCCGAAACACCGGCAGAGGAAAATGCCAGTTTTTGCCATGTCCTACCACTCCCTGTTTGCTGAAAGGGTCTTCATCGCCATGGCGGACGCCTGGATGACCGACTCCGCCACGTCGGCAGGTTCCCTGGTGAAACCACAGGCGAGACGGGAGATATCATCGCCTTCCCCGTTCACGAATCCCTCTGCGGTGAGGGACGGCAGATCCCCCTTCTCCCTCTCGGCCCCGACCGGGGAAGGGCTGAGGTTGCCGTTTAGAACCACCATATCGAATTTCCAGATCTCCCGCTTTTGGGTCATGGTGTTTTCAAATCTTACCGCGATCCCCTCGCCGCCGGGGAGAGGATAAATCAAAGAGGGCCTTCCCCGGATGAGCCGTACGCCGTTTACGCCGAGATCCCTTAGGGAATATTCATAATAATCACGCCCGACGGTGCGCAGATCGGTATAGAAAATAACGCAATGGACCGACGGGTTTCTTCTTTTCACCCACCGGGCCTGTTTGAGGGCGTGCATGCAGCAGACCGCCGAACAATAGGGGAGCAGCCGCTGATCTCGCGCGCCTGCGCATTGGATAAAGGCAATGGCCCGGGGAAGGGAGCGATTCGATTTTCTTACCATCTTCCCCTTGTTGATCCCCCCTTCCGCCGTCCATTCTTCAAACTCCAGGGAGGTCATGATGTCCGGATGGCTTCCGACACCGAACTCGGGATGGGGGGTCAAATCAAATTCCGTGAAACCGGCAGCCCAGACGACATGTTCACATGTGAGGTCAAATGTTTCGTCCGTCCTTTGAAAATCGATGGCCCCCGTCGGGCATACCGGCACGCATCTCCCACAGCGGGTGCAGATTTCCGTATCAACCCGGTAGGAGGGGGGATAGACATGGGCTCCCTGGGACACAATGGCGTTTTCCTGACACTCCTTTAGGCATTTCCCGCAAAAAACGCAGCGGCTTTCGTCTATGAAGGCGGCTTTGCGCACCACCACGGCGTGGAATCCCGTCTTCGCCTTGTCAAGCTCCTTGACCTCGGCATGGCAATGGGTCGTGATCAAGGGATGTTCCCGCAAACGTTTGATGTCCGTCCACAGGGGACAGAAGGCGCAATGATCGGTGGGGTAGAGTTTGTCGAGTTTCGCAACCTGACCGCCCAAGGTGAACCCCTTCTCCACCAGATGCACCCTCCTGCCGGCATCGGCCATGGCGAGGGCGGCGCCGATTCCCGCAACGCCTCCGCCGATGACCAGCACGGGGAATATGTCTTTCCCTTTCATCGGCTTGTATTATTCCTCTTCCTCAAGGACGCCATAGGCTTTCCCCAGTTTTTTGATCCGTTCCATGAACCATGACTTGAAATCCTCTTCCCCATGCTTCCTTCCCGTTTCGTCTTCGAGGCGCAACTTGAACCGATCTTGCGAGGGTAAAAACCTTTTTACCTTTTCGTAGTTTACGACGATTGCCTTGGGATCCGTCGGGCATTTCCTTTCACAGGCATTGCAGCCTGTGCACAAGTCGTCGAGGACGACGGGATAGATTTTGTTTTCCAGCTTTATGGCGTCGTACCGGCAGGCATCAAAACAGATGGAACATTCGCTCTGTCCTGTCCAGGTAAGGCATTTATCACAGTTGATCGCCGCATTGCCGATTTTGATGTCGTCTCGTGAGATCTTCTTGATGGCGCCTGTCGGACACACCTGGATGCAGGCCGTGCAAAAGATGCATTTTTTCCAGTCGAGCACCGGGGTCCCGAAATTGGGAATGCCGCCGGTAATGCCAGCCGGGACCAGAGCGTTGGTCGGACAGACATCTATGCATTGGTAGCAACGGGTACAGTATTTTAGAAATTCCGTTTCTACAAGGGAGCCCGGGGGACGGGGAAGGGCCTTGGCGCCGCTGACCTTAAAAAGGGTGAAAAGGGAAGTGGAGACGGCGCCACTGATAAGTATGTGAAGGGCATCCCGCCGTGAAAAACCCATGGAAGAGGCTTCCTTTTTTACGATTTATCGCAAAATGTCCGCAACTGTTCAAATATGGTCAATGTTCGCTGATCCCCGGGCGGTCGTGCCGCTTCGTTCCGGCGACCGCTCATCCCGATGAGCTTTCAACTAGCAATCGCCGTAAAAGCGCCGGTGATTCTAAACGCTCCGGCGCAAAAAATCAAGGGCGGGTGATCGCACCCGCCCTTGAAACGGCCGTTGGCCTTATAATTTGTATTCCTTCCGGGCCGCCGCGACATCATCGATGAGATACTCCAGTCCGAGGGCCTTCAGGGTCGCCTCGGAGGGAATTCCTTTCTCATCCCAGCCTACGAAGTTGTAGAACTCATCCTGCATCTTCTTCGTATCCGCTTCTGAAAACACGGCCCCCTTCATCGGACCGGCGGGAAGCTTTTCCGTCATCAGGCGTTTCGGCAGCCGGTCGTCCTTGCGGCTTATCCCTTCCCTTACGTTGAACACCCGCTCGATGGCGAGAATCCTCTTGCCTGTATCCCAGTAATCGCTCTCCGTCATGTTCCAGCCGCAGAGGGGATTAAGCATGCCGGTGGTAATCTTGGCGCTCTCGCCGCCCCAGATTAGACCCGTCGCAAAGGTGCAAAGACACATGGAGTTCACCACGGCAGTGATCACAAGACCCTTCGTAGATGCCCCTTCATGGTGGTCTCCCCCGCAAGTTCCAAGGACATAGCTGTAAGCCCGCGCCTTGTCGCCCCGCGGATCATGGGCCGCTATCTCCTTCCCTTTTACATGTATGGCATAGGCATCCGCTCCTTTGCCGATCTCCGCGGCCATCTTTTTCACGCCTTTGGAGAGGAGTTTCCCTGCCTTGCCTTCCTTATAGGCAATCCTTCTGATCATCTCCAGGTAGGTGTCGCCGTCTCCCCACTTTGGCTTGAGTCCGCCAAGATCGGCAGGTGTTATGAGCCCTCGTTCCATAATCTCCGTTGTGAAGGCCAGAATTCCGCCTGTGGAAATACTGTCCAGACCGTACCCGTCGCAGGCCTCGATAAGGGCCATCATGGGAGCGAAATCGTTCATGCCGAGATTGCTTCCCAAAAGCCCGCCGGTTTCATACTCGGGGCCCTCGGCGATCATGCCTCGGTATTTCCCCTCACGGATCACACCCAGTTTCATACAGTGGACGGGACAGTGGTTGCACGCCACGTGACGTTTCCAGAACCGTCGGCTCGCCTCCTCGCCGCCGATTTTTATGATGTCCGGATACCAGGTCGTCTGGAAATTCTTCGTGATCAGCGATCCGGATGCGTAATGCTTCAACTCGAGGAGACCGGCGGTTCCCCAGCGTTTTATTCCCTGCCAGGCCTCTTTTTTCACGGCGAGTTGCTTGACATACTCCGCCATTTCCATAAATTTTCCATTA
>Ga0302248_1000912_pt1 | contig 24858 bp, 14 predicted proteins | sample AAG_UR_Leu_MG_FD_193528 | JGI IMG/M metagenome (GOLD analysis project Ga0302248, IMG submission 193528) | Enriched activated sludge microbial communities from anaerobic digester in WTTP, New Holstein, Wisconsin, United States - AAG_UR_Leu | ecosystem: Engineered > Bioreactor > Anaerobic >... | reverse complement strand
AGGAAACCCCCAGCCTGGAGAGGGATTTCGAATCCTATTACGGCACGATCGCCGCCGCGGCGGAGGGGTTGAGCTGGATCGTCGACGCCGCCTCGCTCGTTGCCCAGAGCATAGGGTCGCCCAAGGCTCTGAAGGACAGGTTGTCCATCCTTTCCGAGAGGCTTCTCTACGGAGTGGAAGAGAACGGGCTTGAACTGGCAAGGCTGAGGGTCCGGGGCCTGGGCCGGGCGGGAATCGGAAGTCTCGTCAGGGAGGGTTTCGATAGCAGGAAAGCCATTCGGGAGACGCATGTAACGGTACTCGCTACGATGATCCCGGAGAGGATCGCGATCAGCCTCAAGGAGGCGGTGGAATCGGGACACAAGAGTCCATCGCAAGAAGAAACGAACGCCGAGACGTCTGCACCTGACGACACGTTCATTTGCCGCGACCGGATTGAGATCACGGGAAAGCCGATCGAGAAACGCAATCTTGTGATGATCAACGGCTCGCCGATGGGGATTACCAATCGATCCCTGGAATTGCTCCTGCGTTTTGCCGTTGCAGTCAAGAAGGACGGACAGGGATGGGTTCACAGGGAGGACCTGACTCCCGGAATGGGGGCGACGCAGCTCGTCTCGCGGCTCAGGAATGAGCTACGGAGCCTCACCCTGAAGAAGGACGGGAAAATAATCGAGAACGACGGATCAGGGTGCTACCGCCTTTCAATACCGCCGCGGAATGTGTTTTTCGACAGAGAAAGCCTTCTTCAGCACTGGAATGCTGTGATAAAGGATTCGGCGGCTTCCATTTCAGAATAGCTCTGCAGGACGCCAAAATTACTTGACAATAACTGTCATTAACTATACTCAAGGAGATCATTATGGCTCGTATGAGATAAATTTTCGAGAGGTTACCCGATGGCTAAAAAGCCAGGAGACGTGTTGACCATTGAAGAATTGGCCGCTTACCTGAAGATTCCAAAATCCACGCTTTACAAACTCGTACGGGAAGGAAAAATCCCCTCTCAAAAAGTGGGGCGTCATTGGCGTTTCCTGAAGGGTGCCATTGATGATTGGCTGAAAAAACAGGTATGATCCTGAATTATAGATCGTCTCTTGATGGTTGATGTCCGGCTCCGTTGGAAACTGACCAAAGGAGCCGGATTAATCAGGGACATGTTGAAAATGCTAAGAAAACCAATCGAAAGAAAGGAACACTGTGACAAAGGTCAACGGACAAGAGATAAATTCTTTGCCTTTCATGGCACTGCATCTGCGGGCTTTGGTTCTCGCTCTCGGCGAATCGGCTGATCCTGCGTGGTGGAATACGAAATTCATGAATGAGGCCGGATTGAGATTTCTGGAGAGGCTCTATCCAAGGACATTCTTCCACGCGGCAATCCATGCCGCGGGGAAAGCGGCCGCGGATGTTCACGATCGGGCTGTCGGACGCATAGGTATATACCACCTTTTCAGGCTGCCCGAATATTTGGAAACGGAAATCCATCAAATACTTCTTCCCGATCCGGCTGGTGAGTTCTTTCCGGCATTGCGCAATGCCCTGGGGCAACCGGAGGAATTGGCGAAGTTGCTCACTCTGATGTGCGGCTGCGAGGGAACGAATGACGCAGTGGGAGCGAAGAAGATCGGCACCGAAAGGCACTTGATGACCGAGGCCGCAATGAGGGAAACAGCCTCTGTTTATCGCCAGGCATTCGCGCAGAAGAAGCCCGGCTTCCCATATTTCACCACCGAATCGGTCGGAGGACGCTGTTGACTATGACCCTGAATAAAGAATTGCAGCGGAAATACTCAACTGCGATAAGCAAGGGGGCCGGAATGATTGAAGAGACCCGGCGACTACTCGAACATTGGCGTCCGGGGGAACCGCTCGATGATTTCACGCGTAGGGTCCAAACTGAAGGCCTGCTCGGCAACTCAACCGCTTACAGAACCCGCGATGTCGTGAAAAGAGTTTTTGCGCCGCGGTTCTTAAGGCCGAGCGACATGCCTGCGCGGATTCTGCAACGGGTGATTGCATCCGGCCTGCCGGGACGTGTCTTCACCGAGATATTGTTCGTTTTTGCGGCGCGTCAGGATCCGTTGGTCTACGACTTTACGATCCAGGAATATTGGCCCTCCGTCCGCAGGGGAAGGCCTGTAATGGACACTGACCCGATGCTCTCTTTCCTGTCCGAGGCTCATTACGACGGGCGTTTGGACAACCAGTGGTCGGAGAAGGTCTCTGTGCGCATCGCCCGTTGTGTTCTCGGCCTTCTCCGGGACGTCGGATTCCTCCGCGAAACTACTCGAAGGCGTAGAGAGATAGTCAATTACCGTATGTCGGATGAAGGTGTCGCAATTCTGGCTCGGGAGCTTCACGAATCCGGTGTCACGGATTTCTCCCTCTGCAGTCATACCGATTGGGGACTATTCGGAATGATGCGTTGGGAAGTAGAAGAAAGACTGGACGGGCTTGGCGAGCAGCGCGGGATAATCGTGCAGCGCGCCGGCTCGGTCGTGCATTTCACATGGGCCGTCAAATCCATTGAGGAACTGATCGATGTACTCGCTCGATAACGCATTCGATGAACTGCTTGAAAAAATTCGTGACCCGGATGCGCTCAATCCGGCCAAAAGTGCACCGGTGTTTTACTTCCGTTATCCACCGGAAATGATGCTTACCGTCAAGAAGCATCTCCCCCGCTTAATATCAAGAGTCAAGCAAGAGGCCGGACTCGAAGTCCGCCGCATTTCTCTTGCCGATGTCATTTGGGATATTGTGGATAAATCGGGAAGATGGGACATCTGGCTTGATCTGGAGGGCGGTGCGGACGCCGATCAAATTAATGAAGCGATCCGTGATGTTCTGCGTCAGGGGAACACCTTGATCAATCAAATCACCCAAGCGATTGCATCGATACCCGGGAACACAATTGTTTTTCTGACTGAAGCCGAGCTTCTGCATCCATATCTGAGAACCCGCGTAATTGAGGAATATCTGCATAGCCAAGCCATAATCTGCACCATCATATTCTACCCCGGAGAACGAAGCGGCCAATTCGGACTGAAATTCCTGGGGTTTTACAAAGAGGACAGCGGGTACCGCTCGACGATTATCGGAGGCCTTTAGTGATGACGAGAATCCACGAATACTTCAGGCGCGACATCAATAGGACCATAGAAAAAGTCATCGACTATTATGCCCAGGAAGAACGCCGTCTGGCCCGTGAAGTGGCCGAATACGAGATCACGGACAATATCGAGTCCTGCTTCCGCAAGTTCCTCGACGCCTTCGGTGAAGGTGTCAGGGGAGGTCAAGTGACCGAAATCGGCATCTGGGTCTCAGGCTTTTACGGCAGCGGCAAGAGCTCGTTCACGAAGTACCTCGGTACATCTCTTGATCCGACGCGGACTGTCGAGGACAAACCATTTCTCGATCTTCTCTGCGAACGTTTCCCCCGCAATGAGATTCCTGCTGCCCTTCGCACCATCTCCAAGAAACACCCCACCGCGGTGGTGCTGCTTGATCTCGGTGCTGAGCAGCTTGCCGAAAGCGCCGCCGCGCCTGTTTCCACAGTGCTTTACTGGAAGGTTCTGCAATGGGCCGGTTTTTCCAAAGAGAAGAAGACGGCCCAACTGGAGTTCACGCTCGACCGACGCGGGAGGTATGACGAGTTCAAGGACAAATACCGGCGACGGTACAAGGGGCCGTGGGAGGAAATCCATAACGATCCGTTGATCGGCGTGGCCCGCGCCGCGGAGATCGTGCCGGAGATCCTGCCCGACGATTTCCCTACGCCGGAGAGCTTCCGCGGCCTGCGGTTCGAGGAAGCCAGGGATGTCCGGGATCTGGCGCGTGAGATCATTGATATCTGCAGGCGCAAAACCGGACACGATAACATTCTGCTCCTGGTGGACGAGGCCGGTCAGTACGTCGCGCCCCGCGGCGAACTGATTCTCAATCTCGACGGTCTGGCCCGCAATCTCAAAGAGCTCGGGAAAGGCAAGGTCTGGATCGCCGCCACGGGCCAGCAGACCTTGAGCGAGATCGTCGAAAGAGCCGCTCATAACTCCGCGGAATTGAACAAGCTGCGAGATCGTTTCCCGATTTCCATCCATCTCGACGCGAGCGACATCCGTGAAATCACCCACCGGCGTCTGCTCGACAAATCCGAGGATGGATGGAAGAAGCTGGAAGCCCTGTTCAAGGAGCACGGCCAATCCATGGTCACCCACACCCGGCTGTCCGGTACGGCGCTGTTCAAGGGCGACCCAGACTCGGCAACGTTCACGCGCCTCTATCCGTTCCTGCCGCAGCACTTCGATCTTCTGTTGGAACTCATCCGGACCCTTGCCCGTTCCACCGGCGGCATCGGTCTGCGGTCGGCGATCCGCGTCATCCAGGACGTGCTGGTGGATAAAAGCCGTGTCCTCGGTGGAGATGCCGTCAAGCTCGCTGACCGGGAGATCGGTGCGCTCGCCTGCGTGGACGATTTCTACGACACCCTCCGTGCGGACATCGCCAAGGTCCTGCCCCATGTCATCGGCGGAGTGGAGAAGACGGCAAAGATTTTCGGTGTTGACTCCTTTGAAACACGGGTGGCAAAAGCGGTCGCCGCCCTTCAGCCCGTGGAAACCTTCCCCCGTACGGCGGAGAATCTTGCCGCACTGCTCTATAGAAAGACTGGTTCTTCCGGGCTGCTTGACCCGGTGCGGGAGGCGCTCCGCAGGATCGCATCCGAAAAGGAATGCGGACTCATCGAGGACCCGCAGGCGGGTGGCTGGGTGTTTCTCAGCGACGCCGTCAAGCCGATCCGCGACAGGCGCAACAGCTACGCGCCGACCTCAGGCGACTGCGCCCGGGCGAGGATCGACGTGCTCAAACAAGGCACGGCGGACCATACCATGTTCCGAGTGCAGCCCGCTGCGAGACTGGAGAACATCAAAGAAGTCAGGTCATCTGTGAAACTCGGCCGGATCCCCGTCGTCGGAGGCTCCGAGGATGTCGAGTTGCGTCTGGAATTCGTCGACCCGACCCTCTGGGACAGCAAGAGGAGCGAATCCCTGGTCAGCACCAACACACAGGTGGAACTAAAGAGCACAGTGGTCCTCTTAGTGAAAAACGACGAGGCCGTGGAGGAACTCCTTCCCGAAATCGTCCGCTCGGAAAAGGTCTTGGGCGATGTCGACGAGCGGGCCGCCGATCATGTTGTGGCCCAGTATCTGCGAGCCGAACGCCGAGCGGCCGAACGTTGCCGTGAGAGGACGGCCGCCGCCATGGAAAAGGCGATGTTGGAAGGTGTCTTCATCTTCCGCGGCAAGCCGACCCCGGTCCGTGAAGCCGGTGAGACCCTGGATGCGGCCGTGCGCTCGGTCCTGTCCTCCGCTGTCAAGGAGATCTTTCCCCATTTTTACATGGCACCGATCCGGCCGTCCATGGACGAAGCTGCCAAGTTCCTCAGTGTCGAGCGGCTGGATCGCATCACGAAGGATCTTGACCCTCTCGGCCTTGTGGTCAAGAGCAAGGGAGCGCCCCGGGTGAACACCGCCTCTCCGGTGCTCTCGGAGGTCATAAGAGTGTTCAGGACCAAGGGCGCCGAGTCCGGTTCCGGAAGACTCCAGGGCTCCTACCTTCAGGATTTATTCTCCGCGCCGCCCTATGGATGGACCAAAGACACCGTGCGGTATCTGTTCGCGGCTTTTCTTCGCGCCGGTGAAATCGAATTCCATGTTCCGGGTGCGGGAGGACCCGTGCGTACTGCGGGGCCGCAGGCGGTGGAGGCCGTCAAGAGCACGGTCTCTTTCAACAGGATCGGCGTATCGTCCCGCGACGCCAAGCTGCCCCCCGAAGCATTGGACAGGGCTGCCCGCCGTCTGGAAATCCTTTTCGGCGATGAGGTTTTACCCTTGGAAGATTACATCAGCCGCTGCGTCCGGCTGCACGTACCCGACCTCCTGGAAAAACTCGGGTCTCTGCCCGACCGTCTGCGTCTCCTGAGTCTTCCCGGCGAGAGCCGCTCTCAGCGCCTGCTGGCGGACGCGGCCGACCTGCTGAAAGGCGACGCGGGAGGAGCCGCTTCGGTCCTCGGCGGTGTGGAATGCATGCTGCCCGACGAGATCACCTGGGCCAAAGCCGTTTCTGACGCCCTTGAGTCCGGCGCGGAAGCCGACGTGCGAAACGCCAGGTCGGTGCTGGATTCTTCGGCCGACCTGGAACGGCTCTGCCCCGGGGCCGTGAACGACCTCCTGAGCACCGGAGACAGGGCTTCGGCAGAGGAGGTGCTGTCGAGCGAGCGGTTCTTCGAACGACTGCCCGAACTGCGGAGAGTGGTCAGATCCGCCGTGGACCGCACGGAAAAAAGATATGCGGTCGACCGCTCCGGGTATGAGGAAGACCTCAAGAGAGCCATCAACGGGATCGAGACAGAACCGGACTGGGCGAAGCTGCTGGACGAAGACCGCGAAGAGATCGCCGCCAAACTTGCTTGCGACCTGCCGCCGACCGCGGAAAACGGCGACCCGGTCAGGCTGCTGCAGATCCTGCTGGTAAGACGGCGGACTCTGCCGGGGCTGATCGAAGATCTGAAGTCCGAGATCAAGCGGAGACTTCCGGCGGATCCCGAAGAACCCAAGATAAGAGAAAAGGATGAGAGCTATGGTGAAGAAGTACTTGACCCCGGTGATCTCATTCAGCCGATCGTCATATCCACACCGGCTGATTTGGATTCATGGCTTGCCGGTATCCGGGAGAAACTGGTCGGACTGCTGAAAATGAGCAAGCGGATACGGATCAAGGTGCTCTGATTATGCCCGTCGATTTTACAAATATCCAGTTGCATGCAGACTATACAAGACCGCAACTTGCAGTAATTTGGGGGTTCAAAAGCTATGAAGCGATTTCGAGAGGAATCGTCACACCTGCAGGTGCACCGTATGTCATTTTGTTCATTACAAAGGAGAAACAGTCTTTTCTCACACAATACGAGGATGTTTTTGCAGAGGGTGTTCTTGAGATTGAGGGAGAGACAAGTCATACCGCCGATCAGCGGATCATTCAGGCGGAACATCGGGGTGATGAAATTCACCTCTTTTATCGCAAGAAGCACCACATGCCGTTTAGGTATCAGGGTAGAATCTATTTAACGGATTACAGGATCTTTTACGACAGACCTAGCAGGTTCCGATTTGCTGTGGACCGCCGGACGGCTTCCGCCGACGGTTCGATTACAACCGAAGGAGAAACACACGGTTCCGTGGATTACCATTTCATCCCTGATGAAGAGGGGCGGAAAAGGATTTCACAACATATCTCCTACGAACGCAGCAGGAAAAATAGAGCCAGGGCTATAGAAATTAACGGCACGTCGTGTTTAGTATGCGGCTTTCAATTCAATGAAGTTTATGGAGCTGACTTCGCCAGGGATTTCATCGAAGTCCACCATGTGCAATCGATCACTGAACAGAACGGGATCCCTGTTGATCCGGAAAGGGATTTGATTCCATTGTGCTCGAATTGCCATAGCATGGCCCACCGGGAAAGAGGAAGAATTCTTTCGCTGATTGAACTTCGTGGTCTTTTAAACAGATCAAGGGCAGGGCGTGGTATTAAGAAATGAGCTTCGACAAGGACACACGAAATCTGCTGGCGAAGACCGTCACCGCATGTAGGCGTCGGCTTATCGAGGACGTTACCGATCAACTCCGCGGCGTGTTCGGCCTCCACCCTGACGGCGTTGTTCTGCCGCTCGAAAAGCTGACGCACCTTTCGCCCGATCAGCACGCGGCGGCCCGTCGTCTGCGTGATCTTCTCGATCACTACATCGTCGGCGCAGCAGGAAAGGACTCGGACCGCCGCAAGGCCGCCTACGAGCGGATGGTCCTGGAGATATCTTTCACCACCCTCAATCGGTTGGCGGCCCTGCGTCTGTGCGAAGAACGAGGATTGGTCGTCGAATGCGTCCGCAAAGGGACCACCTCGGCTGGTTTCCAGATGTTCGAGCTCATCTCCGGCGGAGCCCTTGGCGGCAGGTATGATACCTACAGGATTTTCCTAGAGTCCCTCTTCGACGAGCTCGCCCTCGATCTGGGCGTTTTGTTCGACCGGATGACGCCCCAGTCGGCTGTGTTTCCCTCGGAGCGCTGTATGGAAGACGTTCTCGCCGAGCTTAACAAACCGGAACTCACGCATTTCTGGACCGAAGACGAGACCATCGGCTGGGTATACCAGTATTTCAACCCACCCGAAGAACGCAAAGCCATGCGGGAGGCATCCCAGGCCCCACGGAACAGCCGTGAGCTGGCTGTGCGTAACCAGTTCTTCACGCCGCGATACGTCGTCGAGTTCCTCACCGACAATACGTTGGGGCGCATCTGGTACGAGATGCGCAAAGGCGATACAGGGCTCAAGGAGGAATGCCGCTATCTAGTGCGGAGGCCGAACGAGATCTTTCTTGCACAGGGTGAAAAGGCTATCGCCGGTAAAGATGATGAAACCGACCTTGACCGGGAAGAACTGCTCAAACAGGTGGTTTACATTGAGCACAGACACAGGAAGGACCCGCGCGACCTGCGTGTTCTCGACCCAGCCTGCGGGTCCGGCCATTTTCTTCTCTACGCTTTCGACCTGCTGGAACGGATTTACGAGGAATCCTGGAGCGATCCTGAAAGCCCGAAGTCGGAAGCAACCGGCCGGACGATTCAGGCGGATTTCGAGACCCTTGACGGCTTGCGGCGGGAGGTCCCGAAGCTGATCGTCGAGCACAATCTGCACGGAATCGACATCGACCCGCGCGCGGCGCAGATCGCGGCCCTGGCCCTCTGGCTGCGGGCGCAGAAGACCTGGAAAAGTCTCAGCCTCAAGACCCCAGAGCGGCCGCGCATCGCCAGAACGAACATCGTCACCGCTGAGCCGATGCCCGGCGAAGAAGACATGCGCCGGGAGTTCACCGCTGGCCTCAAACCGAATGTCCTGGGGCAGATCGTAAACGAAGTGTTCGAGAAAATGAAACTCGCGGGCGAGGCGGGATCGCTCCTCAAGATCGAGGAGGAAATCAAGGGCGCCGTGGCCGCAGCCGGGAAACAATGGCGGGGAAGCCCGAATCCTGAACAGCAACGCCTCTTTTTCCCCACCATGGACGACCCGAGCCGAAAACAGCAGAAACTACGCTTCGATGTGAATGGAATTACCGACGAGCGGTTCTGGGAGCAGGCCGAAGACTACATCTTGGATGCCTTGAAGGACTATGCCGAAAAGGCTGAAAACGGCCGTACGGTCCGCCGCAGACTGTTCGCAGAGGATGCGGCCCGTGGGTTCGCCTTCATCGATCTCTGCCGCAAGCGTTACGATGTGGTGCTGATGAATCCGCCGTTCGGAGATGCGAGCCTTCCCTCGAAACCATACATCGAAGACGCTTACGGCGACACTAAGGGCGATGTTTACAAGGCCTTCGTCGAGTGTTTCAACGTCCGGCTCGTCCCCGCAGGCTACCTGGGCATCATTAGCTCCCGCACCGGCTTCTTCCTCGGCCAAAGCGAAGATTGGCGTACCCGCGTTGTCCTGCGCCTCTTCCGGCCCATCGCCCTCGCCGACCTTGGCAGCGGCGTGCTCGATGCCATGGTCGAAGTCGCTGCTTACGTCCTGCGCAGCCTCTCTGAGCCGGAAGCCCGCGATCTCACTCTCTCACTTGTTCCCGCGCTGGAGAAAGTGGTGCGCGACAAGCAGGACCGCTTCGGCCTCCCGAAGTGGCAGGCTGCGCGCGATGGCCTCAAGCGCTATCAAGCCATGGCCGAACTTCAATGCCTCGAAGACTCTGGCTTCATCAGACGCTGCTCTGGCAATGCCATCCGATACACGCCAGTCTGGCAGACGGTGAAAGAGGTCACGCCTCCTCCTGAGCCAGTCTTTCCCCCGCTCGTATGCATCAGGGCGCTGACAGAAAAAGACAAGGGAACGGCCCTGGCTGAACGTTTGCTCAATCTCTCGGACCCCCGAGTGTTCTCAACGAACCCGCGAGAGTTCAAGAAGGTGCCATCATCGCCCTTTTCCTACTGGATCAGTAACAGGGTGCGAAACCTGTTTACCATCTTACCCAAGGCCGAAGCTGAAACCCGTCGCATAGCGCTGGGACTCTCAACCAAGAACGATGTTCGATTCGTGCGAGTGTGGTGGGAGGTTGATTCAAGCACCGTAGGACGTGATAAGACATGGGCCAATTATGCCAATGGGGGTAGCTTCAGCCCGTTTTACTACACCTATCCAGCCGTTGTTTTGGTGGAAGACGGTTGCGCGCAACTGCGTGCCTACTTGATAGCAAAGTTCCCGTATTTGGGAGGAAATGCTGGTTGGATTCTGCATGACGAGAACGATTACCGCTCGCCTGCCATTGCTTGGCCATTACGCACTCATGCATTTAGTCCAGCATTTCTTCCAGCTAATTTCTTCTTTAGCGCGCGAACTTACGCGGCGCTGATGCCGCTGGAGTTGCTTCCATGTTTTGTCGGCCTGTTCGCATCCAAGACGGTTGATTTCCTTTTGAAAGTCTCGCTTGGAAGAGCGGGACACCCAGAGTATGTGACGGGTGTCGTTAGGACTTTACCGATCCCCGCCGATATCATTCAGCAGCAAAGCTTGTCCGATTTTGCGAAAAGCGCGTGGTCCATTAAGCGAGAAATTGGTTCCACCGAGCCTACCTCGCATGCTTTCGTCCACTCCAGCTTACTGGCTGCGCCAGGCAGCACACTTGCCGAGCGTGCCGTGGCGTGGGACTCCCGTGTGCGGGTGAGTGAGGAAAGTGTTGCGGCCTTCCAAGCCGAAATCGACAACATCGTCTTCCGCCTCTACGGATTCGATGCTGCTGACCGAGCATCTTTGACCGCTACCCTCACTGCCGAATTCCCCGGCGATGCTGACATTGGCGAGGACGAGGAGAAGAAAGCTGTATGTGCTGACGCCACCACGCTTATCACAGATTTGCTTGACTACTTCCTCGGTGCCGCCTTTGGTCGCTGGGACGTCCGTCTCTCTCTTGATCCCTCGCTTGTCCCCGCCCAGCCTGATCCCTTCGATCCGTTGCCGGTCTGCCCGCCGGGGATGCTGGTCGGTCCGGACGGCCTGCCCGCAAAGCCAACCTGTATTGTCAGCAAAGAGTGGCTCCGCGCCCGACCGGACGCGAACACCCTGCCGCTGGAAAGATCCGTCAAAACTCCGACCATCTCTGATTCAGAGTACCCGCTCCGCGTCTCCTGGGACGGCATCCTGGTAGACGATCCAGGCTTCAACGGCGGACAACCGCACCGGGACGATATCGTCCGCCGGGTGCGTGAAGTCTTTGATCTCCTATGGAAGGACAAGGCCAACGAGATCGAGCAGGAGGCCTGCGATATCCTCGGTGTCTCCGACCTGCGCGAATATCTTTGCAAGCCCGCGGGATTTTTCCAGGACCACCTGAAGCGCTACTCCAAAAGCCGGCGCAAGGCTCCGATCTACTGGCCTCTCTCCACCGCCTCGGGGGCGTACACTATCTGGCTCTACTATCACCGACTCAACGAACAGATGCTCTACGGGGCAGTCAACAAGTATGTCGAACCCAAGATCGCGGAGACGGCGCGGGGGATCGCCCGCATCGAAGAGGAGTTAAAGATCGCCTCCGGAAGGGATGCGGTCAAGCTGAACGACCGTCTGAACGAGACTCGCACGGTCCTCGGCGAACTGCGGAACCTGCGGGATGATTTGCTTCGCATCGCCGCGCTGCCTTACAAGCCGGACCTCAACGACGGTGTGATGATCAACGCCGCGCCGTTCCACAAACTCTTCCGCCTGCGGTCCTGGGCGAAAGATACGGAGGACTGCTGGAAAAAACTGGAGAAAGGCGACTACGATTGGGCGCATCTCGCGTACACGATATGGCCCGACCGCGTCAGAGAGTCTTGCCGTGCTGACCGCTCCATAGCCATAGCACATGGGCTTGACAAGGAGTCCTGTGAAACGAATCCCGTCCCCAAAAAGCAGATAAGTAAAAAGAGGAAGAATGCATGAACTTGCCCGAGCCCCTATCCCTGACTTTTTCTTCTCTGATGAGTGATATCGAAAAGGGAAATATCAAAATTCCTCAGTTTCAGCGGGATTTTGTTTGGAGTAAAGACAAATCAGCGAGGCTCCTCGACAGCATAGTAAAGGGTTATCCGGTAGGCACGTTTATCCTGTGGAAGACCAAGGACGAACTTCGTGCACTCCGAAACTTGGGAGGTCTTGATCTGCCCAAAACGCCGAAAGGGGACTTCATAAACTATGTTCTGGATGGTCAACAACGGCTAACAACTCTTTTCGCAAGCCTGAAGGGTCTTAAAATTAAAAGAGAAGATCGGGAGGACGATTACTCTGATTTCATAGTCGATTTGGAAGCCAAGAGGCATGAATCAGTCGTCTTGACTGGATCGGCGGATACGAACCATCATCGTGTGATCAAGCTGCATGATCTCCTTTATGGGAAACTTAAAGTGCTTGCGGCATTTCCGGAGCCCATACAGGATACAATTCAGGATTACAAGGATCGAATCAATGCATATCAATTTTCTGCAGTACTAATAAAGGAGGCGCCTATAGATGTTGCCACTGAGATATTCACCAGGCTTAACGTAGGAGGCAAGCCTTTGACGGTGTTTGAAATCATGGTTGCCAAGACGTTTGATTCGAAGAAGAATTTCGATCTGGCTGAGAAGTTTGAGCAACTCTCTACAGAATTGGAATCCGTTGACTACGGTACATTGCCTGGTTCCGTTGTGCTTCAGGCGGTCTCGATATTCTTGGTGAAGGAGTGCCGGAAGAAAGATATTCTGAATCTCCAGCGTCAGAAGGTCATCGATATTTGGCCTGCAGCGGCCGATGCCGTCAAGAACACGGTAGACTATTTCAGAAATGCTTACAGGATACCCGTTTCCCAGCTCTTGCCTTACTCCCATTTTGTTGTGCCCTTTGCGTATTACTTTTTCAAAAAAGGGCATAAACCCACAGGTGAAGACCAGAGGCTTCTGGAGGACTTTTTCTGGCGGGCGGCGCTCGGAGGAAGATATTCACAAAGTGTTGAAAGCCGATTGGCCCAGGATATACGAAAAATAGATGAAATCATAGCAGGCCGCATCCCAAAATATGAATGGGCTGTAGATACATCCGCTCAATTTGTCGCTGATAACGGGTGGTTCAGTGTGGGGCGGGCATATATCAAATCCTTGCTCTGCATTCTGGCATACCAGGAACCGAAATCATTCATTGACAACTCCATCGTACGTATCAGTAATGATTGGCTGAAACAAGCCAACAGCAAGAATTACCACCACTTTTTTCCGAAAGCGTTCCTAAAGAAGAAAGGTGAGGATAATGAATACATTGATCATATAGCGAACATCACCATTGTAGATGATTTCTTGAACAAACGGGAGGTCCGCTCGCAGGCGCCTTCCAAGTACATGCGCCGTTTCACCAAGAAGAACAAAAACCTGGATTCATGCATGCGGACTCATTTGATTAAGTTGGAAAGTTACGGCGTGTTCGCGGATGACTATGAGAAATTCTTCGAGAAACGATGCCAGGCTTTCAGCCGCGAACTCAAGAAACGAGTTGTCGAAAGAGAGATCGACACCAGAAAATCCGCTGTGCCGGCCGAAGAGACAGTGGGCGAAGAAATGGAATAGGTAATTCGAAGATGAGCCTGTCAAGCTATTTGCGAAAGCGACTGATTGATCTCTTGAACGACCGCCGCATTGTGGTCTGGTACGACCCCGAAGAGAATTTCAGAACTTTCATCACAAAATTCAACGCGCCGAACTGTGAGGTGCTCTCCGCCGAAACCTCCATTCTCAAGACACGCCGGCGGGCCGATGAAATTTACCGGTTGATGAATGAATCCCAGAATCCGTTGGAGCGGGACCGCTGTATGCTCATCTATGCCCCTCGCCGCAGAGGGACCGCCGAAGAAGAAAAGATGCGGGACCCCTTTGAGGTCTACGCCATGGCGGGCACACCCTTTGGTGATGCCGAGGACCAAAAGATCGAATCCCTCGCCCGCCAGGCCATGCCGCGGAAAACTGAAGAGATCACTCGGCTTTTCTGCGAGGGCAGGCCGGATATCGCCCTTTTGGACGGTTTGGAGAAGACGCAGCGTTGGCCGCTGCTGAATAACGTATTCCGGACGGAGACCGCATCGGAAATCATCGCGGCGGCTCTCTGTGATACGGCCAAGGCCCGAGAGGCGTCCGCCAAGCCGGGCTGCGTCAGTGAACTGCTGCGTCTTCTCGCCGCCGCGGTCGGATTCAAACCGACAGACGAATCACGCGGTTGGAAAACTCTGAGACCGAAAGTGGCCGAGTACATGCTTTTCAGCGAGTTCGTGTTCGATCTTGCGGAAGAGGTTCCGGATGCCCTGAGTGCCGTACCCCATGCCAATGCCGAGGCGAAGTCCTTGGTTTATGCGGCCTGCGACAGGATGCGCGCAGACACGGGTCTGCGGGAGACCTATATCGAACTGGCGCAGGGAATCGAAAACGGACTCCGCCTGCCCGATCTCATGTCGAAGGACTTCGACCCAGGTGAGCGCGACACCTTTCCTTTTGAGGAACGGCGCTCGCTCATTCGTGCTGCCGACCTTGTCGTCGTGGGCGATCTGACAGCGGCCCGCTCAGTGATCGAAAGCAGTCGAAGGTCGATGTGGCGGCAGGATCCGCAAAGGTCGCCGGAATGGACTGTTCTTGAGAGGGCGGCCGCTCTGATCGAATCGGTTGCTGAGGTTTCAGGCGGACTGAGCGGGAAAAAGGATATCACGGATTTGATGACCGCATACACCGAGGGCGGCTGGTCGGATCTCGACCGGGCGTCCCGCCTGTTCGAAACGGCCCTCACCGCCTGTACGGAATATGACATAGTCAACCCCGTCGTCGACTTCTGTCGACGTTGCTACCGAGAGGCCGTTCTGAATCTGCAGGATGCCTTTCTTGCGTCGGTTCAGGTTCGTGGCTGGCCCCCCGACGGAGCCCCGCGGCAGACCCGCATTTTCGACGAACACGTGGCGCCGCTGCTGGAACGATGTGAGAAGACAGCGTTCTTCATGGTGGATTCCCTCCGCTACGAAATGGGCTGCGATTTGGGAGAGGCACTGGCGGGGACGGGAGAAGTCCGTGTCAGCCACGCCGCCGGGGTGGTCCCGACCGTGACAGGCTGCGGCATGGCGGCGCTTATGCCCGGTGCGGACGGTATGCTCCGGCTTGTAGAGAAAGACGGAGGGCTGATCCCGGCTCTTGGGACCCGTCTGCTGAAAACATCGGCGGACCGCATGAAACTTTTGGCCGATACATACGGAGACCGGCTTTTCGAGACGACCCTGGATGAACTGCTCGGTTCGCCGAAGAAGGTGGCCGCTGGCCTGAAGAAGGCTGATTTTCTCGTGGTGAGGACCCAGGACCCGGATGTCATAGCCGAAAACCTTGGTGCATGGCGGGCACGGCGCTACCTGTCGGACGTGATCGGAGATATCGCGGCCGCGATCCGGTGGGTGGTGTCCCATGGAGTCGATCATGTGGTGATCAGCGCGGACCACGGGCATATGATGCTGCCGGAAATCCCGGCGGGCGATGTAGTTCAGACTCCGCTGGGCAGCCGGCTGCTGTTCAAACGACGGTGCCTTCTTGGTTCAGGATTTTCCGGAGCGGGCGGAACCGTCAACCTGAAGGCCGGTCATATAGGAATTCAGGGCGATGTGCAGGAGGTTTGCTTTCCCATCGGTTTCCGGGTGTTTTCGGAGGGGGAAGGTTATTTCCACGGCGGACTGAGTCTTCAAGAGGCTGTGGTGCCGGTGGTCGTATTCAGGGCCGTACCGGAGAAGCAAAGTACTGCGGGCAAACCGGTGATCGATATCCGTTATCGGTCGGATAAGTTCACCAGCCGGGTCATAGGTCTCAAGTTCCACCTCCAAAGCGATATGTTCGGGACCCCGGCTCGGGTACGGATCGAGGCCTACGACGGTTCTGGCGCGAAAGCGAAGGTCGTTGGCGAGGCCGCCGACTGCGAGGCGAGGGATGAGAAGACCCGTGAAGTGACCTTGCAGGCGGACAAGGAAACGCCTGTTCCTGTCTTGATCGATCCGGATTTCGCTGATGCGGAGATCGAAATTCGGGTGAGCGACCCGCAAACGCGCGTGGTGTGGACGAAGAGGAAGCTGAAGAACGCAATGCTCGATTAAGGAGCGAAGAATGCAACAGGACGACTTGGACAAGAAAGCAACAGGCATATTCGCCGGAAAAGTCGTGCGGAAAGATCTTCTGCACCAGATCAAAGGCGGCGAGAACGTACCGTCTTATGTGCTTGAATACCTTTTGGGTAAATACTGCGCCTCGGACAACGATGAGGAAATACGCATCGGAGTGGATGCCGTCAAAGAAACGCTGACGACGAACTATTTCCGCCATGATGAGGCTAACAAGGCCCAGTCCATGGTCGAACGGAAGGGGAGGCATCGGTTCATCGACCGAGTGGAAGTCCGTTTCCTCCCCAGCGAAAACAAGTACTGGGCGTCAATGGACCACTTCGGCTACGCCAAGATACACATTGTCGAGGAGTTTTATCGCCGCTATGAGCGACTGCTTGAAGGCGGCGTCTGGGGCATCATCGACGTGGAGTTCAGGCCTTCGGAAGAGGGAAACAAGGGGAGCCCTTTCCACATCGTCGATTTGAAGCCAATTCAGCTCGCTCGTTTCGATTTGGAAGAGTATCTGGATGGCCGAGGAGGAATGACGAAAGACGAGTGGATCGATCTCCTTCTGCGGAGTCTCGGTCTGGAGCCACTGCGGATGGAGCGCCGGCTGAAGATTCTGCTGATCACAAGACTCATCCCCTTCGTGGAAAAAAATTATAATTTCATCGAGCTGGGACCGCGCGGCACAGGCAAATCCTATGCGTTCAGCGAGATGTCCCCTTACTGCATGCTTCTCTCGGGGGGCAAGGCGAGTACCGCGAATTTATTTTACAACAACGCCCGCCGACAGGTCGGTCTCGTGGGGCACTGGGACGTCGTGGCCTTCGATGAAGTAGGCGGCATGAAAATCACCGATCCCGATGCGGTCCAAATCATGAAGGACTACATGGCAAACGGCCGATTCAGCCGCGGAATCACCCAGGTGCTGGCTGATGCGTCCCTGGTGTTCATCGGCAACCTGAACCAACCGGTGGAAAGCCTCATTCAGAACTCAGCCACGGACCTTTTTCAACCGCTGCCGAAAGAGTTCGATCTGGCTTTGCTCGACCGGATGCACTTTTACCTGCCGGGCTGGGAGATTCCGAAGAATTCGAAAGACATGCTGACAGTCCACTACGGATTCGTCACCGACTACCTGGCCGAGGCATTCAGAGCGCTCAGAAAACAGAACCGCTTCGACGAGACCGAACGGGTCTTCAGGTTCGGATCACATGTTGAAGGCAGGGATGCCACAGCGGCGAAAAAGACGGTGAGCGGCCTTCTCAAAATCCTCCATCCGGGCGGAGGCTGGACGAAGGAGGAACTCATAGAATATGTCGAGCTTGCCATGGAGGGCCGCCGCCGGGTTAAAGAGCAACTCAAGAAGCGCGGTTCATTCGAATTCTACAAAACCAGTTTTTCGTACATCGATCTTGCGGACGACACCGAGCGGTCCGTGGGCGTGCCAGAGCAGGGCGGCGCCGGGGTTATTTCGCAGGACCCCCTGCCTCCAGGTACCGTGTACACGGCCGCAGTGGATTCCGAAGCCAAAGTCGCTTTGTTCAGGCTTGAGATCAGTCTGACGGCGGGCACGGGCAAGCTCAGGACACCAACGGGCCTTGAGAAATCGTTGAAAGAATCCCTGAACCGGGCTTTCAGCTATCTCCAGAGTGTCAAGGACAAACTCGGACTCACACAGATGCTGGCCCAGAAAGACATCTATGCCGAAGCCGTGGACCTGTCCGGGGGACGCATCGACTGTCCATGCGGTGTTGCTTTTTTTGCAGCCATGATCTCAGCAGTCCGCAATCGCCAGGTTCATGCGGGAACAGTCGTTCTCGGAGACCTGACCATACAAGGCAACATCAAAGGCCCGACATCGATAACGGAACCCCTGCAATCGGCGGCGGAAGCGGGGGCCGTACGAGCTTTGGTCCCTGTTTCCAACAAGGCGCAGTTCGCCGGACTGCCGGAGGAGGTGATCGAGCGCCTCGATGTGGTGTTTTACGGCGATGTCGACAGGGCCGTGCTGAAGACTCTGGAGATGTGACGGATGCGGCACGGAACGGATGGAAAGAGGATACAGACAGGTATTCCCCGGGACCGCCGCCGATCCACCGGTGACGCCCGATCGTCGATAGCAATCGCAAAGAAGAGAGGTCCTGATCAAAAGCTCGATCAAAAGGGGTTTCTGAGTAACTCAATCAAGGTGAAAAGCCGTAAACCTTCCCAAGGGAAAAAGCCGATAGCCGTCGATCTCTTCTGCGGATGCGGCGGACTGACGGAGGGGCTGAAGGAAGCCGGATTCCAAGTCTTGGGCGCTGTCGATCTTGATCCACTGTCTGTTGAGGTGTACAAGGCAAACCATCCCGAAGTTAAGGTGTGGGAAATGGACATCAGGGAACTTGATCCGGCCGAACTGCTGAATGAATTAGACTTAAAAGAGAGGAAAATCGACCTTCTGGCCGGTTGTCCACCATGCCAGGGTTTCTCGACCATGCGGACCCTGAACGGCGCCGTCCGGGTTGATGACCCTCGAAACGACCTGTTGAAGGAGTTCGAACGTTTTGTGGAGGCCCTCCGCCCACGGGCTGTAATGATGGAAAATGTGCCGGGGCTTGCAGACGATGAGAGATTCATGGCTTTCTGCATGACCTTGAAAAGACTCGGCTACTGGGGAGAACATCGTATTCTGAACGCGGCCGATTACGGGGTCCCGCAGCGGAGACGCCGTCTGATATACTTGGCCGGTATGGGCATGAATATTCCGTTTGCCGAAGAGAACGGAAGAAAAAAGACGGTCAAGGAAGCCATCGGCGGTCTGCCGAAGGCGGGACAAAGCGGGGATCCCACACATGACATACCTGAACGGCGTACAGATAGAATAATGAAATTAATAGCACGCATTCCGAAAGACGGTGGCAGCCGTACAGACCTGTCAAAAGACGATCAGCTTGATTGCCACAAAAAATGTAATGGGTTTAAAGACGTGTACGGCCGTATGTCCTGGAAGGAGGTGGCCCCTACGATTACGAGCGGGTGCTTTAATCCATCAAAAGGACGATTCCTCCATCCGGAAGAGGATAGAGCGATAACTCTGCGCGAAGCCGCCCTCTTACAGAGTTTTCCAAGACAATACAAGTTTCCGACCGCAAGGAACAAGACAAAAACAGCACTGATGATAGGGAATGCACTACCGCCTGAATTTATTAGAAGGCATTCTGTCGAAATTTTTAAGTACCTAAGCACTGGCATGAAAAGAACGAAGGTTAAAAATGATCAGGAAGCCATTCGGGACAAGGAGGGATCTCAATGATTAACAGGACATGTATTGTGCTTGTTCAACATAGAGCTGCTTCTGAATATAATGATTTTGTTGGTAAGTATTATCACTTTCCCTCTAAATATTTAAACCTCCTATCTTCAGACGATCTTGAATTTGTTTACTTTGAACCGACTACTAAGAAAGGGGCGGGAGCATATTTCGGATACGGAAAATTGGGGAAAGTATTCGAAGATAAAAGAGAAAGCGGCTGTTATTTTATAGAAATAATAGACTATAAGCCTTTCGCAAAAGACGTTCCTTTTTCTGATTCAAATGGCCAACCGAGAGAAGCAGGTCCAAGTTATAATGCACAGAATGCAGTTCGAAGGATCTCACCAGAGGTCTTAGAGGGCATCAGCCTTGACGGCGGAATAATTCTGAATTTTACGGCCGATGCCCATTTAATCAAGGTTCTCGGCGAAGAACTTATCGGTACTGAGGTGGTAGGTATTCTTGAATTGGTAAAGAATGCTTACGATGCCAATGCAAATGTCTGCCGAGTTCGAATTGAAAAAATTCCAGGGCTTCCTCATGCTGAGGAATCCGACAATCTATTCAATGAATATGAAGGCCCTGTCCTCATTATTGAGGATGATGGGGTTGGTATGAGCAGAAATGTAATCGAGAATGGTTGGATGCGTCCTGCTTCCACCTTGAAGACGAGTGTAAAAGATCTCTTGAAGCAGGAGAAACTTAAAGCAATTGAGAAAGGTGAACTGGGCACATTCAGGTCCTTAGTCAAAGAATTGAAGAAACATCATGGTGGGCGCCTCCCTTTAGGAGAAAAAGGAGTGGGGCGCTTCGCAACACATCGCTTGGGCAGAAATGTCATTATAACAACGAAAACGGCTGATATCGATTTTGAATATTTACTGGAAATTAATTGGGATAAATTCAATGCCAATGATGGAAAATCGTCGGTCGATCTCGGGTCGGTTGGATTCAGCTTAACCCGTCGGGCTCCGTCAAGGGATTATGGGCCACACAATTCGGGAACCCGCCTCATTATTTATGGAGGACGCACGGGATATGAATTCAATGAATCGATTATCCGAGAAATTAATCGCTCCTTATTAAAACTCCGATCACCAAAGCGTGCGCCTGCCGAATTCTCAACAACTTTTGATTGTCCCCAAATCAAAAACCTTGAAGACAAACCGATAATTGACGAATTTCCGCCAGTGTTCACATTAGATGTGTTGGTGGACGAGAATGGATTATCTGAATACGAATTACATTTCAATCCACCAAGTTCTGTTCCAATGGCATCAGATAACGTCATAAGAAAGGACTTGGACTTACGGAAGGTCGACGATAAGGATCCGTCATATTGGAGTGAGGACAATTCGGAAATTAAACGAAAACCGCGCTGCGGGCCGTTTATGCTCAATGTAGAGGTTTGGTATCGGTCTGGCCCGTGGATTGATGGACCAAACGTGAAGGCATTTACGGACCATTTAGACAATTATGGAGGTATTTCTATTTATCGCGATGGCCTTAACATATTTCCAGCGGAGTGGGGGGCTGAAGTTGATTGGCTGAGACTCAGTAAAAGACATATTAAAAAGGGTGTTAATATTTCATATTACAACATGATTGGAAATCTTGAGCTTGAGCAAACTGCCAACCTGGATCTTATTGACAAGACGGACCGGCAGGGACTCTTAAATAATGCTGCATTCAGAGACTTGGCAACGCTGGTAAGAAATATCATATTTGAATTAGAAATCCACTTTACAGGAAAACGCAGTATCCATAATACACTTACGAGTGGTTACATTAGGGAACCCAAGAAACTTGGAGAAGTGTCTCGCGAGGGTGCTAAATTAATTAGAAGAGTTTCTGAGCGTTACGATGTAATTCAGGACTCAATTGGACTGCTTGAAGATTTTGGAGATCCGGAGGACCGGCGCGACCGCCTACTGAATTTAAGCGAGTCACTGAAGAACATGGAAAAAAGTCTTCAAACCATGCAGGAAGTTCAGGAGTTATTGTCTGAGCATGCGGGCTTTGGCTTAGCCATAGGAGTCGCTGTCCATGAATTGGCCAAAATTACGACACATTTCTATAATGGCATTGCTTTCATGTTAAAAAACGGTGCCGATAAGAAAACGCTTAAAGAACTCAGTGATGCATCTTCTTCTTTGAAAAGTGAACTCAAGAGGCTTGGACCTTTACGTGCCATCCGCAACGAACCAAGTATAGAGTTTGATATAAGGAAATCCATCCTCTTCTGCCAGTCCGTTTTTGAGCGAAAGCTAAAGAAATTAAATATTGAATTCATCATTGAAGATGAAAGATCTTTTCAAGTATGTGCTCGATATGGTGCAGTCAACCAAATTCTTTCAAATCTTATTGATAATAGCTGCTATTGGTTGTCAGGACAGAATCTTAAAAAAAGAAAAATCGAAATAAGAACAGATCCGAGTATAAGAAGCATAATATTTGCGGACAGTGGCCCGGATATTGATGATTCAATAAGGCCATACTTGTTTGAGCCCGGTTACAGCTTGAAAGTACCACCCAGCGGACTCGGCCTTTACATCTGTAAATATTATATGAGGGCTATGAAAGGAAATATTTACGAATGCAGCCGAAACCATAGAATAGCAGGCATGGCTGGAGCGCATTTTGTTCTGGATTTCTCCCGAGTGGCGGAATGTAAGGAGTAAGCAAAATGTATGAAATATGCTTCATTGATGACACCATACCGGCAGCAAGCCTTCAAATTTTGAACGATAGAGAACGTTTAAACAAGTCAAATTTAAAACTTCTTCTCAAGGATGGAGTTAGCTGGTCTGAGGCTGAGGTGAGGTCCTTGGTCGACTCCCTGTTGTCGGACGAAACAACATGGAAAGTATCGGCCTTTATTCATCCGGAATTCTATCTGAATCACGTGGAGAAAGAAGATTATAGGCCTGATATCATAATTTATGACTGGGAGTATGCAGGAGGTTCGGGTGACCCTGCGACAACACTTTTAGAAATACTTCAGACCACATTTGTAATAGTCTATATATACTCTGGTGCGGATCATGAAACGCAAATACAAAGTGCTTTAGAAGGCACGGAACTCCGTCAGTATAAAGACAAAAGACTTTTCGTTTTGACTAAGGAAGCCGATTCTCATAAGAAGCTGATTGAGGATGCGAAAGTCGCCTATGAAAAGAATTTTTCATTTCGTTTTGGAAACTGCCTGAGAAAAGCAACAATAAAAGCACTGGACCGCATACTTGTGGATTTGGGATCACACGACATTGATTTTGTGACACGCCTTTTGTCGGAAGTCGAAACAAAAGAGACGGATGTAAAAGGATTCATCGTTGAGAAACTTCGACACTATTTGCTGGAATCAGGCTCACTGCAAGATACTTTAAGGAAAATTGAGAAGTTCGACGATACCTCGATAAATGAATTTGTGACATTTTTAGCTTCCAAGATGACGGACATTATAAATTCAATTGAGTTTGAAGGACATCTTCAACCATCAACACAGAAATACGAAGAGGATAGTGGAATCTCGATGCGGTTATGGGCGCAGAGAATATACTATCTGCCGTCGGACAATATAGTTAGGAGAGGCGATATAGTTCAGGAAAGGAGTACAAATCGTTGCTACTTGGTTATAACAGCAGATTGTGATCTGGCAAGGTTTTGGGATAAAAACTTCGGTTTTATAAACGTTATACCGCTTTATAATTGTCTTCATGATTCTCAAGCGATAAAGAACAAGATGCTCATAACGAGAAAGGAAGACCAATTAAAAAATACAATTGCCAAAATAAGACCTAAATCATTAACGGGCAGGATTGAAGGTTTTTCTGAAGGCCCGTTTATATGTCCTTTTTTAGGCAATAGGGGGGAGAGCCAGGAATATATCGGCTTTCCTAAGGAAATTACAAGTATCAAGATTGAAGCCCCAGTTTTACCTGAAGGTGCTCATCCAGGTGGACGAAAGAGTGTTCGCCTTTTATATAGTCATTGGGAAGGATATGACCGCATTGCAACGATCTCAGAGCCATTCTTGACGGCTCTTGTTCAGCATTGCATTAACTCAATCTCTGGGTGTGGTACACCAGACTATACACCTATTGTAATACAGGTACTTAATGACGGTCTGAAGGGATCATTATTGGGCGGAAAGTGAAGGAATGTCTCCTAAATGACGGACAATCTTACCCCATCACAAAGAAGTTATTGCATGTCTCAAATAAAAGGGAAAAACACAAATATTGAGCGACTGATCCGTTCGGAACTACAACGTCGGGGTCTTCGATTCCGTAAGCATGTTAAAGAACTACCAGGAAAGCCGGATATAGTATTCACCAGGGCAAAGGTGGCTATTTTTGTAGACGGAGATTTTTGGCATGGGTACCGATTCCCTTCATGGGAGGATAAAGTTTCTGATTTTTGGAAAAAGAAAATATCCAAGAACCGGGAACGGGACGTAAGGAACCGCAGGCTGTTACGTGAAAAGGGTTGGTTGGTCATCCGCTTTTGGCAGCATGAAATTAAAGGCGACTTCGAGTCCTGCATTAATCGGATCGTCGCAGCGGTCCGCGGACAACAAGAGAAAATAGAACAAATCGGGATGCATGAAGACGCCGAAACGCAAGACCCGTCACTATGTTAGATGAGAAGACCTGGATTGGTATTCACATTTTGTGCATGGCGTCTAAATTCAGAAATTTGACCCCCGCTATCCCCCCGCTGTCCTTTCCAGGATAGCGGATTTTGCCCGCATCTGCTTCAATACACGGCTGATAATCAATTAAAGCAACAAGATATGACTGACCGACACGAACTTCGATCCTTCTGGTGATCAGAAAAGGCTTCGCCTAAAGGTCATCAAGAAGCATCCCAGAGCGGGGACCCCCGCTTCATCATCCCTTAAAAAGACGTCTTTTCAGTTCCCTTTGCCCCCTCATTTCCAGAAAACATAAATAATAATCGATAGCTGACCATCATTCTCCACCCCCGTTGCCCCCCCGTTGTTTTCACGCGCGCTTTCCTCGGTTAGAGATTTCCCATGCGCCGGATCACATCGATCCGTGATCCGCATGCACTGCAGGGATCTCGAAGCATCTCCGGGAAAGGAGCCGACGTGAGGGCACGGAACATCAAGCCTGGATTTTTCAAGAATGAGGAACTAGCGGCCAAAGATCCGCTGGCGCGGATCCTCTTCCAGGGGCTCTGGTGCATGGCGGACCGGGAGGGGCGCCTCGAAGACAGGCCTGCGAGGATCAAGGCAGAGATCCTTCCCTACGATGCCTGTGACGCGGAATCCCTCCTTGCATCACTGGCGTCGGGAGCGGATCCATTCATCCTCCGA
>Ga0302248_1000910_pt1 | contig 24874 bp, 21 predicted proteins | sample AAG_UR_Leu_MG_FD_193528 | JGI IMG/M metagenome (GOLD analysis project Ga0302248, IMG submission 193528) | Enriched activated sludge microbial communities from anaerobic digester in WTTP, New Holstein, Wisconsin, United States - AAG_UR_Leu | ecosystem: Engineered > Bioreactor > Anaerobic >... | reverse complement strand
GACTCCTTAAACATGCTTTTGCACAACTTCACTGTTTATGGCTGCAATATCAGGGTTATTGTCTAAAAATTTTACCACATCCCCGGCAGATACATATATGTCTCCAAAATGCTCGTAAACCTTCGATATCAGTTGAAAATCCTCAATAGTATCTACGCACAGCCTGTAGCTCTTGTTAAACAAGCTTTCTCCCCGTACCTTTCCAATTGAGAACAGCTCCGGGTGATGATACATATAAGCGGTCACATGCTCAAAATCCCTGTCCTCCTTCGCCAGCTCAAAGGCCTTGTCAAGTGCTTCACGGGAGAACACTTCCACATCAAAGCCCCTTATAAAAGTATCCGGCACATCCAGTCTGACATAATCATAATCGTACATCTTATAGTGAGATATTACATTGTCAACTATATCAGGATCAATCAGCGGACAGTCCCCCGTCACCCTTACGACAATATCTCCGCCATGTTCCAGGACACAGTCCCTGTATCTCTTAAGGACATTTTCCTCATCCCCTCTGAAAACCTCGAAGCCTTCTCCTTTGACTATTTCATGCAAAGGATTGTCTGATATCTTATCAGAGGTTGCCAGTATCAGCTTATCAATTTCCCTTGATTTCTCCAGCCGCTTCAGGGTCAGCAATATCAGGGGGAAACCCAGAACCTCCCTGAGCACCTTCCCCGGAAGCCTGGATGATCCCATTCGGGCCTGTACTATACATGTAATCATGATATCACCGCTTTCAGCTCGTACATACTTGCTATCTCCATATCCGCTTCATATTCCCTGCCAAGCCGGAGCTCCATATGGTCTCCAACCGGCCTTATGATTCTCACGGTATATATTCCCAACTGTCTTGCCCCGCAGAAATCCTTCCGGGGATTGTCACCTATACAAATCATTTCGTCAAAAGCCGCCCCAAGCTCCTCAGCTATTTTTACATATGGTTTTATACTGGGCTTGCAAAAATCTTCCCCATGCTCATCAGTTACTATAATAGAGTCAAAATACTTCTCCAAATCCAGCAGCCTTATCTTGTTCCGCTGCACATGATGTATTCCGTCCGTAATCAAGCCCAGCTTGCATTTTCCCTGACAGTATTTCAAAAAATGCTCCGCATCTTCATACAATGAAATATTGGGAGCTGCATTCCTGTATATCCCTACAAGATTATTTATATCCTCATCCAAATTGTATGAGTCGCAGATATCATTGAATATCCTGCCCCTGCCATTAATGGCAAGCAGCCTCAGCATAGCCCGGTATAGCTCCTCACAAGCAATGTTGTACTTTTTTGATAAATATTGCGCCACTTCCTTAAAGGCGCCATGCACAAAATCCGCTTCATTATAAAGGGTGTCATCAAGGTCAAGTACTAATGCCTTCATAAGAACACCGCCTCATCATACCTAAGCATTGTAAGCTCTTTGAAATTCCCCAGCAGCAATTCCGGCTTGCTGCCATTAATCAAGTCAATGAATAGCTTCCCATAATCAATACCGGCTTCCATTGCAAGGGGGACACCGCCCCCAACCCTGGCATTTATTTCAGTGAATTTAATCTCGCCTTCTACTGTCTTGAAGCACTGAACTGTAGCCGGCCCAATGCTTCCCAGCTTATTCAGCAAAAATACGGTCTGCTCAATCAGTTCCATATCTTTAACCGTCCGGGTTTTTGTAACCTCTCCTGCCCTTACTTCTATTCTTTCTCTTGGTACAACCGATACTGCTTTGCCCTGCAGGTCCGATATGCAGTCCATAGTATATTCAACACCTGATAATTTCTCCTGCACAATTGGCTCAGGTATACGTTCATAGTAAAAATTGAATTCTTCCATATCATTAAGTTCATATGAATTGCAGCTGCCCATACCCCTTCTGGGTTTTATGAACATCGGAAATTTTATATTACACTCCGCTCTGTTAATAAAGCTCTTTGGAGTACTGATATTATTTCTGGTAAAAAACTGATAGGTTTCCCACTTATCACTGCATATATCCAATACACGCCTATCGGATAGCATCAAAAAGGTGCCGTTTTTCAAAAATTCATCCCTGGCTGAATCCAATATGTAAAATTCCTTTTCATAAAGGGGAAGTATAATGTCTATTTCATATTTCCTGCAAATATCCATTATTTCCTCAACATACCCAGGATTATTGCAGGGTGAAACCGGGCAGAAACGGTCGACATGAAATGATGCAGGTGCAAGCATCGAACAATCTGCCCCCACTATAGTGAAATGCTTCTTCAGGTATTTGATTAATTGCACACGCTTGCCGATTGCAGTAATAAGCAGTTTCATATGCCTTTACCTCACATTCTTGTGCTCATAGCTCGTCCTTTCATAATCATCATCAAATCTTTCGATATCATCTTCTTCTAAATATAGTCCGCTTTGTATTTCTAAAATTTCAAGAGGAATAAGCCCCTGATTCTCCAATCTGTGAATAGTACTTTTCGGTATATAAGTCGATTCATTCTCATGAATTACTATTTCATTTGTGCCATTGGTTATTTTAGCGGTACCTCTTAACACTATCCAATGTTCGCTTCTGTGATTATGAAGCTGCAAACTCATCTTTTGCTTAACATTCACAACTATCTTCTTAATCTTGTAACCGGGCCCCTCCTGAAGTACGGTATATTTTCCCCAAGGCCTTTCAACGGTCTTATGCTCTAAAAATTCTTTATTATTGTTTTTCTTAAGATTATCAACAACTTCCTTTATTCTCTGAGTTTGATCCAGAGGGCAAATCATAATTGCATCTTCAGTATCTATGACAGCCATATCCTTTAATCCAACTGCAGCTATCAAACGCTCCTTACTGTATATTAAGCTTCCCGAGGTATCAATGGTCAGGTGATTTCCTTCAAGGACATTGTTATTACTATCCTTGGGGTGTATTTCATACAGGCTTTTCCAACTGCCGACATCACTCCAGCCAAAGTCCGAACAAATCACATAGGCCTTATCGGTATGTTCCATTAATCCATAATCTATAGAAATAGAATCTACCTCTTCATAGACATTGCCTATTTCGTCCATATTAAAATTATCCGCGTTATCAAACTTTTCTGATATTCCGCCGCAATATTTTTGGAATTCCTCAATTAAAGTTTCGACATTGAATACGAACATACCGCTGTTCCATAGATAATTACCGGAATTTATATATTCGGCAGCTGTATCATAGTCAGGCTTTTCCTTAAAGCTTAATATTTTATATATTTCACCTATTACTGCTTTCTTTTCTTCTATTTGAATATATCCGTACGCGGTCTCAATGCTTGAGGGAACTATTCCAAAGGTAACCATGGATCCTTCTTTTGCTTTTTCTATAGCTTTTTGCAGATCCTTAACGAAGCAGCTGCAGTTCATGATTAAATGATCTGATGGAAGGACTATCATAACTGCATCTTTCCCATACCGCTTTTCTATTCTTTTTGCAGCCCAATATATAGCCGGGGCTGTATTTTTACTTTGAGGCTCTTTCAGAATCTCAACATTATGCTTATCACAGCAAAGCTCTTCAATCTGCTTTTTTATCTGATAATAGTAACTATGATTAGTTACAATACATTGATCCTGATATGGTATAACCTCATTTATCCTCTCACAGGTCTGCTGAAGCAAGGTTTTATTGCCGGTAAGCACCAAAAGCTGCTTTGGCATTGACTGCCTGCTGAGGGGCCACAGTCTTGTCCCGCTTCCTCCCGCAAGTATTACCGCGACTGTTTTCATATGAATTCCTCCATTTTACATGCTCCCGTAATTTGTCAGTGTCTTTCTCAATTCTCTGATTGTAAATTTATAATTTGCCTGTCCGGATTCAATCTGAATCAGATTGTGTGCAGCATCCATATAATCGGGCCTCAAGGACAAAGCTTTATTTAACAGTTCCAGGGCTTTCCCCTTATTTGAGCCTGCACAGGTGCAAGCCAGATTGTTGTATGCTTCCGACAGTCTGCTGTCAAGAGAGATCGCCTTCCGGTAGTATTCAGCTGCTTTCTCCTGTTCCTTAAGAAAATAACTGCAGTTCCCAAGATAGAACCATATAAGAGGATTGCTGCAGCCGGTTTCTGCAAGCTGCATCAAAATATTTTCCGCCGGCTTATATTCACTCAGCTTGATATATATTTTGGCAAGCAAGAAGCTCTTTTCTGCTGAAGAAAAGCTTGATCCTTCCACTATTTCTTTTATTCTTTCATGGCCAAGCTTCCTGACCACCTCAATTTCCTTTTTCTGCTGCTGGCTGTGGGCATTCGTAAGGTTTCCTTCATGCCTTCTGTAAATGTATAATGGCTTGGGAATATACCTGAACTTATATCTTTGTGCAAGCCTTATAATATATTCATAGTCCTCCGCATGCTTGTACCCTTCATTGTACAGGCAGCCTTCTTCAAAGCATCTGCGCCTTAGCATTATTGAAGGAGGAATCGGTATGATCTGTCTGAATAACAGCATACATAAAAAATCTTTTTCATTCTCATAAATACCTTCACTTCTTATGGTATTTATTTGCTTCAAATTCTTATCAGCCACTATACAGTCATTATATACAATATCCGCATCCTTGTTCTGTTCAAGTACACTTACCTGCTCCGCAATCTTATTCCCGTCATATATATCATCACAATCCAAAAAAGCTATATATTCACCGTGAGAAGCAGCCATGCCCGTATTTCTTGCAGAAGAAGGCCCGGCATTGTTCTGGTAAATATAGTTTACTTTTTTAAAGCTTTTTACAACATCCGGCGTTTTATCAACGGAACCGTCATCTACTACTATTACCTCTATATCACTGTAAGTCTGTTTTAAAACACTGTTGATTGCTTCTGCTATATATTTTTCTCCGTTAAAAACAGGAATAACTACGCTAACCATACCGGCCTCCTTAAGTCTGTTTCATAATTAACTCTTTCCAGGATACAATCGGCATCTTTCCTTCTGTAATATTATATAACTGCTTTATTACTTCTGCATCATGGTCACTTTCAATTGAAACTATCACCGCATCCGCATGATTCATTGCCAGCCATTCCGGTGCTTCAACCAATGTGCCGTATACTTCCCGGCCGTGCATATTTGTATTATTGTCAAGAAAACGTACAATATTGAAATTTTCCTTCTTCAGGTCATTGTAAAGGCAAAGTGCAATTTTCCTGGTTCCGAATATAGCTACATCTTTTATTCCATTATCCCTCAGCCTTCCTGTAATGCCTTTTCCGTTAAGCAGCAAAAATTCAAGCCATAACCTGCATAAAGCATCCGGATTGGTTTTACATTTATTCTCATCAAAGCCCTTCATATCACCAAGATACTTCCTGATAATCTGCCCTGTTTCCTTATCTCTGATCTTTCCATATCCATAGTCCGTACTCTTTCCGCCCTCTCTGAACACAGCTATGGTTTCATTAATATATTGTATTCCTTCCGTCCCGGCCAAGAAGCATCTTAACATGAATTCAAAATCACCGCTTATTTCATAAGCTTCATCAAATAATCCATATGCTTCAAACAACTCTCTTTTTACAAAAGTTCCCTGATGCGGAGGCATATAACCTTTACTGAAGTCCTCCAGGCCCATTTCCCTCCCGAAGATATAGCTGCTCTTGAACTTGTCATTAACAATCAGAACATTGCCATATACTATTTTGAGTTCTCTGTTATCCATAAACACTTTTGCTGCTTTAGCAATTGAATCCTCATATATAAGATAATCATCCGAGTTTAAAAAATATATGATATCACCTGTAGAAGCCCTTACCCCTTTATTGAAGGCTTCATATATTCCGCTGTCAGGTTCAGAGATCATATAGTCAATCTTATCATGATACTTTTTTATTATCTCAAGAGTTCCGTCAGTTGAGCCGCCATCTATGATAATATATTCGATATTGTCATAGCTCTGTCCAATTACACTTCTGACGGAATCTTCAATATATCTCTCATTATTAAACGTTGCTGTTATAATAGAAACTTTGGGATATTCCGGCATTCTAAACACCTTCAATTCTATATGTTATTTGAATTTTTCCACCAATCATATGTTAACTCGATTCCCTGCTTTAGGCTTGTCTTAGCTTTCCAACCCAGGCTATTCAACTTAGATGTGTCAAGAAGCTTACGGGGTGTTCCATCCGGCTTTGTTGTATCATATACAATTTCTCCTTTATACCCTACTACTTCTTTTACGATATTAGCTAATTCCTGTATTGTTAAGTCTTCACCGGCGCCAATGTTTACTATCCCGCTGCTATCATATGTGTTCATCAAGTAAACCGCTGCATCTGCTAAATCATCCACATATAAGAACTCTCTGCTGACTTTGCCAGTGCCCCATAGAACAACATGGCTCCTGTTCTCCGCCTTAGCTTCATGGAACTTCCTGATTAAAGCAGGCAGAACATGCGATGTCTCCAAATTAAAATTATCATTCGGGCCATACAGGTTGGTGGGCATCACAGATATGAAGTTTGTACCATATTGTCTGTTATATGACTCGCACATCTTTATTCCTGCAATTTTTGCTATAGCATAAGGCTCATTGGTAGGCTCAAGCTTCCCATCCAATAAATATTCTTCCTTTATAGGCTGCTCTGCAAACTTGGGATAAATACAGGAGCTTCCTAAAAATAGCAGCTTTTTCACCTTGTATATATAAGCAGCATTAATAACATTAGCTTCAATCATTATGTTTTCATAAATGAATTGAGCCGGGAATGTATTATTGGCTGCAATCCCCCCAACCTTTGCAGCTGCCAGAAAAACATAATCAGGCCTTTCCCTCTCAAAAAAAATTTCAACAGCATCCTGTCTCCTCAAATCCAATTCAGAGGAACTTCTGCATATGATATTGTTGTAACCGTCTCTCTCAAGCCTTCTCTTTATAGAAGATCCTACCAGACCATTATGTCCTGCCACATATATTTTATCCTTGATATTCATATAGAAGCCTCCTTTGTATGGGCTATTTTGTAGCTGCCACTTCCTTCAGGAAATTATAGTATTCATATGGTTTTATTGCATTCTCACCCTTCATATCAGCATCAACCATCATTTTCACGAGACTTTCAAAACCAACTCTAGGCCTCCAATTCAGTTTCTCCCTAGCCTTGCTTGGATCTCCCAGAAGCAAATCAACCTCTGTCGGTCTGAAATATTTAGGATCTATTTCTATCAGCACTTTATTAGTCCTGCGGTCTATGCCCTTTTCATTTTCGCCCTTGCCTTGCCATACTATGTCGATACCTACATGCTTGAATGCTATTTCACAGAATTCCCTTACAGTATGTGTCTCACCTGTTGCCAGTACATAATCATCAGGCTTGTCCTGTTGAAGCATCAACCACATTCCCTCAACAAAGTCTCCGGCATATCCCCAGTCACGCTTAGCATCTATATTCCCTAAGAACAACCTATCCTGCTTACCGCTCATAATATCGGCTATAGCCCTCGTAACCTTCCTTGTTACAAAGGTCTCTCCCCTTCTAGGAGATTCATGGTTGAATAAAATACCGTTGCAAGCAAATAAGCCATAAGCTTCCCTATAATTCACAGTAACCCAGTATGCGTACATCTTGGCTGCAGCATAAGGGCTCCTCGGGTAAAACGGGGTCTTTTCGTTTTGAGGCGCTGTCTCCGGAAGACCGCCAAATAATTCACTTGTTGAGGCCTGATAGAATTTTGTTTTCAAGCCTGATTCCTTGATTGCATCCAGCATTCTTAGTGTTCCAAGGCCGTCAACCTCACCTGTGTATTCCGGCATTTCAAAGGATACCTTTACATGGCTCATTGCTCCTAGATTATATATTTCATGTGGTTCAACCGTCTCCAGTATTCTGTTTATATTACTGGAATCCGTTAAATCTCCATAATGAAGAAACATCCTGACATCATTCAGATGAGGATCCTTATACAGATGATCTATCCTGCCGGTATTGAAGCTGCTGGCTCTTCTGATTATCCCATGGACTTCATACCCCTTGTCCAATAAAAACTCCGTCAGATATGAGCCATCTTGCCCTGTTATACCAGTAATCAATGCTTTTTTCATAATTACCCTCCGAAAATTTGACTTCTTAATACTAAAGTCCATAAATCCTTATCAGCTTTTCTTCTCCAACAATGCTTCTTAGCTGTTCAAAGATTTCTGTCTCGTAGCTCAAAGAAGAAATCAGTATATAGTCAGCATCCAATTCATTAATTTTTTTTAAATTCGTTACTGCTAATCCGCATACCTTTTTGCCTTCCAACTCTTGATTCTTGTCAATTATTCCGCAAATATCAACCTTTTTTAAATCAATATTGCTTAATAAATCTATCGTATGCCCCCCTGCCCCATATACATATATCATGCTGTTATTCCCTTGTTTTGTGATATCCTCAATATATTTAGAAAGCTTGGCCTTAGCTAATTTAAAATTCAGCAAGTCAAAACTATTTATTGTCAAATACTTATTAAGCTTTATATTATTTAAGTTTTTGATAAAAAAGTCTCTTTTAAAAATGATATTGTTATGCTTGATTGAATTTAATTTATAAACATCAGCTTTTTCATAGAAATCAGGCAAAACACCTTTATAAAACGGAGTTCCGTTTTCTCTGCTTAATTCCACCATAAAACATATGGCATCTTCATTAATATATTGCTTAACTACATCCTCGACAAAATTTGGCTCAACAATATACCCTTCATCAATATAATAAATCAGATCCCCTTCCAGATCATCCAATTTCACATCCTCAATACTGCCTACAGTTATCGCAATATTTTTATAGGTCTGATTCATAATACTTATATACGTCATTGAATCTGTGTAGTTTTTACTTCCGGCATTGAATATTACAGAAACCTTCAAAGACTTATTTTCTATTGCTTTATAAGTATAAGGATTAGTTTTGGCAGCTTCCATATTGTAGAACATATCATTTTTAATTTCTTCAGGTATTATATCAAGAGCAAATAGTTTAGGTTTTTTATCACTATTATGAAACTCTTTTATACAATCGTTATATAACTGTCGGTATTCCTTTACCATTCTATCAAAGTCAAATTTTTCACATACTGATATTCTTGCGTTATTTGCATACTTGCTCCTGAGTAATTCGTTGGATGACAGTTCTATTAGAGCTTTTATCAGCTTTTCCTCGTTTTTATATTCAACCAGCATACCATTATAGTCATGAACTACTATCTCATCTATGGCTCCATTATTGAAAGCAATCACCGGTACCCCGCAGGATAATGCCTCCACTACTACAAGCCCGAAAGATTCTGATAAGGATGGAAACAGAAAAATGTCCAAAGTTGAATATAGCTCTGCCATCTTTGCTTCCTCTTTTATATACCCTGCATTAATAATCTTAGGATTGTTCTCTGTTAGGCTTTCTGCACCTATATTTACAAAAGCATAATCGATCCCTCTTTTATCCAGTGACTCAAGGCATTTTTTTACGTAGTATCCTCCTTTTCTAGGGTCTCCAAAGGCTCCTCCGTTTGCAGAGGTTCCAATTATAATCTTATTGTCCGGAATCCCGTATTTCTCTCTCACAGCCTTTTTGTCGCTTGCAGAATAAACCTTAGTATCTATTCCGTGATAAATTGTTCGGACTCTGTGTTCCTTTAATATACTTTTATTGACCTTGTTTTCCATCCACTTTGTAGGAGTTACAATATTTAATATGGAATGATCATATATCATTTTCTTATATTTTATTAAATCAGATGTGGAATCATAATTAATTGCACAATAGTTTTCCGGATATGGGCATTCACCGCATCCCGTCTCCCATCGTTCACAATCAAATGAAAAGGCACAATGCCCAGTTATGGGATACATGTCGTGCAGTGTCCAGACTGAAGGCTTAATACAACTCAGTCCTGATAAAGAGAATGGGTTGAAATATCCTCCATGGAGATTATGAAAATGGATTATATCCGAATCTACTATTAATGGATTCTCAATCAACCCATGACTGCCGTACAAGCTAAAATCCAATAATGACTTTTCCATACAATACTTATGGATCTTAAGGTTCAGTTTGATAGGAAAAGTTTCTACCTCAGATGAATTGCTTTCTTTATATCCCACTACCATGTTTGACTCCAAGCCCTGCAGCCTTTGAGCACTGTGGAGGTTCCACACGAATTTTGCTGCCCCGCCCCTAACATCAGTAGTGTTAATATGAACTACCTTATTATACTTGTCATATCCTCTGCTCATATTATTTACCCTTTACCTTAGAATTAATTATTACTACACCCTTGATGCTTTCACCTTTTATACGGCATAGCACACCGTTTCCCATAGATAATTGGAGTAATGCCTTACATAAATTTTATAATCCGGTACCAGCCTTTTTATTAATAAGGGTATCTCCCATAAATCATCCGGTTTATGATATATGCAAATGGCAAGCTTGGGTTTATACTTCTGCAGAATATTCTTACATCCATTCAAGGCATCTATCTCTGCACCTTCTATGTCCATTTTAATAAAAGTTATCTTTTCATCAGAAGGTATAAAATCATCCAGTCTGACAACCTCAATCTCTGTATTACCCGATTTGTCTATAGCAGATGATCCCCTTAGTTCCTCATTTTCCAAAAAAGCAACTATGCCGTTTACATTGCTTATACCTTTATTTACAGAAATTACTTTGCTTCTAATACCCAACTTCACGATATTACTTTCCAATTGTATATAATTTCTTCTGTCTGGCCCAAAGCATAGTACTTTTTAAACTCAACAGCTTTCATAAAGCTTTCCAGTGTGTCGCCAATAAATGAACCCCCATCAATTATTACTTCATCATTGCAGAATTTTATAATATCCTGATTTAAATATTCCGCACAATTATCACAGCAGCCTTTTAGTATAAATAGGCCTTTTGTCAATCTAAAGTCCAGCAAACTTTTAAAAACAACTTTTGAAATATCATCCTCCAACATACCGATTACACTATTAATCTTATCTTCGCTATTAAGAATCAAACCCCTGTTGAATTGATCTCTTTCGTTATGATGCTTGTCTACAATATTTATGTCACTATTCAAAAAATCATAGTAATTGCAAATATGTTCAAACCCCATTTCCTTCAGCTGCTGTCTTGCTTCTTTTTCATAGGTACTAGTGATTATAACCTTTACATTCATATTTATTTTTAGTGCTTCAAGTTCAAAAGGAGCTAATATCTTGATACCCTCAATACTGCTTCCCCATTTGCTTCTATCATTGTCACAGAAGTAATCTGTTTTGATATTATTGCTTTTCAAAAATTGTAGTGCTTTTTTGCCAAAACTTGATGCACCAAACAATACATTAATATCCATATTCCACAACCCTTCTCGATTTTATATACTATTGCCATACTCTGCCATATTATACTTATTATCTGTTATAGATTCTGATTATCTTGTCACTATCCACATACTCCTGCAGTTCTTTATAAATTTGCTCCTCAAAGGATATGGAAGATATAATTATATAATCGAAACTAAATTTATTTAACCTGCTCTTATGGAATACTCTATATCCTTCTATCTCAGTTCCATCAACAGCAATATTACTGTCAAAAATAGCTAATAACTCATGCTTTGAAAAATCGACTTCTTGGAGAAGTTTTCTCGTATGTCCTCCGGCAGCAAATATACAGAGCTTCTTCCCTATACAATTCTTGAGCTTTCTATTCAAGTAATAATAGGGATCCATCTTTTGAACAAGTCCTCTTCCAACAAAGGCACAGCTTTCATATTCAATATTTGTTACATCTTGTCCGTATAATCTGTAAAAATCTGTCTTATAAAGTATACATTCTTCATCAATCATATCTTTATAAATTTCCATTTTATTAAAATCAAAGGGATAAATATTCTCTGAAAATATACTGAAGCTGATTCTTACTTGTATACCACATACTGCGCAGTCTTTTGCACCTATATAATACTCCATTAGCTCAAGGAAGCTGCTATCCAGTATATTACCTTCATTTATGAAGTAAATAAGCTCTTCTTTTACCGAATCTATTTCAAAGTCTTCTTCATTCACAATCCTGAAATTTTTATAGGTCTGATTAAGTATGCTTTTGTAAGAATCGGATTTCCTTGACCCCTTAAAAACAACCAGAATACTTTTTAAACTTAACCTATTTGCCGGAAATAATTTTTTCGCATATTTATTAAATATTTTTTCAAAATTGATTCGCTTGTTTTCTCTGCTGATGAACTCTTCAAATTTTCCCATATGCTCAGAATATCTGTCATAAACTTCTTTTGCAAAAACATCCGCAATATCCCATCTCCATTTAATATTGTGCTTTAAATGAAAGGCTGACGGCACCATTACCTCTTTTATATCTATTCCGCTAATCATGGGTACGAAGATAATCCAATGGTCCCAAACCGGAAGCCCAATACATAAATCGGATTTGGGATATAATGAAGCTATCTCTCTGCCGAAAAAGAAGCAGTCATAACCGCCATAGCATACATAGCCATTGAGCTTATCCTGCGAGGTTATTTCCATCCTGGAGCCGAAAACCATAGAATTGAGCGCTTCAAAATATATTCTCTCCTTATCGAATTCAAACAAGTAAATATCAGAATTAACAATTCCGCACACTTCATAGCTGCAATTTGTGAAATATTCCATTATATCATCAAAAAATACATATGGCTTGCCGAATCTGTGCCTCCCATTCCTGTTAACTATATTAAACCTTATATTTGGAAAATAATTTTTAACAGCTTCATATTCCTCTGTACAATTAAAGGATATTACATCCAAGCCAGCTTCTATCCATGTTTCTATGGCATTTTTCTGATTTTCAAAATCAAAAGGTGCAATAGATGTTGCTACAATTATCTTTTTGTCACCTGCTTCGTCACTATCCATGTTCTAACATCTCCTATTTTTCATTACTTAAATAAGCTTCCTCAATATGCAAAATTTACTGCAGAATTCATAAGGCAGCAAAAATTCATATACTCCATGATGATTCTCCAAAAACTCATCAACAGCAGTTTTCGCACCTGCTGAGAAAAAGTCGTAATCATCAACTATCATATATCCGCCAATAGATAAATGCTCATGCAAAAAGTCCAGTGCGATTTTTATAGGCTGATAGAAGTCAAAATCCACATATGCAAAACATACATTCTCGGGTAAGCGTGAATAGTGTATTGTATCCTCAATAAAACCATGTACAATATTCACCCTGTCTGTCGGAAAATCAATTGCCCGAAGCCTTGCAGCCACTTCTCCGGCATCACACTGCATGGTACCTTCATACTTTTCAATTTCACCAAGATTAAAAATATCATCAATCAGTATATCCTTCTCTGTTGGCTTGGGTAAGCCTTTAAAGGAATCAAACAGCCACAGGCTCTTTTCAGTGTCCTTTACTTCATTAGCCATAAGCGCAGAGGTGGCTCCCTGGGCTACGCCAAATTCACAGATATCACCGGGCAAATCTGTGCTCTTCCCCAGGTAGTATACAATATAAATGGCTTCGCTTGGTTCAGTCCCAAGCAAGTGCCCCATTAATTCCAAACGTTTGGAGTTATATTTGATATCCGGAAAAACGAAATGCTTAAGGGCTCCATACAACTCACTAATGGTATTTAACAATTTTCTATCGGGCTCGCTGATTTTATCATCATAATAAAAGAAATCAATATTTTCTCTAAGACCCAGTTCTCTGAGTTGCTCTGAAATCTCCCTGTAATAAGTGCTGGCAACGATTACAGCAAATTTATCCTGCGTTTCTTCCGAAAGCGTTTCAGGGCTCTTAACAATACATTGGTTAAAATAGGTGCCCCACTTGCTCTTAGCATTATCAACAAAATAGTCGACTGTAATTCCGGGGTTTGATTCGATAAACTGCTTTGCAGCTCCGCCAGTACCAAATATTATAATTTTTTTCTCCTTGCCTATGCTTTGTATATCTTTTACCATAGTATCCCCTTTCGTTTTCTCTGAGTTATAGAAAATCTCATCACGCTATATACATGCATAACAAATTGTTTCAGTTGTACTTAAAGGAGCATGATGCTTTATATAAATCCTATATTCCGGAACAAACTCCTTTAACAGTAATGGAATTTTAAATAAATCTTCAGGTTTATGATAAATACTAATTGCCAGTTTAGGTTTGTTCTTTTTTATCAAAGTCTCAGCACCCTTTAAAGCATCTAATTCATAACCTTCAATATCCATTTTTATGAATGTCACGGGTACGTCCTTCAATACATCATCCAGCCTCACAATCGGTACATTAGTATCATTAGCTATTCCATCATGTCTGCAATTGATTATATTCTCAGGGCATAAAATGCTATTCTCATTCCCTACTCCAGAAAGTATTGTTTTCACACATCCTTCATAATTATTAACTTTTATTAACTCATTGAGAATATTAAAATTAATGATATCTGGCTCGAAAGCATAGATAAATGGGCTGCTTTTCTTTTTACATTCAAATACTTCCAAATGAAATAAATCTAAAACGGTATCTCCCATAAAAGCACCACAGTCAATAAATACTTCATTGTCAGAATATCTAAAATATTTTCTGTCGAAATACTGTCCCCCTTCATAAATGCTTCCTAATAGGCCCATAAAATAGGCATAATAGGAGAGACTACTTTCGATAATTTTAGCTTTTAATACATTCATATATACTTTTCTTGAGATATCATCTGACAGTGTTGAGTATACATTATCAATTTCTTCCTTATGATTCCAGAATAATTCCAGCATTTCCCATACCCCATCTGAATTTTTTGGTGAGTAAAGATATTCTCCATCAATAGTTGAACAAATATAGTCCATATCTATTTCATCGAGCTGGGATGCAATTTGCTCTTGATACATACTGGAAATTACCACAATTACAGTGCTTCTGTCTTCGAAATCTAGCCTTCCCGGAGGCTGGATTTCTATGTTATTAATATGCTTTCCCCATTTTTGGGAATCATTATCACAAATATAACTCACATTTAAACCCTTGGATTTGAGGTTTTCCATAACCGTTTTACCAAAATTGCCTGCACCAAAAAGTATAATTTTCCGCTCATATAAAAAGCTTTCGGGACTCTTAGGCCAGCACTTTGCTAATTTATTTTTACTGTCTTCATGATGAAACAATTTCCAGATATCATAAATTGTTTTTGCCTCAATCAGGTTTTGATATTTTATCATTATTAGCCTCCTTTTATTGAAGTAGGTTTTATACACTATATAGAATTTGACAATAACCTTCTAGTATTATTGATATCCAACATTTCTTCATTATCAGATCTATAACTCCCTGGAGAATTATTGGTTACTTTCATTGCCCCAATAATAGGCTGTATTGCATACATATCTTCATATTCCACTGCATACTGTGCTTCATCCTTGGTCATAAGCTCCTCGTACATCTTTTCTCCCGGACGGAGTCCGATTATCCTGATATTTACTTCACTTACCGGTATCCCAGCCTTGATGCATACCTTCTCTATTACTGCCTCAGCAAAATCGCCCAGCCTGACCACCGGCATCTTAAGCACGAATATTTCCCCGCCTTTTGCCGTTTCACAGGCTTTTAAGGTAAGATCCACGGCAGAGTCAATGGAAATCATAAATCTTGTCATGTCGGGATCTGTAACAGTAATTTCCCTCCTGTTCAATATCTGCTCCTCCCAAAGTGGTACCACCGATCCTCTTGAATTAATAACATTTCCGAACCTGACTGCCGCAAAAATCGGAGTCTTCCCGCCCTTCCAGTAGTCAGCAGAAGCTATAAGCCTTTCTGCCAGCAGCTTTGTAGCCCCCATGGTATTTGTCGGGGATACTGCTTTATCGCTGCTTGCATATATTACTCTCTTTACCTTGTTTTCAATGGAACATTCGATGACATTCTGTGTTCCCAGCACATTTGTCTTCACTGCTTCAAAAGGGTTGTATTCACATGAGGGCACATGCTTCAATGCAGCTAAATCAAAAACTATATCAATTCCGTGCATAGCTTTGTAAAGACGTTCCTTATCCCTTACATCCCCAAGCAAAAAACGTATATTCTTATAGCCCTCCAGCTTCTGCTGCATCTGATGCTGTTTGAACTCATCCCTGCTAAATATCCTTACGACCTTTGGCTTTTGGAATACAAGCCTGCTTACCAGAGCCTGTCCTATTGTGCCGGTTCCTCCTATCACCAGGATATTTTTGTTCTCGAACATTATTCCACCTGCTTTGTTGTGAATTCGGGATTAACTATTAGTGAGCCTTATATAAGTATTCGACAAAATACTGCATTTTCTTTATTCCATTATAACAGAACAAAGTCTCTCATACAGCAGGCAATTGTTATATGCTAAAGCCCCAAAATATTATATAATAGAATAGAGACACGGGGAGACACGGGGACGTTTCTCCTGTCTCACTGAAAGCGAGACACGCGAAACGTCCCCATGTCTCTATTCATAATTTGTAAAGGAGCAGTTCGTGCTTATGCTGCCAAACAATGAACAACTGATTAATAGAAAATGCAAAGGGATTCTTGACATATTAAATACCGCAGATGAAAACAAAACTCCCGGAGAAATAGCAGCAGAAAAACGTCCGGACAGAGAACCTACCATCTGCTTTAAAAATGCCGGAAAAATAATATATCTCCACAGCAGATACAATCCCCGGGAAGAGGCGGAACGGATTATCGGCGGTATTGAAAATATCGGCAGCTATGGCCATATTGTATTCTTCGGATTCGGCCTTGGTTACCATGTTGAATATTTTACCGGTAAATTTCCGGATAAAACTTTTTCAGTTTATGAACCCCGGCCGGAGGTTTTCAGAAAGTGCCTGGAGAATCGCGACATAAGCTTTATAGACAGGAATAGCTTTGATAATTTCTATTTTTCTGTTGAAGCCTCGGAAAAAGAACTGGAGAGGCTACTGGCCGGCATGAACTGCAATATACTGGCTGTTCCCCTCCCCAGCTATGAGACTGCTTTCCCGGAGGATTACAAAAGCTTCAGAAGTATATTCGGACAATATTTTGATAATACCGGAATCATAGACAATACAAAGAAAAATAATGAAAAGCTGCACACTGTTAATGCGCTTAACAACTTCAGCTATATAGTAAATAACCCGAACATCCTTAATAAGAATAACAATTTTCTTAAGAATAAGCCCGCTATAATTGTATCCGCCGGACCATCCCTTGAATATGAAATTGAAAATTTAAGATATATAAAAGAAAAAGGCCTGGCATACATCTTTTCCGCCGGTTCTGCAGTAAATACCCTGATAGAGAACGATATATATCCCCATGCCTGCTGGAGTATCGAGCCAAATGCGCATAGCCGGGCGGTATACAAAAAAATAATTTCCCTTGGCATAAAATCAATACCTTTGATTTTCGGCTCAACAACCGCATCGGCTATAGTAGAATCGTATCCCGGGAATCTTTATCATTTTATTACCGCAAAGGATCTTGTTTCACAATACTTTCTGGATAGCTCCCTCAGAAGTGATGAAATTGTCGGCATGGCAAGCTCCGTTGCAGTTGTCACATTGCTGGCATTGTATAAGCTGGGCGCCTCTCCCGTCATTCTGGTGGGGCAGAATCTGGCATATAAAGACCAGCGGTACTATTCAGGAGGCATTGATTATAGTTACGGTTCCAAAGAGATCCACAGCGCTTATTTTAATTATTTATACAAGGTACCGAGCACGGATGGAAATTATGTGTATACTGATGATTCCCTGAATTGTTTCAGAAAAGATATGGAAGCATTCATACGGGATTACGGGATAACAGGTGTCATCAATACCACCCGGGGCGGTGCAATGATAAAAGGCACTTCATACATACCATTGGATGAATTGCTGCGGGATTCTCTAAAGGACAGGGTTGTTGACCCCGAATGGGAGCTTAACCTGCACAGCAGTTACAGCAGGGAGCTTATCAGAAAACGATCCGATGCATTAAACCCTGAAATGAAAAAGTTCTATGTAACAGTAAAGGAACTTAGAGCATTATCGGTTAAAGTACATGATGAAAATAAAACAAGCCTTTCTGAAAAATCAGCTGCTTTGTTTTATAGAATAATCAATGATATTTTGGGTAATGAATTTTTTCATGCCTTTCTTTATTCAATGAATGTCTATGAATGCAGATTGCTTGTAAAAGACATTAAGGCGAAGAATGGCAAAGGTTCTGATGCCTTTCCCGTTTCCTTGTTTGACAGGTTCATTGATTTTGTTAATGCCTGCATAAAAGACATCGATGTAATTATGCCATTATTAGCGGGAATTGATAAACAGATGTCTTAGAGATGGCCATCGTCCTGAAGTCTGCCGTAAATATCCTCATACCGTATTATATCATCTTCCCCGAAATAGTTTCCAATCTGAACTTCAGCTATCATTAATGATTCGCTGTCTGATGTATTTGTTAATCTATGCTTGCACCCTTTAGGAATATAGATGAAATCTCCCGACTCAATTCTTTTCTTCGACTCTCCAAGGATAACTTCCCCTATCCCCGTAATTACTATCCAATACTCTTCTCTCTTTTTATGTTCTTGCAGGCTTAGTGCACCGCTTGGGTTAACCTTAATAATTTTTGACTGTGAATAATCATTAAGAAATGTTGTTTTGTAAAACCCCCAGGGCCTGTCATATATCTCATGCTCAAGCAAGCTGTCGTCAAGGGATAAAAAATCATACTCCAAATCAAAATTAATACCTTGTAAAAGCAGCACGTGCATATTGCTTTTGGTAATGATATTCCTGAGATATTGATTTTCATCTATTATGGGTATGAATTTTATGCGGGGCTGCTTGAATAATTCAACAACCTTGCTGAAATTGTCATGAATATAAATCTTTTCAAAATTTTTATAATACGCGACATCTATTTTATCATTCAAGCCATGGCCTTTTATAAACGACCTTCGGATATCTCCGTCCGTTACAGTTCCAACAACTTTATTCTCTTCATCAATAACTGCAAGATACCCTTTATTGTTTCCTTCCATCTGTCTTAAGGCATCAAGTATGGTTTGGCTTGTCTTCACTGCAAATCTTTTACAATCCATATCCGCTGCTCCTCACATTCAATATCAGCTCCACCACTTCCCTGACGGCCCCCTGCCCTCCATTCAGCCGGGCAACATAATCAGCCGCCTCTTTCACACATTGCATGGCATCGCTTACAGTACATCCGAACCCCACGTTTTTTATGACTTCCAGATCGTTAATGTCATCACCGATGTATGCGATCTCATCGTATTTCAGATTAAGCTTTGTACATATCTCATCTATGGCTTTCATTTTATCGTGAACGCCTAAATAGACCAGGTCCAATTTCATTTTTTGCGCTCTCCGCCTGACTATTTCAACATTCTCGCCGGTTATTATCCCGGTTATGAACCCTTTCTCTTTTATAAGCTTGAAGCCCATTCCGTCTTTTGTATTAAACTTTTTCAGTTCATCCCCATTTTCGGAATAGTACATGCCACCGTCGGTCAGCACGCCGTCGCTGTCGGTCAGCAGGCATTTGATTTTCTGCACCTTATCTTTTAACCCGGGCTTGTCTTTTCTTGAGTTTTTTAACAATCCTTCTGCTATAATCCAATCTGAAGGCTCATCAATCTCAAAATATGTTTCTTCAGGCATTTCATACAAACCGATATTGCCGGAAATTCTGCAGCGGGTATCCAACAATCTCTTCCTGGAAGTAATATAAAAAGCACCGTTTTCTACCAGAAAGCCTTCAAATTCCTGACGTCTGGGACGTTTCAGCGGGTCATAGTTTGCTGCATAGGCTTTATCGGATGATTCCGACCAGATAAACCTTTTTTGACGTACTACGGACAATACACTGTCAATTCCCTCCTGCCTGAACTTTTCGATACCTCCGGAAATATCACCTTCGGTTAACAGCGGAGATGTAGCCTGTACTAAAATGATGTTTTCAAAATCGTATTTTCCGGCAAATTCAAGCATCACGGATTCAGTTGATGCAATATCCGTGGATACCTCTTCGGACCGGTCAATTATAATGATTTTATCCGAATCATACTTCTCAACAACTTTTCTTATTTCATCACTGTCAGTTGACACAACAACCTTATCAACTTCTCTGCATCCGGCCGCAGCATCCAAAGTCCAATAGACCAGCGGCCTCCCGTTAATCAGCCTGATATTCTTCAGAGGTATTGATTTGCTGCCGCCTCTTACGGGAATAAATGCAACAATGCTTCCGATTCTGTTCTCCAAGGCTATCTCTCCCTATATTTCAGCTTATTTCTCTGTACCATTTCAATATCCAGTATTTCTTTTTCCTTATAGTTTAAAGCCAAATGAACTGCTTCAAGATCCCTTTTCAGCCTTCTGATTCCGTCCGGCTCCAACGAAGCAGCATGATCGGTTCCTTTCCATGTCCTGTCCAGTGTATAATGCCGTTCAATTACTGTCGCTCCAAGGGTATAAGCGGCAATATCTACGGAAATACCTTTATGATGTCCTGAAAACCCTATTTCTTTGACTCTTGACCCAAACTTCTCCTTCAGACGTTTGATTTCCAGCAGGGCAATATCATTAAATGGTACGGGGTATCCGGAAGTGCAGCTGTAAATTACCAGGTCTTTATTACGTCCGCTATCCTCAAATAGCTGAATAATCTTATCTTCTTCCTCATGAGTAGTCATTCCGAGGGACAGGTGAATTTCACCTTTATAGTTGTCACACAGCCATTTAAGCATCTTGTAATGGTTATTGCAGGCAGAAGGAATTTTTATCAATTCCGGCTCCAGTGATGCAATCTCTTTTGCAGACGTCAAATCCCAGACCGAAGTGCTGTAAATGACTCCAAACTCATCACACCACTTCATAAGCTGTCTGTGCTGATCAACATCAAATTCCAGGTATTCCCTATGGGCACCGTATGTTTCGCCGTATGAATTTTCAGGATTGGGATGAGGAGCATTATACTGTTCTTCTGTAAGCAGCTCCCTGTTATTCCTCTTCTGGAATTTAACAATATCTGCTTTACAGAAAATTGCAGCTATTTTTATCATTTCCTTAGCAATTTCCATCTCACCCTTATGATTGCAGCCGACTTCCGCAACCAGTCTTGCCTTCTGATAATTCATTACCTTCTTACCTCCTTATCCGTTTTGTACTATAGCTTGTATTTTTTCGTCAAACTCTTTAAAGGACGGTCCCATCTCTATAATAAGTTTCTTGGATTCAGATATAAAATCTTTATAAATTGTTAAAGCTTCTCTGCCTTTCTTGATTACATTACCTTCCCTTGCTATTTGCGTCAGGTTGTCTGCCAGTATCTCCATCCGTAAAGTATTCATGGGATGAATGAAAGTCTTGTAGTATTCATTTCTTGTCAATTCTTTTATTTTTGCGGAAAAATCGGACAACAGCTTATTCAGTTTGTTCTCATTTTTATTAAGGACAGCCTTTTCTATTTTCTCTATCTCTTTTTCTATTTTTCCGATTGTATCCTGTATTGTGCTTTTCTTTTCCAGTATTAGCTCGTGCTGAGCCCCCAAATACTCAATATCATAACCCTCAGACCTGATTTTATACCAGTCCGGGTCTACAACACGTACATTCAGCCTTTCTCTCAGAATATCCTCCAAGGGTATGTATTTTGTACCGCTTATCCTGGCACCGCCTTTTGTAGTGTTAATTACGTTATTTATAGAATCAAGCTTTATCAATGCCTCCATACTTCTTCTCATTAAATCCAGATCCTTCAATGTATAAACCATATTGCCATGTACATCTTCAACCTGAAAAGAATTGGCCCTGTCATTTTCGGTAATCCTTTCCTTGGCTTTCCTGTCTTTATGATAATCTATCCCGGCAGCATAATAGTAATCATTTTTTAGTGCAAGATTTTGCCCCACAAGTATTATCGGATCGCATTGCAAGTAATGCAAAACCTGAAGTGTTACTAAGGCTACTGATGGTGCAACCCTTACCGTCTTTTCCTTTATACCCGATTTATTCTTTAAGTAATATGATGCCAATGTATCATTCGCCATAATTATGCTGAAAAGTCCGGCATTATAGCTGCTCACTACCTCACTGAATACCATATCTGCATAAATAAGAGGGGTCTTATTTTGCGGATCTTCAAACAAAACTCTGTAAAGATCATAATTTATTTCTTTTCCGTCTATAGCACAGACTGCATCCGGAATGATTCCGTGCTTATACAGCTTGTACACTGCAGAACCCGCAGAGAATATATAAGCCAGTCCTTCCCTCTTTATTTTTTTAAGGTTTTCTATCTCTTCGTCCAGTGATGGCCCTGACGCTGCGAGTACCGCAGGTTTGCCCCTAAAAACCTTTTCCGAAAGGTTGAGTATGTTTTCAGACTTGATTGTATATGGGAAGTTTTGCATCATGTTGTTCATCCATCTCTTCTCAAACAGATGTCTGGTCCCTACTTTGAATCTTTTATCAGTAATAGAATCCTTGAATTTACGGCAAAAGTAGTTATAATCTTCCGCATAAACCCGCTCATAGCTGGGTAAGGTTATAGGTCTCACATAAAAGCCCAGGTTCTGGAAAAAAACACTAAGCTCCAACTCCTCATCGTGGGCAAGCCCTTTAATATATATACTCTTTAATGCTCCAACAAATTCACGTGATAATTTTCTTGAACTCAAAAATTTCAGAAATATCAAAGGATTCGGCTCATATATGGAATATACCATGCCCGGATCCCTTTTTTTCATTATATCCAAAACATATCCCAACCCTATGCCGTAAAAAAGTAAATGCTGGTTTTCGGATTTGGGCTCAAAGGATTCGACAATCCTTTTAGCTTCCGATAATGGATCATATTTGCTGTGCATATATATATCAGTTCCGTTAATATAAACTTTTAGGGTATCGGCGCCCTTTTGAGAAGGCTCAATATACACCTGGCCTTCCGTGGCATTCTGCAATAACAGCATATCCCACATAATGCCCGGAAATTTAAGCTTTAATTTTTCAATATTTTCATTAAGGTACAAAATACCACTCCCATCCAAGAATTCGCTCCTACTGCATATTCCCCGCTGCTTCCCTGCCTATTCCTGATTTTTGCACAACAGCTAAAATGCTGCTGAAAATATCCGATATTTCATAATTCAATATATCTGCGATAAGTATATAATCCATGTTCATTATTGCAGCCTTCAACTCATTGAATACTTCTTCAAGCCTTTGGATATTTTCTCCATAATTCAGGCTCAGCAGGGATGATAATGATTTGTTGCCGGGATATTTTTCAATGATCTCCCGATTGACTGAAAATATCCATGAAATGCCTTCCATCAGATCTCCCAGATTGTCTATATGACCTGCATCCTTATTTCCTGTATAAAGGCTGTCAATTATTGGCTGCACCTCCGGTAAAGCTCCTTGAATATAAGAATAGGTTGTTTGAATTATATCCATAACAAATTCATCTTCCGTAATCAACCGTACAATAATATCCTTAATGCTCCCAATATTCTCTCTTATATATTCATCATACCCCGTATATATTCTGTTCCCGTCAATATCCATACAATCCAGAATCAAACCGGATTGTGAGGTTATATCTGAAACAGACTGTATAATATCTTCAGCTCCCTTCTCAGAGCTGTCATATTGAAACACCCTGTCCATCATTTCTACTTTAATCATCCCTTATACCTCCAACTTAGTTTAGCTATATATTATATCGGCAGGTGACGCTAATTCTTTATAAAAAAGAAACCCCGGAAATTCCAGGGTTTCATAAGTATCAACCTATCTAAGCAGTGCAAGTACACTTTGGGGAGCCTGATTAGCCTGTGCCAGCATAGCTGTGGCTGCCTGGTTGAGGATGTTGTTCTTTGTGAACTCCATCATCTCCTTGGCCATATCCACGTCCCTTATACGGGATTCGGCAGCGGTCAGGTTTTCAGTAGTTGTTCCCAGATTGTTGACCGTATGCTCAAGTCTGTTCTGGTATGCTCCAAGTTTTGCCCTTGCTGTTCCTATAGCTTCGATGGCAGTTTCGATATCACCTAATGAAGCATCTCCAGCATCAGGACTATCAATGTCAATACTGCCCATTTCGTTTCCAAGATCAATCATTTCCAAGGTCATTGCATCACCGCTGGCATGGTTTATCTGGATCTCAACTGAAGTTACCGAACCATTCAACAGCTTCTTGTCATTAAAGGAAGTCTTGTCTTTTATATTGCCTATTTCGGTAATCAATGCTTTCAGCTCTTCATCAATATTGGAAGTATCGTTTGAGTTATATGTTCCGTTTGCCTTCTGAACTGCCAGCTCCTTCATACGAACGAGCATCGAGCTTACTTCATTCAAAGCACCTTCAGCGGTCTGAATAAGTGATATGCCATCCTGGGCATTCTTCTGAGCCTGCTGCAGACCTCTGATCTGGCCTCTCATTTTTTCGGATATGGACAACCCTGCTGCATCATCAGCAGCCCTGTTTATCCTGAGGCCTGAACTCAATTTCTCCAAAGCCTTGGTCTGGTTGGTCGCATTAATACCTAATTGCCTGTGGGCATTCAATGCCATAATGTTATTATTGATTCTCATAATTTTTCCTCCTTGATTTTTTTAATCAGCCGGATTCCTTTCCGGCATTATACTTGTAGAATCAGATTACTGCCCGGACCCTCATTTGAGTAAACTGTATTCTACTGTAACAGTGAAAGAACGCTCTGAGGCGCCTGGTTAGCCTGTGCCAGCATAGCTGTGGCTGCCTGGTTGAGGATGTTGTTCTTTGTGAACTCCATCATCTCCTTGGCCATATCCACGTCCCTTATACGGGATTCGGCAGCGGTCAGGTTTTCAGTAGTTG
>Ga0302248_1000909_pt1 | contig 24889 bp, 17 predicted proteins | sample AAG_UR_Leu_MG_FD_193528 | JGI IMG/M metagenome (GOLD analysis project Ga0302248, IMG submission 193528) | Enriched activated sludge microbial communities from anaerobic digester in WTTP, New Holstein, Wisconsin, United States - AAG_UR_Leu | ecosystem: Engineered > Bioreactor > Anaerobic >... | reverse complement strand
CGCCTTCGTCGTCGGCCGCATCATGCTCACCTCTGGCTTGGTCGCCTTCTCTGTTCACCAACTCCTCTGCACCCTCCAGTCTGCCCTCTCAATTACCTCCACGGGAAACCGAGGATGATTCAACGGCTCCCGCGCTTGACACCTCCGGTCGGCGTTTCTAGAATAGCTGCACCTTCCCAGCGCAGTCAGCGGCAGCCGGAGGACCAGACCTTGCCTTCCAGCAGGCGCAAACCCGAACCCGGAGCCCAGCCGCCGAAGCGGCCCAGCTCCCGCCGGCCGGGCGCCGCGACGCGGGGCGTCGGCGGCCACGAGCGCGAGGAACTGCTCTCCGAGCCGCCGGAGTACCAGTCCGGCGAGCGGCTCGACACCATCGGCCTCGAGACCAACCAGGCCCCGGCCCCCCGGACCGCCTCGGGCCGCCGGCTCAGCGACCGCCACAAGCAGGAGCCCAGCTCGGCTTCCCGGCGCGAGAAGCAGGAGTGGGCCCAGGCCAAGGTCAAGCACATCAAGACCGCCGCGCTGGTTGCGGTCGGCCTGGGCGTGCTCGGGTTCCTGGCCTATGTCCCGGTGATGGTCCGCAACGACCGCATCTCCCAGCTCTACGACAAGAATCCGGCGGTGCGGCTGCAGGCCGCCGTGAACACCGGGGAGCTCGGCTCCGGGCTCGACAAGGCCGCGGACATAGTCCGCCGCTGCCAGAAGGCCGAGGATCTGGACGGCGCGGGAGGTGCCGCCGCGCTGGCCCTGGCCAAGGCCGGGGCCGAGGGCCTCTCGCGGCTGACCGCACTGGCCGAGGATCAGAATCCCTGGGCGCGCCTCTGCGCGACCTACGGTCTGGGCCTGACCGGCCGCCCGGAGGCGGCCGTCCCGCTGGCCAAGAGGCTGGCCGACAGCGAGGGACTGGTCAAGGTCCGCGCCGCAGTGGCGCTGGGGTCGATCCGCTCGGTGGAATCGGTTAAGGCCCTCGTCACCCAGGCCCAGGCGGCCGCCGACGTCCGCGACGCGGCCGTGGCCTCCATCTACGCCATCGCCTGTGCCGGCAGTCCCACCGAGATCGCCGGGCGCGCCGAAATGCGCCCGGAGCTGGTCAAGGGGCTCGGGGCGCCCGCTCCGCAGATGCGCCAGGCCTGCGGCCGCACGCTGATCATGCTCAACGAGGTGCCCTCCGACGCCGAGCTGCTCGAGCGCGTCGCTTCGGAGAACCCGGCGATCAAGGCCGCCGCGGTCGAGTTCCTCGGCCTGGTTGGCGGGAGCCTCTTCGACGTCACCATCCCCAAGGCTCTGGCCGACAAGGCCGCCGAGGTGCGCGCCGCCGCGGCGTCCGCCGCCGGCCTGCGCCGCTGGGCGGGAGGGGCCGAGGCGCTCGGCCGGCTGGCCGCCTCCGCCGATGAGCCGGTCGAGGTGCGCGCCGCTGCCGCCGAGGCCCTGGGGTTGATCGGGCGCCTGGAGGATGCGCCGGCGCTGGCCAAGTGCCTGACCCTGGACGCCAGCGAGCGCTCCGTCCCGGCCCGCCTCAACGCCGCCCGGGCTCTGGCGGTCATCGGCCGGGCCAACCCGCCGGTGAAGCTGACCGCCCCCAAGGAGGCCAACGAATACAACGACTTCTTCACCCACCTGAAGCTGTCCGCCGGCCGGGTCGACCCGCGCTGGGCGGCGCTGGAGATACTGATAGCGGGCTGCGACAGCTTCGGCGAGAAGGTCGGCCCGGAGGCCTTTGAGGCCATCGGCCTGCTCGCCAGGCGCACCCGCGCGGCCAAGCCGGAGATGTGGAAGCCCTGGATGGTCAAGAAGCAGGAAGAGGCCAAGGCCCTCTCCAGGCTGTCCCAGCTCTTTGAGGAGGCCCACGCGGAGTGCCTCAAGAACAAGAAGGCCATGACGCCGGACGCCATCGCCAAGTTCAAGGAGTGCAGCCAGATCCTGGCCGAGCTCAGCTCGGGCTGCGAGGAAGACGACAAGTGGTTCTACACAGAGCTCAAGGGCGACTTTGCCAGGACGGTCGGGCCGGAGATCGCCGGCTCGGCCAAGGCCCCGGCGCCGGCCAAGACCGGGGAGCAGCCGCCGGCTGCCCCCAAACCGGAGTGACCGTCACGGGAAACAGCGGGAGGAAGAGATGATCAGCCTGAAGCGAATCGCATTGACGGCGGCGGCCCTGGCCTCCGCGGCCCTGTTGGTCCCCGGCTGCCGCTCCAAGGACACGGCAGCCAAGGCGCCGCCCGCCAAGGCGGAGCAGAAGGCCGCTCCCGGGGCTGTACCGGCCTGGCTGGGGCTCGGCAAGGCGCCTCTCGACGAGGTCGGCCGGCTGCTCATGGACCTGGACAGCGGCGACCCCTGCAAGTTCTGGCGGGCCGAGGACATTCTGCAGAACATGGGCGACAGCGTGGCCCCCCGGACCCGTCGGGCCCTGGCCGCCTCGACCCCGGAGGCTCGCGCCGCCGCCTGCCGGTTGGCATACAACTTCCGCGACCAGGAGGCCATTGGCGGGATGATCGCGCTGCTGGGCGATGAGTCCCGCATGGTGCGCAATACTGCCAACGTCTTCCTCTGCGGCCTGACCGGCCGGGACTTCAACTTCCGGCCCGACGCTCTGCCCGAGGACCGCGCCGCCGCCCAGTCGCGCTGGCAGAAGTGGTACGCGGCCGCCGGCGGGCCGGCCGTCGCCCCCAGGCGCGACTGAACCAGCCTGACGGCAGTTCCCGGAAGCCGGGCCGGCCGCCGCGCGGCCCGCAAACCTCGGCCATGGAATCCCAGCGATGCCTTCCAGCCACTTTGCCGACCGACTCATCGCCGCCGTCGAGCGCGCCAGGACGCCGCTGTGCGTCGGCATCGACCCGCGGCTCGACCAGCTGCCCACCGGCATGCTCGAGCGCCACATCGCGGCCCACCCCGGCGAGCCGCTGGCCGCCGCGGGGGAGGCCCTCTACGAGTTCTCCAGCCGGGTACTGGAGGCGGTGGCCGGCGAGGTCGGGGTGGTCAAGATCCAGAACGCCTTCTTCGAGCAGGCCGGAGCGCCCGGCCTGGACGCCTTCTGCCGCACGGTCCGGCGCGCGCGCGAGCTGGGCCTGATCGCCATCAGCGACGCCAAGCGCGCCGACATCGGCTCGACCTCGGCCGGCTACGCCACCGCGCATCTCGGGGCCATCAGCATCGGCGGAGCCGAAGTGGAGGTGATCGCGGCCGACGCCCTGACCGTCAATCCCTACTTCGGATCTGACGGGGTGGCCCCCTTCATCGAGGAGGCGGTCCGCCGCGGCCGAGGCATCTTCGTGCTGGTCAAGACCTCCAACCCCTCGAGCTCGGAGCTGCAGGACCTGTCCTGCGGCTCGCGCCCGGTCTACGAGCGCCTGGCCGACCGGGTCTGGGAGTGGGCCCGGGTCCACCTGGGCGAGTCGGGCTATTCGGCGGTCGGCGCGGTGGTCGGCGCCACCTTCCCGCAGGAGCTCGCCAAGCTCCGGGCCGAGATGCCCGGGGCGATCTTCCTGGTCCCCGGCTTCGGCGCGCAGGGCGGCAAGGCCGAGAACACCATGGCGGCCTTCGATGAGAAGCGCCGCGGTGCGGTGATCAATTCATCGCGGGAGATCATCTTCGCCTACCGCAAGCCGCAGCACCAGGGCCTGCCGGCCCAGCGCTTCGAGGAGGCGGTGCTGAGCGAGTGCCGCAGCGCCAAGGCCAAGCTGGCCGCGGCCCTGGCCGCCAGGTGAGCTCCGCGTCCGCGGCCCGCTGACGGAGCGCCGGGCAGCGCGCCGCGGCGGTCAGCGGGCCGGGAGCCTTCCGACCGACGGGCCGCCCGCGGGCCGGCGCCCCGAACTGCTGCCGGGAGCGCTTCCCGGCGCCTCGTTGAATGGGTTGACAGTCACCTGGACCGTGATCGTATCCGCCAGATCCCCGTCCGAGACGCGCACCGTGAAGGCGTCGGTTCCGGTGAACCCGGCTTCGGGTCGGTAGTTGACGGCCGCGGACAGACCCGGGCCGCCGGTCGAGGCGTGGCCGTGGGCCGGGCCCGACACAACCGTCCATCTGAGGCCGTCACCGTCCACGTCCGTCGCATGCAGCCTGAGGCTGAAGGCCGTAGGCCCGCCGCGTTCGTCCATGCTCACGGCTACGGAATCCCCTTCGTTGATGACCGGGGCGTCGTTGACCGCCCGGACCCTGACTTCGAAGGAGGTCCTGGCGCTGAGGCTGCCGGCGCGCACGGTGATGGTGATCTTAGAGCGGCCGTGCACGTTCGGGGCCGGCGTCACGGTCACGGTCCGGCTGGAGCCCGACCCGCCGAAGACCACGTTGCCGGCCGGGACCACCCGGGGGTTGCTGGACGAGGCGGTCAGCACCAGCCCGTCGGCACCCGCCGGATGGTCGACCGCGAAGGCTACCGGCCCGGCGGGAGTGTCCTCTTCGGTCCGCTGGGCGGCGATGGCCGAGATCGTCGGGGGGACGCTGATCACCCCCAGCACCGCCGCGGCGCTCTCGACGCTCCCGGCCGCGTTGGTCACGACTGCCGTGAAGAGCGCCCCGTTGTCGGCCTCCGCGGCCGGCGGAGTCACGTAGGTGCCGGCGGTGGCTCCGGGTATGTCCGTTCCGTTCTTCCTCCACTGGTAGGCCAGCGGGGCGGTGCCCGCGGCGCTCACCGCGAAGGATGCGCACTGGCCGACGTTGACGACGCGGCTCGCCGGCGCGGAGACGATGCTGGGCGGAACCCGCACGGTCAGTACCGCCCCGGAACTGACGGCGTTTCCGGCCGAGTTGGCCACGCGCACCGAGAAGACCGCGCCATCGTCCCCGGCGGAGGTGGCGGGCGTGGTATATGAGGCGGCCGCCGCGCCGGGGATGTCTTCGCCGTTCCTGCGCCACTGGTAGGTCAGCGGGGCGAGGCCTCCGGCCACGACCGTGAAGGTGGCGGTCTGACCGACGTTGACCGCCAGGCTCTCCGGCTGGGTCGCGATGTAGGCCGGGATCCGCACGGTCAGGACCGCGCCGGCGCTGACCGCGTTGCCGAACTCGTTGGACACCGCCACGGAGAAGATCGCCCCGTCGTCGGCGGCCGCCGCCGGGGGAGTGGTGTATGAGGCGGCCGTGGCCCCGGGGATGTCCTCGCCGTTCCTGCGCCACTGGTAGGTCAGCGGGGCGTCTCCGCCGGCCGAGACCGTGAAGGTGGCGGTCTGGCCGATGTCCACCGTCCTGGGCAGGGGATCGGCGGCGATGCTGGGCGGGATCCGGACCGTCAGCGCGGCGCCGGAGCTGGTGGCGCTGCCGGCGGCGTTGGCCACCACCACGGAGAAGACCGCGCCGTTGTCGGCGGCCGCGGTCACCGGGGTGGTGTAGGTGGCCGCGTTGGCCCCGACGATGTTCACGCCGTTCCGGCGCCACTGGTAGGCCAGCGGGACGGTGCCGCCGGAGACGACCGCGAAGGTCGCGCTCTGGCCGGCCACGGCCGTCTGGGGCGTCGGCTGGGCCGTGATGTACGGAGCGATGCAGTTGATGTCGTCCCCTCCGGCGCCCGGCTCGTCCAGCGCCGGGTCGCCCAGGAGGTTGAAGCTGCGCAGCACGTCGGAGTGGCCCAGCGGCAGCCGGCGCTTGGCCAGCAGCAGGGCCCGGCCCAGCGACGTGGCCCGGCCGTCGGCGATGGCTGCGGCGATCTCGCGGCCCAGGATGCGCTGGCCCTCTGGCGCGCTCATGCCGGCCGGCGCCACCAGGGTGCAGACCCCGCGGGCAGGTTCCTTGAGCAGCTTCTCGGCCAGGGAGTCGCTGCCGGTGGTGAAGTTGAAGTAACCGGCCAGGCAGGCCAGGATCACCCCGGCGGGCAGCTCACCGCCGCTGTTCAGGGTGGCCACATCCGTCGTGCGCAGCGCCGAGTTGTTGCCCAGGGCCGTGGCCGAGGCGTGTCCCGAGTAGGTGAAGTAGCGGGGTTTGGCGGTCCAGCCGGCGACGATGGCGGCGCGGATGGCCGCCGTCGTGGCGTAGTTCGCGAACGGCACCTTGTCGACCGTGCCCCACCTGGTGAACTGGGCCTCCATGTCGGAGGAGGTGGAGGCGAACAGCGCCATGGCATTGTCGGTGACCATCAGCGCCGCCTTGATGTCCGATTGTCCGGTGCTGACGCTGGCCTGGCGCAGGGTCGTCTTGTCCACGATGGCCTGGGCCTCGGCGGCGGAGCGCACCGGCAGCCGGCCGACCGCGATTTCGGGGTAGTCGTCGAAGGTGTCCATGCAGCCGAAGGGGTTGTCGCTGGGTTCCTCGAAGAAGGCGCCCTGGGCGAAGAAGCACGGGATCATTCCGGCGGTGACCGCACCGAGGTTGCCCTTGGGGTCGGCGGTGGCGTCGCCCACCAGGCACAGATACACCGGCCTGACCTGGGCGGCCAGGGCGCGGATGGCCTCGGGCACGGGCTGGCCGCAGCCGAACGCGTCGTAAACCGCGGTCGCCGGGAAGACCCGGGTGCTCATCCCGTGGCCGGCGTGGATCGCAGCCAGGGCGTCGGCCTGCGTCTGGTAGTTCTCGTGGGTCACCACCAGATACGTGACCCGGCCGGCGTCCCGGCAGGTCCAGGGGTCGGCGCTGCGGCTCGAGGCCGGGGCCAGCAGCCCGGCAGGGCCGGCCAGGACCACCCGCTGGGCCGCTCCCGCCGGGGAGGCCCACTCGGCCGACCAGCCGGCCGCGGTCTCCCGGACTGTCAGGGTCAGCAGCTGCGGCGCGGAGGGGGCGGTCACGTCCAGACCGACGATCCCCGGCCCGGAGAAGCCGTCGACCACGACGCGCTTGGAGTCGACGCCCGGCGTCGAGACGGCGGGCACGTTGAGGCTGAGCCGGTCCGAGACCGCCTTGAGCGCGCGCGGGTAGTGCACCTCGACCCAGTCCACGGCGACCGTGTCGGTGGTGATCCCGGGCAGCGCCTGGCGGACCAGCTCTACGGTGTTGGCTCCCTCGACAGCCAGCCCGGCGGGCAGATCGAAGCCGACCTCCCGGCGGGCCAGCCCGGCCCAGACCACCTCCCCGACCTTCACTCCGTTGAAGTTCACCGCGGTGCTGTGGTTCACCCTGCCGCCGCCGGCGTCGGTGGCGCCGCGCAGGGCCACCACCACGCGGGCGGTGCCGGCCGCCAGCGGCCCGGCGAGTGCGGCAGTCAACTGTAGCTTCTTGCCGGGGGTCAGCATCGTCGAGTAGAATCAGTGTTCCTCGCCGGGGTAGGCGCTGCTCAAACCGCTCATGTAAAACTGGTTCTGCTCGACGTGGCAGACCTCGACGTGGGAGGCGACGTCGGCGGTGACGCCTCCGGCGGCGGCCTGGGCGGACATCTCCCGGCTGGTGCCGCTGGCGGTCAGCGGGCGGTTCGCGATCAGGAAGGCGCGGTCGCGGACGTACAGGCTGCTGAAGGTGGCGGCGTAGACGTCGATGCCGCCGTTGCGGCGCGAGAAGTGGATGCCCTGCCCGTCGCTGTAGACGTAGACGTCGCCGGCGGCCGGCACGCCCAGGGAGTCAAGGGTGGCCGCCGGCACGTGAAGAATGCCCTCGCCGGACACGGACACCCGCCCGGCCGCGGCCTCCGCCCCGGCAGCCGGAGCGGCGGCGCAGAGCGAACCGGCCAGGATGAACCCGGCCAGAAGGCTGATCCTGCCCACCATGGTCATCCCCCCGCAGACGCGCAAAAACCGCCGCGCCGGTCATCCTTGCCCGGCTGGCATGTACAACCCGGCCGGGGGCGCGGCACTTCCTGTATCGGCCAAAACCCTCTACAACTTCATATGGCAGGGGGTTGGCCGACCGGCTAATTCTACCTATTCTAACCATACCTGAATCCGCCGGGTTAGTCAACGGGGCGGCAAGCCGAGGCGGTGGTGGCTGATGACTGGTGCCGGCGGCCGGATCGAAACCGGCAGCGAATGTGGCATCGGCCGGGCATTGTCGGAAAACCCTTGCCGACTCCGCCGGCCGGCGGTAGGATGCTCGTCGTGATAGACCTCCTGACTGGAAAGAGGCAGTGACGAAGAAGCGCTCGGCGCCCCGGCCAAGCCGCGAGCCGGCCCCGGCCGCGGCTCAGGAGTCATCCGCGGCGCCCGTCCCGGAGCTGCCGGTCTTTCGCGAGCTCTCCGGCGCCAGGGGCGTGCGCGCCCCGCTCGACACGCTCCTGGCGGGGCTGTCCCGGGTGGTGCCGTTCGAGCGCGCCAGCTTCTTCTTCCTGCGCCCGGGTGGCGGAGCGGGCCTGCAGTGGGCGGCGAACTTCCGCCGGGCCCCGTCCGACGACGAACCGGAGGTCGGGCTCTCCCCACGGCTGGTCAACTGGGCCATGGCCGATGCCCGGCCCAAGGTCGCGCCCCCCGGGAGCATCGGCAACGATCGGCGGATCTACCTCTTTCTGCCGCTCTGGGGCCTGGGCGAGCCGCTGGGCCTGGTCATCGCCAGGACCATGCTGGACGCCGAGGGCCTGGACGTGGCCGTGGAGAGCGCGGTGCAGGGGCTGGCCGCCTGGTTCGGCGAGCGCGTCGCCTATGCGGTGGCCTACCTGGGCGCCGAGGGCGAGCGCTCGGCCCTGGCCGGCCGCGAGGCCATGGCCTCCGCGCTGCTGGACTCGGTCTCCGAGGGGCTGGTCGCGGTGGACGAGGCCGGGCTGGTGAGCTTCGTCAACCGCAACGCCCGCATCATGCTCAGCCTCTTCGACGCCGATTACCGCGGGCGCGACCTCGTCCCGCTCCTGCCCGCCGACGTGGCCACGGCCTTCGCCGCGGTCCTGGCCGAGGCTCGTGAGCGCGGAGGGGCACCGGCCCGGATCGTCGAGAGGTCCGCCGGCGGCGCCGACTTCCCTCTGGAGATCTCGGCCACCAGGGTGCTGCCCGGCAAGTCGGGACCGGCCGCGGGGCCGGCCGCCTCGACCCTGCTGGTCCTGCGCAACCTGTCGGCCGGCGCGCGCCTGGCCCGGCTCGAGGAGATCGACCGCCTCAAGACCGAGTTCATCTCCACCGCCAGCCACGAGCTCAGGAGCCCGCTGGCCACGGTGCGCGAGGCGGTCCGCCTGCTCTCCGAGGGGGCCGCGGGCAAGCTCTCCGACGAGCAGCGCCGGCTGACGGACATGGTCGAGCGCAACGTGGACTGGCTGGTGCGCCTGATCAACGACCTGCTGGACATGAGCCGCCTGGAGGCCGGGCGCATCCATCTGGACCTGGCCGCGGTGGACCTCGACGGCCTGGCCGCCTCGGTGGCCGGGCGCTTCGGGGTGGAGGCCGAGCGCCGCCGGCTGGACCTGCGCGTGCGCCTGGGCGCGCCCGGCATGCGGGTGCGGGCCGACCCCGACCGCCTCGAGCAGATCCTGGTCAACCTGCTGGCCAACGCCTTCAAGTTCACCCTGCAGGGCTTCGTGCAGCTGGCCACCTCAACCGGCCCGGACTGGGCCGAGGTGGCCGTGTCCGACAGCGGCGTGGGCATAGCCGCGGATGACCTGCCGCTGATCTTCGAGAAGTTCGAGCAGGTCGGCCGCCGCCAGGACCTCTCGCGCAAGGGCTCCGGGCTGGGGCTGGCCATCACCCGGAGGTTGGTCGAGCTGCACGGCGGCACCATCCGGGTCGCCAGCCGGCCGGACGAGGGCAGCACCTTCACGGTGCGCCTGCCGCTGGCCCCGGCCGCGGCCCCGGAAGGAGACGGTCATGGCTGAGCTTCCCGATCCGCCGGCGGCCAAGCCGCAGGTCCCGGCGCGCGGATGGCGTCCGGGGAGGACCCACCTCCTGGCCGCCTGCGGCTGCCTGTTCCTGCTGATCGTCACCGCGGGCATCAAGTGGACCGGCGAGCACCGCCAGTCCGAGGCCTGCCGAGGGCAACTCGAGGCGCTCTGGTCCGCCGCCCGCGCCGAGGCTGAGGCGCACGACGGCGTCCTGCCCTGCGGCCCCCGCGCGCTGGAGGAGATGGTCCTGCGCCGGCTGCGCCACGAGCGCTTCTGGTACTGCCCGCAGACCGACTCCCGCTACATCTGGACCGGGCGCGAGCGCCGGCTGGGCGACGACCCGGGCTGCCTGCTGGCCTGGGAGACCCGGCCCCACGGCTGGCCGTTCGCGCGCCACCGGGCGCTCTTCGTCGACGGCCGGGTCGAGGAGCTCGCCGGCGAGGACCTCAAGGCCCGGCTGGCCCGGGAGCGGCGGGCGCCGATGCCGCCCCGCGCCGCCCCCGAGCCCCGGGTGGATTTGCGCGAGGGTCCGGACGCGCCCCCGCCGGGCTGGCGGACACCGCCCAAGCCCAAGACGGACCCGGCTCCGGCCGGAGGGGCCAAGCCCAGGCCCGAAGCGGCCCCCGGCCCGGTGCCTGCCCCGGCTCCAGTTCCGGCTCCGGCTCCGGTTCCGGCTCCGCCCCCGGAACGGCAGTCGGGGTCCTCACCCCCCGGCCAGTAGCTCCCTGGCCAGCGCTTCGATTTCCCTGGCGCGCTCGAGCTTCGCGAAGCGTTCGCGCGCCTCGCCGGACAGGCCCAGCGCCGGCGCGCAGAGTTCGCCCCACTTGCGGAACGAGCGGCAGGCCATCTCCTCGCCGCGCATCTCAAGCAGCGTCAGGAAGTGGCCAACCAGGAAAGCGGCCCGCTCGGCTCGGGACGGCTCGCTGAAGACCTCGCCGGCGAGGTCCGCGGCGATCCGCGCCAGTACCCAGGGATCGGCCAGCGCGGCGCGCCCCACGGCCAGGCCGGCCGCGCCGGTGGTCTCGAGCATCCGCCGCGCCGCGGCCGGCGAGTCCACATCGCCGTTGGCGAAGACCGGGATGGACGGCACCGCCGCCACGACCGCGCGGATGCCCGCCGGGTCGGCCGGCCGGTCGTAGTCCTCGTCGGCGGTCCGGCCGTGGACCGTCAGCGCCGCCACGCCGGCGGCGGAGAGCATCCGGGCAAGCTCAGGGGCGTTGAGGTTCGCGCGGTCCGGGCCGAGCCGGATCTTGGCGGTGACCGGCGCGCGCCCGGCGGCGACCGCGACGAGACGGCCGGCGAGCCGCGCCGCCTCCTCGGGCCGCTCCAGGAGCGCCGCTCCCCCGCCCTTCCTGGTCACCTTGCGAACCGGGCAGCCCAGGTTGAAGTCGAGCAGATCGAAGCCCTGGTCGAGGGCCCGCCGGGCGGCCTCGACCAGGTACTCCTCCTCGGCGCCGTAGAGGTGGAAGCCGAGCGGCCGGTCACCGGGGAGCCTCTTGAGGATGATGCCGGTCTCCTCGCTGCCCTCGAGGAGCTTCCGCGGGCTGACCAGCTCGGTCCAGGCCAGCCCCAGGCCGCCGAGGCGGCGGATCTCCACGCGGAAGGCCGCGTCGGCGTAGCCGGACATGGGCGCCAGGGCCAGCGCCGAGGCGAGCTGCAGGCTGCCGATGCGGGGAGGGGGAAGGATCGACGCACTCATGCCGGGATTATCGGCGCGAGTGGAACGGACGCAATGGCTGAGGCGGCTCCGGGTTGCGGGTTCCGGTTCGGAGTTCTGAGTTCCGAATTCCGAGCTCAGAGCCCCGCTTTCCGTGCCTCAAGCCGGGAGCCCAACAACCCGGAACTCCGAACCCGGAACCCGGAACCCGGAACCCGGAACTAAGAACCGCTCTTGCCGAGACCGATGCGGCCGAGGAGCCCCGCCAGCCGCGGCCGGAGCCAGCCGACGGCCAGGTGCCACTCCTCCATGCGCAGCGCCCAGGCGGCGACGACGAAGGCCAGCACTGAGGCCGTGCCGATGGCCGCCATGTCGGCCAGGAGGGCGAGCTTGCCCTTGAGCCCCTGGACCTCGGCCATCGGCGCGGCCAGCTCGTGGGCGCCGTAGCCGGCCAGGGCCACCGCCGCGGTGAGAGCCAGGGCCTTCAGGGCGAAGAGCGCCGTGGCTCCCGGCTCGAACATCGGGATGTGGCGCTTGAGGTTGGCGGCCAGGAGCACGACCTTGAGCGCCCGGGCGCCTACCGCGGCAAGCGAGACCACCACCAGGGCGGTGCGCCCCGTGAAGCCCAGCTTGGTGATCAGCAGGTAGCAGCCGGCCACGCTCAACGCCGAGCAGATGATGCCGATGATGGTCGGGGCCCATGTCCGGCGGTTCGAGAAGTAGCCCTTCATCATCACCCGTTCGATGCCGTAGAAGGGCATGGCCAGCGCGCTGTAGAGCGTGACCATGCCGATGAGGGCCGCGTCCTCGGGCTGGAGTTTCTTGAAGGTGAACAGGAAGTCGGCCAGCGGCATGGCCGCCACCACCAGCACGGCGGCGGCCGGCAGGAAGAGGAACACCATGAAGCGGCTGGACCGGTCGAGCATCTCGCCGAGCGCCTTCTTGTCGCCCTTCTCGGCCAGTTCGCAGAGGTAGGGGAACATGCCCACCGACAGCGAGTAGGGGAAGAGCGAGTTGATGGTCTCGACCACGCTCCGGCCGAAGTACACCGCCGAAACGCCGCCGACCAGTCCGGCCCCGGACATCACGTAGACGTTGTTGAAGACGTCGCGGAACTTGGCGAAGACCGAGCCGATCACCAGCGGCGCGATCAGCCCCAGGAAGCGCCGGAAGTCCGGGTCGGAGAATCCCAGCCGCAGCCGGTAGTGGGCGCGGATCTCGTCCCACAGCCCGGGCAGGTGCGTGGCGATCTTGGCAACCGAGCCGGCGAGTACCCCGGCCGGCATGGCCCACGGTCCCAGCCAGCGCTGCGTGCCGAAGGCCACCACGGCCCCGGTCATGGCCGCCCGGAGCGAGCCCTCGCCCATCGAGGCCCAGAAGAACTTCTTGCGGGCGTTGAGCAGCATGAAGGTCACGGTGGCCAGCGACAGGCCGAAGAGCGCCGGGGCCATCCAGCGCAGGAAGCTGGCCGCGTTGGTCAGCAGGTCCTGCCGTCCGGCGACCTTGCCGACCTCGTCCTCGATCTCGAAGCGGGTGGCCAGGTCCATGATCTGCGGTGCGTAGGTGAAGACCGACGCGGCCGCCGCCAGCAGCAGGAGGAACTGGAGGTTCAGGACCGTGGAGGCCAGCTGCCAGGCGGGCGCCGGGCCGTCCTTGTCGCGGCGCTCCATGTAGATCGGCAGGAAGGCCGGGCCGATGCACTCCTCGCCGACGAAGTAGATGGCGGTGATGATGCTGAAGGCCGCCACGAAGCAGTCGGTGGTCCCGTCGGAGGTCCCGAACCAGGCGCCGAGCACCACGTTCTTGGCGACGCCCAGCAGTTTGGCCAGCAGTCCGGCGGCCACCACCACCGCGGTGGCGCGAAAGATGCGCGCGCCGACGGACTCGGCTCCCGAATGCTTCGTCTCGCTGGGAATCGGAGGCTCCCCCCTGGGTCGGGTTTCAGGCCCCGCGCCGCTCGCGCTCGTCGGCGCGCTCCTCGGCCTCGGTCTTCCGGAGATAAACCGGCACGAGGTCGTGAGCGGTCACGGCCTTTCCGGCCAGAAAGAGTCCGAGGCCCAGCCGGCCGACGACCTCGACCGAGGGGCTCCCTGGCTCATCCGAGATGGAGGGCGTCAGGCCGGCCTCGCGGGCGGCGACGTCGAGGGCCGCGCGGTGCTTGGCGGCGCCGGAGCCGAAGAGAACGAACGGCGGTTGCGGGTTGCGGGTTGCTGGTTGCTGGCCCGAAGGCGGAAGCTGACGCAATCGCCCCATCAGCTCCCCGGGTGTCAGCACCAGATCCTCGGTGAGCGCGGTCAGGGCGCCGGTTTCGGTTCGGGTAAAGGCACGGGCGTAGAGTTGGCCACGAAATGCGTCCGCGGTGGGAACCAGGATGGCGGCCCCCGAACCCGCAACCCGCAACCCGCAACCCGCAACCCCGGTCGTCGCCAGCGCGACGAGCGATGGCACCGCGACGACCGCCGCCCCCGTGGCCCAGGCGAATGTCTTGGCGAAGCTGATGCCGATGCGCAGCCCGGTGTAGCTGCCCGGTCCCACGGAGACGGCCAGCAGCCCGACCTCCGCGGCCCGGCGCCCGGCCTCGGCCAGCGCCGCCTCGGCCGCCGCCGCCGGCGAGCCGGCGCCCACGCCGCCGGCGCCGCGGGGGAAGTCGCGGACAGCTAGGATGGCGGTTCCCCGTTCCCAGTTCTCCGTTCCCAGTTGACCCTGGCTGGGCACAGGGGACTGCGATCCGGGAGCATATTCCATCACCGCCACCGCGCTCCGGGCGGCGGAGGACTCAACGGCCAGGATCAGCAGCTTGTCGGCGTTGCTCATGGCGACGGCCATTCTCGCCGCTGCGACGGGGGATTCAAGGCAATGGGCTTGCCGGGGTAGGCAGTGGCCGTATACTGCCTGCGCTGAATTGAAGGAGGTGGCCATGGCAATAGAGCACGAGGGGCTGATTCCGCCGCATGGCGGATACCGGAAGTTGAAGACCTTCCAGCTTGCCGAACTGATCTACGACGTGACCGTGCGCTTCTGCGACAAGTACATCGACCGGCGCAGCCGGACCCACGACCAGATGGTCCAGGCGGCGCGCAGTGGCCCCCGGAACGTCGCCGAGGGCAGTGCCGACTCCGGGACCTCAAAGAAGATCGAGTTAAAGCTGACGGGCATCGGCAAGGGCAGCCTGGAGGAGCTGCAGCTTGACTATCAGGCCTACCTGCGCCAGCGTGGCCTGCCCGAGTGGCCACCGGAGAACCCGGTACTCAAGCGCTTCCGGGCCCGGCGCTGTGCCACGCTGGACGAGTTCCGGGTCTGGGTGGCCGACGAGGTGAAGAGGGAAAAGGCGGTAAGAGAGAAGGCGACACGGACAGACACGGACCAGCACGGACGGACACTGGCGACGACGGAGCCGCAGTCTGGCGGCGCTCCGGCGTCCGTGCCGGTCTGTGCACGTCCGTGCAGGTCCGTGTTGCCTTCCCGCCCAATCCCGCCCACCATGCTGCCCCCGACCCTTGTGGCCAACGGGGTGCTCTCTCTGCTGAACGTCTGTCTTCACCTGCTCCGCCGGCAACTGGCGTCCCAGGCGGAGGCCTTCGAGAAGGATGGAGGATTCACCGAGCGGCTTTACCGGATGCGCAGTGCGGCGAGGAAGAACGGCCCACGGCCGTCTTGAGACTAGACCCGATAAGTCTTGCCGTCGCTTGTCGACAACTCAGCGCCCTCGCCGACGCCAAGCTCCTTCAACTTGCCTTGAATGAGAGGAATCGCGGTCGAGATATCCGCAACTTCATAGGAAACGTCAAAGAACGCCTGATTTCCAAACGTCCCTTGTCCGCTGCCGCTCCACTTTCCTATGCCTGCCTCCTCAATGAAAACAGAAAGAGGTCCCTCAATCGCGCTTCTGCTCGGCACGGACACACCGTTGGCGCACACCGTGAGAGTCACCCAAGGCTTTGCGTCGGGCGCTTGTGCCTCCATCTGCTTCAGGAAGTCAGGGCCGGACAAGGATATGGGTGGTCCTAAGCTGATTCCTTCCTTTTCAAGCTTTGCTTTGGCCTCTGGGTCACCTATCGCTTCCGCAGCGCGCCGCAGAATCTCGCGCTTATCTGAAGGCTCGGGCTTACTCATTGTTCCACCTCCGTGGCATCTGCGCCCATCCGCGTTCATCTGCGGCAAAACCTCCAGCGTTGTTGTTGCCCGGACTCAAATCGGCGTCAATCGGCGGCTGGCCGTTCGGCCCCTCCATCGCCCTTCGCCGCCCCCGGCATCAGCCAGTTCGCGAAGAAGCACTCGAATACGGCCAGGGCCAGCACCAGGCCGAGGATCAGCCCGGAGAGGTCCCGCCCCTCGCGGATGCGGGCCACCGCGCGCTCGAGGCCATCGGCGCCCTGGCAGAAGATCACGTTCCGGAAGCCGGCGAAGGCCTTCTCGAGCTCGGCGCGGGTCGTCGGCTCGAGGTCCGACTCCTCCGGATCGGGGTTGACCACGAAGCTGCCCTCGCGGTCGCCCGGCGAGGCCTTGTAGCTGTAGACCCCGAGCTCGTCGAGCGGGCCGAAGCTGAACGCCCCCCCGGGCCCCTCGGCCCTGCCCTCGAAGACCTTGCCGTCCGGCGAGGTCACCCGCACGGCCAGCGGCCCCTTGGCCTCCGGGAAGGCCAGAGCCGCCGTGCCGCCCACCAGGTACTCGGAGCGGCGCTCGCGGATCTCGGCCAGGTCGTAGACCATGCCGTGCAGGAGCGGCAGGAAGACCTTCTGGATGGGCAGCGTCGAGGATGCTGCGTCCGCCGGGGAGCCGAAGAGGTAGACCCGCCCGCGCCCGTAGGAACCGGCGGCCAGCCAGGGGACGGCGTCCTTCAGGGTGACCAGTTCCTGCGCGCCGGACTTCTCGGGGATGTCGAGCGCGCGGCCGGCGAAGACCCGCACGCCCCCGAAGGCCGCCGTGCGGGTCAGGCCCTTGAAGGGCAGCAGCACCGGGTGGCTCTGCTCCCAGCCGGCCACGGACAATCCCTCGGGCTCCTCGCCGGCCCTGGGCTGCGGAGCCGGGAGCGCCGCGCCGAGCCGGGCCGGGAGCAGCCGGCCGCGGCCGTCCCCCGAGTCGCCGAAGACGGCCTCGTAGCCCGGCCCGTCGGCGTTCGCTCCCGGGAAGACGATCAGCCCGCCGCCCGCGGCCACGTGTTCGCGCAGGGCCAGGCCCAGGGCCGGCGGGATCCGGTCGAGGCCCGAGAGGATCACCGCGCCGCAGCCGGAGAGCATCGCGGCATTCACCGCCTCGGGGGCGACGAGCTTGGGCTCGATCAGCCCCCTGCCCTCCCCGCCCGCGCCGAACGGATCGAGCGCGGCCAGCAGGTAGAAGGAGCCGGGCAGGGGCCCGGCAGGGCGCGCCCCCGGCGCGGCCGCCTCCACGACCAGCACCGGCACTCGCCGGAAGAGCTCGGTGTGGAAGAACCGCCGGTTGTCGAAGGCCATCGAGTCGGGGGAGAGCTCCACCGACCCCCAGTGCGCGCCGGCGGTGGCCATCTGGCAGGGGAAGCTGGCCGTGGTCGTGGTCCCGGCCTCGATCTCCAGCGGCTCGGTGTCCACCTCCTGGCCATCGACGCGCAGGGTGGCCCGCGGGCCGACCGTCTTGGATGACGTGTTGCGCACCTGGGCCTGGATGGTCACCTGCTCGCCGGCCGTCCGGGCCCGCGAGCGCACCGCCAGGTCGGTCGCGGCGGCGTTGGCGAAGTCCGGGTCGGAGACGTCGACCACCACCACGGAGATGAGGCGGTTCCTGGTCCGGTCCCTGGGCGCCGCGCCGTCGGCAGCCGGGGCTTCGGCCAGGGCCAGCGCCGAGCCCAGCCGCGCCGGGAGGGTGGACAGCGCCGTGCGCTGCAGGTCCGAGAGGACGAAGAGCTCCAGGTCCGCGTCGGAGCGCCCGCCCAGGTCGGCGACGGCCCTGGCGACCTGACCGGCCAGGTCGCCGCGCGCGGCGGTGCAGTCGGCCCGGGTGAAGGCGTCGGCCACCGCGGCGCGATCGGCGGTGATCTCCCCGACCACCGGCGAGACCGGCCGGCAGGCCAGCCGCAGCGAGACGCAGTCGCCCTGCACCAGGCCGCGCAGCACCTTGTCGGCGGCGGCCTTGGCGCGCTTGAAGCGGCTCTCGCCGTTGTGCTCGCAGGACATGCTTCCGGAGTCGTCGAGGACCAGCACGACGCTCGAGTGCGAGCTTCCGCCCAGGATCCGCGCCGCTCCGAGGATCGGCTTGGCCAGGGCCAGCACCAGCCCCAGGATCAGCCCCACCCGGATGGCCAGGAGCAGCAGTTCCTGGAGGCGCTTGCGGTGGGCGGTGCGCTTCATGGAGGTCTTGAGGAACCGCAGCGAGCTGAAGGGCACCTCCTGGGCGCGCTTGCGGTAGATGAGGTGCAGGATGATGGGCAGGGCGGCGCCGCCGGCGGCGAGGAGGATGAGGGCGTTGGCGAACATGGTCAGCCCAGGGCTTTCACCGCAGAGGACGCAGAGTAACGCAGAGGGCACTCAACTGAATCTGTGGTGCCGGCTCCAGCCAACCTGCCCATTCCACCCTCTGCGCTCCTCTGCGTCCTCTGCGGTTAAGCTGCCTACCCGCTCGACCGCGCCGCCGCCGCCAGCTTCTGGCGGCGGGCGAGGTACTCGGCCAGCATCAGTTCGAAGGGCCGCGAGGTGTCCACCCGGACGTACTCGACCAGGGTCTGGGCGGTCTCGCGCCGGAAGCCGGCGCAGAACTCCTCGAACTCGCGCTGGTACTCCTCGCGTACGTAGCGCGGGTCGATCTGGATGCGCTCGCCGGTCTCCATGTCCACGAAGTCGGCCAGCTGGCTGAAGGGGAACCCGATCTCGGCGTGGTCCAGCAGGTGGAAGAGGATGACCTCGTGCTTGCGGTGCCGGAAGTGATGGAGGGCTTTGAGGACCTCCTTCTGGTCGTCGAGCAGGTCGGAGAGGATGACGATCACGCTCCGCCGGCCGATGTTCTCGGCCAGGTCGTGGAAGGTCCGGGCTAGGTCGGAGCCGCCGCCGGCGCGGAGCTTCTCCAGCTCCTCGAGCAGGACGCGCAGGTGCGAGGGCGTGCTCCTCGGGGCGATGAAGCCGGACTTGCCCCGGGCGAAGGTCACCAGGCCCACCGAGTCCTGCTGGCGGATCATCAGGTAGGCCAGGCAGGCGGTCAGGTAGCAGCCGTACTCGATCTTGCTCATCGGGCTCTTGGGGTGGCGGTAGGCCATGGAGCCAGAGCGGTCCAGCAGCAGGTAGCAGCGGACGTTGGTCTCGTCCTCGAAGAGCTTGACGAAGAGCCGGTCGGTGCGGCTGAAGGCCCGCCAGTCGATGCGCTTCAGGGGGTCGCCCGGCGTGTACTCGCGGTGCTCGGCGAACTCCACCGAGAAGCCGTGGTAGGGGCTCTTGTGCAGGCCCGAGACGAAGCCCTCGACCACCCCGCGGGCGACGAGGTTGACCTTGCCGATCCTGGCCAGGGCCTTGGGGTCGAGGTATTGGTACTTGGGCACGGGGCTAGTTGGGAACTACGAATGATGAATGCAGAAACAGGATGATGCGCCGAAACTCGGCGTCTCCTCCTGCCTCATTCATCATTCATCATTCTTCCTTCTGCATTCATTCGCGAACTTCGGACAGCCGGAAGACCGCGCCGCGCTGGCCGCGGATGTCCTCCAGGCGGAAGCAGCCCACCCGCACCTTGCGGTCCTCCTGGACGCAGTCCACCGGGTTGGCCTCGCCGTTCTTCATGGCCTCGGCGAAGACCGCCTCGATGTCCACCGACGTTCCCGGCAGCTTGAGCCGCGTGATGGACTGGAGCCTCAGCTTGTGCAGGTCGTAGCCGAAGAAGCGGATGGCCGAGCTGTTGAACTGGATGATGGTGCCGTCGGGGGCCACGCCGACCAGGCCGTGGGGGTCGTTCTCGAACATGAGCTGGTAGAGGCGCAGGGCGGCCATGCTGTTGGTGAGCTCTTCGTTCTTGGCGGCCAGGTCCTTGGCGGCCTTCTCGGAGTCCTTGGCCTTCTGCTCGAGCTCCTGGGCGCTGCTCTCCAGCTGCTGGTTCTTCTGACGGAGCAGCTCCATGAGGCGGGCCTGCTGGGGGGAGGCGGCCCCGACCCTGCGGGCATCGGCCAGCTCCTGCTCGAGGGCGGTCACGCGCTCGCGCAGGCGCTGGTTCTCGATCTTGACGAGTTCAACGGGCTTGTCGCCGATGGGAGTGCCTCCTCGCTCGGTGCAGGAACGGGGCCAATTCTAGGCTGGTGAGCAAGGCTGTCAAGGGCTCCGAGGGGGCCTCGATCATGTTCGGACCGCGAAGTCCCGGTACTGGAGTTGCCAGGGGCACGGGACGGACTTGGCTGCGGGCCGACAAATGGGGCTTAACCCGAGGCGGGCCGGGTTGGTGGCCATGGCCGAGGACTGGCTGTGGTCGAGTGCGGGATTCGGCGCAAGCGAATCGGGTCGCGGGCGGCGATCTCCGCAAAGTCAGGTGCAGACCTCTTGCTCCTCGTCCTCCGCTGTCTCGGCCGCCAGTCGGTCGAGATGCCTATCTCGAGCGTGGAGGATCCAGGTGAGGAGCCCGCCGCAAATGACCACGACCAAGCCGATGAGCGCACCGACCATCGCTTTGGACAGACCTTCGGCGAAGTCGACCGAGTCGACTCCGCCCGAACTGGCGACTGCCGTGAATAGGTCAATCAGGCCGATCACCATCCCCAGGAATCCGACGCCCAGAGCGAAGAGCCCCAGGATCAGTGGCGCAGATACGAAGCGCCCGCGCTTCCAGCCGGCGAGGAAGACGGCCAGGATCGCCAGCGCTAGGCCAGCGCCCACAATGTTCGCGAGGCCGATGTTCGAAGAAGTGTGCCCGTAGCGCCACGGCGCCCTTGCGCCTGTCTCCGGCCCCGCTTCCGCTCTGACTGCAGCCGGTGCCGGTGGCGGAGTTGGCACTGCGGCGGCCGGGGCCTCCTCGGCCGGTGCAGCGACGCCTAGGGCCACGCCGGCCGCCAGGATCAGAAGGACGATTCTCCGTCTCATGCTGAGCCCCTCCCTACTCATCGCGGCCGTCCCCGTCGGCGGAGTCCTCCTCGGCCGCCAGGCGGTCGAGGTGCTTGTCTCGGGCGTGGAGGATCAGGGTGAAGAAGCTGCCGCCGATGGCCACGACGAGCCCCGTGAATGTGGAGACCAGCGCCCTGGATACGCCATCGGCGAAGAGGGCCAGATCGACGGGGCCGGCCATTCCGCCAATGACCTCGCAGACGTTGCGAATGCTGATCACCGTGCCGAGCATTCCGAAGGCCAAGGCGAAGAGACCCAGGGAGAGCGGTACGTATACGAAACGCCCGCGCCTCAGGCCGGCCAGGAAGTAGATCAGAATCGCCAGGGCGAGCATGATCACCACGAGTCCCGGCGTGCCTATGCTGAAGGAGGTCTGTTTCCATCCCCACTGGCCGTGGCCGTAGGATTCCGGTCCTGCGGCCGGGGCGGTCGCCTCCCCTTCCTTGGGCGAGTAGACGAAGCCCCCGTCGTTGGCGGGTATGGCCCACTCGCTCACCCCCTCCGGCAGCTGCACCGCCACGCCGATCTTGCGCGGCGCGGTGAGGTCCACCCCCGCGACCCTGAGCTTCTGCTCGTCGACGGCGACGAAGCTGGTGTAGCGGGTCATCAGCCGGTAGTCGAGGGCCAGCTGGGTGATCTCCTCGACGCGCTTCGCGTTCTCGCCCTCGACGGCCATCTCGTCGGTGAGGCTCTCGATCTTCCGGCGCGCCCAGGTCACGGCCAGGGCGTCGTTGCCCGAGTCCTTGGCGGGGAGTTCCACCGGGACCTCGAAGGAGACCGCCCGGCCTTCGGCCTCGCCGCTCAGGCGGATCCGCGCCGCGCCGCCGCCGGAGTAGCGTCCGAAGATCACTGCCGGCCTGCCGGCCCACAGCTCGGGAATCCTCGCCGGGTAGGTGTCCCGCACCTGCAGGCCACCCCAGTTGACGGCCAGGTTCGCGATCTGGGCGCGGTGCAGCCTGATCACGACCTCGGCAACCAGGTCCTTGACCTCGGCCTCGGTGCTCCTCAGGCTCAGCACCTTGCCCATGCCGCCGCCGTGCTTGGCGACGCCGTCGACCAGGAAGCGGTTCACCGAGTTGCCGATGCCGATGCACCAGAAGCGCAGCCGGTCGCCGCAGCGCCGGCCGACCTCCTGGACGATCTCGGCCTCGTTGCCGATGAAGCCGTCGGTGAGCATGATCACGATGCGCACCCGCTCGGGATCGGGCGGATCGCCCAGGGCCGCCCGGATGCCCTGGAGCATCTCTGTGCCGCCACCGGCGGCCGCGTTCTGCGAGAAGGCCAGCGCCTTCCGGACGTTGTCCTCGCTGCACACGACCGGCGCTGGGAAGAGTTTCTCGGCCTGGCTCTCAAAAGTGACCACCTGGAACTTGTCCCTGGGACCCAGCCCCGCCAGCAGGAGCTTCATGGTCTGCTTGACCTTCGCCGTGGGTTCACCGGACATCGAGCCGGAGACGTCCACCAGGAAGACCAACTCGCGCGGAGGCGCCGCCAGCGCCGCGGCGTCCTCCTTGGGCTGGACCATCAGCAGGAAGTGTCCGTCGCCCTCAGAGCCGGCGTGGGCCAGCACCGCAACCTCGGGCTTCTCGCCCATCACCTTGTACCTGAGCTCGAAGTCCTTGTTGGGAATGGCGTCGGACGCCTCGATGGCGCAGGTCGCGGTGCGCGCGCCGGTCTGTTCAATGTGCACCTTGTGGTTGACCGACTTGAGGTCACGGACCGGCACGCCGGCGTCGAGCCGGAGCGAGAGCGCGATGTCGTGGCCGTTGCGCTTGCCGGGCTTCAGGTACGGGACCTCGGTCTTCTGGCCCGACGCTCCGGCCGCGTCGGCCGGCGCCGCGCCGACGCCCTCCGACCAGCTGGCCGGGTTGTAGCGCGGCCCGACCACCATCGGGAAGTGGAAGGCGTAGGCGCCCAGGTCGTAGCTCAGGACGTCGACGTAGGTGATCTCCACCTTAACCGGTTGGCCGGGCTCGATGTTGCCCACCGACTGGACGAAGACGTTGGGACGCTCCTGCTCCAGGAGCGCCGCGGTCTGCCCCCGGGCCAGGGCCTGCTCGTAGACCTTGCGGGCCTCATCGCGCTTCCGGATAAGCCCCACGATCCGGCGCTGGCCGATGACCATGGTCATGCCGTCGACCGCCGCCTCGTGCGGCAGGGGGAAGACGTAGACGGCCTCGATCTTCTCCTTGGAGGGATTGGCGAACTCCTGGGTCACCGTGACCCGGGCGATGAAGCCGGCGATCTCCGCCTGGACGTCGGTGTGCTTGAGCGGGCACTCAATGAACTTGCCCTCGGCCGACTTGAAGCGCAGGGCGCCCTGGGTGACGTCGCCGGCGGGATCGCCGGCCTGGGTCTCCCGGGCGCTGGCCGAGGCGGACACCGCGCCGGGCAGGGCCGGTGAAGGCAGGGGCGGCAAGGAGGCGCCGCTCACCGCCGGCTCGGGGCCTCCGATCGCCGAGGAGAGCGCCCAGACCAGGACCAGCAGGCCCGCGACCGACCCGGCCGAGAGAGCCAGCAGCCTGACTTTGCTCCAGAACATCGAGCGCAGCGCACTGGTTGCGATCCCGGTCGCCGGCAGTGCTGCGGCAGCCGCCCCCGAGCCGAGCGCCGCGGCCTCGGCCCCGGCGGCCGCGCTGGCCGGCAGCGTCTCCGTGGAGCATTCGAGCAGCCAGCCTCCCAGGAGCGCGAGCGACAAGCTCACGCCGCGCCGGGAGAGCTTCTCACGGAGCTTCTCTAGGCCGTAGTCGATGCGCATCCTCAGAGCGTCGAGCGAGCAGCCCAAGATCCGGGAGGTTTCCTCGCGCGAACGGCCCTCAAGATAGTGCAGCACCAGGGCCTGGCGGGAGCTTGCCGGCAGGGTCACCAGCGCGGCGTCCAGGATCGGGCGGAGCTCCGACGGACCGAAGCTCGCGCCGCCGGCGTGGGTGCCGGCGCCCTGCGCTGCCCGGGCCGACTCGGCCGCCGCGGCCAACTCGCGCCTGCGGGCGCGCCCTGTGCTCCGGCGGAGGTCCCGGGCGACGTACTGTGCGGTCCTGTAGAGCCAGTCGGCGAGCATGGTCCCCTCCCCCAGCGTTCGGGCCTTGCGGGAGAGGATCACGAATGTGGCCTGTGCCGCGTCCTCGGCCAGGTGGGCGTCTTCCAGCACCCGGCAGCAGACCGAGTAGACCATGGCCATATGGCGTGCGAGCAGCGTCCGGAAGGCGTCCTCGGACGCCTCCGTCGCGTACCTGGCCAGCAACTCACGGTCATCCGGTTCGCTGGACATCGCCCCTGTCCCCTCCCTCGCCCTCATACCGTCGCCGCCCGGCTGAGGCGAAGAGGAATTCCCGGAGAAATCGAACCGCCTGATGTCCCAACGTCATGGTTCTGGCTGTGGTTCAACCGTTATTGCTGATCGGAGTCAAGTCTTGATTGGTGGCAGGCACGCGGCTCTTCGCGTGTGCCCTCCCTCACCCCCGATACATCGCCAGCGCTTCGCTCTCCCCGGGGGCCGCGGCGCGCAGCAGACCGGCGCGGACCGCGTACTTGTGAAAGGTCTGCAGCCCGCCCTGCTCGACGCGGCTCAGGTCGTAGCGGAAGCGCCCGAGCGCTGCGCTGCACTCGGCCTGGGACACGCCCAGGCGGTGGGCCTCGACCTCGCAGACCTCGGCCATGCGCCGCAGGCCCTCGCGCTTGGCGGCCAGCAGGTCCTTGTCGAGGTTGTCGAGCCGGGCGCCGGCGCGGGCCGCCCAGACCGCGTAGACGAAGGGCAGCCGGGCGAAGCGCCACCAGAGTTCGCCCAGGTCGAACAGCGCCCCGCCCGGAGGCGCGGCCGGCGGATGGACCTCGGCCGGCATCACCCAGCCGTCCAGGGTGCGGTCCCCGGCGGCCTCGCCGGCCCCGGCGGCCACCCACTCCGGCTTCATCCCGGCGTTCTCGAACATGAAGATGGCGGCCAGCGCCGCCAGCGCCGGCTCGCGCGGGTCTATGCCCACGCGGTGCAGCTTGCCGATCCCGGTGCGGGCGGCCAGGAACCCGGCGCCGGCCGGGCCCTGGGCGGACACGGACATGTCCGGCAGGAGCACCAGGCCGGGATGCCGGAAGAAGTCCACGGAGCTGATCAGGGCGACGTCCAGGTCGTCGGCCATCAGGGCGGCGGCCAGCTCGGCGGCCGAGGCGAAGACCACCCGGTGCCGCGGCCCCTCGACGCCCAGGGCGTAGACCAGCGGACGGGCGTAGTAGTGGGGCTGGCAGCCGATCAGATACTTGCCGGCCAAGCGGTTCCCTCCAGGTCCGGCACCAGTATGCACGGGCCTCGGGGAAGTTCAACCCGAAAACGCGCGGGACAGAGCCCGGGGTCCGAACCTGCCGTCCTAGTTGTCTGCCGCGCCGAACCCCCGGCACGCCTCGACGAACGCCCGGATGTTCTCGACCGGCACCTCGGGCTCGAGCACGTGGGTCGGCGAGACGATCAGGGCGCCGTCGGAGCCCAGCGCCCGGATCCGGTCGCGGACGCACTCGCGGACGTCGGCGGGCGAGCCGAAGGGCATGGTCGTCTGGGTGCCGACC